>Ga0209902_100035_pt1 | contig 311468 bp, 261 predicted proteins | sample FECB27metaG_FD_188304 | JGI IMG/M metagenome (GOLD analysis project Ga0209902, IMG submission 188304) | Cyanobacterial communities from the Joint Genome Institute, California, USA - FECB-27 (SPAdes) (version 2) | ecosystem: Environmental > Aquatic > Thermal springs > Hot (42-90C) > Microbial... | reverse complement strand
GCCGCCGTGAAGGTAGCCATATTGAATCGCTTCATTCAGATAGCTACGCCAATAGCAGTCAAACTGGCTTAATTAGAAGCAGAGGCAGGGCAACAAATTGCTTCCGTGAGAGTCATACAACAAAGCCTAGAAAATAGTGAAACTAAAAAAAATAGAGATGAAATTGACAGACTGTTTGGCGACAAAGCCCCGCAATTAAGCAACGTTGTAAAAGCAGTAAATACAGCAAGTATAAAAGGACAAATTTCTTCAGAAATTAACCAAGATCAAATAAATATTAGAAATTTAGTTCCTCCGAAACCAATAGTAATTGTTGGTTCAAAAGGTGCAGGAAAAACAACTTTCATAAATCACTTATTCAAAACAGGGGAAAAAGAAACCCTTAAAAACCATCTGATTGTTTACATTGATTTAAGGGCTTTTTTTGACTCATATAATTCTTTTGAACCAATCAATATTGCAAAGCAAATTATTGAAAAAACGCTTGACATTTATTCAGACTTAGAGCTTCACTCCATAAAAGCATTAAAAAGAATTTACTCAAAGCAAATCAAAGAAAATGATGAAAGTATTTGGCTTTATGACAAACAAAATAATGAAGCATCATATCAAAATAAACTTGCTATATTTTTAGAAGAATCTAAGAAGGATTTTCCAAAACATTTAGAACAGTTGAACAAATATCTTATCAAAGAACACAGAAAACGAATTATTGTAGTTGTTGATAACGCAGACCAGTATTCATCTGAAATTCAAGAAAAGGTTTTTCTTTTTTCTCATTCATTAGCCAAGAGTTCTTATTGTGGCTCAATCATTTCATTAAGAGAAGGTTATTATTACAAATGGCGATATTCACCACCATTTGACGCTTATGAGTCAAATGTTTACCATATCACAGCACCAAAATACTTAGAAGTCTTGTTGCGCAGAATTGATTATACGTTAGAAAAAATGGAAGAAATAGACGGTGTTGTAAAGGGACAAAACGAAAAAGGATATAATGTACAAGTCCCCAATCAAGCCGTAATTGAGTTTATGTCAGGATTAAAAGACTCACTTTTTTCCGACCTAAACACAGAACTTATTAATTATTTAAACTTTACTACTTATCCTAATATTAGAGAAGGGCTTCGCGTGTTCAAACAATTTCTTGTTTCAGGACACACCAATGTTACGGATTACATTCTTAGAGAAAGATATAAAAGTTCGGACAGAGAAAACAAACAAGTCATTCCTATTTTTGAATTTGTAAAAGCTATTGGGCTTCACAATAAACTCTACTACAACTCTGAATTTAGCCTTATACATAATCTGTTTATTCCACCAACAAACAGCGATGACCATTTTGTAAATTTCTATATCTTGAAAGAGATGTACGACATTATGGAATCAAAAGGTTCGGCTAACAAGTACATTCTTAGTAACAATCTTATTGACAAATTTGTATCAATGGGATACAGAGTAAATGTTATTGTGAGTTCATTAACCAGTCTTTTGAAGTTTAATTTGCTTGACACAGACGAACAATTGAGTGATGTCGAATGGGAAGTATTACCAAAAAATCTGAACATTGGAATAACCTCAAAAGGACATTATTATTTTAAAGAATTATCAACAAGATTTCACTACATTGACTTGTGTCTACAAGACACACCTATTTTCGACAAAACATCTTTTGAAAATTTAAAAGCTGTATTTCCTCAATCTGACACAAACGGCAAACGACCATTATACAATAGACTTAGTTCAGTAAACATTTTTATGGAATATTTGAAACAAAGAGAAAGTAAACAGGCAAATAACTTGAAAACAATGTATGGCGACATAACAACACATATATGCAATGGACTTGCACCAGACTTAAAACGAATTGAAAAGAGAATATAAATATTGTGTCTAACAGAAGTTTGGCGAAACGGTGGGTTTTGTATCTAATCAGTGACGGTACGGCAATAGAGAAAACAAAATATCACACCACGCATACTTCAACGGTCCTTTCGTAATTTTGCCCTATGAAAGAATGCATCAACTACTTGTTACAGTTTGGCAATCTGAACCAACAGCAGATAGATTTTATCCTGGAGAGAGCCACCGAAATCGAACTGCGTAAAGACGAGTACTTTTCCGAAGCCGGTAAAATACCTCAACGAGTCGGCTTCGTTGTAGAAGGGGTGGTTCGTGGTTGCTATTACAACCACCAAGGGGAAGAAATCACCCGTTGCTTTATCAGTGAAAACAGTATCGTAGTGGATTACTTCAATTTCCAGGCGAATACGGCTTCTTCGGAATACCTGCAAGCGAGCACCCGCTGCCAACTCATTGTGTTTTCAAAACAGCACTGGGAAGAATTTTCGCACAGCCTGGCTGGCTGGGACCAGATTGAAAGCAGGATGGTGCAAAAGTGTCTTTTCCTTAAATCAAGGAAGGGGCCCGTCATATCGCAGGATGCCACTACGCGTTACCTGGAATTTATGGCGAATCATCCGTCACTGACCCACCGGATTCCCCTGGCATACATTGCCTCTTACCTGGGTATCACGCAACAATCGTTAAGCCGGATCAGGAAGAACATTCGCTGAATCACTTTTTACCAAATGGTAAAAGCGATCATTTTTGATGGGACCACCTTTGCAGGGTTCAATTAAAACCCATCAAAAATGAAATCTGCACTCATTACCGGAGCCAACAAAGGCATTGGCCTGGAAACCGCCAGGCAATTGTTGCAAAAAGGATTTTACGTTTACATCGGAAGCCGTAATTTGGCGAAGGGCCTGGAAGCCGTTGAGAAACTGAAAGCCCTGGGCTTGACGAACGTGGAAGCCCTTCAACTGGACGTGACCGATGACCGCTCAGTAAAAAATGCCCGTGCCGAAATCGGCAGGAAGACCGCCACGTTAGACGTATTAATCAACAATGCCGGCATCAGCGGGGTAAAATTTGACGAAAGCGGAAATGTGATTCCGCAAACGAGCACCGCCGTGGCAGCCAGCATCGACACTTTTAAAGAAGTATACGAAACCAATGTGTATGGTGCAGTACGAGTGACACAAGCGTTTCTGGATTTGCTGAAAAAGTCACCCGAACCGCGAATTGTCAATGTCAGTTCCAGCGTGGGTTCCCTTTCCCTGCAAAGCAACCCAAACTGGCCGGCTTACGATTACGGAAAATACGCGGTGTACGGCTCCTCCAAATCGGCTTTGAATATGTACACGGTGCACCTGGCTTACGAACTGAAAGACACTGCCTTTAAGGTAAATGCGGTGGATCCGGGGTATACCAAAACGGATTTTACTCACCACCAGGGGACGGGTACGGTAGAAGAGGCGGCGAACCGGGTAGTGAAGTATGCGCTGATTGAGAAGGATGGACCCACTGGAAAGTTTTTCAGCGAAGAAACCAATCCGGAAACCGGCGAAGTTCCCTGGTAACCACCAACAAGAAATGAACTGACTCATATTAGTCTACGACTAGCATTACTAGACATTAAAACCAAACCTGACAGGTTTTGATATCCAATCTGTAAATAAACCTGTCAGGTTTTCGCTACAGAACTTAAAACGTCCAGTCATCAGAGCCTACGACTAGCATTACTCCCCTCCTGTTTTAGGAGGGGCAGGGGGTGGTAACAGATGTAACTTACTGAACGTCAAGGACCACTCCTAGCCCCTCCTAAAACAGGAGGGGAATTTGACAAACTCACTATTTGTGCTTTAATCGAACCTTTGATTTGTCTGGATAGGACGCTTTAGTAATTAAAGTTCATAAGACCAACCAAGAGAGAACAACTCACCATCAATCATCGACTTTGACTATGGAACAAAACAAGAACGCCAACCAGGTAAACGGACCAGGAGCAACCCCTTTTGCTCAAACTTATTTTCACGGGACAAAGGCTGACCTCAAAGTCGGCGACCTGATAGAAGTGGGGTTCAATTCTAACTATGGCCAACAGAAAAATGCCAAGTACATATTCCTGACTGCAACCCTGGACGCCGCCATCTGGGGTGCTGAACTTGCATTTGGCGAAGGGCGGGAAAGAATCTATTTGGTAGAGCCGACCGGGGAAATTGAAGATGACCCAGACCTCACCGATAAAAAATTCCCGGGCAACCCGACAAAATCGTATCGATCCACCCAACCGTTCAGAGTGGTCGGCGAAGTTTCAAATTGGCAAGGACACCCGGCCGAACAGATTAAGACCATGAAAGACCACCTTGAACGACTCAATGAACAAGGCATTCATTCGTTAAACGACTAAATCAGTCAGTATACAATCAGGCTGGAATCAGACAAAGACCCACCTCAACGCGTAGACACCCTTTGACAGATCCCGACATCGGTTGGCAAAAGGACAGCCCTGTTGAGTAGCGTTCGCGAACATCAGAACCAGTAAAAATGCGATGAATCCTAAAATATTTGAACCCAACAGCGACTTAGCGCCCCTGGTCAAATGTTATTGGACGTTGGAAAGTCCGAAAGAGAAAACACCCCGGAAAAATACCATCGTCCCTGACGGCTGCATGAAAATGATTTTTCACTACGGCGATTTGTATAAACATTACCCCGACAACGGGAACAGCTTCTTTTTACCCAGGTGTTTTGTAATCGGACAACTGACCAGACCGTACGAAGTAGAACCAACCGGAGAAACCGGTACTTTCTTCGTTTGCTTTCATCCGAACGGTTTTTTACCTTTTGCCACCTTCCCGATCAAGGAAATGGAAAACACGGCCGTTCCTTTGGAAAAATTGTTTGGAAAAGACGGACCAGAAATAGAGCAACAGATTTTACAGGCCGACACGACTTCGGAACGGATAAAACGAATCGAAAAATTCCTATTCAACCGATTGACTGATACCGCCACCATTGACCTCCTGGTAAAATCAACGGTAGACACCATTCTGACTGCCAACGGCCAGCTTTCGGTTGATTCGCTCTCCCGACAAAACAACATCAACCGCCGACAACTGGTGCGTAAATTTTCATTGGCCATCGGTTTGAGTCCAAAGCAGCTTTCAAAAACCATTCGACTTCAGGCTGCCCTCAAAACCATGCTGAACCAGAAAATCACGAACCTTACCAACCTGGCTCACGAAAGCGAATATTACGACCAGGCGCATTTTATCAAGGATTTCAAAGAATTTACCGGCCTGACACCCAAAGAATTTTATGGCGATCACCTAAAGATGTCGCTGATCTTTGACAGTAAGGATTAGCCTTGTCCCATTTTTACAATTTTATGTTTCCGGCGCAGAACAACTTTGCAACCTGAACATAAACGCATTCAACAATGAAAAAGGTAAATCCGGTTAGTTGGTTTGATATGTACGTATCCAACTTAGCGCGTGCAAAAAAATTCTATGAAACGGTATTCAACATTCAGCTGGTTGACTTTCCGGCTGAGTGGGGAAAACAAGCAGCCTTTCCTTCGGACTACGAAGGCCTGAATATTTCGGGTGCGCTGGTTGAAAAAGCAGAAAGGGTGGCTAATGGCAACAATACCATCGTTTATTTTGATTCCGAAGATTGTACCACCGAAGAAGCCCGGGTTGAGCAAGCCGGTGGAAAAATCATTGCATCTAAAATGTCCATCGGAGAGTTTGGGTTTGTCTCATTAATCATGGACACCGAAGGCAATACCATCGGGATGCATTCACGAACATAGTTCGATGTAAGTAGCTATCAGCAATTAGCGGGGCCGCCTAGGCTATCAGATTGAAAATAAATCATCTGGGCAGAAAATAGTATAAACTATTTGACCTTCAGTGCTTCGGATAAATTGGTTTATATTATCATCTTACTTACCCCCAACCCCCTAAAGGGGGCTAAAATTCGTTCTAGCCCCCTTTAGGGGGTTGGGGGTAATGCAAACTATTTTCCAGGGCCTACTTTCACTATTGATTCACCGGCAACCGGAGTACGCATGTATGATTGCTGCCGGTGAATGATGCTCCTTCCCTTTTTATCGCACGGAGAACCTGGCTTATCACTTCAAACTTTACTTTTTAACTTCCTATGGCTTACGATATCAAACTTTCAGACAGAGTAAGAGAATACCTGGCTGGCATACCCGGTTTGCACATTGAGGAGAAGGAAATGTTTAGCGCCTTAAATTTTATGGTAAACGGGAAAACCTGCGTTTGTGTGAGCGGGGAAAATTTAATGTTACGCTTTGACCCCAAATTGCAGGAAGAACTTGCCGAAAAAAAAGGGTACGAAACGATGCTGATGAAAGGCAAAGAATATAAGGGTTACTGCTATATCAATCCAGATGGATTTAAAGAAAAGAAAGATTTTGAATATTTTATTAACCTGTGTCTGGCATACAATAAAGTAGCGAAGGCATCCAAGAAATCAAAACAGAAAACCACGAACCGCTGACAAGTTATAACCGACATTTTGTGATAACGAACAAACTACCTTCGTATGGAGCAGGTTAGAAGCTTTTTCCAAAGAAGATACATTGACTGCTCCGACCAGGATTGGCTCATGATCGCTCCCAAACTGATCCGCCGGGAATTCCCGAAAAAGACGTTGATTCTGGAGAAGGGCCAGGTAGAGAACTACGTGTCGTTTATTGAAAAAGGCATCGTACGCTACTACATACCAAAGGAAAACAAAGAAATTACTTTTGAACTGACTTTTGCCGACGACTTCATCGGTGCTTATGATTCTTTTCTGACCCGACTGCCCTCCGTATACCACGTAGAAACGATTACGCAAACTACCCTATGGCGGCTATCCTATCTTGATGTCCAATCTTTATATCGGGAAACGGCGGCAGGAAACATCATTGGCAGGCTTGCCAGTGAAACATTGTTTTTAGAAAAAGCGAAGCGCGAACTTTCGCTTTTAAATGATACACCAGAGCAACGATACTTAAATCTCTTCACCGAACAACCTGATCTAATCAAAAAAATCCCCTTACAGTATATTGCCTCTTATATAGGCATAACCCCACAGGCATTGAGTAGAATCAGGAAACGCATTTCTTAACCTGGGTTCATTGTCCACCATAAGCCGGTTCATTTCCTTTGTACAAAAAGAAAATGAACCGGTTTTTTTTGTTAATCCTGATCGTACTAAGCACAAAAACAATGAATGGACAATCACTAACCGATACTTCGATCACCTATATTCACAACCATCGCCCAAGTTTCAGATCACAGTTTTTGCAGACGTTAATGACCTTGCTTGGGAAAAAGAACACCATTGAAAAGAATATAAAATCCAATACTTTTTCTTCTGAGGCAGCAGAATTGCCAAAATATTTGCTATCCGATTTTACGGTACACCTGAGTGAAATAAATCAACGAAGGGTTTGGACACTCAAGCCTAAGCAACCCGATTCTCCCAAAGTGATTCTTTATATACACGGTGGCGGCTATATTGCCAACCTTACGAAATACGATTGGAATTTCATCGCGGAATTATTAACCAAAACCAAAGCCACCCTAGTGGTCCCCGATTACCCTTTGGCCCCTGCCTCCAATTACAAAGGGGTTTATGATTTTTTTGACAAGCTCCATTTGAAATTGCTCTCCCAAACATCGCGGGAGAATATCATCTTCATGGGCAATTCGGCCGGCGGTGGTATTGCATTGGGTTTTGCGCAAAAGTTGAGAAATGAAAGCAAGCCGCAACCTTCACAAATCATTTTGAACTCTCCCTGGCTTGACGTTACCATGAGCAATCCGGACATAGTTGAAATTGATAAAAAAGACAAATTGCTGGGAATAAAAGGACTTACATTGGCGGGGCAACTTTACGCAGCCGAATTAGCGCCCAAAGATTACAAAGTGAGTCCTATCTACGGCGACTTCTCCGATTTAGGAAAGATTTCTGTATTCATTGGCACCCACGATGTATTCCTTGCCGACTCAAGAAAATTGAAAGAGCGGATGAAGGAACAAAACGTTTCCATCAATTACTTTGAATACCCGAAGATGTTTCACGTTTGGATGGCAGTGACCAGTTTGAAAGAATCCCGACACGCAATCAATCAGATAGCAACCCTGGTTCATTCGGAAAACGGAAAGTGAACTTATTAGAGCTCCCTTCGCAAGTGGTGGTTAATCAAAGGTTGGTGCCGCTATCAAACCGGGGCAAAGGTCAACCGTTTAGTGCTCCAAGATTGCCCTTTGGCAAGTAGTAACCCATTAACAGCATGATCAGACAAGCATTTCAAAAATTCAAATACGATGGAAAGCGATAACCAGCACGTCAATGATTTTAAAAGTTTTATGGAGGAAAGATTGAAAGCTTCTACCGATTTCGTGGAAGGAAAATTTGAGCCTTTACAAAAAATATCGGTTGAAAAATCGCCCGCTACCATTTTTCCACCCAACGGAATTTGTATTCAGGGGGCGAATGAAGTAAACCGTTTCAACGAAAAAGGCACGGCTCAGTTTTTACCCGGCGCTAAAAACGAATTTGAAGTCATTCACCAGGACGCGGACGAACACCTTGCTTACTGGACCGGCATTCAGCGTTCAACCGTAAAAATGAAAGGGCATGACGAAGCGGTGGTATTTCATCTGCGCATTACCGAAATATTCAGAAAAGAAAACGGCACCTGGAAACTGTTGCATCGCCACGCCGACCCGCTCAAGGACGACCAACCCGGCAGCCGCTAGCCGGAGTTTGCCAACCCCACAAGGTTTTAAAAACCTTGTGAGATGAGAAGCGCCGCTTATTGGCAAGACCAAACGGCTTCTTTATTTAGCATTGGACAATCCACCATCCACAACAATTTCGGTTCCGTGAATGTAGGAGGCATCCGGAGAGGCCAGAAAAAGAACGGTTTTGGCAATTTCAGCCGGTTCTCCAAACCGTTTGAACGGGAGGGTTGGAACGATACTTTGAACAGCCCCTTCAATTTGGTCAGGTGTCAGACCGGTATTATTGAAAATATTGGTTTTGATATAGCCGGGGCTTATCCCATTCACGCGGATTTTTTTGGTGGTACATTCCGAAGAAAAGGTTTTGATGAATGATTGAACAGCCGATTTGGCCGCTGAGTAGACCGAAAAATTTTCTATGCCAAACGCAGTCACAAAAGAAGTGTTTAAGATGATCGAACTTTCGGGGTTCATAAGGGGCAACAGCTGTTGAACAGTAAAGAATGTTCCTTTTACCAACAGATTAAACAGCTCATCAAAATGCGCTTCGTCCACCATTTCAACGGGGGCAAATTTGCCATACCCTGCATTGACAAATAAAATATCCAGGCCATTGGTGTGCATGGCTACCCTTTTGCGTAAATCAAATACATCTGCCAGGTTTCCGGCATTGGATACCAGCCCAATCGCCTTGGAGCCTAAACGATGGAGGGCTTGATCTACCGTTTCTTGGCTACGTCCGGTAATGATGACCGTGGCTCCTTCGTGAATGAATTCCTGCGCGGTGGCAAACCCCATTCCGTTGGTTCCGCCGGTAATGAAGGCTACTTTGTTTTTAAATCTTTGCATTTTTATTTGTTTAAATTCGAATGCAAAGATTCGCCTGGTTAAGGAGCCATAACACCCGAATCTTGCTATATCACGGATACGCGCTGTTTAGTGTGGGTGATGCGGAGAAGCGGCCGTTGTCTTCGTTTCCGGAATTTCAAAGGAAATGACCTTGCTTTCAATTACTCGGTGGGTTGCATCCGCCATCTCCACCAAAACCCGGTGTGGACCGGGCTTTAAACCAACAATGATGAGTGGCTGGTCATTACTGGCGTGCGCCCAATGCCAGGGCGCATCATCGACGGTGATGTGTAAATGCCCCACGCGTGGCGAAACGTCCAGCGCGGCCGGTCCAAATACGGATACGACGCGCAGGTTTTCCGTCCGGTATTAAATAATTACCTTCCCTTGCGCCAACGGTTGGGGCAAAGGCGGCTCCACGATCAGTTTAGGAGGCGGCTCTGAAGTCAGCGGCAATATAGCCTCCGATCCGCGTACTTCCCGAACAGAAGGTTGCTGACCGGCGGCCTGGAAAGCCAATCCAATCGTTGAAAGGGCAATCAGAAAAAGGATTTTCATAAAATAAGGGGTTATAATAAAAGGATAATTACAAGAGAAATGGGGTTGCCACGGGCTGAAACCCGTCGCTCAGCCAGGAAGGTCCGCCCGAAGCGCTGTCAATGGTATCATAATAAGCGATCCGGCAGGCACTGCTTCCTGATGCATCGTTGATCTGCCGTGAAGTACTCAGGCCACTGCCCTGAGGTAGAGTTGGTTCAGTTTGGTCCGGGCTCGTTTGAGGCGCATCTTGATTGCTCCTGCCGAAAGACGAAGCTGCCCCTTGAGGTGCTCGATCGACTCTCCTTCCTGATATTTGAGCAGGAGCAGCGTTTTCTCCTCAGCGGGCAGTTGGTCGAGCAGTGCCAGCATGGTGGTTTGAACCGGCTCCGACTCGCTCGTATCCACCAAAGTCGCTTCCTCTTCCGTTCCATCGCCCGGATCGTAGGCACGTAGCTGCGACACCAACAGGCGCTTGGACTTGCGGAACACTTCCCGGTAATGGTTGTAAGTCAGGGTGTACAGCCACGTAGAGAAGGTAGACCTTCGGCGGAAAGTGGGCAGGTGCTCAAAAGCTTTCAGTAAAATGTCCTGGGCCAGGTCAAAGGCCTGATCCGCGTCTTTGCACATGGACCAACACTTGTGGTAGACTTTAGGGAAGTAGCGCTGATAGAGCACGCCCATTCCCTTGGAGTTGCCTCTTAGGTATTGTTCAATCCAGTATTCATCCTCGGCCGTAACAGCCGTACTTGGGAGTAACATGACAATGGGTGATTAAATCGTAGAAGGGAAAAGGATGGTGAGAACCACGGCCCACGCTGCGGGCGGAATTCCCGGGCGGATATGCGGTTCAGTGAATGAATAGTAAAAAAGGTGGCCCGATACGTACGCACGGGAGAACTCCTCAATTGCCTCCTCCGGAAGCAAAGCTTTCCGTGCATCCGCAGCCCTGCGGTGTCACGTGCTTACGTTCAGCCTACCGTCTGGTTTTGCCGGTCGGTGCTGGCAGCAAGGGGTTCCCAGGCGCTCACTTCCGCTTCCATGACAGTTGCCTTTGCCCGGAAGGAGGCAATGGCGTCTTTACCGACGGGAAGATGAACTGGCGGGATCGGGCTATTGGCTAGTGCAATCACTACTTGCGCCAGTTTGGCCGGGTCGCCGGGTTGGTTGCCGTGGATCTGTCCGGCCGCGGCTCTCACTTGCCCTACCGTTGGGGCGTACGCATCCAGTACCGTTGCGCCCGCAACGTAGGAATCTGCGGATAGGAAATCCGTACTGAAAAGTCCCGGAGCCAGCGCCGTCACCCGGATACCCAGGGGGTTCACTTCCAGTGCCAACCCTTCCGAAATCCCTTCGACGGCAAACTTGGTGGAACCGTACAGCCCAAAGCCGGGAACGCTCGCCTGGTAGCCAAATAAAGAGGAAACGTTGATGATGTGGCCCGCCTGGCGTTGGCGCATGTGCGGCAGGACGGCCTGGATCACGCGGATCAAGCCGAAAACATTGGTGTCGAATTGCCGACCGATTTCTTCCTCCGTCGCCTCTTCAAAAGCGCCCAGGAAACCATAACCCGCATTATTGACCAGCACATCGATCCGACCAAAGTGGTTGATGGCTTGCTGAACACCCGCTTTTACCTGCGATGCCCGGGTTACGTCCAGCTCCACGACCCGCAACTGGCGGTGATGTTGGAGCGCATCGGCCAGTTGCCCAGGCTGCTTACGAACCGTAGCTACTACCTGATCTCCCGCTGCTAAGGCCGCCCGGGCAATTTCGAAACCCAAACCGCGCGATGCGCCGGTAATCAACCATACTTTCTGCGTTTTCATTGTTATTTTGTTTAGTTGAAAAGTTTTAAATCAATTTTTGACCGATCGGTCATTTTTAAATCATCGTTTGATCTCCGTTGGTGATTTTTTCTTTATTCTGTTCATAAAATGACCGATCGGTCATTTTATGTTTAAAAAAATTTATGCCTCTTTCTCTTCAATTTCCTTTTTCAAGGAGCGGGCAATTACCTGCATTGCCTGGTTGTTGCCCGCTATCCGCGACATCATGATGCCACCTTCTATAATGGCAAACATTCGGGTAGCAAATTCGGATGCATCCCAGTCCGGTGAAAATTCGCCGGCGGCAATTCCCTTTTCTACAATGCGTTGAATGTTGTGCTGGGCCGTTTTTACGAGTGCGTGTACTTTCTTCCGGATCACTTCGTCCGTATCATCGGCTTCCATACCGAAGTTGAGCATCGGGCAACCGCCCACCAGGGGCGGATTGAGGGGATCGAGGTACATATTGATGTAGGCAAACAACTTTTCCCTGGCCGTTTGTTGCCGGCCAAGGGTCGTCTGTACTACTTCGGATAAGCGACTCAGTTGATAATCGACCACTTCGTGCGCCAGGTCCTCCTTGTTTTCAAAGTGCACGTACAGGCTTCCCTTCGCCAGTTTCGTTACCGCCAGAATATCGCTCAGGGAGGTGCCGGCTACGCCTTTGGTATTAAAAAGCGGGGCGGCTTTTTCAATGATCAATTGTCTGGTTCTTTCTGCCTTGTTCATACGCTGGTGATTGATAAGTCAAAGATAAATGACCGATCGGTCATTTTAAAATCTTTTCTTCATTTATTTCCATCTGATTGCAAAATCCTGGTTTCAGTGTAGAGGCGACGCGAACAAGATATTGGGAATAGTTAACTATCGGAATTAAAGGAGCGCAAATGCCGCTCCCTTTCGATTTTGTGCAGCGACAAAAGGCAATCAGGGCAAGCCAGCCCTAAGCCGGGCCGGCTTGCCCTGAACCTACCTTAGACCAGGATATAGGCTACCGGAACATTCCCGCGGATGGCTTTGGAATACGGACAGGTTTGTTTGGCTGAATCAATCAATGACTGCGCGACTTCGCGGTCCAAATCCGGCAGACTGATGTGAAGGCGTGCCTGCAGGAAGTATTCGCCGTCGATGTTACAGAGATCCACTTCGGCATCAATGGCGGTGTCAGCCGGAAGTTGTACTTTACTTGCCAGTGCCGCCTTTCCCAGTGCTCCTTCGAAACAGGCCGACCAGCCCGCGGCGAACAATTGTTCGGGATTGGTGCCAGTGCCGTTGGTTCCCGGAGTGGAGAGTTTGATATCCAGGCGTCCATCTGAACTGCGGGCCACACCCTGACCGCGTCCGCCCGTGGTGTGGGTTTTGGCGGTGTATATCGCTTTTTTGAATGGTATCTGACTACTTGTAATTGCGGAATCTATTTGATGATTTTCCATTGTTTTGTGATTGAATTGTTTGATTAATTATTTTTTGGACTTTAGATGCAGACCAAGGCGGCAGGTAACGCAATGGAATGCATTTTTTTTCGAAAGATTATTTTTGGCGGCCAATGAGGGAATGGCAAACGGGTGTGGGGTAACTGTTCGGTTTTGGGCGAAGCTCCCTTCTTATGCGCCATGCCTGCTACGTTCTGCGCTGGTTCAGGATTTCGGTGGTTTCTTCAATGAGCGACCGCATGAGTTCAGCCGCTTTTCGGTGTTTCAGGATCGGCGCAATCTGACCACCCCAAAAGAGCACCATATCATATTTTTGCCTTTCCAATGCCGCCGTCCGCAACGATGACATAAAGGTGGTTTGCAGCGGAAACGGGAGCAGGCCGTCCTCTTTGCCAATCATTTCCTGGGCCAGTCGGGTATTGATTCCCCGGCCCAAACGGCCGGTAAAAGCGCGGGACAGCGTAGTGTGTTTAGCCGAATCTGAAAAGAGCGCCGCTCTGTGAACCGGCAGGGCACCGGACTCCTCACAGGCCAGAAAGGCCGTGCCGATCTGTACGGCATCCGCACCCAGGGTAAGGGCGGCAGCCACTCCACGGCCGTCGGCAATGCCTCCTGCCGCGATAATGGGCAGGTTCACTTTTTCCCGGATCAGTTGGACCAGCACGAAGGAACCGGTAAGCGACTGCTCGGCCGGTGCCAGAAAAGATGGCCGGTGGCCGCCCGCTTCAAAACCTGAGGCAATGATCATATCTACGCCCGCGTTTTGAAGCGCAAGGGCCTCATCCAGGGTAGTAGCTGCCCCCACCAGCACGATTCCACGTTGGCGACACGCTTCCAGTATATCAGGGGTAGGGATGCCAAACATAAAACTGAACACTTTCGGGCGAATGTCCAGCACGGCCTGTATCTGGTCCTCAAACCGGGATTTGAACGGGGCGGGCTTCGGAGGTAGCTCAACTCCTGCTTCGTCAAAATACGGCTGGAACCGGGCCTTCACCTGGTCGTATACTTCATCGCTGACAGTGCCGGCTACCGCATCGGTATCCGAAACCCAGAGATTCAGGTTGTAGGGCAGGTTCGTGGCCGCTTTGATCCGTTTGTCAATGGCATAGATATCCGACGCGGACATGGTATAGGCACCGAAACCACCCAGTCCACCCAGGTTGGAAACGGTCGCCACCAGTTCGACCGACGATAATCCGCCGCCGAATGGCCCCTGCAAAATCGGGTACCGGATGCCCAGTAGTTCGGTTGCTTTCGTGTTGTACCACATGACTTTCTGGTTTAAAGGATGGTCCGAATTCGGCTTTACGCTTCCACGTGGGTGAACATTTTATTCACAATCAACCATTGCCCGTCTATTCTATGAAAAGACAACAGGTCGTAATAGTTGAATTCGTACATCCGGAGACGCGTTTTTGCGATGGCGATTGAGTGGATTACGTCAATCGAAATGATCTCCGGCTGGTAGGGTTTCCCGCTGTCTTTGGGGCTGGTCCGGTGTGCTACGCCGTCCAGGTACGCTTCCAGGGTTTTGGCGTAGGGTTGTCCTTTTACATCGCCAAAGAGTAATGCGCCCGGATGAAAAACCTGTTGGAGCAAATCCACTTTGCCCTCGTAAATGCCCTGGAAATAATATCCGTTCAGCGCTTGTTCGATTGCTGCACGGGCTGTTTCATCTGTTTTCATTTGAATAGCGTTTGATGCCTGGGTACCCGTCTGCTTTCCGGGTACCCAGGCGGATCATTTTTCTTCGATCAGTTTAAATGATGGCCGGCACCCATACCGCCGTCTACCGGAATGATGGCTCCCGTAACAAATTTATTTTTGGCGATTGCGTACACCATCTGCGCTACTTCTTCCGCCTCCCCTATCCGGTTGAGCAGATGCAGACCGGCGTTCTGGTCCGCCCCGTCGCCGTGCATGGGTGTGCGGATAATCCCGGCGGCAATGGTGTTGACCCGGATGTGGTCTTTGCCAAATTCAGCGGCGAGTTGGACCGTCAGCGCGTGAATGGCGCCCTTGCTGGCAATGGGAGCCGTGGAAGGGCCACCACCTAAAGCGTGATGTACCAGTGGCGATCCTATGTTAATGACCACGCCACTGCCCTGTTTCAACATTTGCGGAATGGCCGCCTGCGTCGTGAAAAACGTTCCTTTCAGGTTGGTATTCAGAAAACGGTCCAGGTACGCCTCGTCCACTTCCATAAATGGCTTGGTTTCGTAGATGCCGGCATTATTGATCAGCACGTCAACCGAGCCGAATTGCTCCACGGCCGTTTTTACCAGCAATGCACCCGTGGCTTGATCGCTCACATTGCCGGCTACCCAGGCCAGGTGAGACCCGCCCCCCAACTCATAAAACGCTTCTTCCAGTTTAGAGGCCGTTGCCGAGTTGATGACGACGTTGTCGCCTTTGGCTAAGAAGTAGCGAGCCACTTCTTTTCCGATACCCGAGGATGCCCCGGTAACGATGACAGTTTGTGTTCCCATGATTGATACTGTTTATTTTTTGCTGGACGTGATTCCTTTTTCGCGTAAGACGGAGGTTTGCTCACCACCGTACCCCCAATCATCCAGCTCTACTTCCTGAATAACCACGTGCGTCAGGTAGGGGTCTTTATTGAGCACGTTGGTAATCACATCGGTTACCCCCTTGATCAGGGCTTGTTTCTGTTGTCGGGTTACCCCTTCGCGGGTCACCTCAATTTTCACGTAAGGCATGGCAGTAATAATCAGGCGTTGGCGGTTTGGCTCACTGCTTCGGCGGTGAGGCGGGTATGGAGATCAAAATCATTATAGATCAAGGTATCGCCCAGGTTCTGGAAAAAATTACCGGAGCGAAACCGGATGCCGAACTTCGTGCGGTCCACCGTGATTTTACCACTGGCCGTCACCTGATCACCGGAGTGGTTTACCTGCGCATCGAAACGGATGGAATGGGTAATTCCCTTGATGGTCAGATTGCCTTCTACGTGATAGAAACCGTTGCCACGTGGCTCCGCGTGGGTCATTTCAAAAGTGGCTTCCGGGTATTGTTCCGAACTGAAAAAGTCATCGGAGGCCAGGTGACCGGCAAACTGGGCATTCGTCACCGGATCCGTCACGTCCAGGATAATGATGGATCGGGTGTCGATTACGAAGCGCCCGCCCGTAAGCTGATCATTGGTAAAAAGCAAGGCTCCCTCTTTGATGGCAATCTTTCCGTTGTGGGCACCGGTCACTTTGCGGCCAACCCAGTCGATCGTACTTTGGGGGCCGCTGATGTTAAACTGTTGTGTTTCCATTTTTTTTAAGTTTAAATGAACAACACAAAGTTGGGCAGCGCAACCGGGGTGATCGCGTGACCTACATCACATTCGGCAAGCCGGCAATGGTATGTGATCTACCTCACATCGCGGGCGTGATACAGGCGGCTGAGCGTTTCGCGGGATACGCCCAGATAGGCCGCAATCAGGTTTTTGGGGACCAGGTTATACAGTTGCGGGTATTGCTTCAGCAGTTCTTCGTACCGGTGTTTGGCGTCATTGTTCATCAGCGAAAGCAAGCGCTTCTGGGAGGCCACGTACCCCATATTGGTCCGCCAGCGGAAAAAGTATTCCACGGCGTGGATCTCCCGGCACAGTTTTTCCCGATCTTCGGCTTTCAGACAAAGGACCTCCGCATCGGTAATGCAATCCAGACTGACCGTTGCCCGATGGCCCGAGTAGAGGGCATGGTAATCGGAAGCCCACCAGGTAGGCATGGCAAATTGCAGGATGTACATTTTCAGGTCATCGTTGATGTAAAATGTTTTTAAACAACCCCCAATTACGAAATATTCACTAGCTACCTGGTCGCCCGCCGCAATGATCACCTGCCCTTTCTTGAATTCCTGTCGCTTGAAGTGGGAGAAACAGTAATCAAACTGTTCATCCGAAAGGGAAATGGTTTTGGCGATGTGCTGTTTGAGCGTTTCTTTTGCGTCCATGGCAACCCGAAGTGAATGGCCTACAAATAACTGATAAAATCCATTTTATAACAATGGCAGTCGTACTCAGCCCACCGTACCTATGAAACCCACTTTAGTTCTGCTATTCAGCTTGCTATTTTTCAGCACCCAGGCGCAAACCAGCTATTCGGGGTTGATTGACAAGTATCCGATTCAACTGGTTACGTACATTTATTCCGACGGGGATGCCCAAGCCATCTATGCCTACGACAAATTCGACACGCCCATACGGATCAACGGAAAGAAAGCGGGCAGCCGACTGGAACTGTACGAACGAAATGAGAAGAATGAGATCACGGCTACGCTGCGTTTTGAAAACTTCAATCCCAAAAGCCAGGCGATGTCCGGAACCTGGCTGAGTAAAGACGGGAGTAAAAAGCTCAACATCACGCTGAACAAACAGTTTGACGTGGAAGAAGCGGCTGACTTCCATCAAAAAGAACTCATGCAGGCTGAATCTACCCAGACGCACTACTTCAAACTGCTGATTACAAAAAGCCAGGGCGAAATCCGCGTAACGGGCGTAAAAGTGCTGGAGAAAAAGACGGACCGGCTCATCCAGCAAATCAATCTGGACTGCCAACTAATGGGCCTGGATAACGTGTCGATTGGCGACTTTAACTTTGATGGCCTGGAAGATTTCTCCGTCTTCGAATCCAGCTACGCCGGACCCAATACGTCCAGCATTTATATATTGCGCCTTCCCGGTTCGGAGCAGTACGAAGTGAGTGATTTTACGGGAACATCGCTGGAGTTTGATGTGACGACGAAGACCATCCACGAGCACAACCAATGCTGCGCGGGCAGAAGCCACGTCAACGCTACTTATAAGGTCGTAAACAATAAAATGGTGCTGATCAAAAAAACCTGCCTGGAATACGATGACAAAACGGAAGACTTTATCGAAGTGAAATGCGACGAGAATTGAGTAATGCTACGAAGGGCAAACAAATTCATCCAATGAATACAACAGGCTTTTTTCGATATGAGCCTGTTTGATTTGCGTGCTGGCTCACATCAATCCGGACTTGTGCTGGTCCCCACTCAACCCGAGCAGCTTACTTCGTATAAAGCATAGGAAATAAAATGCCTAGCGCAAAAAAGTAGACATGAAAATCATTTCTCTTCTCCTTTTATTCGTGTTTGCCTCCTTCTTTACCTTTGGGCAATCCAGGGACGCTGACAATCAATATCTCAAAGCCCGGGCGGTCATCCGCGACCTGGATTCCATTGTTACACCCAACGGGGTGCAGGAAAGTTTTAAGGTTGTGATCGGAGGAATCAGGCAGTGGGTGTACGTAAGGGGACAGAACAAGGACAATCCGATCATTTTGTTCGTTCACGGTGGGCCGGCCTCTCCCCTGTCGCCGCTTACGTGGATGTTTCAACGACCGATTGAAGAATATTTCACCGTGGTGAATTACGACCAAAGGGCGGCAGGCAAAACCTATCTGGCCAATGACACCACCGGGCTGGGCCCCACCATTACCATTGAGCAGTACGTAGAGGATGCCATTGAATTGGCCGAGTGGATCAAAGCCAAATACCAGAAGAAAAAGCTCATTCTGATCGGGCACAGTTGGGGAACCATTGTTGCTATGAAAGCCGTCCTGAAAAAACCAGATCTGTTTTACGCCTACGTGGGGATGGGGCAAGTGATCAATACCCAGGACAACGAACGGTTGAGTTTCCAATACGGCCTTGAGCAAGCTACCCGATTGAAGAATGATACGGCCATCAAGGAGTTGCAGTCCATTGCGCCTTATCCGGGCAATCGGCCCATCACCCGCGATAGAATCATCATCGCCCGGAAATGGCCCCAATACTTCGGAGGTTTATTCGCTTACCGCAGCAACTTTAGCTACTTTTTCAATGCCCCGCTGCTGTCTCCGGAGTACGCCGGGAATGAGATGAAGGCCATTGACCAGGGAAGCCTTTTTACATTAGGGCGAATTTTACCGGCATTTCTGAACGTGGACCTGAAAAACGTTACCCGCTTCCCCGTTCCGGTATTCATGCTGATGGGACGGCACGACTTCACCACGCCCAATATACCCACTGAACGTTGGCTGAAAAATGTCAAAGCGCCGCTTAAAAAAGGCATCTGGTTTGAGAATTCCGCCCATTTGATTCCCCTGGAAGAACCGGGTAAATTCTTCGTAACGTTGCTTCATGAAGTTCGTCCGCTGGCCGTTACAAAAGAAGACCGACCAAGCCCCAAAGGTGCTTCCTCTTTTTCCAAAACCCAAGACTAATGCCGCCGCCTCTTTTTCTTTCACCAATCGTTTCTACCCTCAACGACCGGATGGCAGCCATACCCGGCGGAACCATCGAACTGCGGGATGACCGAACCCGGCAGCGGTGGACGGTGGAGATGGGACCTTTTTGGCTGGGCAGATATCCTATCACCCAGGACTTGTATCTGGCCGTCACGAATGAGGCTCCCAGCACCTTCCAGGGTGCTCAACGACCCGTAGAGACCGTATCGTGGAAAGAGGCGGTCGTTTTTTGCAATCTCCTCTCCGAAAAAGCCGGATTGTCCCCGTGTTATCGGTTCGGTGTCCACAGTGACGACATCACGTTCGATTCAAAGGCAGACGGTTACCGATTGCCCACGGAAGCGGAATGGGAATACGCTTGCAAAGCCGGAACTACCGCAGTAAGATATGGGGAGTTGGATCGGATTGCCTGGTACAAAGGCAATTCAGGAGGAATGACCCGTGAAGTGGGCCTGAAAGAACCCAATGCCTGGGACTTGTACGATATGCTGGGCAACGTGTGGGAATGGTGCTCGGACATTTACGACGAAACGGTATACGGTTCGTATCGCATCTTTCGCGGTGGGGGCTGGTTTGATGAGGAGCGCAGTTGCTTAGCGACCAATCGGAGACGCAGCCATCCTACTTCGTTTAAGATTGATGACCTGGGCTTTCGGATCGCTAGAAATGGGTAGACCTTTGCACCCGTGAAAGAGTGGGATGCAAAACAGTCGGTGGAGCGCATTTTCAGTTAATTGCGTACTCAAGAAGCCCCGAGGCTTCTTTTTAAATTCGGGCCGGTGGTACAATGATGGTAAGAACAAGTCATAGTTATTCTCCGGCCGTCCTGGCAAGCACACCTAGCAGAAAGCGCGCTCCATTCCCAGGGCGAACAGGGCGCCCAGCAGGGTATTGAGGAAATTCACGGCATCGTTGCTCAGGTACTGTCTGCGCTCTAAGGTAGCACCCAGGACGGAGTCAGCCAGGTTACCCAACACGCCGGCGATCCCCACCCAGACGACCCGTTCGCTCCATCCCGCACCCAGGGCATATATTCCGGCCAGCAGACCGCTGCCCAGCATTCCCAGCAGCGTTCCCTCCAGGCTCACCACGCCATCCAGTCCCCGGGTGTCGGGACGAAAAGTGAGAATGTTAAAAAACCGGCGACCGTACACATTACCCAGTTCCGAAGAAAAGGTGTCGGAGGTGGCCGACGCCAGACTGGCCGCTGCCATGAAGGTAAGCAGTTCGGTGTACGCGGGAAATAGCCAGGCCAGCCCGCCCAGGCCTCCGGCCACCCCACCGTTGGCCAGCACCTGTCCAGCCGTTCTTCTACCCTGCCGGGGTTCGGCCAGCCCCTTCGCCTGCTTGAAGTCCCGCCGCCAGGCAGTCGCCCCAGTGCCCAGCCCGAAAAAAACACCCAGCATGACCAGTCCGGTCAGACCGGTACCCAGGTAGAGCGCCCAGCCGATACCAAAGCCGGTCAGCCCACCCGCCCGGTCGAGTTTGCCGGTTTTCACGCTCAGCCACGCCGCCGCCAGCAAGCCCAGCACCACAATCGCGCTTTGTTGCATCATTTGCTTCTTTACGTTTGTCTTACGTCCGAAAATACCACTACCCGGTAATACGGCCGGGAATTCCGACCCGAGTTAATCAATTTTAACTTTATTGACTTATGGATTCCCTTCTATTTGATTTCATCTGTACAATCAACGGCTATGGAAAACAAAACGGACTCATCCGCCCTTTTATCGGTCGAATGAGTCCGTTTCTATTTTTCAGATCCGCCTACGCCGGCACTTCCTTGAACTTGCCGCGGTAAGAGATTTCCACGATGAGCGGGAAGATCAGTAAGGTCAGGACGGTTGCCGTAATCAGGCCTCCGATCACAACAATGGCCAGGGGCTTCTGGGTTTCCGAACCGATGCCGGTGGAAATGGCCGCCGGTATCAGCCCGATGGCCGCCATCATGGCCGTCATCACCACGGGGCGCACCCGGGAGGCAACCCCGTCGCGGATGGAATCGTCGAGCGACATGCGGCTGTGCAGGTTGTTCTTGAACACCGAAATCAGGATCACGCCATTCTGGATGCAGATACCGAAGAGGGCGATGAAGCCGATGCCCGCCGAAATGCTGAAGTTGGTGCCCGTAATGAGCAGGGCCGCAATGCCGCCGATAATGGCGAAGGGGACGTTGATCAGTACCAGCCCGGCATCCTGCATGTTGCCGAAGAGGATAAACAGAATGAAGAAGATCAGCAGCAGACTCACCGGCACCACCTGCGTGAGCCGGGCGGTGGCGCGGCGCTGGTTTTCGAAATCACCCGTCCAGGACATAGAGTAGCCCTTGGGCAGTTTCACTACCTTATCTACCTTGGCCTGGGCTTCGGCAATGGTACTGCCCATGTCGCGGCCCCGGATCGAAAACTTCACGGCAATAAAACGGCGGTTACCGTCGCGGTACAGCAGGATGGGTCCCGTCGCCAGGCTGATGTCGGCAATTTCGCTCAGGGGTATCTTGGTTCCGCGCATCGTTGGCACCATCAGCCGCCCGATTTCGCGTTCGGTCTTCCGGAACTCTTCATCGTAGCGGATCCGGATGTCAAACTTACGTTCGCCTTCGTACAACTGGCTGGCCGCCTTTCCGCCAATGGCCATTTCGATCACGGCCTGACAATCGGCCGTGTTGGCTCCGTAAATGCCCATCTTGTATTCATCCAGGTTCACCCGCAGCTCCGGTTGCCCGATGTTCTGCAGGATACCCAGGTCGGCAATGCCGTTTACATTCTTCAGAATGCTGTAGACAGAGTCAGCCTTGCCCTGCAGAAATTCCAGGTCGTTGCCGTAAATCTTCACGGCGATGGAGCCTTTCACGCCCGAAGCTGCTTCCTCTACGTTGTCCATGATGGGCTGGGAGAAGTTGAACACGATGCCCGGGAAAATAGCCAGCTTTTCCTGCATCTCTTCAATAAGTTGTTCCTTCGTCTGCTTGCGCTTCCACTCTTCTTTCGGATAAATGTCCACGTGAAACTCCACGTTGTAGAAGCCCGTCGGATCGGTGCCGTCGTTGGGCCTTCCGGTCTGCGACATGACCTGTTTTACTTCGGGGAAAGACTGGAAAATCTTGCGCATCCGGGTGCTGTACTTGGCCGCTTCGTCGAGCGAAATGCTCAGTGGCAGGCTTGCTCTAACGTAGATAGAACCTTCGTTGAGCTGGGGCAGAAATTCCGAACCCAGGAAATTGAAAGCGAAAATGCCCAGAAACACCACGATACTGGCGACCAGCAGGCTCAGTTTTTTGTGGTAATAGGTGAAAGAGAAAGCCTTCAGCACCGACTTGGTGATGAATTCCGTAAAAGGATTGTGCTTTTCGCGCACGTTTTTCCGCAAGAGAATGCTGGTGAGCAGGGGCACCAGCGTCAGGGTAAAGATGAGGGCCCCCAGCAGGGCAAAACCCAGGGTAAAGGCCAGGGGTGAAAACATCTTTCCTTCTACCTTTTCAAAAGCGAAAATGGGGAGCAGACAGGTAATGATGATCAGCTTGGAAAAGAAAATGGCTTTGCCCATTTCCGTGCCCGTCTTCTTAATCAGGCCCAGTTTGGAAAGCTTGTTGAACTTTTCCATCCCTACCTGCTTCGCCTTGTGATCCAGTGTCACGAAAATTCCCTCTACCATCACCACCGCCCCGTCGACGATGATGCCGAAGTCGATGGCGCCCATGGAGAGCAGGTTGGCCGACATGCCGCGCAGCCTCAGACAAATAAAGGCAAACAGCAGGGCCAGCGGGATCACGACTGATACCGCCAGGGTAGTACGCCAGTCGGCCATGAAAATGAAGACGATCACCGTCACGAACAGAATGCCTTCCAGCAGGTTATGAATCACGGTATGCGTCGCGAAGTTGATCAGGTTTTCGCGGTTGTAGAAGGTATCAATTTTCACGTCGGCCGGCAGGATCTTTTCGTTCAGCTCTTCAATTTTGGCCTTCACCCTGCCAATCACTTCGCTGGGATTCTCTCCTTTCCGCATCACAATGATGCCCTGCACCACATCGTCCTGGTTGCCGCGTCCTACTTCACCCAGGCGGGGCAGCGCCGATTCGTGCACGCGGGCTACGTGCTTCACCAGAATGGGCACGCCGTTCACGTTATTGATGATGATGTTTTCGATGTCGGGAATCTTGGAGAGCAGGCCGATACCACGCACCACGTAAGCCTGGGAATTTTTCTGAATCACGTCCCCGCCCACGTTTACGTTGCTGCGGGCTACGGCCTGGTACACTTCCAGCGGTGTGATGTTGTAATTGCCCAGCCGGTGCGGATCGATGGAGATTTCGTAGGTTTTCACTTCCCCGCCGAAGCTCACGACATCGGCTACCCCGGCTACGCTCCGCAGCTGGCGGTCAATGACCCAATCCTGCACGGTCTTGAGTTCGCGAACGCTTTTCTGGGCGCTTTTCAGGGTATAGCGGAAAATTTCGCCGGTAGGTCCGTAGGGCGGCTGCACTTCCGGCTTCACCCCTTCGGGCAAATCGACGGTGGGCAGCAGGTTGTTTACCTGTACGCGCGCAAAGGCATCGTCTACGTCGTCGTCGAACAGGATTTTGATGACCGACAAACCAAACAGCGTGGTAGAACGCACGTCGGTTTTTTTCTGCACGGAGTTCATGGCGATCTCTACCGGTATGGTCACGAACTTCTCAATCTCTTCGGCGCTTTTACCCGGCCACTGCGTAATAATGGTGATCTGGGTGTTGGTTACGTCGGGAAAGGCTTCGATGGGCGTCTCCTTGTAGCTCAGTGCCCCCGCAATGATGGCAATGATGGTGCAGAAGAAAATGAAAAAGCGGTTCTTAAGCGAAAACGCGATGATATTCTGAATGAACTTATTCATGGGGAGAAAAGAAGTTTTTCGGTTGGCACACGGGCAGGAAAGTACGTACCAGGACAAGCTCCCTCGAAAGAAGGAGATTTGCCGGCAACCTACTACCCGTACCTAACCGAAGTTTACATCATTGATTGAGGGCATTGTACACCAATAACTGAGACTTGGAGACCACTTTTTCTCCCTCCTTCAGCCCATTGATGACGTAAGTGGTGCCGTTGAGGCTTTTGAGCACGTTCACTTCCCGGGTAACCAGGTCGCAGTTGTCCTTGTACACCACCACGAAGTTCTTGCTCTTGTCGAACACCACGGCCTGGGCCGGTATGGCGCTCATCGGATTGCCCTTGGAGCGAACCGTAACGCTGGCAAACATTTCCGGCTTCAGCATATAATCCTTGTTATCCATCACAATCCGAATTTTCATGGATTTGCTCCCTGGCTCCAGCACGTTGTATACCTTGTCTACCTTGCCTTTAAAAACCCGGTCGGGATACGACAGCGTGGTAATGCTGGCATCGTCGCCCAGGCTCACCTTGGCAATGTCCGATTCGTACACGTTGGCAATGACCCACACCTTGTCGATGGCCGAAATGGTAAACAGGTTGCTGCCATTGTCGGCCCGGAGCTGGGTATTTTCCGTCGCATTCTTCTCCACGATGAAGCCGGAAATGGGGGCTTTGATGGTGTAGAGGGCATTCTTGCCCACGCCGTATATTTGCAGCACCTCTTTGATCCGCCGCAGTTCACCCACGGCTTTCTGGGCTTCCTTGCGGGCGGTGACGACTTCTTTTTCCGAAGTCAGCCCCGACTTGTACATGTCTTCGGCCACGTCCAGGTTCTTTTCTGCAATGTTCAGGTTCGATTCCGCCGCCACCAGTTGCTGATCGTATTCGGCGATTTCGCTGCTTCGCATGACGGCCAGCACCTGTCCTTTTTTTACGTAGTCGCCCAGTTCCACTTTCAGGTCTTCCACAATACCGCTCACCAGCGGATATACTTTCACCACCTGGTCTTCATTGAAAGTCACTTTGCCGGTCAGGTTCAGTTCGCGCTCCACCATTTCGTTTTTCACCGTATCGATGCGCACGCTGCCCTGCAGCGCCACCGGCAGACAAAACCGGGTATCGACTGCCTTGTCGGAGACGTGGGCCGACTGGCTGCCGCAACCGGACAGAAACAGGATCACGCCCGTCAGAGCGGGCAGCACAGCCCGCAACCGGCCATTGGAAACCAGGACGGGCTTCACCGAGCCAGGGAAAAGGGAATTATGCAGAGAGGTTAAATCTTTTTTGAGAATCGTTTTCATAAGTCGATCAATAATTAAATACATTTTTTCCGGTAGCGTAGTTGAGTTCTTCGATGGCATTGATGCGCTCATTCTGAAGCTGATTCAGTTGCAACACGCTGGTTTTGTACGACTCGTAGAAGTCGATAAATTCCAGCAGGGTCAGATTGCGTTTCTGATAAGAGAGGTTGATGCCTTCGATGAGTCGTTCGAAGTCAGCGGCGTACTGATTGTCGAAGCCTTTGAATAGCTGGTCGGCCTGCAAACTTTTCTGATAAGCCTGCCACACTTCTTTTTCTACCTGTAGCTGTACACTCTGGTAACCCACGTTGCTGGCCTGTATCCGGCTTTTCGCCGCCTGAATGTTTCCCTGGTTGCGGTTGAGCAGCGGCAGGTCAATCTGCATGCTCAGTCCGTAGTAGTTCTGGATGTAGCTGCCGTTGCGGTCGTACACGCCCCCCAGCCGGATGTCAGGCACGGCCATGGCCTTTTGCAGGGCCAGGTTCTGCTTTTCGTAGCGGGTGCTGGCTTCGGCGGCTTTCAGGTCATAGCGATTGGTAAAAGCCGCTTCGGTCGCCTCGACCAAGGGCAGCTTCTCCATGTCCAGGCTGTCAATGACCGAACGGTCCACCTGGGGCAGGTAATAGGTATGGGTCGTGTCGCTGAACAGCACGCCCAGCGTCGCCTGGCTTTCGATGATGCGGTCGAGCAGGTCGCGGCGGTCGTTTTCCAGCGAAAACAGAAACGCCTTCAGCCGGACTACCTCCTTCAGGGCCACGTTTCCCCTCCCGTACTGCGACTGGTACAGGTCGGCGGTTTTGCGCAGGGAAGTCACTTCCTGCTGATAAATCTGCAGTGACTGACGCGAGTAGTAGATATTGAAAAACTGGGTCCGGAGCTGGTATTTCAACGCCCGCATAAGGTCGTAGAACTGGTATTCAGTCATTTCGGTGCCGATCCGGGCCAGGTCGATCTGTTTCCCCCGTTTACCAGCCAGCAAAAAGAGCTGATTCAGTTGCACAATATTTTCTCCCTGCGTACCCGGTTCGCCCGCTTCGCCGGTACGAATGGGAAAGGCTTTGCGCGAAACGTTGTTGTAAATGCTCTGTTCTACGTACAGGGAAGGATTTTCCCATAAGCCCGCCTGCACCTGCAGCGCCCGGGCCGTACTGATATTGAACTTTTGTGCCAGCAGCGCCAGGTTGCGATCCATAAATCGCTTTTCAGCCTGGGCCAGGGTAATCTGAACGGTATCGGGATGAGAATGGATAGCCGGCGCCTGCCCATAGGAGGATTGAGTGACTCCAAAGAGCACCAGGATCCCACTGATAGCATGCCGGTATGCCAACAGCATAGCAGCTTTCATAAAGAAGATTGAAAAGAATGTTTTTGATCGAAGGCAGCACCACAAAGCCGGATCACCAGTCAAATGTGCCGTGGTTCGATTAATAAGGAATTAAAGGGAAATTAAAAGGCAATTAAAATGCCTCAGGCTTTGGGAGGGGGAGGATTGATCTCCTGCAGGTAAGCGGAATAGGAAGAAGGAATGAGAAAAGTCGGCTCTACTTCGCGCAGAAGGGGCTTGCGCGGCAGGTAGGTATAAGGACTATCAAAAATAAAGTTGTACTTTTTCAGAAAAGTGCGTTCGTGATCCGGACTCTCCTGTTCGGGCACCGCATCTTCGATGTCAAAGCCTAATTCCAGCACCAGCTCACAGTAGCTGTCAATTTCATTCACTGACAACTGTTCCTGCTTCGGCTCCTGACCTTCCATCTCCCAATCAGGCGGGTCGATGCTGAAGTTGAGGACGGCCAGTGCCTGAAACAGGCAGAAGAGGCGTTGAACAATATAGCTGCGCTTTCTTTTCAAGGGTTGCTTTTCTACTACGTAAACCTACAGCAAATCACGGCGCATAAAAAACGGGGTAACCCATCGTATTCAAAAAATGGGTTCCGACCAGCGTAAGATTCATTCTGTTTGGCTACAATTCGACCAACAGCCCGCCCGCAATAATTAGACCATAGCCGGTATTTAAATCGTATTTACCCCATTAAAGATTGTTGAGGGATTACAGATACCAAGTAAAGAGGCGATTAGGGCTGACCGGAAGAAAGAATAGCAAATAAGAATCCGTTGGGATGGCAGTTTGGCCATTTAGTTATTCGTTGTATGATTATTTCAGGAATAACCAACTTGATAAATACCAACTGCCCCACATCAAGAAAAAGAGTGTTCTGAAATCAGGCAAGCCCTATTCTATGGTAATAGGTCACTTCCTTCACCGGCTCTATCCACAGCAAGATCATCAGCGGCAGGTGTGGTAATAAGTCTGTTTTTCGCCGTTGACCGTTGCGGTAGCTACGTAGCCTTTTTCGTTCAGTACGTAGCTGTAATCGGTGGTAGACACCGGGGTGCCGGCGCTGTAGATAGTGGCTTTTTTGAGAAGGTGCTTATTCTGCTTCCCCAACCAGGGCGGCTGGAATCCCTCTTCTTTCTGCTCCTGGTTCAGGTAGAACTCATACCGGGCCGACACCGCCTCTTCTTCCGGATCGCCGTAACTGCCCGACGATGCTTTGCGCTCTTCCACGGTATTCCCATTGGTGATTACCAGCGTAGTGATCGTTTCAAATGTGCCGGCAATCTGGTTTTCGTAATCCATAATGGTACGATTCAGCACTTTTTTTACCAGATACCCCTCCGCATTATAAGTAAAGGCAATGGTATCGTAAATGGTGTTGCTTTCTTCATCGTAGTATTCATACCACGCCCGGCTGGCCAGGCCATTGGCTCCCAGTTCATAGGTAATCTCAGCCGGAGCCGGATAGCGGAGAGTACTGATGGATTCGGTCACCCGGTTGCTTTCGTAGGTATAAGTGCTTGATTCGGAGGGAGCCGACACCGTCCTGATTTTTCCGTCCGGAAAATAGAGAAAGGTTTTACTATAACTGTACCCATCGAAAGTGTGTACGATGCTGTCCAGACGGCAGGACTGACCGCCAGAGGCCGGAGGTTCGGGTTGTTCGGTATCGTGCTGGCAGGCACTCAGCGAAAAAACCAACGCAAAAGACAGGGAAAGAAAAACAAACCATTTTTTCATAGCAGGTACATTTTTAAATCAGGACCTTCCTACCCAGCGTAAGATTTAGCCCAAAATTGACAAAGCTATATCCCATTTCAAAAGGTTGGGTGACCTTTTCCGGCAAAATTATCAGAATAATATTATTTTATCCGTAGGTAAATGCAATTCACGAACACCCAATCGGCCGCTGCTCAAACGTAAGAATTCTTTTTCACTGAACGGGTTTCATTCCTGCAGGCACTTTCTTATCCCAAAACAGACGTGGGTCCGCATCCAACAAGAGGCACCTGCCTGGCTAAAGCCCCGGGGAAGCAATTCAGGTATTTGCTTACTCCACTTTTGCCTTCCGGCGAATCCCGTACTGTACTCCGTATGCGCGGATTGCTATGTTTCCGCCATCGCAGGGGCCATTGATTGCTGAATTAAAATGTAAAATAGTTGGATACCGGGGATTTTCAGGTATTGTTTTTGTTGGCGTAGCAGGCATATTCTTACTTCAGACTGGCCAGGAAACCTGCTTTTTACCCTTGCAATCTGACCAGAATGGTATAAGTTTGTGTACAGTTACCCAAACCAATTCCAATCGCACCTCTGCAATTTGCAAAGCGCAAAAACGTTTCATAGAAGTTCAATTGTCAACAGCTTTTTCAAATATCATTCACCCGTAATCGTTTTCTCAAGCCACAAAAATGAATTTAGCGTACCTTCTTCTCCAGATTACCCAGGATGTTGCCGCTGCCGCCGATACCACCACGGCAACCCTTTCTACCGACGCGCCCCAGGAACTGAAACTTTTTGATCTTCTGATGAAGGGTGGCGTGGTAATGATTCCGCTACTTTTACTTTCGATTGTTTCGCTTACCCTGTTTCTGGAACGTTACCGCTACATCCAGAAAGCCAGCTACATGGAGCCCAACTTTCTGAACAACATTAAGGACCGCCTGCGCGACGAAGACATCCGGGGCGCCCTCGAAGTGTGTCACCGGTCTACCTTCCCCATTGCCCGGCTGATCGAAAAAGGCCTGAGCCGCATCGGGTCGCCGATGCGCGAAGTAGAAACCGCCATTGAGAACACGGGGCGGGTGGAAATCTACAAGATGGAAAAGAACCTGACGATTCTGGCCGCCATTGCCGCCATTGCGCCGATGTTCGGCTTCCTGGGAACCGTAGTCGGGATGATCCGCGCTTTCTACAACATTTCGCTGGCCGACAACATCAGCATCGGGATCATCGCCAGTGGTATTTACGAAAAGATGGTGACTTCGGCTGCCGGCCTCATTATCGGGGTAATGGCGCACATCTTCTTTACGTACCTCACCACGATGATCGACCGCAACGTGAACAAGATGGAGGTAACGGCCATTGATTTTATGGATATTCTGCACAAACCCGTTCCCGTACGATGAATTTTGGCAGACGCAAACGAGTTCATTCGGCAGTAGAGGCCTCTTCCCTATCGGACATCCTCTTCTTCCTGCTGCTTTTCTTTCTAATCATTTCGACGCTGGCCAGCCCCAACGCCATCAAGCTGCTCCTGCCCAAGGCATCGAGCGGGCAGGCCATTTCCACGCACGTCATCAACGTCTCGATCAACGACAAGATTGAATACTACGTGGACAAACGCCGGGTGTCGGCCGCTGACCTGAGCAACCAGATTGTGCTGGAATCGCGCAAACACGAAAAGCCTTCGGTGGTGCTCCGGGTAGACAAATCCATTCCGGTAGAAGAGCTGGTCAAGGTGGTAGATATGGTAAACAAGCTGAAAATCCCGCTGGTGATCGCCACTGACAAAGGAAAATAAATAGTCAAGCTACGATAAACAGAAAACAGCATGGTATATTGCCATGCTGTTTTCTGTTTTATGCTAATTCCCTACGCATTTGGAAAGATTCACCGGACTCATTGGAGTGGTACTCATTCTGGTACTGGCCTTCCTGATTTCCAATAACCGCAAAGCCATCAATTATCGCCTGGTCGTCACCGGGTTGGCCATCCAACTAGGACTGGCCGTTTTTATTCTCAAAATTCCCATTGGCAAACTCCTCTTCGGCTACGTGGCCAGGGCCGTCACCAAAGTACTTTCCTTTGCCGACCAGGGCGCCGATTTCGTGTTCGGTCCGCTGGTGAACAAGCTGATGATGGACCGGGCTTTCGGGGAAGGAAACGATTTCGTGTTCTTCTTTAAAATTGTTCCTACCATCATCTTCGTGGCCGTACTGGTAAGCCTGGCCTACCACATCGGACTGATGCAGCGCGTCGTGGCGCTGTTTGCCAAAGTGATGCACAAGCTGATGGGCGTGAGCGGCAGCGAAGCCCTTTCCAATGTAGCCAGCATGTTTGTGGGCCAGGTAGAAGCCCAGATTATGATCCAGCCCTACCTGGCTGGCATGACCAAGTCAGAACTGCTGGCTTCCATGGCCGGCAGCATGGCCTGCATTGCGGGGGGCGTCATGGCCGCCTACATTGCGCTGGGCGTACCGGCCGAATACCTCATTGCCGCCAGCCTCATGGCCGCTCCCGGTGCGCTGGTCATTGCCAAGATTGCCTATCCTGAAACGCTGGTATCGGAAACCAAGGGTGTGGTCAAAGTCGAAGTAAAGAAAACCCACGCCAACCTGGTGGACGCGATTTCGCACGGGGCTTCCGAAGGACTGAAAGTGGCCCTCAACGTGATTGCGATGCTGCTGGGCTTCATTGCGCTGGTGGCACTGGTCGATTATTCACTGGGGAAAGTCGGTTTCGTGCTGGCCGAATACCTGAATCTATCATTGGATTTCATTGGACTGGACCTGCGCACCCTGAGCCTGAATCAGATCCTGGGCCTGCTCTTTTCGGGCTTTGCCTGGGCCATGGGCGTTCCTTCGCAGGACATTCAGCAGGCGGGCGCTTTGATGGGCACCAAGATGGTGATCAACGAATTTGTGGCCTACCTGGACCTTTCCAACCTGTTGAAGACCGGCACGCTCCAGCCCAAAACCGTCCTGATTACCAGCTTTGCCCTCTGCGGCTTTGCCAATTTCAGCTCCATCGCCATCCAGGTGGGTGGCATCGGGCAACTGGCTCCCGAACGGCGCAAAGACCTGGCGACCCTGGGCTTCCGGGCGCTGATCTGCGGTACGCTGGCCTCCTACCTTTCGGCTACGCTGGCGGGAATGCTGATGTAGACTCAGAGAGTAACCTTGAGCAACAGCTCACCACTGAAGCTTCTCCTTTCGTACGCATTTTGTTTCTGTACGTATACCAGGCTCATCAACTGAAAATACCTGGATATTCTGATTCCGCCGTTGATCCGAAATGAACCTCGGTCAAAACCTTCTTTGGGTAGGCGATAACCCAGTCCCAGCAACAAGAGATTCCGGTAAGCAATCGTATTATTCCAGTCCGTAAAATACTGGCCACTATAACGGAAATGATTCAGAGAATGGGTAGAGGCCAGATGCTTACCCAGTTGAAAATCCTGGTATCCAAGGGTGATTTGATACTTTTCACGAACGGTGTGTGCAAATGATTGTGCATAGTATGGTAAAGATGCATCTGAATAAAAAGTAGGTCGGTTCAGGTAATCCACGGACAAACCTGCAAACCAGTTTTTCCTTTTATACCATACACCTAAGCCTACACTGGGGCGTTTATCCGATAATTCATACCTGGAAATAGGGTCGGACGGATCTTGATAACGATAACGCGAAAAATCAATGTCTGACTTATCTAAAGAAGAGTTGATTCCCAACCGGAGCTGGCTGCTATCCGGTAGTGAGAAAGCGTAACTGTAAGTCAGGCTATACCGATGGTTGATGTAAGGACCAAAACTATCTTTCGTAAACATAAATCCAACCCCACTGTGAAGCTTTTTGACTGACGCTTCGTACGCTACCATCCAGGAAGTGTACGGGTGAGTATCTCCCAAATTATCGCCTTTACCTATTGCCGAAAATTTATGATTTGCTTCGGTTCCCGTATAAGCGGGATTAATTGTCGAATAATTATATTGATATAAATCCGAATAAATAAAGCTTTGCGCTTGCACACATTCAGCGAACCAGCCACACAAGAACAAAAAGAACAAGTAGCGTTTTTTCATGAAAGATTTATAATGAAAAATGAGCGATGGACAACTTGAAATAATTAGGAAAATAAGTGGCAATCGTTGGTGTGAAATTAGTGTTTAGTGCCTACATCGCTCTATCGTTTTTAGCACGTACGTGCCCTATACCTGACATCTGATAGGTAAAGTCGCTTATTTAGCTCAAGGTGGGGCGTCTGTTGATTGGAATTGAAAATGAAAAATACGCGCGTTAAACCCTCAACCGAAACGTCGGATCGTAGGCCCGCGATATTCCAACCGCTTATATGAATAATTGTATTGTTCTAATCGATAAGCACTCTAACAGTAGTTATTCTTTTGTTTTGGCCGGAACTCACTCCAGATGTCAATCAGCCGATTTACGGTGGTTTCTTTTTCTTCGCAGAACTGCTTCCAGAAACCAAGGTTAGTGAGTATGGCATATTCGGCTTGTTGAAACACGGCCTTGATTTGCGCTTCTTCGGCAACTATCGTTTCCAGATGGTTGAGTTGTTCTCTGATTGACTTTCCTGCCAGTGCCCCTTCAGCAATGGTAACGCCGGTATATTGGTCGGAGTAGCGGGAGGCGACCACCCGGATATCTCCTACGATGTGGGCATTGAAGGCATCCAACTCTTCGGCTGGAATCCAGTACTCATTGTGAAAGCGCAGCCCTACATTTTGCTCCTGATACTGGGATAAATGGGCTTGGTCTATATCGAACTCAGTGACAAAACCGCAATGATTGCCATTTGAGACTACATTCCATTCCCGGGTAATTTGCTCCGCGTAGGCAAAATTGGTTACCGGATAAAAGATGGGTTGCCAATCCAGGCGGGGAGGATACTGTTTGTACCCCGAATCGAATATCAACTTCAATTCATTGAGACCTAAGGGCCTCCATAGGGTTACCGTCGTGGTTTCAGTCTGCATTCATTTATTTTGTTTCTGTTGAATCAAGTATTCCAACGCCGGATGGCGTCTTTCAGCCACTGAGGTTTACTTTCCAGGTCTATCTTTGACCAATCCAGGTTTCTCGCCGCTTCTCTGGCATTTTCGTACAATTGCGTCAGCGGAGGTACGTCCCATTCCGCCCTTTTGGCATCGGTGGTGAGCGGGTCTACTTCCCAAACCCGAAGACCTTTCCCGTCGGGCACGTACTGCAAGCCATACTTCTGCGGCTTGCCCTGGTACATCAGCCAGCGGTCGTAAGCGGCGGCCACGAACCATTTGGCCGAAAGATAACCCAGCTCCACACTTTTCAAGCCATATAAATAGGCCTGCCAGAAGTGCTCCGACTCATTCCCGTGCAGAAAGAGAATGCAGGCGTGAAAATAGTCTTCGCCAGAAAGGTCAGCACTTGCTTCGATGATAGAATGTACTTTCGCCATTCGTCCGTTGATCCGCTGCCGTAGCGCACGCTGTTCAGGGGTGTTATCGGCCGGCTGATTAAGGCAATCGCGTTGGTCTTCGTCAAACAGGACCTTGAGTTCCTTGTCCATTGTAGAGAGAAGAAAAATGCACAACTATTGTCTACTAATTCCAATCCGCCGGGCAATGGAATCATTGTCGATAGAATAAACCTCTTCGTAAGCAACGGTCAAATTTTCAATTGCTCCCGCTTCTACCTTTTCTCCTTCCTGTTTCACAAAATCTGTGATGTCTTCAATTTTGCCAATCCATTCAGTGGCGAATTGTCTGAGAATATTGCCCCGAAGACCCAACTGAATGGCTTTTCTATGCATTTTGCTACCGTAAGGGTCATGGTCAGGGTCCCACTGCAATCGTACGTCTGAACTGGCAAGCGCCTTTTTCCAATGTTCTTCTGTCTGGTAGATCTCTGCAATAAAAGTAGAATGAACAGCCTGGCTCAATATGTACTCAAACTTTTCCCGAGCCACCCAGAGGGCGACAATTCGTTCCTGATTTGGTTTGGTAGCCCACCCTGCCCGGTACATCATCCACAGGAAATTGGGCTTGATCCAGCTCATCCGTTGAAAGCTGTAATGGTCTCCCCCAAAATGCTGATGTTTGACTGCATAGTCAGTAATCAAAGGGTTGAATGCCTGATAGACTATAATCCACTTCTGGTCGTACTGGCCGATAATCTGTTTCCCGCTTTGGGGCAATCGTGCTTTATAATCTGAATACTTTTCTTTGATCAATTCCATTTACTTTCAATTCCTTAAATAAGCCCAATAAACATTCCGAAGGTAGATATTTCGAATGCACATTAGCCCCTCTCTCCTGCCGCCGACCGCCGCATCAGGTAATACACTGGAATACCCAGAGCCACGATGAACACCCCGGCCCAACTGGTAGCAGATTTGAACACCAGCAGATCGAGACAGATGGCCGACGAAACCACCACGTAAATAGCCGGAATCAGCGGGTAACCGAAGGCTTTGTAAGGGCGCTCTGCATTCGGTGCTTTCTTGCGGAGTACAAACACACTGGCCACCGTGATGACGTAAAACAACAGGGCCGCAAAAATGACGTAATCGAGCAGCTTCCCGTAGGTGCCCGACAGGCATAGCAGACAGGTCCAGACGCCCTGAATCACCAGCGCGAAGCCGGGAACCGAATGCTGATTGAGCTGGCCGGCCTTTTTGAAAAACAAGCCATCCTGGGCCATGGCATAATACACCCGTGCGCCAGCCATAATCAGTCCGTTGTTGCAACCGAAGGTGGAGATCATAATAAATACCGCCATAATGACGACGGCCGGACTACCGAAAATCAGTTGGGCGGCGGCGGTACCTACGCGGTCTTCGGCGGCAAACTGAATGCCCCGTCCCAGCACGTCATTAGCCGCCGGATTGCCACTGACGGGCAGCATCATCAGGTAAGCCAGGTTGGCCAGCAGGTACACCACCGTGACTATCAGCGTACCCAGGAAAAGGCTAAGCGGCAGGTTGCGCTTCGGATTCCGGATTTCGCCCGCCGTAAATGTCACGTTGTTCCAGGCGTCGCTGGAAAACAGGGAACCCACCATAGCCAGCCCAAAGGCAATGAGCAAGCCGACTCCGGTCAGGTTGTCGCGGGAAATGATTTGTCCGTTCTCTACCTGGGTGGCAAAGGGGGTCCAGAAGTCGGAAAAGTTGGCTTGCATGGCGGTGGCGTTTTTGCCCACGAAGATGCCCAGCCCAATCAGTCCCAACAGCGCGGCAATTTTGGCCAGCGTAAACACCAACTGCACGTACTTGCCCGTTTTCACGCCCTGCACGTTGAGGTAGGTCAGCAGCGCAATGGAAGCCATCGCCAGCAGTTGGTTGGTAGATATCCCGAAACTGCCCACGGAGAAAAGCACGTTTTCCGGACCGAACCAGGGAATGAGCACCGCCGTGAATTTAGCAAAGGCGATGGCTACGGCCGCAATGGTTCCAGTCTGAATGACCAGGAAAAAAGCCCAGCCGTAGAGGAAACCGGTGAGTGGATTGTAGGCTTCGCGCAGGTAGACGTACTGCCCGCCCGCCCGGGGCATCATCCCGGCCAACTCTCCGTAACTGAGCGCCCCGGTCATGGTAATTAATCCGGTGACCAGCCAGACCAGCAGCAAATGCCCAGGCGAACCGATCTGACGCCCAATGTCCGCACTCACGATAAAGATGCCGGAACCGATCATAGAGCCTACTACCAGCAAGGTGGCATCCAGCAGGCCCAGTTCCCGCTTCATTTCATTCTTTTCCACGACCGGTTCGGTATTCTTGTGCATAAATATATTGATTGATTGATGGACTGAAGGATTGAGTGGCTATATGGTTGGAACGCATTATATTTTTGAGTTACTCCAGGTCAGCCTTTCCGGGGCAACCTTGAGCAGTTTGTTCAGGTACTGATGATAGAATTCTCCCAGTGGATGCCATCCCTTACAGGTATTTCTGTCCACCAGCTCCAGTTTATACAATTTGTCGTCAAGGTAAATCAAATATCCTTCCTCCTCCTTTTCATTTAGTAATATGAGGGAGCAATCTCCTTTCACGCATATCTTTTTTGGCCCGGCCTCGATCTTCAGTAACATATTCTCATCCAGATTAGCGGTTGCTTTGAATGTTGTTATGGTTGCTTCAAAATACTGTTGCACATCAAAGTCCGCCTTGTCAATGAGTGAGAGTTTGTAAGTCAGCCTGCACGTATCATGCGTAGCGTACACGACATCACAACTGGATTGCAGTCTCAGATCAGCTTCTATGAAATAGCTTGTGCTGCTGAATTGCTCGTTAAAAAGCGTCTGCTTCTCTTTTTTGACCTCTTTTAATCTCAACTTACTTTCCCGTACACGCTCAATGATTTCATCCTTTACCGGTTTCTGACAGGCAGAGAAAGCAATCATCAACATTGCAAGTAGCATGGGGTGCCTATTGATAATCAAATTCAATTGATAAATAGAGTTAAAAGCTGATCGCCTAGGCGGTCTCGCAAATTCCCGCCGAAAGTATAACCCACTTCTTCCAACCAATAACGGCAATAATTTGGATTCTCCCGCATAGGTTCACAAAAAAGCCCGCCCCAACGGAGCAGGCTCTGAATGAAACCATCGAAATGGTTACGCCTTTATGACTTATTCCATCCATCCATCAATCCATCAATCAATCCCTCAGCGATTCGGTTGGGGCGTGGTGCGCAGGTAGGGCTTGATGCGGGTGTGGCCTTTCGGGAATTTGGCGGGGATGTCGGCATCGGCGATGGCCGGGGCGATTACTACATCCTGTCCGTCTTCCCAGTTGGCCGGGGTAGCCACGCTGTAGTTGGCGGTCAGTTGCAGCGAATCGATGACGCGCAGCAGTTCGTAGAAATTCCGTCCGGTAGAAGCCGGGTAGGTCAGCGTCAGTTTGATCTTTTTGTCGGGCCCGATGATGAACACCGAACGCACGGTCAGGTTGTTGGGCGCACTGGGCGGAATCATGTCGTAGAGGTTGGCGATCTCCCGGTTGGGGTCGGCAATGAGCGGGAAGTTCACCGTACAGTTCTGCGTTTCGTTGATGTCGTTGATCCAGTTCCGGTGCGAATCGAGCGGGTCGACGCTGATGGCGATCATTTTCACGCCCCGCTTGTCGAACTCTCCCTTGAATTTGGCAGCCGTACCCAGTTCGGTGGTACACACCGGCGTATAGTCGGCCGGATGAGAGAAGAAAATAACCCAGCTATCGCCAATCCAGTCGTGGAAGCGGATTTTACCTTCGGTGGTTTCTGCGGTGAAGTCAGGTGCTTCGTCGCCTAATCGGAGTGTCATGAGTTGGTTTTAGAAATTAAGTGAAAGTAAGCGGTAATTTGGGCACCCGAAATGAGATTGTCAAGGTCTATTTGTAAGTACGCCTGATTTGGCCAAGAATGTTTTTCCTGGATTTTCAGTAGGCAATGAAAATGACGTTCAACTCTTCCAGGATAACTTAGTCATTCCAAACCTGATGACCTAGGCGGCCCCGCTGAACGCGCATTGCTTACAGCTGCCAAGCCTGCATTATACCTTAAAGAAAATGCCTTTCCGATACAGAAAGAGGCAAAGTCGCCATTCCAGGAAGAAAATCACCAGGGACGTAAGAATGCCTACCAGCGTAGGAGAAAGTCCGGTCCATCCCAGCAACCCACCGGTGAAGGCTGCAATGTAGCCATTGAACCAGCGGCTGCCCACGATTTCGAAAAAGAGGTAAATGAACAGGGAATTCATTCCGACCACCAGGAAGAAAAACAGGTACCGGCGGTGGTTCCGGACGTCTACCCACCAGTAGAGCAAGGCCAATCCCAGCAGGCACCAGCCCCCTGATACCAGCACGAATGAGGTCGTAGCGATGCGTTTGATGATGGGCGTCATCGTGAAATCCATGGTGTAACCCAAAACCAGCGCCAGCACGCCTCCCAGTACCAGACCTTTCACTTTTTCGCTCTGCGGTCGGGCTGAAAACAACCATTTACCGGCCATGGCTCCCCACAGCGTGTGCGCCGTAGTAGGCAGACAATTGATGGCTACCCAACCGCCCGAATTGATTTTATTCATCAGCAGCAGGTCTACGTAATTTCCAAAGTTGTGCTGGTCGGTGAAGGGCTGGTCAAAGCCGGGTACGCCCGAATAGCGGTACAGAATTTCGGTAAGCACCAGCAGTCCGATGCTAAAAGCCAGCTGGGCGGGCGGCGTCCAGCGAAAGACCAGGAAAGTTACCAGCGTCGTGAAGGAAAGCTGCGTCAGCACGTCCCAGAGTTCGAAAGAGAGTCCGTGCGGCCGGACGGCGTAATCCAGTACGCCCCAGAAAAACAGCCATCCCGAACGCTTCAGCACCTTCACGAAGGACTGCCGCCAGGGCACCTGCTTTTGCTGCTGCCGGATGAGGGAAAGCGCCAGGGCCGTACCCGCGATGAACATAAAGCCGGGCTGGATCAGGTCCCAGAAACGCAGTCCGTGCCAGGGATGGTGGGTAAACTGAATCATGAAAGCCTGACAGAAGCCCCCTTCCGCGCTGGCTTTGAGCAAGTGATCGTACAGACCTGCCGCTTCCTGCATCAGCAAGACCATAATGAGCCCCCGCATCAAGTCAAGGGAGAGCAGGCGCTGGGACAAGACTACCGGCTGGTTGCTCAGGGCTTGACCTTCCAAAGTGGCTGGCTGGAATAGATGGGTCATAAGGCGGATAAAGCTGGATTCCGTTTACTCAAGGAGAAGGAAGTAGCCGCCCTGAATATAAGTCATCCGCTTAAATTTTCCACAATCGGATCATGACAATATCGGCACGAAGCCTTCTCAACCGATGAATGGATTGCATTCCCAAAAGCATCTGATTGAAGTTGCCCGATCACGACAGGTAAAACTACACTGAATGCATTTTAATACATTCAAATAAGTGTATATCTTGAGGCGACTTTTTGAGGCTTCTTAGCCAGTGAAGGTCCTACCAGAAAAATCCATACAAAATACTTCTATCTAAAGCGTCTATCATGAAACAGTTATGTCTTTTAAGCTTGTTCCTATTTACCTTCACCCTTTGTCAGGCGCAGGCCCAGACTGTGGACGTGTACATTCAGATACACGCCGTAACCTCAAATGGAAAGCCGTGTTGCGCTAGGATTGAAACCGGGAACAACCCCTTGGTAGATAGTTTGATATACCGGGGAGAAATGGAAGTCTTCCTCAAAATCAACAATAATCCGATAAACGTATTGAATAAATTGAGTCTGCAGGGTTGGAAACTTGTAAGTACTATGTTAGTGCCAAAGTATGTTGATAATGATAGTTATACATCATATTGCTATTATATACTAAAGAAAGAAGTAGCGTTAAGCGAACAGGATAAAATACGACTCAATACACCTTAAAAGAAACAAAGACACTCTTTCATCGGGACTGGGCTACGGATGCTTTGATGGAAAAACCCAGAGGCGCTTTCATTTCACCCGGATCGTACATATTGAGGTAAAGGATCACCGGCTCCGACTGTCCCTCCCACTCTACCCGGTAGCGATCCAGCAGACCGGCACCCATAAATCCATTGTCAGTTTTAAACTGGCAACAGCTACCCGTCCGCACGTAGCGGATCGCCTCTCCGTGGGGACCAGCCAGGGCATTCAGAAAACGGCGCTCATTCAGGGGGCCGCTGGTTGACTCCCCTCCCACCTTGATCGGGTTCTTCTCCGTGTAACCGTAGGTTCGATCAGTAGACACTTCCGTGATTTTGAAGGTCTGCTCATCCAGCAGTTCGGCTGGGGCAGAGGATCGTTGAGAAGTGTTACCGGTTTGTTTGGTTTTGGAAGAAGCGCAGCCCATCAGGAGCAGCAGGGCAACGAAGAGTAAGGTTGTTTTCATACCGTTGATATTTGATTGAGTGAAGGATCTCACACTCAGATGCAACGGTCAGAGAATTTCCACAAAGCCGCCGGAGGGAATCTTACCAGCTAGCAAACCCGTCAGGTTTCTTAAACCTGACGGGTTTCATTTTCCGCGGAAAGAATAGCCTCTCTCCTCCAGCGCACTTCGCAATTTGGGCAGGCTACCGGGTCCCATTCCATGTAAGGCCAGGATTTCCGCTTCGGTTTTTTGCGAAAGTTGGGCCAGCGTGGTGATGCCGGCATTTTCCAGCGCCCTTCTGGCCGGAGCCGCCATCAGGGAAAGAAATTGCTCTTCCGGCTGGATTTTTCCCTCACAAACCGGACATACCGGACAGGAGCTGCTTTTGTAGTATCGGTGCCCTTGAGGGCATATCCGAAGGCTTTTTTTAGATGTTGCCACGATAAAAAAACGGTTATCTGATTAGGAGCAGCACCGCTCTTTCAACAAGTGAGCCTGCTGCTTGTCAGAACAAATATCTGCCATTCGACGCTATATGGTAGAGGCTGTAAGCGACTTAAAAGCGGGGAAACTGCGACAAAATACACGGAGGTCGCTGCCAGCGTGATTGAAAAGCCTGGCAACGGGCGGAATATCCAATGCTTTTCAGGCGTGCGTCAATCGGTAAAATGCTGCCTTGAAGAAGTCAAACTCCTGCCGAAAGTATTCCCACTCCTCCCCTACGTCCTCCCCGATCAGCGTCCGGAGATCGTTGGCCGCGCAGTAATCAACAATCCGTCCCGCTTCGGCGATCTGCCTACCAAAACGCAGGATGCGGAAAGCGTGAAACAGGGAAGACAAGCCCACCGGATGATCCGACGCCTGGGAAAGCTTCTTCCGGGCCATTTCCAAGCTCTTTTCCGCCTTCTCCACCCAACGTTCGTACAGCAACTTTTTATCCAACGCCAACCGCTGGGCAGGCATTTCCTTCAACTGGTGTTCGGGCGGCAGGAAAATGCACTCCAGCAGCATGACTTCGTGCTGCTGGAGCCGACTCTCAAAAGCTACGGGAGAAAGCAGCGTCAGGTCCAGGCGGTTGTCCGAAAACTGTCTCCGCTCTTCCGGCTGCCGGTACACTACCACGTAGTCGTAGTCCGAATCCGGGCGCTGCGTGCCGTACACCCGCGAACCGTAGCGGTAGAGCGCCACCACCCGGGCATCCACCAGACGCGCTCTTTCCAGGATGACGGTGTATTCCCGTTGATTGGATGCAGAAAAAAAGGAACTCATCTTTTTGTTTACTTCATTTGAAGTATAAATGTATTCAGATAAAGATTTGTAGCTCCCTTTAGGGGCGGTCCGACGATTCGGTTGGGGTAATTAAAAATTACATAAACTGATTTCTGCGAACTATTTAGAAATACAAAGGGATGAGAATAACGGCCTGCTGATGTTCCAGTGCCTGTTGAGCAGCTGCGTCAACTGTACCCCCACCTATCTGCTCAATCATTCAGTTGCGTAAGTCCTTATGCTGAAAATGTCAGGCTACGGAATGGCGGACCAGCAGGCAGCAGTTTTTTTACTGTAATCGGTTACAATTTTTACCTAAATCTTTATATTTAACTCCTCCTTATCACCTTGCTCTTTCATCCTATGCACTCGAAAAAATGGCAGTATGCGGTATCGCTTACTTTGGTAATCATTCTCCTGGCCGGTTGCCAACGCGGCAATGATCCGGTCCCTACTACCGGCAATTGCGTTCCAACCAAGTTTGAAAACTATCAGCGGGGCAAATTGGATTATAAAATCCTTACCGAATACGACTCCCGACAAAATTTAAAAAAACGGGAAGAATGGTATTATGATATATCTACCAATCGAATTGTCAATTTCAAAAGAACGCTGGTTGAATTTGATCCGCAAGGACTGGCTACGGTTGAAAAGGTGTATCAGGGTGCTTCCGAGCAAAATCCGGAGCTCATCAGTCAAACGGAATATGCGCATAACGGAGCCGGACAGGTTGTACAAAAAGAGGTTCGGGACATGCCTTCCGGCAATGTAAGCCAGCGAATCACGTACGCGTATCACGGCAATGGCAAACTGCAACTGGAAACCATTTTTAACAATAGCAATCAACCTATTTTCTGGAAAGAGTATGATGATACCGGGCGAATTATACGGAGTGAAAACCCCAACGCAAAAATGATTGTGACCTACGATGGAAGGGGGAACGAAACCGGCTATTCGTTTACGGTCAATGGGAAACTGACGGAAAGTATGGAAAGGGAATTTGACGCCGCCGGCCTCATTCTCAAATCCAAAGAAACCAAGGCCGTATCTCAGGACCCCTGCTGTATCTATTCCTATCGTGAAACTACCTATACCTATTCGAATAGCAAGTTGATGCGGCAGGAAGTAAAGACTACGTACTCTGATTCTCCCAATCAGACGGTGGTAACGTCGGATTACGAATACGATGCAAGTGACTTTCTGAAGAAGATCGTGCACCTGGTCGACAACCAGCCCCTTTATACCGATGAGATTCAAACCGATTCCCAGGGCCGCGAAATCAGCCGCAAAACCTACAATACCGATCCCAATCGGTACGATCTGATCACCTACCGGTATTATCCTTCGGGAAAAATGGAATCGTGGACCCGGACCAACTCCTACGATAAGTACCAATACATCAACAAATTCAATGAAGCCGGCCAGTTGCTGCTGAGTTTAAATATTAACCCTGACGGCACCGAGAATTTCAAATCCATTGCTGAATTCAGTTGCCGGTAAAAGGCAAGTGCCTGTTTGCTTTTCGAATTCGCAGGTGATCACCAATTGATAGCCGGTACGTACCCGTCTTGACACGCTGTGTTCAGAAGAATAAGGTCTCCGATCCAGTAGCTCAATTCTCATCAAGTCAATTTCGTTCTTGAATTGACAGCAATTGCCCGTCCGCACGCAGCGGATGGACTCTCCTTGATAAGCAGTACAGACGATTTTGTTACGATATCTTAAATTATGTTAATTAATAAACTTTTTTCTAGCTTGTGCAGCGAATTTTACGCTCACTCAGGACAAGTTCAATTAGTGATATTAAAATATAATATTATTTTCTTTGATTTCATTTGATTTTAAAATAATTTACAATCAAATGAAATCAAAACGGAATGATTTTCGAAAGCAGATCCGATCGTTTAAAGCAACTTCGTTATAAAAAGGGCCTTTCACAACGTCAAGCTGCTGAATTGCTACAAATCCCATTTGGAACGTATGGAGGCTACGAGCATTATGATAGTCGCAAAATCAAATATGATATACTTCAAAAGCTGGCAGACTTCTATGACACTACTGTTAAATACATTGAAAGTGGAAAGCCAAATTCTGACAAAGAAACAAGTACACTTGTGTTGTTTGTAGATAGTACAGTGGGAGAAGAACGAATTGCATTTGTTCCAATTGCTGCACAAGCAGGTTACGTGAAAAATTACAATGAAATCGCATACTTGAGAGAACTTCCGGTCTATAGTTTACCTGGCTTTCATAACGGTACGTTTCGAATGTTTCCTGTTGAAGGAGACAGCATGGTGCCTACTTTCAATCCGGGTGATATTGTCATCTGTGAGTACGTTGAGCACTGGAGTTATTTGAAAGATTATGAATGTTATGTGTTCGTTTCTATTGAGGGTATCTGTATAAAACGCTGTATAAATGCAGTAAAAAAAAGACGTGTAATCATTATTGAATCTGATAATAAAGAATATAAACCTGATCTAATTCCATTAGAATCCATTTTAGAAATATGGCACTATAAAGCAAGGATTACTAAGAATTAATTATATGGCTAAAAAGAAACTTGCCACAAAGTTTGATTTGAAACTCTTTCCTGAGGAAGAAATAAAGCCATTTATTAAAGAAAAGCGTTTAAAGGCAAAAACAGAAAAGAGTGGTGAAATTAAGTTCTCTTCTAATGATGAAATGAAACCTCATTCAGAAGCAAAAGTAACTTTATACAAACAATACCTTGAGAAATACTTAGCTATACTAGGAGTTGTTAAATTTATTACCAAAGTAAATATTTTTGATATATTCTGTGGCACAGGAGTTTATAAAAATGGCAAAGAAGGTAGTCCAATAGCAGCCTTTAACGCTATTCGAAAAGTTCAAGAATTTTTACCTACTATAAATTATGTCAGTAAACCTACTACCCTTACTATTAATGATGGAAACCCTAATAGCATAAAAGTGGTCTCTGATATTTTGAAAAATTTAAATCAAAAAAATCCATGCTGTGACTTATATTTTCATCAATCAGATGCAGCAGAAATGATTAACTATATAATTAATAAACTTAGTAAACAATCTAATACAGAAAGAAATCTAATTTTTATTGATCCGACCGGTTACAAAGAGATTTACAGAAGTGATTTGCAAAGGCTTTTAATAACACGACAGAGTGAAGTTATATTGTTCCTACCAGTTTCATTCATGCACAGATTTAGAAATGTTGTGCAAAGCTCTTTCCAAAAGCCTGCTTATCAACCATTAAAAAGATTTTTATCAGACTTTTTCAATGAGTCCCATCCAATTCGGTGTAACAGCGAGATGGAGATTTATGAGTTTATAAATTATATCAGAGAAGTACTAAAATTTGATGAATTTTTCTGTACATCATTTTATTTACAAAGAGGAGCTAATAATTATTATGCCTTATTTTTTATTACCCCTAGCATTCTAGGACTAGATAGAATTATTGAGACAAAATGGAAGCTAGATGAAGATAGGGGTCAAGGTTTCATTTATGAGGAAAAGAAGAAAAAGCTGCAAGAGGTTCAATTAAATATTTTTTCAGTAAAAAAGCCAAGTGAGTTTGAAAGGAGAATGGATTTCCTCGAGCAGGAGATGTATAACTTTATTAAGTCCCATCCAAATTGTGATAATCGTGAATTGTATGAGTTTATATTAAATAAAGATTTCAGACCCACTCACGCAATTCAAATATTAAAGAAATGGCAGAAACTTAAAACTATTCAGTTGTGGGATTTAGAAAAAGGTAAGGAAGCAAGGGGTTATAATCTCAAATATGATTCCTACAAATTAAAAAAGGCAACCGTAACCTATAAAATATTAAACTAATGGCACAATCAGCGATAGAATGGACCGAGCAAACCTGGAATCCTACTACGGGTTGCACTAAAATCTCACAGGGATGTAAATATTGTTATGCGGAAGTAATGGCAAAGCGGCTGCAATCGATGGGAGTAGATAAATACAAAGATGGATTTAAGGTGAGAATTCATCGAGAGGTCTTACAAGCCCCAAAAAAGTGGAAGCCTTCGACCATATTTGTAAATAGTATGAGCGATTTATTCCACGAAAGCATACCGTTATCTTATATTCAGGAAGTGTTTCAAGTAATGAACGAATGTCCGCAACATCAATTTCAGGTTCTAACCAAGCGATCTGATTTACTTGCTCAATATAGTGAACAGCTTAACTGGAGTGATAATATATGGATGGGGGTGTCAGTAGAAGATCAACGGGTTATTCACCGAATAGATGATTTAAGAGATTGTGGAGCAAGAATTAAATTTCTTTCTTTAGAACCCTTAATTGGTCCTTTACCTAATTTAAATCTTGAAAATATAAATTGGGTCATTGTTGGAGGCGAGTCTGGATGGCACGCAAGAGAAATGGCAGAAAGTTGGGTCTTGAATATCAGAGACCAATGTAGAACAGCACAAGTACCCTTTTTCTTTAAACAATGGGGAGGAGTGAATAAAAAAGCAACTGGCAGGATACTGGATAATACTACATATGATGAGATGCCTGAAAGAGTACGAGTAGTTGCATAATTTGGAATGCATTGCACTCACAAACTTTTCATAACTATTTACCAAATAGAAAAAGCCCTAAATCTACGCGATTTAGGGCCTTTCAGTAGAACGTAAGGGATTCGAACCCATGACCTCCGCCCTGTCAAGGCGGCGCTCTAAACCAACTGAGCTAACGTTCTGTGCAATGGTTCGGCGGACAAAAATAATCAGAATTCCTTCATTTCCGCGTACAGCGGCTGCTTTTTTTCCCGCACAATCCGCGACAAAAACAGCAGCCCGATCACGAACACCCCCGCCAGCACCAGAAAGCTGGTCCGCACGTCGCCCGTCAACTGTTTCACCAGCCCGTACATCAGCGTTCCCGACACGATGGACAGCTTTTCGACCACGTCGTAAAAGTTGAAGTACGAAGCCGTATCGGGCGTGCCTTCGGGAATCAGCTTGGCGTAGGTAGAGCGCGAAAGGGCCTGAATGCCACCCATCACCGAACCGATGAGCGTAGCCAGCGCGTACACTTCGTTGCCCGTCGTGACGAAGTACGCCCAGATACTGATGCCCACCCAGATCACCAGGGCACCCATGATCGTGGGCAGGTTGCCGTACCTCCGGGAGAAAGCCGCAAAGCCGTAAGCTCCGCCAATGGCCACCAGTTGAATGATCAGAATGGTGATGATGAGGTTGTCGGCCGGCAGGTGCAGTTCCTGGTCGGCGAAGATGGCGGCCACGTACATGACCGTCTGCACGCCCAGGCTGTAGAAGAAAAAGGCGATCAGGTAGCGTTTCAGCGTACCCTGGTAAGCCAGTTCGCCCAGCACTTTGCGCAGTTCCTGGTAGCCCTTGAAGATCCAGCCCATGCCGGGTTCCTTCCGTACGGTTTCGCGGGGCAGGTGCCGGAAGGAATACTGCGAAAACAGCGCCCACCAGATGCCGGTGGTCAGGAAGGAAATGCGGGCGGCCATCCCTTCCGAAACACCACCGTACCAAGCGGGCATCATCAGCATGGAAAGATTGAACAGCAGGAGCAACACACTGCCGATGTACCCTAAGGCGTAGCCCTTGGCGCTGATCCCGTCGAAGCGGTCTTCCGTGGCGATTTCGGGCAGGTAGGCATTGTAAAAAACCAGGCTGCCGCTGTAACCCACGGTGGCCAGAATGAACATGAACACCGAAAAGGTGATGGTGTCGGCATTGAAAAAGTACAGCAGGGCGCAACTGACCGAACCCAGGTAGCAGAAGATGCGCAGGAAGCGTTTTTTCCGGTGGCTGTAGTCGGCAATGGCGGTCAGCAGCGGATTGATGCAGGCCACGGCCAGAAAGGCGAAGGAAATGGAAAAGGAAAACAGCGCCGAATTTTTCACTTCAAAGCCCAGAAACGGGATCACGTCGCCGCCCTGTGGGTTGCGGGCGGTAGCGCTGAAGTAAATGGGAAAGATGGTGGACGTGATGACCAGCGTATACACGGAATTGGCCCAGTCGTACATGCACCAGGCGTTGATTACTTTCGGGTCGTTTTTGCGCATAAGAGGGATTGGACGGCACTTCTGTCCGTTGTTTATTTACTTAGCAGAAGGTAAGCGGTTTGGTTATGTGCACGCCTGATTATAGTGTTATCAAAGTTTGTTTAACTTGATAGTAGCGGTTCATTCGTTGGTTTAGACTATTCACGAACGGTTTGTCACTTTTTGGCATTGCCCCAAAAAGTAACCAAAAAGGTCTAGCCTGTCCAATGCTGCTTCGCGCTACCTCACGCGCACCTCGCTGGACAGGCGGCCGGCCCGCCTTGATGAGTAATGAGTGTTTGAACAAACTTTACACTGTATTTTTCACTAAATTGATAAGAATAATTGAAAAACAAATCAAGTCTGAATTTCCGGTACGTGGCCCTTCTCCGGTCAGACTGTCGGCTTGGTAGTGGCGCGGATTTGCTTTGAATCAATCCGAGGCCTTTTTCTGGCTTGCCGCCAGATCTGGTAGCCGATGAGCAGGAGGCAAAAGGTCGAGGGACCCACCTGGCTGTAGGGCTTAAACTGGGGCAGCAAGGTGCCGACGAAGGCCGAAAGCAGCGCGCTGTAGGCCGATATCATTTTATAGATGTGTTCGTACAGCCATCCACTTTTCAGCCTTTCGTGCCACCAGAAATGCTTAAGCAGGTCATACGTGCTCACCAGCACCAGCGCCGACCAGGTAGAATATACCACTGCCGGCGACCAGCTTACGCCCGACTGCCGTAGCCAACCGATGTAAATACTGCTGACCACCAGCATCGTCAAAGCCAACGCCGCATCAGAGGACGAACTTCGCTTTTCGCGCAATTGCACGGTTCGGTAACCAGCGTAGCCCACGTAGCCCGACAGCATGGTCAGCATCAGCAGGAAGCCGTTGGTGCGGAAAAAGAGCGCACCCAGCAAGCCCGTCCCCACCACCACCGACAGCAAGTACAGAAACCACCGTCCCAGGCGGGTATGACGGCCGGGCTTTTTGCGGGCCAAGAGGGCCAGGGTTCCTACTGCCAGGGCCAGGCAGCCGAATAAGATGTGAATGGAAAGATTGACCGTATGCAATGCGTGCACGATGAAAGGAGGACTGAGGGATACCTGCTCAGCGATTCCCGAAATAGGGCTGCCATTTGGACCTTTCCAAGCCCAAAGTGACCAGGTTCGCCTATCAGTGACCAAATCCCTTCGTCACTGCCCATCGCGGATGTGCGTTGAAAGTGGTAAATTACCGGAATGGAACGGCCAGCTTTTCTTTCAAACATCATTTTGCGAAACCTGGCGGGGTTATCGGCCCTGTTGCTGGTGCATTACCTGTCGGACCAATACGTCCTGGAGCAGCGCAGCGGATTTAACCGCTTTTCGCCCTATTTCTTCGTGCTACTGTTGTACGGCTGGCTGGTCTTTCACAACCGCATCCTGTTTGAAAAGCTGTACCTAAGGGGCAAAAAGGTTGCCTACGTCAGTGCCCTGCTGCTTTGCCTGACCCTGGGTTCGCTCAATCAACACTACATTCTTCGCACCAGCTTCGGCGTAGCGCACACTTTGCCGCACCTGCTCAGTTACTGGCTCTATACCCTGACCGGGCTGGGCGTGTTTGTACTGTACCGTCACCTGCGCGTACCCCAAGCGCCTCCCTCCTTCTCCACGATTCCGGAGCCGGCAATCCCGAAGTCTTCGACTACGTTCGACTTCACGACCGATGGCGTCCGATATGCATTGGCTTATTCCGACATTCTTTACCTGGAAAGCCTGGAGAACTACGTCAAGCTGCATACCCGCCAGAAAGTACACCTGCTGCGGCTCTCGCTGAAAGAGGCCGAAGAACGCCTGCCCCGCCCTCTTTTCGTTCGCATTAGCCGGTCGCACCTGGTGAACACGACGCAACTGGAACGCAACGACCCGGATTGGGTGCAGATTGCCGGGCAGCTGCTGCGGATCGGCAAGGTGTACAAGCGCTACGTAGCCGAACAACTGACTACTTCTACGCCGGGTAAAGGCCAGACAGATCATTTCAGGAAATGAATACCCAACGATATCACCTATGAAAACCTACGAACTTCTCAAAGACCTGGGAGACCTGAAAGCGGGCACCCGAGCCAGGTTTGACCCGGTTACCGGCTATTACCATTTTCGGAGAACCAATGGATTGTACTATCAATACGCTGCGGAAGCCGTGGAAAGCAATCCGGAATGGTTTAGGGAGGTAAAAGGAGAATCAGCCGGAAGCCAGGAGTGAAAAGGACTGAGGGGCTAAAGGATTGAATGTAAATGACACGCCTGGGAGGCTGAAAAGAGCCGGAGCTGAACGTGGTGACTGTCCAACTGCTATAAGTCTGTGAGCAAACCTTTTCAATCATAAGTGGTTGATATAAAATGCTTTACACTATTTATCCTCACTCCTAACTGAAACGTTGGCTGCCGGGTCTGAAGCGCTTTTTGGATGTTAGCGGGAAAGTGCGTTACTTGAGTAAAAGAGATGCTTTTAGGATTAACAACTTCCTTTGTCCTTTTTACCAGCTTTTTCCATACTTCCAACCACTTGTAACTATAAGCAAAACACACCCGGTGGGGACCACTTAACTCCTGGAGTCAGTTGAGTATATGCACATGTTATAGGCAATAATAAAGAATATCAGTTGATGGGATTTAACGTCTCTATTCACCGGAGAATACCGAGCCCACTGGATGAGAGTTGGGAATGTGATCAATTCATTGATCGCCGGTATTACAGCTTCACCACCAGTTATCAGCTCTTTGGGGAAGAATCCGTATTGGTCAAAGTAGGGGAATATTTTGGTTTAGATACCCGACCGCTCGGCTTGCATATTCATTATGAATCCGAGGATGAAGATTATTTGAATAGTGGATGGCTGGATTTAACTTCGATTCTCACTACGGTGGAAACCTTAAAAAGCAGCATTGAGCAAAATCCAGATTTTGCCGAAAACCTCATCTTTACTTGTAAGGACAATATTAATCAACGTCAATATTTTCTAGAGTATTTGCAGGGAGAGAAAGTTCTTGAAGATTTGGCTATTGTCATTGATATATTAAAGTGTTTGAAAGCCAAGCGAGCTAAGAAAATATTTTTTGGAGTAGGATAAAAGGGATTAAAAAGCACTGCATAGAACACCCCATTGACGCCAACCACCTTCCTAGGCCAAAACACATAACCTCAACGCGGAAGGCCGGTGTGCGACAATGGATGAACTTATTATTTTCAATAGACGAATGAAGCGTATAAGGATTGGATTACTTTTCTTGTTGTTGGTGAGTAATGCTCTTTTTATTCGCATTTGGACTCTATCGGAAATTATTGGCACCCAACTGGTAGCCTCGTGATACAGATACATCCGTTAAAATTTTAACTTCGTAAAATCAAACCCATTTATTGCTACGGAAGCCTATTAGGCTACTTTTTAGCTGACGAAATAGAGGAAAAGGACTTAGTGAGCGCTTGCAGGAACAAACAAGGAAACGAATACCGCTATCAGTATGATTCCAAAAAGAACATCATCACTATTGATTACCAACTGATAAAAGATTGCCGATAACACCTCATCCTTCGACTAGCGGCCTACCGGCACACATTGCTCAGCGTACGAGGATCTCGCCCGTTGTATACAAGTGGATCAGAACATAGTACCTAATTGATACACAGATGAATTACTTACAAAAATTTCTAAAAGGGACGCTGTATTAGGTTTTTACCTAATCAATGTCACGAATGAAAAAAGAATGGCAGTACAAAAAAGTATTTGGTGTGAATGAGTGGGGAATGGCAGATTACCCTGTTAAAATCTCAGGAACTCAAATCTCCAGGGTAATTAACGGCAACGCAATGGGTTGCTCCCGGTGTTTTCCCCATGGCTACGAAACCGTAAACTCAACTATTGACAATCGGCAGAGAAGTTGGAAGAAGTTTAGAAAAACCCGGTGGAAACAACATAGAAAGGAGTGAGACCTGCCTGCAACACCCGCTAAGCCGGTTGGCACGCGCCGACCGGCTTGGTGGGTGTTGTAGGAGGCGATGTCGCCGGTTGGCTTTGAAACGTTATGCACAAGCAAACAATATGACGAATAGCTTACCTGAGAGTCTGCTTGAAAGGCATTTTCCACTACTAAAAAAAGTAATTCTGCTGGCGCTGCTCTTTTCGATAGGTGTTTTTGTATTAACCTTAGTTATTGTGACGGTTCTCAAATTAAGTAAAATACAAGGGTACGAATATTCATTGAAAGCCTTCTTCCTCTTTCTCTCGTTTTATTGCTACTTCTACTGCGTATTGACAGCAGTAGTTTTACTGTTAATCATAGTAGTATATGGAAAGATAAAGAGGTTGAACTTGGAACTAGCAAGAGCCGAGATAGTCATCTGTGTATTGGCTATTCTCGCTCCAGGAATAATCGGTCTAGTACTTAAGTTTTAATTAAGAATAACCTAGAAATAGTTAAAAAAACTACGTACCTAACCCCATCCACTCCGATCACCGCCTCGCCTTACCGAATAGCCGACCCAGGAGGACACGGTGCCAGGTGGCTTCGGTGCGTTACTTGCAATAAAATGAGGGTACTTCTAACTTTTTTTTGGCTTATTGCCCTTCCAGCTATTGCACAACAGCCCTCCCTCAAGCAGGTGGATTTAGCAGATGATCATCTTGCACTTGAAATTCCAGCAAAGTGGTCCTTTGAGGGCTCTGTCATTGTCAATGAGCAAGGAAAAAAGATAGGTGAATTATCACCAGGAATCAAAAAGGAATGTGCTTACAAAAATGGAACAGCTTTCATAGTTGCGCTTAAAAAGGGTTTTGAGGAGGATCCGGAGGGTATTCGCTTTATAAATTCAAAGAAATTAGTAATCAACGGACGAGCTTGGACAGAGGGGGTTTGTTTGATAGATTGCACCGATGGAAATGGAAATTGGAGTAGTTGGTATGCCCACCGATTCTTTTCAATAATGGATGGAAACTGCTTCGAAATCACCTTTTATAGTCAAGGCAAGAGCTTAAAAAGTGAGCAAACAATTAAACAAATTCTTGGATCAATCAAGATTGTAAACTACAGCAAGTAACACCGCTCAACTCGCCTCACAGGCCCGCTCACGCAGTGCCTCAGTCAAGAGCCCGGCGGGGAGGGCTCCTAATTATTGGCGGTTATTTAAGAACATGAATTCATACGAGATATTAAAGCACATCCATAAAGTAGGCCACCCGATGACAGGGGAAGTAGTAGGTTATGAAAAAAACGAGTATAATGGATTTTATTTTTGCCATATTAAGCTAAAAGCAGCGACCAAATACAAGGCCATTGCAACCTTATTTGGAAAAGCCGAAGAATTTAATGAATAACTTCTGCCCACAAGAGGAAGCATCATAGAAACAGTCATAAAAAATCACGTCAATGATACGCTATATCTGAGCATTGAACCAAAACATTTGCAGCAAGTGAGCCATTACCAGGCTTTTTATCAATTCATAGAAACACTCCAAGAAGGCACCATTACGACCGGAGTAGTAGAAGCAATTGTACCATTTGGAATGTTCATTGATTTAGGCTATCCTTATCCCGGCCTGGTAGACATTGGACATACGGATTTTAATCGAGGAAACCGACTTCCCATTGACTTTATGGAAAGGATAAAACAAGGGGATAAAATACAATGTGTAATATCCTACTTTAGGTTTGAAGCTCGACAAATTGGGCTAGGCTGGTTAGAAAACAAAAATTGAAAAACAAACCACTTACACCAGCCAAGCCGATCCACTCACCGCCCAGGAATCACTGCTCAGCGCCGTGTACAAAAAGGAACTGAACGGCCAGTAGAACCTATTTAATCAAACCTTTCGGGATGAAAGGCTTCCAGGTTCATGGAAGCAGGCCGGTGCAATAGCAGTTCACTGACCAGCTTTCCGGTAGCCGGCGCCAGACTCAGACCCATCATTCCGTGCCCGGTGGCCACCACCACGTTTTCAAGATGGGTCAGTTGGCCGATGTAGGGCAGCCCATCCGGTGAACAGGGCCGGAAACCGTGCCAGATCTGTTGGATGGCCGGCACCTCTACCTTCAATTCCGGATAATACTGAGGAACCGCCTCTGCAATCCCCTTTACGCGATTCAGGTTGATTTTATCCTGTAAACTCCCAATCTCCATCGTACCGCCCAGGCGCAATTCGCTGTTCATGGGAGTTACTGCCACCCGGTGGTCCAGCAGCAGGCTGGGAATCCGAAGCCGATTGCCCCAATTGGGTAGCATAAAGCTGTAGCCTTTGCCTCCCTGCATGGGCAGGTTGACGCGCAGCTTTTTCACCAAAGCAGCCGACCAGACTCCACCGGCTACCACAACCGCATCGAATGCAAAGGCTTCTTGGGCAGTAACGACCTTTTGTACCCGCCTATGAGCGGTCTCAAATGCATCTACGGTTTGGTCCGATACGAAGCGTACGCCTTTTTTTACGAGCGCTCGTTGCAAGGCATTCATGAAGGAACGGGGCACCAGGTGGGCATCGCCCGGGAAATAAATGCCGCCCCGCACATTCACGGCCATATCGGGTTCGAGGGCTTGTACCTGCGCCGGAGACAATACTTCGGCCTTCACGCCCGCGTGGTTGGCTACTTCAGCGGCTTCTATTTCTTCCTTTTCGGTTTTGGCGGTTTTGTAGAGCATCAACAACCCTCTTTCGTGCAGCTCAAAGTCTAAATCGGGATTTTCCGACAGCTCTTTGTACAACGCGCGGCTCAGCAGGCTGATGTCTCTCAGGTGCGGGATGGCTTTTTTTACGTTCTCATTTGTGGCCGACCGGTAGAAACGCCAGCCCCAATTCAATAATTCCTTACTCAAACCGGGTTTGATGTAGAAAGGACTTTGGGAATTGAACAACCACCCGATCCCTTTGGCGATCATACCCGGAGTGGCCAGCGGGATAATGTGACTGGGTACGATCATTCCGGCATTGCCGAAAGAACAACCTTCCTGCCCGTTGTTCTTATCAATAATGGTTACGGTACAACCGGCTTCCTGTAAGTACCAGGCGGCACACAATCCGATGATGCCACCTCCTACAATACCAACGTCTTTCATATGATGTATTGGAACAACAATCTGCCCGGTTTTAACTCTGCCTAAATCACCTGAAAACCGTGGGCATACGGGCAATCATCATCAATAATGATGGTGTTGTAGCCATATACCCAGGCCTGCCCCTGGATGGTAGGAACAATGGCCGGGATATCGCCAACGGTAGTGACTTCTTTCACCTTTCCGATAAACTTAGACCCGATAATGCTTTCGTGAATAAAACATTCGCCCTGCCTAAGTTTGCCATTGGCGTGCCACTGGGCCAGGCGGGCAGAAGTACCCGTTCCGCAAGGCGACCGGTCAATGGCTTTGTCGCCGTAAAACACCGCGTTTCTGGCAGTAGAACCGGGGTCCAGGGGCTTGCCCGTCCACATTACGTGACTCACGCCCCGAATGGTGGGATTTTCGGGATGTACAAATGAATAGGCTTCGTTGATCGCCGTCCGGAGTTCGCGGCTCCAGCTGATGAGTTGTTCCGCTTTGTAGTTCTCCAGTCCTTTGAAATTCGCCTGCGGATCGACGATGGCATAAAAATTTCCGCCGTAGGCCACGTCGATGGTCAAATCGCCCAGTGCCGGGGAATGAATGGGCAGATTGTCCGCCGCCAGGAATGATTTTACGTTCTGAATTTCGACTGACTTTACTTTCTTCCCTTCCTGTTGATAGGTCACCTGCACCAGTCCGGCGGGCACTTCGATACGGAGCTGGCCAGGAATCCGGGGGCTTACCAACCCTTCTTCAATGGCTACCGTCACGGCCCCAATCGTTCCGTGCCCACACATAGGCAGGCAGCCGCTGGTTTCAATAAACAGGATGGCGGTATCGTTCTGCGGGTCGGAAGGAGGGTAAAAGATGATTCCGCTCATCATATCGTGTCCCCGGGGCTCAAACATCAATCCGGTCCGGATCCAGTCGAAATGTTGCAGGAAATACTGGCGCTTTTCGCTCATGGTATTGCCCTGCAACCAAGGCCCGCCGCCCGCTACTACGCGTACCGGATTGCCGCAGGTATGGGCATCAATGCATAAAAAGGTTTTTCTTGCCACTTAGGTAATGTGCTAATGTGCTAATTCAATTATTTATTTATATAGCTAACTTTTTACTGTTTACTGTTTACTAAGTAATGCCTCTTTTTCTCCGGTTGGTATGTTGAGGTAATCGGGTAATTCAGGTCGATTGGCGATTCCTTCCCGAATAATGCGCAGAATTTGCTCCCGCTCCTCTCCCGCCAGGGTCAGACGGGGAGCCCGAACGGTTTCGGTACCTAAACCCGCTTCGGCTTCGGCCAGTTTGATGTATTGAACCAGTTTGGGATGCGTGTCCAGTTCCAGCAAGGACATAAACCAACGATTGATTTTTACGGCCTCTTCAATTCTACCGGCTTTGAACAAACGATAAATGGCCACGGTCTCCCGGGGAAAAGCGCATACCAGGCCGGCTACCCAACCTTTCGCTCCCATTACCAGGCTTTCCAGCGCCAGCGTGTCTACTCCGCTCATGATACTAAACCGATCGCCAAAGCGATTGATCATCCGGGTCACGTTCACCACATCGCGGGTCGATTCTTTGACGGCATCGATATTTTTACATTCGGCCAGTTCTTCAAACATATCCGGCGTCACCTCCACTTTATAATCAACCGGGTTGTTGTAGATCATAATCTGCAAATCGGTAGCCCGGGCAACGGTCTTGAAATAAGCCACGGTTTCCCGGTGATCGGATTTATACCGCATCGGCGGGAGCATCATCAGCCCGCTTACGCCCGATCTGGCCGCCGATTCGGCGATCTGAACGGCTTCGCGCGTAGCTCCTTCGGCAATGTTGAGCACTACGGGAACGCGGCCCCCTACCTTCTCAATGGTAAATGCCAGCAGGTCATTTTTTTCATTCTGCGTCAATACGCTGGATTCGCCCAGGGTGCCTCCGATGACGATGCCGTCGATACCCGCCGCCAATTGGGCTTCCAGATTGCTTTCAAAGGTTCGGAAATCCAATTGATCATCCTTTAGGAACTTAGTCGTTACGGCCGGAAATACGCCTTCCCAGTTGATTTTCATGAGCTTAATGGTTTTTATTTAAACAAATGTATTGGACAGATGGCAGGCAGACCTTTCCCAAATTAGCAACTACTAATACGATATTGATATCTTCTTCATTTGGCTTATTGCCCACTGAGCGGGCGCCAATCGAAAACGTACGTTTATTCCCAAGGCTAAGGCATGGACTCTTCGGAGGTATCTTGCTGAAAGTGAGTTTTCTCCGAAAATTCCGCACTGATACTATACCACTTTCGCGGCCCACTTAGCCGTTTCACTACACTTTGTTTTATCCTCAACCTGATAAATGCACCAAAGACGCGTCTGCTTGCAATATTGATTCTATAATAGGATATTAGTCTGGGAAGCGTAGCCTCAAAAGACAGCGTGTTAATTTAGTACCTATGAAAGTAGTTGCTTTTAAAGTCCCAAAGAATGAGCGGGAAGCTTTTCGCTTGCAGGTGGATGACATGCCGCATTTATACGATAAGCTGCATCAGCACCCCGAGATCCAGATTACCTTGGTAGAAGAAAGCGAAGGTACGCTCATCGCCGGCGATTACGTAGGCCGGTTTGCCCCGGGTGACATTTTCATTCTTGGTTCTAATCTGCCGCACGTCTTCAAAAACGAAGCGATTTATTATCAGCAACCGGATGTTGCCAAGGCACGAGCCATTTCCGTATTCTTCGATGCCGAATCATGGGGAAAAGAATTCTGGTTTTTAACCGAAACCCAGCACTTCAAAGAATTTATCCGCCAGGCCAAACGCGGCTTTCAGGTAGGTGGCTCTTTGAAAGAAGAAGCTACCCCGCTGATCCGCCAGCTGCTTTTCAGCAAAGACCTAAAGCGGCTCATCTACCTGCTTGAACTGATGGAGCTTTTTCATCTGCGAAAAGCCGAATTGCAATTTTTGTCGATGTACGAACGCAACGATGAAATGCGCACGGAGGAAGGAGAGCGCATGAACAACATTATCCACTTTACGCTGAATGAAAGCGGACGCTTTATTTCTCTCAAGGAGATTGCTTCCGTCGCCAATATGACCCGAGAGGCTTTTTGCCGGTATTTTAAGGAGCGAACCCGCAAAACCTACGTATCCTTTCTCAACGAAATCCGGATCAGCAACGCCTGCCGGCTTCTGATGGACCCTCAGCAAACCAAAGCCTCCATTGCGTATGAGGTGGGTTTCAACAACTTGTCTCACTTCAACCGGGTATTTAAAAAAGTAATGGGCAAAACGCCCAGCGAATACCAGATGGATTTGTAGTACTCATCAATCCATCCGCACGCTGATTACCTTTTTAACAACCCATTAACACTTTTTTGTCAGATTAGATTGCTATCATTCCGACGGGGTCGTCAGTAGAAAGGCAGCGAGCTACTTATGCGCTATTTCGCGATAAAACTTCCAGTTGGATTGGTAGTCCTTTTTCAGCGGCGTATCTTCCAGCAGCGCCCGGAGCATTTCAATCGGGAGGATATTCTGCTTCATGATGGCATCGTGGAAGGCTTTATCGGTCATCTTGCCGCTGTCTACCAGTTCCCGATGCAAAGCCTTAAACTGCAAGGCACCAATCATATAGGCCAACTGGTACAGTGGACCATAATCGCCCGCAAACGACCGGCGCACCTCCCCTTCCGCGTTGGCGCGTTCGTGGCCCACTTTTTCGATCAGGAAATCGATGCATTGCTGGGGAGTCCACTTGCCCAGGTGAAAATTGAGCGAAAAGATGATGCGGGCACAGCGGTGCATCCGCCAGAACAAAGCCCCTACCCGGTTTTCGGGTGAGGTCTGGAAGCCTTTGTCCCAAAGCAGCATTTCCCAGTAAAAGGCCCAGCCTTCCAACCAGAAAGGCGTGTAAAACGACTTCCGGTAGGGTTTGTAGCGCTCCATCATGTATTCCTGCAGATAATGGCCGGGAATCAGTTCGTGAAAAACGGTAGCCTTCGCGAAATGCCGGTTGTTGCCGCGCATGCTCATGAGCCGGGATTGATATTCCATGGTATGCGTGGGATACGAAATGCTGATGACACTTCCACCCGTAAAGAATGGGTTAACCAGCTGTCGCTGCGGAGACATCATTTCCATGGTCCAGGTCTGCTTCGCCAGCGCCGGTACCGTGATCAGGTCGTGGGCTTCCAGGTACTCCACCGCCTCATCGGCCAGTTGACGAATGAAGGCCGGCTGTTCGCCTACGGGCACGTAATCGTTCTTTACTTTTTCCAGCGCCTGTTTCCAATCCTCCTTAAAGCCCATTTCGGCAGCGGCTTTTTTCATTTCCTTCAGGCACCAGTCGTATTCTTTCTGAGCAATCTCAATGAGTTCGTCCGCCTTGTAGGGAATCATCTCCGACTGAAGCGCTTGCTCTACCTGCGCCTTTCCAATGGCGGCCCCGACAATGCCGCTGCCGTTGCTGCTTTTCAAATGCTTACTCAGGTGCACCTGCAGGCTATCGATGTACTGCACGAAGAGAGAATCGGTCTTTTTGTAAGGCTCCCCTACCCACCAGGTAAAAGAAGGATTGTAGGCATTGTAAAAGTCAAAAACGCCTTTTAAGGTTTTCTTGAGGGATTTCGCCATCGCCAGGGCTTGCGGCAGGGAGGATACTACTTTCAGGTTGGTGGTAGCCAGGTTGTTGCGCGACGTCACCAATTCCTGGCCAATTTGTTCGTAGATGCCGGCCACCTTCATGGCATCCGGCGTTTTGCCTTCGTGCCTTAGTACACCCAACTCCCGTACCTTCGACGCAAAAGGCATTGCCGGCTGAAGGGCTTCCCACAGTTTCTGTTGCTGCAAACGCTCTTCCTCTTCCCGCCTGATATTCCGGGCGAGCAGCAGGTAATCTACCTTCCCCTGCTGACTGAGCTGTTCGAAGGGATACTGCTGTAGCTGGTCCCGCCACTCCTTCAGATAGGCCTTCTTTTTCTCCGGCAACACGGTATACGCCAGGTCTTCGTAAGCCCGGTGCAGATCGGCCAACCCGGCGTGGAACAACTGAACGAGCTCCTCCATTTCGCTGGCTGCCGAACCCGCCGGCAGGGTTTGAGCGGAGGGTTTGGTTTGGGCTGCTGCCTGCCGGGAACTGAATCCCAACAGTACGACCAGCACAAACAAGCATATTATCTTCCTTAACCGGTAGTTTTCTACCATAGATGCGTGGATGTTGATTAGCGGTGAATGCGGGAATGCGTCAATCTGGTTTCAATCACCGGTTCCTTTTGAAATACTGACCAGACGCCGCTTTTGCTAAGAACCCGTATGGTCAAATTTACCCGGTTTGGCTACTGCGCGTGACACCTAAATTGACCGACTCTTGTACAATATTGATCAAACACAGCGGATTATGTGAGGAAATGAGAGAGTTCGCTGCCAGTCATTGGCAGAAAAACCAGGATAATTCATTTCACTGAGTACTGGGCAAAAGCGAAAAAGGCTGCCACCCAGCCTCAAAGACACGAAGTAATCCCATTTGTTATACACTTGGCGCTCTGGGTCTTGGTGGCAAAAAGCACGGATGGCCAGTAGCGTAGGCCTTAAGGCCTACGCTACTGATGATCAACGATTTAAAAATCAATTGCGTAATTTCTAAAGGTATGAAGGTGATATACCCAACCTAACCCCGTCTTACAGAAAGCCCGGCAGGGAGTAAAGTAAACCCAAAGGCTGGATTGTTTCTTTGCGAAATTGGTGATACATTTAAATGTATAAGATAAAATGAATAGCTTTGGGGCTCATAGCAGTTTTGCTAATTCATTCTGATTAGGGAAATGCTTCATTTAGAAGTTGGGGGAATAATCGCAGGAGAGGATTTTCAACGATAGAAGAAATACACACAACTGCTGGGGTTAGGTTAAGTGTAGCCGCAGATTAGGTGTAGTTAAATAAACTCTTTTTTAATTCATAAAACTAAATGTTTCTTGCTTTTATTTTTAAAGGTGCTTCTTCTTTAATGAATTGGTGCTTCACCTTAAATGAAAGTTAACATCAGCTCCCTTTAAATTACTTTCTAAGATTGAAGGGCATAAAATGCTACATCCTTTCTACCAATGAAAATCAATACAATCCTTGTTTTTGGTCTACTTGTTCTGATTGCCAGCTGCACCAAAGAGAAAATCATTGTACCAATTGCACCAGATTACTCCTGGAAAATGCATTCAGGCTTTCGATTAGCCGATAAGGTTATTTTCAACAGCTTTGCTACGGATAATCATTTATACCTCTACGGGCCGGCCATTTTCGCTACAGTTGATTCCACCCAACGAATGGAAATTTCAGCCGCCAATTGGTATAATAGCTTCATTAAACAGCCCATTAGCAAAGACTTTTTTATAGAAGTAAGTAAACCCTATAACCACCTCGCTCTTAAAGCTACCAGGAATCCGGTAGGCGATCGAAGTCAGTTCGGGTTAAACTTCGCCAAAATCGACACCAGCTTTAGTTCCCTGGCTTTGGAAAATTTTTATACCACGAGTCAGGTAGCCGTGATCAGCAGTGAGAATCAGTTCCTGATTCCTGTTTTTACAAGAGCCGATAACCAGGGCAATCCCACTTTTTATCAAGTGGGCGTCCAGGTTAAACCTGATTTTGACAATAATGATCAAGTAGATACCACGTTTGTACGGAAAATCATTCTTAAAAATACCGGCTCCTTAAATGGGGAAGTTTACGGATTGCATTCCTATTACGGTAAGTTCTTTGTCGTCTTGGGTTCCTCCACTTTTTTAATTCGAGCAGATGGCTCCAACAATAAAGTGCTGGATGACAGAACCAAATTCTTTTTTGAACATCAGCAGAACCTCTATGCATTAGGATATAATACGTGTTACAAATCAACGGACAAGGGGGAAACGTGGAGTCCGGCGTATACAGGTCCTTTCGGAGGAGGAGCCCATAGGGGATTCAATATCAGTGGTGATGCCTTCGTCTTCAATGCGGACAAAATTGCACTCCTTCAACTCACCCCCGACGGAATTACAAGCAAAGAACTGGTCAATGATGGCTTGGAAGGAAATCAGATTACCAGTGTTACGCGCTTCCGGGATCGGGTTTATGTAACCACGCTTTCCGGCGTGTTTTACAAACCATATGAGCAGTTCTTGATATTTAAAGAAGATAAATAACGAACACCACCCACTCAACCACTGGGCCGCTACCAGCCTGCTCAACCACAGGCCGCAACTATGAGTAGCATTGGCCCATTATGCACAAATAGAAAAATGAGACGCCATTTATTAACCCTAGTATTAGTTACCCTTATTAGTCAGGTCAGCATTGGACAATCCTTGAAAAAAGAATACCAAGCTGGTATAATCAAAATTATTGATTGCCTAAAAAACAATAGAAAGGAACAGTTGGCTGATTTGGTGGCTTATCCCTTGCAGCGGCCATATCCCCTACCACCGATTAAGAACAAAAAAGAGTTTCTGGTACGATTCGATGAAATCTTTGACGATACCTTAAAACGGTTAATTATCCAATCCAAACCGGCAACCGATTGGTCAGAAGTGGGTTGGCGAGGCATTATGCTGCATCAAGGTGAGGTCTGGGTAGATCTGGAAGGAACCATCACGGCCATCAACTACCAGTCCCAGGCGGAATTGGCACGCAAAAAACAATTGATTGAAGCGGATAAAAAGAAACTTTACCCCAGTTTGGCCTCCTTCAAAGCGCCACTCTATGTACTGGAAACGAAAAAATTCCGGATTAGAATTGATGAGATAAGTGAGGATCGCTATCGCTATGCCTCTTGGCCACTTTCCAAATCAATGAGTGAAAAGCCGGATTTAGTCCTGACGAATGGGGAGTGGTTTTTCGAAGGAAGTGGAGGAAATCATCGGATTGAGTTCAGGAATGCCGGCTACAAGTATGTCTGTTCAATCATTAAACTGGGTACGGTGGACTCTCCCGATGCAGTATTGACGGTTTACAAAGGAGAACAAGAAATCTTATCTCAGGATGCTCAACTCGTTCAAGAGCATAAATAAATACATTTCCCCACTGACCTGTTCAACTCAACACTACACTAAGGCACGGTAGGCTCAAAATGTATTTCTTGCCATGAAAAACGACAGTGAAATCTTAGTCCTGGGAAGCTTTGATATAACCGACAGAGGCATGATTGTCGAGATTCAGCACAAACGGCAGGGATTATCGCCCGGAACAAAACTACAGTCCCAAATCAACGGCAGAATTTGGAAGATAAAACACAGACTTTTGTTCAACCACACCTATGAAAAGCATCGGTTGTTTGATAATGAAGAAACTGCTTATTCATATCTCGCCTTTCGTTCGCTCGAAAGCCGGGAAAAATCCAGAACAGACATATTGAATAAAGAAGCAGAAGACATTTATCAGTATTCTATTGAAGCCGAAGGACACCGTGAAAAGCCGGAAGAAGGAAAAAAGCTAACAGTTAAAGGATGACACACGGTAACCAACACTAGTTTTGTCCGACATCTAGCCTGGGCTTCAGCCCTTAATGCCAAAGTCACATTTACGAGAGTTATTAAGCCAGAAGATGCTATCAAATCAAAGAAAAAATCATGGCGGAACGACTGTTAAAGGGAAGCACGGAGAAAGAGCAGCTTATATTTAAGCTGTAACTCAAATATTATCTACGGGCAGACTATGGTGATAATCTTGCAGCAATAACCGAATCCCAGCAAAAACTTTGCTTTGCTTATGAGTTTGTCAAGGAGGTAAATAATGGAGGATTTGATCAATATTTCTTCCATTCAGCCGGTAACCACGCCCATCAGACTGTAGCGGCTTTACAAACCATTGGAGCAAGTGAATCAGCCTCTCTTCTGCAACTAGCTATGGGTATTTGGCCGGATCAACAGGTGCCGCAAGATTGGGAGACCCGACGAGATGTTTTGGGAGAAATTGAGCAAAAAGCCAAAACGACGTGGGATGATTGTACAAAAAGATTTTATGAGGTAGAGGAAAGTATTACCACATTGCTAATCTCCTATATTGATTCACTTCCAACGGAATTTGAAGAATGAGGGCCAGCCTGTTAATAGAAAATGAAATACCTGCTATTATTCGTTGGATTCATAAGCTCTTTGGCTGGGTACAGTCAGCCACCAAGGGTGATTAATTATCCTTTTGACTTAATTTATGAGGTCAAATTAAGAGACTGCCTGGGAGTATTGGGTCCCATTTCCAAGGACTGGAAGGAAAAGTTAAAAAAATCGTTTGTTTCCACCGTGGAATTCCGGCAACGGTTTCTGTGCCTCCATTTCTATAAAATGATGGAGTTTTATTCCCAGCCGGATAAACCCCTTTGGCAGATTGATCGGGAAGTGGCTTCCTATTTTGACAGCCTTGAAAAGGCGGACACGGGGTTAATGAATGAAACAGAAGAAAAGGAGTCCCCAAACAGGAATCCTCCCCTGAGTGAAGAATTCAGGCAGTTGGTCGCACAAAGGCTAGGGAAGCAAGTCTACTTTGACTATTCTAAAATCAACCGGCGATCTCTCAGCCTAAGCAGGGATTTGGCTCGACTAGGGTTACGAAAAGAGGAAATCGAACAGTTCAGGCGATTGCTTTGGGAAGCCCAAAACAGGCCAAAACGATAACTCAAAACAAAGGGGCATTGCCACACAGCAGGTTTGTCAATAAGCTCATCCAAAACTAAATCGTATGTGGTCAACGGATTCGTTATGGTTTGAAGTAGCCCTGGTAAGTAGCATATTCGCTGTCTGCAATATAGTGATGGGACATTTTGAGGAACGGACCCCTAAAATCCGCCGGGTAGGCAAATACCTGTTGATGCTTTTGCTGGTATGTGGCCTCTCGGTAGCATTCAGTAGGTTAGTAGCCTTATCGGTGCTGGGTAGTTTCCTGGTGCCTATGCTATACATCCATGCGTATTACCTGCCCAGAAAAAAAGGGATCAACGGGTGGACGGGGGAACCCAAGAGCAAATACTACGAATTCAGGGGCTGGAGCAAAGACATCTTTTCTCAATAGAAAAACCAGCGTGCTTCAGTTATGATACATACGCTTGCAACAAGCCAAAGGAAAAGAACAAACGCCCAACAATAAACCATCCAATACCTGCCTTTGAGCCAGACCGGTCATTGACTACAGATTTCGCAAAAATTCTTTTTCAGGTACTCATCTTCCAGCAACTGAAAAGTAACGCCTCCCGCCTGAATGGAGTCGAACAAGCGGCAGAAGCGGGCTTTGTTCACATTGGCGGCGTTGAGTAAAACAACCCGAAAATCTTCCTGACGGGTGATTGCAGGATCAATGATGGTCAGGCTCAGGTAATAGAACAACAGGTCTTCCGAAACGTCGATCCGGCGGACGTATTCGCGCAACAGGTCCCTTGCCCACCTCTCTTTGCTGTAGCTTACGAAGTAGTGCGCCAAACTGACCGCATCCGTTTCAGTAAGGCGAACATCGGTGTAGTTATCAAATATAAACCGCAGGGCATCGTCCTTTTCGTCGTACTGTTTGTTTGCCAACAGGTATTCGCAGTGGATAATTTCAAAATTGATCAGCAGGCGCTTGATCAGGCGCTTATCCAGTTTCAGCCGCACCAGTCTTTCTATTTCCTCCCGCAATTGCGCAGGTGTATTTTTCAACTGGTTGAGCAGCCACAATTCCAGTTGCAATACGCAGCGGTTATAAGCCACGTTGGCATTGGCCGGAGTCAGTTCTTGGAGTTCATTGAATTGGGTAAGGGCAGTGAACGCGTCATTGCTTTGCCGGTAGTCGAATACCAGCCGGTTGTTCAGCAAATTGCCGAATTCAATTTTTTGCGGAATTTCAAGCGAATCCATCAGGGTCGCCGGAAATTGCTGGTCCTGGATTTTGGCGTACACCAGCCGCTGTATTTCCAGGGCTTCCCGGACATTTTTCTGGGCAATGGCTTTTTTGAAGGAACGTTGGAGCGCAGTGGCAGACTGACCTGCCCGGGCCGTTTTGCGTTCGAGGGTGAGATAAATGACCGCCTTGCGGTGCTTACGTAGAATAGCCTCCATACCGGCCGAAAGTGCCTCCCGCTGAAGTGCCACCTTAATCTGGGCTTTCTGTTGAGACTGAAAGGAGGCGTAGGGCGTGCCGGCAATGTCCTGGAAGAACTCCACCCAGTTTTCGGCCGTGGCCACTTCCTGCCGGATTCCCTTCAGTTGGTACGATTGCAGGGCTTTTACAATGCTTTCCTCCCGCCTCTGCTGAAGCATCAGGTTCCGCTCGGTAGAACCTTCCACCGAAGCATAGGCCCGTATCGAAACCGACGTTATGTGAAAGTCCTTCAGTTTCAAGGAGTCGTAAAGCGGTTGGATATCACCTGGCCGGTAATCGTACTTGTCCTTTTCGAAGGGGATGACGAAAGTGAGTTGTTTGGAAAAGCCCTGGGCATCTGGCAGCAGGGGTTCGTTACCGTCCGGGTTTTCCCAGTACATTCCCATATCCAGCAGCCCCCAGCGGTGCTCCGGAATATTGTAAAAGTAATTGTAATGGCAGAGTGTTTTTCCTTTGACCAGCACCAGGTTAAACTCCAGTTCTTCCTTTTGCATAGCCTTGGGCAAATCCCCGATTTTTAATTTGACGCCTCCGTACCCGTCGTCCGTCATCCGGGCCAGCATGTCCTTCCGGTAAATGGGAGGCAACAACGTTCCCTTGAACGTGGCACTTTTGGGCAATGGATCGGCATCGCATCGGAATTTAGTCCGCGGTACGATATCTACCGACATGCCGTCGTTATCCTGCGTCATGAGGCGGTGAATCCATTCCGCATCGTTCACGTGAAACCAGATCTCCTGCCCGGACAGGTCAAATCCCCAGCGAATTTCTTCGGGCAGCAAGTCCAGCGCTGCCTGACTCCCGGCACATTCCTGTGGATTGTTCGGGGGCCTGATGCCGTAGCTATTGTCGGAACGGGTAGCTGGCGGGCGCTTTGAGTGCTGACTCAGGCAGGGATGCCCACCAAACATAAACAAGACGACCAGCAGAAGGACTGGAAAGAAGCAATGGCGCATGGAAAAATGCATTTACAAGCGTCAATATAGTGACTAAAAGTACAGGCCTTCCATACGCGCTTGAAATTTCTATTGACCTTTGGGAAAATCGGCTTCCGCAAGGAGATCATGGGCTGATCTTCCCAAAGCAACCTTTCCTTCTTTGACCTTATTGTATCACCTGTTTGGGATTCTGGTATTATGTCAATGGCGAATTGCTGGATTGACTACAACCCGCCCCTGCCAAGTCTTTGTCAATCGGGCATTTCATTTAATCATTTCTTATTTCTGCACAATAAATTTCCGGGTTCGTCCAATCAAAGTCCCTATTCACATAAAATACAAAGTCAGATAAAAATATTCTTTCACATTTATGCAACTCAACCGAAGGCATTGTGCCTGAGCAACCTAAACACTTTTCAATACTAACCTAAACCCTTATGCAAAAAAATCTGTACGCCCGAATCGCCTGTTTTCTGCTTGTCACGCTCCTTTTATTGAGTACTATCCAACAAACTGCTTCCGCGCAGGGTTGCGTAGCCGTTCGTCAAATGGGTGGGGTCAATACAATGTATTCATCCAACTCAACGTACACCCTCCCCAAAGGAGAATTCTTGATAGGCGGCACTTACCGTTATTTTCATTCCTGGCGTCATTTTGTGGGAACTGAGGAACAGCCTCATCGTCAGACGACCGGGGGCGGCCACGACGCAAATGGGAAAGAACGTGGCAATGCCGTGAATATTTATTCGCACGCGGCTGACTTCAACGTATCTTATGGCCTTACTGACCGGATTCAGTTGAATGCTTCCATTCCCTATGTGCACAATGAGCGTTCACAGGTGTTAAGACAAACGTCACCCACAAAAGACACCATTCGTTACAGCGTGTTCGCAAAGGGGCTCGGAGACGTGCGTCTTAGTGCAAACTATTGGATATTCGATCCGCAGACTGCCCATCACAGCAATTTGATGGTGGGATTGGGTTTAAAATTAAATACCGGAAGCTACACGGCTATGGACGATGCGCCGCAAGCCGACGGCACTACGAAAAGGGTTATGATGGACCAGGCCATCCAGCCCGGTGATGGAGGAATCGGTTTTTCCATTGAACTGCAGGGATTCAAACAATTGTACAAAGGGATTTACGGCTTTGCGAATGGTTATTATTTGTTTAATCCAAGAGAATCGAATGGTTCCTTTAAATCCGATCCCACGGTAGTTAAAGATAAATCCGGCAAGGCGCTGGGAACGTTAACCGGCTACAATGTTTATGCAAGCCCGGACCAGTACTTTGTACGGGCCGGGGTAATGACTTCGGTAGGAAAATCCAAAAACCTGACCTTGTCCTTAGCCGGAAGAATGGAAGGCATTCCTGCCTATGACGTATTAGGTGGTCAGGTAGCCTATCGCCGTCCGGGCTATGTGGTAGCCGTAGAATCCGGTATTTCTTACCGGGCCGGCAAGCATAGCTTCAGTTTATTTGTTCCTTATAACTTTATCAAGAACCGTATCCAAAGCGCAGCGGATATTGCATCGCAGAATTTGCAAAATTCGGTAATCACCAATGAAATGGAAAAGGTGCACGTACAAGGCGACGCGGCATTTGCGGATTATTCTATCAACCTGAATTACAGCTACCGGATAGGCAAAATATTTTAGCACAAAGATTTTATCGCCTCCTGCCTGACATTTTGTTGTGGCACGGTCAGATAGTGAAAAAAGCCGTCGGCAATGACGGCTTTTTTTATTTTGGACCGAATGCTTGCAGAAGCCTGCCCCTTTCCGGATATTTATTTTACAATCCCCAGGCATTGGTGAGCTCATCACTTACGTGAAGCTTCACGACAAATCCGAATCCCAGCCAGTCGAAAAAATCAGTGCTGTACGCCTTTACGAAGCGGTAGCTAACAAAGACCCGTTCCTGAAATCAGTTCGTCCACTTACCAATGAAACTATGAAATCCCAACTAAGCAATCGGAGCCGGTCCTTTCACTTTTTCCTTGGGTGCTGTCTGGCCATAACGGGCGCCTTCAGCAGTTGTGGTGAATCAGGCAACCCTCCCGAACAAACGAATGCCGCACCGGAAAACACGGCTCCGGGACAGAAGGCAGTGGCCGGATCGCAGCCTGAATACAAAGAAGGCAGCGACTATCTGCTTTTTGAACGGGTCAGAATGCTGGACAAAGTCGGATTTACCCAACCGCAGGAAGCCTATAGCGTGTTGCTGCCCAAAGGCTGGCAGCACGAAGGAGAAGTGGTCTGGAATGGGCCGGAAACTTCCTGCAGTGGCACCTTCAGGTGGTTGAAAGCCCAATCGGGCGATGGCCAATACAGCATTGAACTGCTGCCAGATATCGTTTACAGTTGGAACACCAATACGGAGCTGATGCAGATGAACCGGAGCATCGGGAATGCTTCTCCTTATTGCCTGATTGGGGAGCCGATGGATGCCGAACAATACCTGAGGCAGGTGTTGGCACCCGAAGAGCTGGGAAACCCCGAAATTCTGAAAGTAGAACCCAACCCTTTGGTGGTGGAACAGATGCAGCAGTTGAATGAAGAGAACAAGCGTGAACTGATGCAGTACGGTGCGGGAGAAGTACAGTTTCATCAGACCGCCATCAACGCCCAGGTACGCTGGAAGGACGGGAAGGAAGGTTGGGTCGTGTTTGGAGTGAGTACCATAGAAAACGTGGTCCCCAACTATTACAATGGCAGCTACGACAAGATATACACCACGCAAATCGCAAAACGGGTCGTTTATAAGTATCCGTCCGGCAATAAAGAAACGTCTGACAACCAGTTTGGTGTAATCATGGCCAGCTTCCGGACCAATCCTGCCTGGAACGGAGCCGTCACCCAATTCTGGAAAGACGTGAGGCAGAAGAAGCAGATTATCCACATTGGCAAAATCCGGCTGATGGACGAACAAACCCGTGCCATAGGCGAAGCCGCCATCCGCAGCGGAGAAGCCCGCTCGAAGCGTATGGATACGGACATGCGAAACTGGGAAGCCCGCCAGAGTTCGCAGGACCGGATGCACACCAACTTCATTAAAACCATCCGCGAAGTAGAAAATTACCAGGACGCCAGCGGCAAAGTTGAGTTATCTTCGGGCTATGACCACGCCTGGAGCCGGGGTGATGGCAGCACGTTTGTGATGAGCAACAATCCTAATTTCGACCCGGCCTCCGCTTTTCAGGACCAGAGCTGGAAAGAAATGAAAAAAGTAGACTAAGGCCTGCAGGCCGTTTTTCAATCCGCGCTACCCAATCGGGTTGCCGGCTCAGTGTCGCTCATTCCAGGTCTTCATTTTGACTGGCTCAAATTTCAGGGAAAAAGTAAGCCCGCCTTGGTGGCAGAACTCCATCTGCCCGTGCAACTGCTTCGCCAGCGTATGAATCAGCTTTACCCCCATGGAGGTAGATTTATGCAAATCGGCGGCAGCACTCAATCCTACCCCATTATCGCTCACTTTCAGCAAGCAATGTCCGTTTTCCTGTTGTTTGAACACCACGTCGATCCGTCCGGTTTCTCTTCCCTTGAAAGCGTGCTTATAGGCATTAGAGAGCAATTCATTCAGCAACAGACCACAGGGAATGGCCACCGTCAGTTCCAGCGTGATGGGTTCCAGATCCAAATGCACCTGTACCGATTGGGCCTGGTTGGGATAAGAATACTGAATTTCAGCCACCAGTTTGCTGATGTAATCGGAGAAGTCGATGCTGGCAAAGGTGCCGTTCTGATACAGCTTTTCGTGAATCAGGGCCATGGATTTGATCCGGTTCTGGCTATCCTGTAAGATCGCGTGTACCTCCGGGTTATCGGAGGTAAAAAGCTGCATTTGCAGCAAGCCCGATACCACGGCCAGGTTGTTCTTCACCCGGTGATGCACTTCGGCCAGCAGCACTTCCTTCTCGTGCAGTGATTCTTTCAGGTCATCGGCACTGGTAATCAGCTTCCGGTGGATGTCGGTCAGGTCTTCGAAGCTGACATTGAGTTCTTCATTGGCCGCCTGTAGCTGCTGGGTACGTTCGTCCACTTTCCGTTCCAGCTCTTCATTCTTGCGGCTGATCTCCTCATTGAGCTGGTTGAGGTTGTCGCGCTGGGAAGCAATCTCCTGCTTCTGCTGCTCAATCTCATTGGTGCGCTCCAGCACTTTTACTTCCAGCTCCCGGTTGCGGCGTCTGATCCGATAGGTTTCCAGGTGGTACCAGCTCAGGGCCAGGCTAATCGCTGCCAGGGCAACCCCGATGCGGAACCACCAGGTCTGCCACCAGGGCGGCACAATGGTGACTTTAATGGAAGTGCCTTCTTCATTCCAGATGCCATCGTTGTTGGAGGCTTTCACCCGGAAGGTGTAGGTGCCCGGGTCCAGGTTGGTATAGGTGGCCTGTCGCTTGTTGCCCACGTAGTTCCAGTCTTTGTCAAAACCCTCTAACCGATACGCGTACTGGTTTTTCTGGGGAACGGAATAGTTCAGGGCCGCAAACTCAAAGGAAAATACCGACTGCCGATAGCTGAGGGTGATTTCCCGGGTTTCTTCAATGGTCTGGCGCAGCAGCGAATCGCGGCCCAAAGGGTATATTGATTGGTTGAATAGCTGAAAATTAGTCAGGTATACGGGCGGAATAAAAGGATTGTCCCGGATGCTGTCGGGATGAAATACGGTGAAGCCATTGGTGCCCCCAAAGTAAAGCTCCCCATTGCGACTTTTCAGGGAGGCTTCGTTGAACTCATTGCCCTGCAAGCCATCTTCGTAGGTATAGTTCCGGATTACCTGCGTTTTCGGGTTAAATCGGCAAAGCCCCTTTCGGGAAGCGATCCACAAATTGCCCTGGTCATCCTGCCGCATATCCATGATGGCCTCCTTGGGAAGGCCGGGCTGGGAGTACACGATAAACCGACCGGAGTCGTAGCGATTCAAACCGCCTCCCGTTCCAATCCAGAGCTGGCCTTCGCGGTCTTCGAAGAGGGAATAAATATCGTTGTTACTGATACTGCCTGGCACATCCTTCTGGGAGGAAAAATGGGTAAACGTGTTTTTTTCCGGATCGTACAAGTCGAGCCCTACCCCTAATAAACCCACCCATAATTTACCGCGTCTGTCCTGCAAAAGGACGCGCATGTAGTTGGAGGCCACACTGTTGCTATCGCTGGGATTGTGAAGAAAGCGGACAAAGCGGTCGTTTGATTTATTGTACAGATTGAATCCGCCCCCGTAGGTGCCAATCCAGACATTGCCCTGGCTACCGGCAGTGAAGGCATCGGGATTGTTGGAACTGAGGCTGTAAGGATCGTTGGGATCGTGCTGGTAACGCTTGAATACCGTCCGGTCGGGATTGATTCGGGTGACACCCGCCTCCCAGGAACCCGCCCAGATGTTGTCTTCCCGGTCAATGTGCAGACCGATCATAAAGTCACCAATGAGGCTATTGGCGTTGTCCCGCTCGTGCCGGTACCAGACAAAGGTTTCCTGCACCGGGTCAAACCGGTTCAACCCTCCCCCATCCGTTCCAATCCAGACGTAACCCTTACGGTCCTGGGCAAAGGCATTCACAAATTTCAGACTCAGGCTATTGGAATCTCCTTGAAGGTGCCGGTAAGACCGGAACTTCTTCTCGTATCGATCTACCCAGTTGATACCACCGTTGAAGGTACCTATCCACATATGCTGGTGCCGATCCTGATAAATAGAATAAATGGATAAGCTGTTGATGCTTCGGGCCTCATTGGCATCGGGAACAAAGTGCCGGAACTGTTGCAGGCGCGCGTCAAATACATCCAGGCCCCCGTTTTCGGTTCCAATCCACAACCGCCCTTGCGGATCTTCGTTCAGCGACAGAACCACATTGTGCGCAATGGTCCGCGCATCTGCCGGATCGTGCAGGTACCGGACAAACGTTTGGTTGGTACGATCCAGTCGGTTCAGGCCCCTGCCGGTACCAATCCAGAGTTGCCCTTGACTGTCTTCAAATATTTCCCGCACATCGGGATGGCTCAAACTGTTGCTTTTGTTCGGGTCGTGCTGATAATGAATAAAACGATTGTTCTTCCGGTCGAAAAGATCCAGTCCCCCGGAGTCGGTACCGATCCATAAATTCCCCTTACTATCTTCGTACACGTGATTGACGTCATCGTCAATCAGGCTGTGCGGGTCTTCGGGCCGGTGTCGGTACTGGGAAATGGTGCGGGTCTTTCGGTCCAGCCGATTGAGTCCGCCTTTGGTTCCAATCCAGAGATTACCTTCTGCATCTTCGCAAAGGCTGGTAGTGCTGTTGCTGCTCAAGTTATGGGACTGGCCGCCATCCGACTGAAAACGAAAAAACCGGTCCTGTTTCCGGTCCATCAGGTTGAGCCCGGCTTCGCCAGTAGCTACCCACAAATTGCCGTCCCGGTCTTCCAGCAGATCCATAATCCGATTTCCACTGATGCTGGTGGTATCGTTGGGTTGGTTCTGGTAAACGGTAAAGGTATACCCGTCGTACTTGTTCAGGCCATTCCAGGTTCCAAACCACATAAACCCCTTTTGATCCTGAAGCATATCAGCCACGGTGCTTTGGGACAGCCCGTCGGCTACTGTCAGGTGCTTGAAATTCAGCTTCAGCGGTTGGGCCTGGGTCCATTGAAAGCCCAGCCACATCATGAAACTACCGGCCCAGTAACGCCAGGTCAGTCCGCGAATAGAAGAAAGTATACTGTAAAAATGGTTCACGAAAAAAAGTATGAGCAGATAGCTGAAATGTAGTATGACTCTTGAGGTGCGCGCCATCTGCCAGGGTGATCGTCACCACAATTTAAATTTCGTCGGATCTTCTTTTTCATCAGGTCCAGGTTTTCATTTTGACTGGCGCAAATTCCAACCGGAACAAAAGCCCTTTTTCATTGCGAAACTCCATTTGTCCGTGCAATTGCTTCACCATGGTTTGGATCAGCTTCATCCCCATAGACGTCGTTTTCCGGATATCCAGGGAGGTATCCAATCCCGGCCCATCATCCTTTACCTGCAACAAAAAATGCGCCTCTTTTCTACGGAGCACAATATCAATCCGTCCGGTTTCTCTTCCTTTGAAAGCGTGCTTATAGGCATTGGAAAGCAGTTCGTTCAGCAACAGACCACAGGGAATGGCCACCGTCAGTTCCAGCCGGATGGGTTCCAGATCCAGTTGCACCTGCACTGCCTGGGCCTGGTTGGGATAAGAATGCCCGATTTCGCTGACCAGCTCCCGTACGTAATCGGAGAAGTCGATGCTGGCAAAGGTGCCGTTCTGATACAGCTTTTCGTGAATCAGGGCCATGGATTTGATCCGGTTCTGGCTTTCCTGCAAAATCGTATGCACCTCCGAATGGTCGGTGCTGAAAATCTGCATTTGCAGCAAGCCCGATACCACGGCCAGGTTGTTCTTTACCCGGTGGTGCACTTCGGCCAGCAGCACTTCCTTCTCGTGCAGTGACCGGGTTACTTCCTCATTGCTTTTGATGAGTTCCTCAAAGTTGGCGTTGAGTTCTTCCACCGCTGCCTGCAGTTCCTTCGTCCGTTCGTCCACTTTTCGTTCCAGCTCTTCATTCTTGCGGCTGATCTCCTCATTGAGCTGGTTGAGGTTGTCGCGCTGAGAGGCAATCTCCTGCTTCTGCTGCTCAATCTCATTGGTGCGCTCCAGCACTTTTACCTCCAGCTCCCGGTTGCGGCGTCTGATCCGATAGGTTTCCAGGTGGTACCAGCTCAGGGCCAGGCTAATCGCTGCCAGGGCAACCCCAATGCGGAACCACCAGCTCTGCCACCAGGGCGGCACAATGGTGACTTTGATGGCAGTGCCTTCTTCGTTCCAGATGCCATCGTTGTTGGAGGCTTTCACCCGGAAAGTATATTCGCCCGGATCCAGGTTGGTATAAGTGGCCTGTCGCTTGTTGCCCACGTAGTTCCAGTCTTTGTCAAAACCCTCTAACCGATACGCGTACTGGTTTTTCTGGGGAACGGAATAGTTCAGGGCCGCAAACTCAAAGGAAAATACCGATTGCCGATAGCTGAGGGTGATTTCCCTGGTTTGACTGATGTCTTTGGTCAGGGGTGAATTGGGCGTCTGGGCCAAAACTGTTTTATTGAATATCTGAAGATTGGTCAGCACTACGGGTGGCGGAAAGGGGTTGTCCCGGATACTGTCGGGATAAAATTCATTGAAGCCATTGACGCCCCCGAAATACAGCCTCCCGCTCCGGGATCGAAGCGATGACTTGAAATTGAAATCATTGCCCTGCAAGCCATCTTCTACCGTGTAATTGCGAACAGTGCCCGAATCCGGATTCAGTCGGGAGATGCCTTTGCTGGTGCTGAGCCAAAGATTCCCGTGCTTATCCTCCTGTATGGCATTGATCAGGTCGACGGGCAATCCGTCTTTTTCGTTATAAATCTGAAAGTTCCTGTTTTCCGGATCAAACCGGTTCAGACCGCTGCCAGTAGCTACCCAGATGCGACCCCGCCCATCTTCCCAGATGGCATTGATGAAATTATTGCTCAGGCTTTTTGGTTGGCGGGAATGGTGGGCATAATGCGAAAACCGTTGCTGTTGGGGATCGTACACCGTGACGCCCGCCGATTCCGTACCTATCCAAACCCGGTCCTGGTTGTCTACCAAAAGGCAGCGAACATAGTTATTGGACAGACTGTTACTATCATCCGGGTCGTGCTTGAATTGGACAAAGCGCTGGGTTTTCCGATCGAAAAGGTGCAGTCCTCCTCCGTAAGAACCTATCCAGACGTTCCCTTTGCTGTCTTCCCGAAAAGAGTTATTGTTGTGAGACCGGATACTACCGGGTTGGGTTTCGTTTTTCTGGTAATGGGTAATCGTCGTTCGGTTGGGATGAATCACATTGATTCCTTCTCCCCACGAACTGGACCATACGTAATCCTGGCTGTCGACCAGCAGTCCCAGTACAAAGTTACCAAGCAGGCCATTGGAATGCGTGCGGTTCTCTTTGAATACAGTAAAGGTTTTGTTCGCCGGGTCGAACTGGTTAATGCCTCCGCCATCCGTTGCAATCCAGATTTTACCGCTCCGGTCTTCGGCAAAGGAGGTGACATTGTTGTTGCTCAGCTGACTACGTCCCGCTGAGTGGCTGGAATAATGCGTAAATTTCTTGCTGTTCCGATCGTACACGCCTACTCCCCCGCTGTGCAGTCCCATCCACATACTCCCCTGGTCGTCTTTATAGATGTCATAAACCGTCATACTGTTGAGGCTTCCCGGAACATGCTCAATGGGAAGGTACTGCTGCCAGGATTGATCCCGCTGGTTAAATATGTGCAAACCTCCGTTTTCCGTTCCGATCCACAACTGGCCTGTTGTATCTTCCTCAAAACACCGGACCACCGAACGAACCCCAGCGCCTTTGTCCTGGGGGAAAAGTGAAAAAGAATGCTGCCCGGGCTCCAGCAGGTTCATTCCCTCGTTGGTGCCTACCCAAAGGTTTCCCTGGCTGTCTTCAAACAGGCACCGGATGTAATTATAACCGGAGTGAGGGCCCTCGTTGGTTTTGTATTGGTAATGGATAAACTGGTTACGGCTCCGGTCAAAAAGATCCAGTCCTTCCCGGGTTCCTACCCACAGATTGCCCTTGCTGTCCTGCAGGACGTGGTTGACCTCATTGCTGGACAGACTGCTGGTGTCCGAAGCCTGGTATTCATAATGGGTAAAAGCCCGGCGTTTTTTGTCGAACCGGTTCAGGCCACCGCCCAAAGTGCCAATCCAGATGTGCCCGTCCCGATCTTCCAGCATCGCCGACTTGAGGTTGTTGCTGCTGATGCTGAGGGGATTTTTACGATTGACCTGGTATCGGACGAATGTATTGGTATTGCGGTCGAACTGATTCAGTCCTCCGTCTACCGTGGCAATCCACAAGGTATGATCCCGGTCTTCCAGCATCGAAACAATCCGGTTGCTGCTGATGCTCGTGGTGTCATCGACAATGCTTCGGTAGGCAGTAAAATTATACCCGTCGTACTTGTTCAGACCATCCCAGGTCCCGAACCACATATAGCCCTGGCTGTCTTTCAAAACACAGGTAACGGTATTTTGAGAAAGCCCGTCGGCAGTAGTGAGCCGTCGAAAGCTCAGTTCGGGCTTCTCTGATTGGCCCTGCACCTGAACATAGCCCAATAAGAGCACAAAAATTCCCCTTATGAGCTGTATGGGGGAGCTACTCAAAAAGTAAGGGGCAGCCATTTTATGCATGTAGCAATTTCAAAACAGAATTTTATCCGCCAGTGTAAACTACCAAAAATAGTAACCTAATGCATAAAGTCTAGGATAATTTCCAGGCATATATTAGCTCAGCACTTGCCCTTTGAAATGTCTACCCTCTATCCCAGTTCCTGATAAGCCCACCTACTAATCATGGCAATAAGGTAGATTCCAGCCACTGTACGCAGTTTTATGAGAAGTAGCCTTCAACCGCGAAACCAGGCAATCAAACGTATGTTTCTCCGGCATAACACTCTGGAGGTCCAACCTTACATTTTATATCAACAATATGAGGAAACTTTGGCGTTTTACCGGCTGCCATTGCCGGCTCAGTACCAAGCACCTGAGGGTAATCAAACGGGCAAAGAAAGTGAGCGCCTGACCTTGGCGGATCAGGCGCTCACTTTCCGGAATATCACTCTTTTTGAATCGGGGGACCCGACGGAAAGATGACGATAAAGCTCCCGACCCAAAGATTACCACTCATCTTCTGTGAACCGCCGATGCCGGAACCTCATTGCTTCTGCTTCAGCAATTCCTTAAACTCCTTTTTGAATTTTTCCACTTTGGGTCGGGATACGTTCTGAATGTAGGAATTGCCCGGATTGAGGCGGTAATAGTCCTGGTGGTAATCTTCGGCGGGATAGAAAGCCACAAAAGGCACCACCTGGGTTACTACGGGCCGGGCGTACTTACCCGACTGGTTGGTTTCCTGAATGGCCTGTTCAATCTGTTTCTTCTCCTCTTCATTGCGATAAAAAGCCACTGAGCGGTATTGTTTGCCCACGTCGGGTCCCTGCCGGTTGAGGGTAGTCGGGTCGTGCGCGGCGTTGAAGAATACCTTGAGCAGCGTGGCGTAACTGATCACCTTCGGGTCGTACCAGATCTGGATGGCTTCGGCGTGGCTCGTTTGTCCGGCCCCCACCTGTTCGTAAGTCGGGTTTTTCTCCGTTCCGCCGGCGTATCCGGACACCACTTGCCGTACACCTTTCAGGTTTTCAAATACTTCTTCGGTACACCAGAAACAACCACCGGCAAAGGTAGCCAGGGCCTCACCCGGTTGAAGACCCGTCTGAATCGGGGTCTGTGCGCCCGAATCGTGCTCGCTCCGGCTTTGGGCACATCCGGCCAGCAGGAACCAGGCCATCATCAGAAAAGGAATCTTGTTCATAAGCAATAATAATTTAACAAGGGTGGAAGTAGATATGCAGATTGAAATGCGCCGGGCGATTGTGCCCGGAAAAGGGTTTAAACTTGCGTAAAGTTGTAATTTACAGAGTACAAAACCGACTGTTTTGGGCGTTCAGGTTCGTATACCTGGTGGCACAACAAAAAAATCGGACAGTTTGTTTGCATACCTTGCACTTCTATGTATATTCGCAAGGCAAATACATAGAAGCTCAAGGTATCGCATACGATATATCCTGCTGCCACTGGACTGATTCATTATACCAGGCAAACAATCCTGCTTCGTACCCTAATGAATTCATCCATCATAAAATTAGCGCATTAACTCATTAGCATATCAGCACATCAACCATTATGACTAAATTATCCAAAGACCTGGTAGCCGCATCTTCGGTGCCCATTATTTTATCCATTCTGGAAAAGGGAGAACACTACGGCTACCAGATCATTCAGAAAGTTCGGGAATCGTCGGGAGGCGACGTAGAGTGGGCCGACGGTATGCTCTATCCCATTCTGCACAAACTGGAAGACAAAGGTATGATCGAATCGTACTGGCAAATGTCGGACAACGGACGAAAGCGCAAATATTATCGGATCTGTCCGGAAGGACGGGAAGCACTGGCAGTAGAAAGGAATAACTGGTCGATCATTCACGTATTACTTCAAAACCTATGGAACCCTCAGCCCCATTCGATCTGAACCTGGCCCTGGAACAATGGCTGGTCCATATGCGGCGCAAACGGTCTTTCCGCCCCGACGACCTGGAGGAATTGCGCAGCCACCTGCTCGATCATACCGACGACAGCCTGGCCAGGGGTTTGAGTGCAGAACAGGCTTTTTGCCTGGCTATCAGTCAGTTGGGAGAGCCTGCCTTTCTGGTGGCTGAATACCGGAAAGTGAATCGCTGGTATACCTTCCGGCAAAGTGCCCTGGCTTTGGGCGGTCGGGCACTGGCTTCCCGAAAAGTAGTTGCGTTTTCCCTGCTTTTTGTGTCGCTCACCTTCGGGAGCATTTTCGGACAGAAGCCCGAACCCAGGCTACCCGAAACGGAAGTGACGCCTCCGCAGCCTTCAGGAGCCAAGGCCACGCCTTGTGATACATTGACCCACCCAACCCACCCACCGCTACTTGCTCCCGCTTTTCAGCCATGAGTACCGTACAACAACCGCCTCCGAAGGCGAACCAGGCCAAGCCGAACCCCACACCCCGCCGTTCTGCCTTTCGCGAATGGATCGATTCCATTGTATTCGCCGTGGTGGCAGCCACGCTTATTCGCTGGCTCTTCCTGGAAGCCTTCGTAGTGCCTACCCCTTCCATGGAAGGTTCGATTCTGGTCGGCGATTACATTATGGTGAGCAAGCTGCACTACGGTACCCGTCTGCCACGTACGCCGCTGCAACTCCCCCTGATGCACCAGAAGATCTGGGGCACCGAAATTCCTTCTTACCTGGACTGGCTGCAACTGCCCTATTACCGGCTGCCTGGCTTTTCGGAAGTCAGGCGGGGCGACGTAGTGGTCTTCAATTACCCCAGGGAGTTCCAATACCCAACGGATGTCAAGACCTTCTGGGTGAAGCGTTGCGTGGGCTTGCCCGGCGACTCCATCGAAGTGCGGAACTCCCAGCTCTACGCCAACGGAACTGCAATGCCCAATCCCGAAGGCATGCAATTCAGTTACCTGGTGGGCACGCAGCGTGGCATCAACGAACGCACCTTCCGCAAGTTGAAAATAGAAGAACATACGCCGATACAAGGCGGCTACCTGGTAATGACCACTCCGGAAAAAGCCCAGTCGCTGCAATCTCTCCCGACAGTAGACACCTTGATCTGGGGGCAACATCCCCAACCACAGATCGAACGCGATATTTATCCGGGCAATAACCAGTCGGAGTGGAACCGGGACTTTTTTGGCCCACTGTGGATACCCAAACGGGGGGCGACCATTCCCCTCAACGAAGCAACGCTGGCTTTGTACGGTCCGGTCATCAGTCAGTACGAGAGCAATAAGGAAGTGGAATTCGGGGAAGGAGTACTCACGATTGAGGGAAAAAAGCTGACATCCTATACCTTCCGGCAGGACTACTATTTTATGGTGGGCGACAACCGGCACAATTCGGAAGATTCACGCTTCTGGGGCTTTGTGCCCGAAGACCACGTGGTAGGCAAACCCCTGCTCATCTGGCTTTCGCTTGACTCAAAAGCCGATCTGTTCGATAAAGTTCGCTGGAATCGGCTATTCCAATTGATTCACTGATGGCAAACGTCCTCATTGAGGTAAAAAATCTGCAGAAAAAATACGGCTCTCAGCTGGCCTTACAGGTGGCTGCTCTCACGCTTGCTCCGGGCATTCATTGGGTGAAAGGGGGCAATGGTTCGGGAAAAACTACTTCTTTCAAAACCCTGGCCGGCTTGCTCCCTTTTGAAGGGGAAATCACTTTTGAAGGTCAGTTCAACCTGAGAAAACACCCGGTCACCTGCCGTCGGATCGTCAACTACGGAGAGGCTGAGCCGCTCTACCCGCCCTTTCTGACCGGACGTGACCTCATCCGGCTGTTTTCCGACAGCAAAAGGGCCACGCATCAACAGGTAAGAGCGTGTACGGAGGCGTTGGGGGTAGACGCCTTTGAGAGGCAGGCCGTGGGAACGTATTCGAGCGGGATGCTCAAAAAGCTGTCGCTGGTACTGGCGTTTATCGGTCAGCCCCACCTGATTCTGCTGGATGAGCCCCTGATCACGCTGGACGCGGCTTCGGTGGAAATAGTATACGCCCTGATCCACGAAGCCCGCCGGCAAGGGATCTCTTTCCTCATTTCTTCGCACCAGTTGTTTGAAGAAGGCAAACTGCATTTCGACTCCCTCCTGCTGGTACAGAATCAAACGATAGAGCAGGTGTCAGTGAGCAGTTATCAGTGAACAGTAAACAGCCAATAAAGAATATCAATCAATCCTTCAGTCTATCAATTTTTCCATCTCTTCTGACCTTAGTGTGCTCATCCGGGTAGTGGGCGTTCCGTATTACCAGCGGAACGTGGGTTTCTTCCTAGTCACCTTCCTGCTGTTGTTTGGCATTGCCGGGGAGCAGGCCTGGCCCATGCACCGGTCGGTCATGTACGAAATAGCGGCTTCACCGGTGCTGTGGCTGTTGGCGGCGCTGCTCTGGCTGCTATACGCCCTCAAGTGCCTGCATTTCACGCTCCGCACGCTGGCCATGCCGGAGAACGAATTTCTGTACACCCTTTCCCTCTTTTCGGTACGACAACAGTTGTATGGCCTCTTTCTGGTCCAGTGCCTGCTCTATCTGCCGGTCTGGGCGTATGCACTGACCACGGCGGGCATCGCATTGACCCGGCAGGCGTACGGAACTGCCTTCGGTACGCTGCTGTACAATGGCTTGATTTGCCTGGCGCTGGCATACGCAGGTTACCGCAAAATCAACTTTCCCAACCAGGATCGGGGTGTAGCATTTTTCGGTCGGTTTTTACAAATTCGTTTTACCCGACCTTTCCCGGCCTTCTACTGGTCCTACCTGCTGCACGATGAAAAAATGCTGCTTTTTACAACCAAATCCTTTTCCCTGCTCATCCTCACCGGCCTCTTTCCTCTGTACGCTTCGGTAGATTACGACGCCCGGATGTTGTGGATTGGCTACCTGCTGAGTGCTTTCTCCCACGTCATCGTGGCCCAACAACTCCGGCAGTTTGAAGAACGCTGGCTGCTGGTCGTACGTCAACTGCCCTTTTCCATTTTCGTAAGGTTTGGCTGGTATAGCGTAATCTATTTGGTCGTGCTGATCCCGGAAATGGGCCTGTTGAGCCGGCATTTTTCTTCCACTTTCGGTTGGTCAGACTGGGCGGCTTACCTGAGTCTGGCGATGGGGATTTGCCTGTGCAGCCACGGTTACCTGTTCATTCCCTGCCAGGACCCCGAAAAATTCATCACGCGGGTCTTTTTTGCCTTCATTGCGCTGTTTCTGCTGGTCATGTACCGGGTTGCTCCCGGCTGGCAAGCCTGTGGACTCTGGTTGCTGGCCTACGGACTGATGCGTCGTTATTATTATCGGTATGAAGGGTAGCTTTGTGCATACAGGCTTTAAGTGATGAACTGAAGCCCATCGTGCCTGGCTTTCAGTCTACCATGGGTTACCCACGTATTTGTTCCATCCGGTGCACAGGCCTACGGAGCAACGGTTTTCTGAACCAGTCTCTTCTGTGCGAACAGAATAATGAAGGCCTGGATCAGAACCAGCCAAATGCCCGAAGCGGGCATGAGCAGACAGCCAAAAACGGAGAGAAGAAGCAAATAGTAACCCACGTAAGCAGGCACGGGCATTTGGTATTGTCGAATGTAATCTTGCATGACTTTTCCTGACAGCATCATTAGAAAACCCGAAAATAGGAACCAGAAAAAGGCGTTTCTATCCATATCTGATCCAACAGCATTGATAAATCCTTCCTTCCCAATGGAGATGAGGATTGGCCATCCCAATACAAAGCCAATTGCATTGTGAATGACGCCCGTTGCAAAGAGAAACGTTCCACTTTTTTTCCAGAGATTCATATTTAAGTCAGATTAATGAGTTGTTGAAATACTTGGGACAAACGAAAAAATTCAGCACCAGGCTGCTTAAAACAAAGGTGTTGTATACCAATCAGGGCTCCGTATTCTATCATTGCCACGTCAAGGGCTTTTTCTTTCGGAAGCCCCCGTTCGTAGTAGAGCTTTTGTAAATAACTGATCCGAAGCTGATCGACCTGATCAACAAAGCTTTTGACGCGGCTGTCCCGGATGGCCCAAGCCCTGATTCGCACTTCTAATTGCTGGTCTTTTTCCAGGACCAGGACATTGAGTTTTTCCGCCTTTTGTTCGATAGAGGCACTATGCTCCACCTCATCTATCACGCTGCTTGTATTTTCTTTTTGCCAATACTCCATCAAAGACAAAATGTAGTGATCCATATTTTCAAAATGATGGTAAAAAGAACCTTTGCTCACTTGAAGCTTTTGGCACAGATACTCTATCCGAATGGCAGTTTCACCCACTTCGGTCAATGCCAGTAGACCAGCCCCTATCCATTCATTATAAGAAGTTTTTTTCATATCGTTTACATACCATACTGTATGGTATGTCAAAAGTACTGATTTATTCCAAGCTTGCAATATTCAGTAATATTTTATTTATCCAGCAATGAAGATATAAGCATCCGCTTCGGAGGAGGATGAATAGCAGACAATTGGGTTTTCATCCTGAATGGAAGAGAAGCCGCACCAGTCACCCAGTATATCACAATGATTTGTGGTGAATTGTCCAACATTGTCCCATCGTTTAACCTCCCATCTTACCTGCCGTATACAATGGAGAAAACCTATTCCCATGAAGGCCTTCTCCCAATTGTATACCCGTCTGGATCAGACCAACAAGACCAACGAAAAAGTCAGTCTGCTGAAAGATTACTTCACCCAGGCCGCTGATCAGGACAAGTTGTGGGCACTGGCTCTGTTTAGTCACCGCCGACCGCGAAAACTATTATCCAGTTCATTGCTCCGGCTCTGGGCGTCCGAACGGAGCGGCATTCCGTTGTGGCTGCTGGAAGAATCCTATCACACCGTGGGCGACCTTGCCGAAACCATTTCCCTGTTGCTGCCGCCGCCCAGCCGCGTGGTCGACCAATCCATTGCCGAATGCATCAGTCTGTTGCAACAGCTGGGTAGTATGACGGAGAGCGAACGAAAAAGCCGCATCCTGGAAGTCTGGGATTCGATGAACGCTTCGGAACGACTGGTTTTTATCAAACTCATGACGGGCAATTTCCGCATTGGCATCTCCCAGACCCTGGTCATCCGGGCTTTGTCGGAAGTGACGAGCATCCCGGTGGGCACGCTTACGCACCGGGTAATGGGCAACTGGGAGCCGGACAAGACGACTTATCAACAACTCATACTGAGCGAATCGGACCGGGATACGGTATCGCAGCCCTACCCTTTCTGCCTCGCCCATCCCATCGAAGCCACCCTGCCCGCCGACTACGCCTACGACGAAGCCCTGGCCCTGCAAATGGCTTTGGGTGCGCCGCAGGACTGGCAGGCAGAATGGAAATGGGACGGCATCCGGTCGCAGGTGATCTACCGCTCGGGCACGCTGTCGGTCTGGTCACGCGGGGAAGAACTCATTACGGAGAAATTTCCCGAATTCCACCCGTTGGCAGCTTCCTTACCCGACGGTACTGTCATCGATGGGGAAATTCTTCCCTTTCAGAACGGCCGGCCGCTTTCATTTGCCATTCTTCAAACCCGGATCGGGAGGAAAAACATTTCGGCCAAAAACCTGAAGGACGCCCCGGTCGTGCTGATTGCGTATGACCTGCTGGAATGGGCCGGCAATGATTTGCGGGAGAAACCCTTGAAGGAAAGAAGAGCCTTATTGGAAGAACTGGTGGGCGACTTAAACCCGAACATCATCCGGCTGTCTGAAATGGTTCACTTTTCCGGTTGGGAAGACCTGATTCGGGAAAGGCAGCAGTCGAGGGAACGGGTGGCGGAAGGCCTGATGCTCAAGCGGCTGGATTCGCTCTATCACGTAGGCCGCAAGCGGGGCGACTGGTGGAAGTGGAAGATTGAACCGTATACCATCGACGGGGTGCTGGTGTACGCCCAGAAAGGGACCGGCCGCCGTGCCGACCTGTTTACTGACTACACCTTCGCCGCCTGGGACGGTGACAAGCTGGTGCCCTTTACCAAAGCCTATTCCGGCCTGACGGATCAGGAAATCCGGGAAGTGGACCGCTTCGTGCGACGCAATACACAGGATAAATTCGGACCGGTACGGACGGTAAAACCGGAGCTGGTGTTTGAAATTGCGTTTGAAGGGATTCAGGCCTCCAACCGGCATAAATCGGGCGTCGCGTTGCGCTTTCCGCGCATTCTCCGCTGGCGCAAAGACAAAAAAATGGAAGACGCCAACCAGCTCAGCGACCTGAAAGCGCTGGTAACTGAAGGACTGAAGGATTGATTTTCTATCTTAGCTGTTCACTATTCTTGGCTTCCACTCGGCTCAGATACCAGTTCTCTCAGCCATCGTCTAAGCAGCAACATTACTCATTACTCATTACTCATTACTCATTACTCATTACTCATTACTCATTACTCATTACTTCCTCCTCCGTCTCGTTTTCCCCTTCGTACAGGGTGTTGACTTCGTAGGCTTCCAGGCCTTTTTCGCGGAGGAAGCGGGCAAAGGCGGCCTGGTAGCCGTGCGTTACGTAGACCCGACTGGCTCCGGTGGCTTCCACCGCCGCGTTCAACCCTGGCCAGTCGGCGTGGTCGGAGACGACGAAACCCCGGTCGACGGCTTTGCGCCGTTTCGCCCCGCGAATGTTCATCCAGCCGGAGGCGACACCCGTTACGTAAGATTGGAATTTCCGCGTCCAGGTAGAGCCGGCCGCCGAAGGAGGCGCCAGAATCAAACTGCCAGGGTATCGCTTTTTGTCAATTTCGGCTGTCACCCGTGGCACGTCCGGCAGTTCGATACCGTCCCGCATGAGCGCCTGGTTGGTAGCCCAGATGGCCCCGTGCAGGAAAATTTCCCCGATACTGGCATCCAGGTGCTTGAGAATCCGCTGGGCCTTTCCGAGCGAATAGCCAAACAGCAGCGACGTTTTTCCCGCTTCCCGGTTTTCGAGCCACCACTGGTTGATTTCTTCGATGAGCGCAGACTGGGGTTTCCACTGGTAAATGGGCAGTCCAAAAGTCGATTCGGTAATAAAGGTATGGCAGCGAACGGGTTCAAAAGGTGTGCATACGCCGTCTGCTTCTACTTTATAATCACCGGAGGCCACCCACACTTCGCCGCCGTATTCTACCCGCACCTGGGCCGAACCGGGAATGTGACCGGCCGGATGCAGCGATACCTGCACGCCATTGATCTGCACTACCTCTCCGTATTCAATCGTCTGCAGGCGGATGTCTTCACCCAGCCGGTGCCGCAATACCGAAGCCGAATCGGGGTGGGCCAGGTAGTGCTGGCTGCCCCGGCGGGCGTGGTCGGAGTGGGCGTGGGTCAGTACGGCCCGGTCGACGGGTTGCCAGGGATCAATGTAAAAACCACCGGCCGGACAATAGATGCCCTTATCGGTAAATTCCAGTACGTTCATAAATGGACAAAGGCAGGAAGGACACGGCCCTTTGTCCTTCCAGTACGGAAAGGAATGTAGCTTGGTTTTGTACTCAGCCAATTGGCGGATACACTGACTGGTAATGCAGGACCGTAGGGAAAGGATCGTAGAAGGGATGTAACAGCCGCCGCCATTCCTGGTATTGGGTTGAATGTCGAAAGCCTACCGTGTGGTCTTCCAACTGCCGCCAGCGAACCAGCAATATATATTGATTTTCCACCTCCACACACTTCTGCATTTCGTGGCCCAGATAGCCCTCTCTGGAGGCAATCAGCGGAGATGCCTGCGCAAAGGCCCGTTCAAACGCGGTTGTCTGGCCGGGTTTAACATTCAGCACGGCTACTTCCAGTATCATTTAATGAGGAGTTAGAGTAAGATGTCAAAGATGGTTATTGCAAAAAAGCATGCTATTACCCGAATACCTATGAGAATGACTGGCCGCACCGATGGGTAATGATTACATAAGAACCACATCGGTGGGAGGCAAATTTTTTACGGACGGTTGCTGGCTTAAAAGCTGATGAATGCCTTGCGCAAATCTTTCGATGCGCTGAATTCTTTCTTTCGTAATGGTATCACACGAAACCGAATATTCAATTATAAAATTCTCCTCATTGAAATGGACCGGTGACTCATTTTCGTTTTCCCGGGGAAAATAAGTAAAGACACGCTTCTTCCCCTGAAGTATGACCTCCAATTGTACGTACACAGCGGGCGATTCCCTATGTCCACACATAAGATCAACACCCAAGGGCAGGGTATCTATTCCATTCTCAAAAACAGAAAGATAGATTTGCGCCAACTCCTCTTTGGAAAACGATACAGCAATGGTGGAATCTCCTTTCAGATACAAACGGGTATACGAAAGCGCTTTTGAATCAATGGCATTGATTTTACCCTTCACCTTAAACGAAAAGTCTTCGGTCATTTCCGGTATTGCTCGGCTTCCTTCTACAGCGCGCTGAGTCGTTTCTCTAAAATCACTTCTCTCACGCTGCTGACAGGATTGGAGTGTGACGAAGCAAACAGCCAAAGCGATGAAGGCTTGCATTGCTTTCTTTCTACTATTGCGCGTAATATTCATCAGGAAGCTTATTCAATGCCAACTTCTATTCACTCATCTTCGCCTGTTTTTGCACAAAGTCGGGTGTCCGGGGCTCATCAGGCAGTACCTGGCTACCGTCAGTCAGTACCCAGCGGTGTAGCCAGGAAATGCCGCCAGGTCCGGTAAAGGTATCTTTTGACTGGTAAGCCGGATCTTCCAAAGCCCGGTCCAGGGTAATAAAACGGTAGCCCCGCTTTTGCAGCATAGCTGCCAGTCGGTCAAAGCCATCCGCATTGATCGCGTTGCTGTGCAGTAACAGCACCTGCCGGATTTCCCGTCCCAGCCACTGGACCGACTGCTTTTCAAAATACGCCACTTTACTTTCCATGTACGGAATATAGGCCTCCATCACCCGCTGCTGCATCTGGATATCGCCATCCTGTACCGCCAGGTCGTAAGCGCGGGCAAAAAGCCAGTCGGAGTTGTCGATGGTAACGGGTGCCACGCGATAACCGTGCTCCGACAGAAAAGCTTCCGTCTTTTCTTTAATGGAAAGGTCCCGTCCAGTATGCAAAAACGGATGGCGAAAATACCGGATGCTGGCTCCCTGCTTTGCCAGCAGGGCCTTGGTCTGGATTTCGCCCCGGCTGATCTCTTTCAGATAATCCGCTACCGGCGTGTGGTGCAGATCGGGATGGGAATAGGTATGATTGCCCAACTCCATTCCGGCATTCAGCCATTCCTGCAAAAGCGCAATCCGGGCAGCATCCGGCTTTCCTTGCTGGTACAGTTTCACCTCATTGACAAAACCAATGGCCGGCACTTGGTAGGTACGCAGGTGACTGAGCAGTTTGCGGGTAACCTGCTGCTGCCCTTTCAGATGCGGCTGTCCAACCACGGGCAGATCGTCGAAAGTGACGGCTACTTCACGGGCAGTTGATGGGGTCTGGGCAGATAAGGGCAAAATGGCAAAGCCGGGCAGAATCACCAGGAGGAGCAGTTGGAGAATCGGTTTCAATGGAATGGCATATGGAATAATGAATGAAACATTGACCAATACACCCTTACTTCCCGACCCCGTTCATATAATCAACGGTGAGTTGGCAGAGCGCCTTTACGCCTAACTCCAGGCCACTGTCGTCGATGTAGAAGTCGGGCGTGTGGTGCGGGGCGGTTTCCGAGGGCTTTTTGCCTTTGGGAGCGCCGCCCAGGAAAAAGAACAGGCCGGGCACTTTTTGCTGGTAAAAGGAAAAGTCTTCCGCTCCGGTGACGGCCTTCTGCATGGCTACGTTTTCTTTGCCGGCGACGGCCTGCAAAGTGGGCACCATTTTTTCGGTCAGGGCCGGATCGTTGTACGTCACCGGATAACGGGTGCCCTGGGCAATTTTTACCTCTACGGTGGCCCCGGCGCTTTCGGCGATGTTCGTGGCCGTGCGTACGATGCGTTCGTGCATTTGTTTCTGCATCTCCGGATCCAGCGCCCGGATGGTACCCAGCATCTCCACTTCTTCGGGAATGATGTTGTTGCGCACGCCACCGTGAATGGAACCCACCGTAATGACGACCGCATCTTCCGTCAATTGCATTTGCCGGCTCACGATGGTTTGCAGGCCGGTGATGATCTGGGCGGATGTTACGATGGGATCAATGCCGAGCCAGGGATACGCCCCGTGGGCCTGCTTGCCCTTCACCTTAATGCGAAAATCGTCGGAGCTGGCCATGGTGCCGCCCGGCCGGTAGCGGATTTTCCCCACCTCCGTCTGCGCGTTGATGTGCAGCCCGAAGATGACGTCTACCTTGGGATTTTCCAGCACACCCTGTTTCACCATCAGTTCGGCACCTCCTTCTTCTCCTTCGGGCGAACCTTCTTCAGCCGGCTGGAAGATAAATTTCACCGTTCCCTTCAACTCACTTTTCATGGATGAAAGCACTTCCGCTACGCCCATCAAAATGGCTACGTGGGTGTCGTGGCCGCAGGCGTGCATCACACCTACGTTCTGGTTGTTGTACACTGCTTTCACTTTAGAGGCAAAGGGCACGTCTACCCGTTCGGTCACCGGCAGCCCGTCCATATCGGCCCGCAGCGCCACTACCGGACCCGGCTTCGCTCCCTTCAGCACGCCCACCACGCCCGTATGCGCCACGCCGGTTTTCACTTCGATGCCCAAGGCTTTCAAATGCGCCGCGATTTTTTCTGCCGTCTTAAACTCCCGGTTGCCCAGTTCCGGATTCTGGTGCAAATCACGCCGCCAGGCCACTACCTTGGGTTCCAGCTGATCGGCCATCGCATTGATTTTGGTTTTGAGCGCCGTAGTTTGTCCGAAGCTAGGCTGAGTCAGGCTGGCCAAGGCGACTCCGGCCATTATGAAAGGCAGGAAAGTAGATTTCATGTGCATAGAACAGAAAGGGTTTAGGTGAAAGAGCCGCTGATTCGGCCAATCGAAATATACGTAAAAGCGTGGGGGCCGCAAGTTTTGGCAATACCAAACCCAAAATGGACATAAAAAAGCCTCCAACCGGCAGGAAGAAGGCTTGAAAAAGGTATTTAATTGAATGCTGAAGTGAAAGATTTACAGGTATCTAAATTACTAGCAGAAAAATGCAATCCCGTTGGATTGGGTTTCAATGTTAGAGAAACGAAAATAAAAAACCAAATTTTTCTTTTAAAAATGATAATTAAAAAATGAGTTGCTAAAAATAAACCTGCGTTTGAAATTGAGGAAGTTGATATCGTTTATCAATTGTCTGTCAGTAGCCGACCACCCATAGCGGATATATAATGAGAATGGAGAACCAAGCATCAATCGGCTTGCCGGTGATAACACCGGCAAGGGCAGACAGTGCCGTATGGAGGGTATTGAGTCTTCCGATAGTGTTATAGTTAGTTTTCGTCTGACAGTTCTCCGTAGTGCAGGCTTTCAAGCCTGCACTACGAATCTATTTCTGCTTCTGTCATCCAAAATCCCACCTTAAATCCCTCAGTCCTTTAAATCCACCAGATAGTCGGTCAGTTTGGTCCATTGAATGTCCTGGAAACCGGCCCATCCACCCGCCGCAACCAGTGTATTGACAATGGCCCGTCCGCCGGCTTCTTCGCCCTGGTTATTGACCCTTTCGTTCTGACCAATTTCAAAAGCCTGTATCACGTGATCTTTTCTTTCTACTCGGAAGGTGCTGGTAGCTTCACTGGAGAAGAAGTGTTTGGTTTCTTTCTCCTGTTCCTGCGGCGGAGCGTTCGGATCTTCGCTGGGCCTGACGGTAAATTCTGCCATATCGGCTTCCTGCCGCTTTGCCACTACGTTGACCCAGTTTTCCGGCAGTGGCCCCGGCAGTACGATCCGCACGTAATCGCCTATTTCCGGAGCCCCACCTTTTTTCCGGTTGCCGTCAGCATCGTACAATTCAAAAGTAGAACTCAGGCCGGGCAGCTCCGACCAGGCATCCACGTGAAAAAGCCGGTCCACCGCCTGCCTGAATGCCAGCACGGCTGATTGCTCATCCGGTAGTCGGTTTTCACTGGAAAATACCTTGTCTTTGGTTTCTTCCCCCATCAAAGCCCGTCCTTCGTGCTGAGCCTTGTCCAAAAAATTTTCTGATTCTGCCATAGCGTATAAAGAAAAAATAGAAGCAATTTTTATTGTCCCCTGAGTGCATCCAGCGTATTCATCAGGTCAATCGGACTCCACCAATCCTCCTTCCGGGCAGCGGCCTGGCCATCTGCATTGAGCAACAGCGTTGCGAATTCGCCCGGTGCCACGCCAAACCGGTTGCGCAGGTCCTGCACCTGGGCCACACTCAAAGGTTGGTTATCGGAATTCAGACCCTGATCCGGAAATACCTTATAGATTCTCAGTCCCCTTAGCCGGATTTCCTCTGCGTAGCCAGAGAGGGAATCCAACTGTTGCCGGTAAGCCGGTGTTTCCGGGCTGGGAGAAAAAATCAGGAGCAGGTTCGAACGATTTTCGGTATTCAATGGCACCTGTCGGCCCAGAAAAATGCCACAGGCCGGCAACAGCAGGACCGCCATCAATAGACCACTGGCAAAAAAACGCGTGTGCAGGCCCTGGTTCAGCATAAACGGACTTAGGTACAAGCAACAGGGAAAGTCGCTCTCCCGTTTGCTTTCCCTACCTACGGTCCCGTTGAGCGAAGGGTTGCAAGATGTCACAGGGATTAGGAGAGCCCGGAACATTCTTTTATCTTGGTTTCAAAATCGCGTTCCCATTTCTTTAGCGCCAAAGCCCTGTTCATGAAAAAAAACCTACTTACTGCCCTTGCCCTTTTGCTGGGCTTCCTTCCCTCCTTTGCCCAACAGACCCTGTTGCACTGTGGCACGTTGATCGATGGTTTGCAAAACACCCCCGCGTCGCAGGTGACGGTGGTGGTAAATGGCAACAAAATCGTGCGACTGGATAAGGGCTACACGGCTCCCGGACCGAATGACAAAGTGATCGACCTGAAAAACAAGACCGTGATGCCCGGCCTGATGGACATGCACGTACACCTGGAAGGCGAAACCAGCAAGGACGGCACCCTGAAACGTTTTACGCTGAATCCGACGGACATGGCCTTTGAGTCGACCCGCTACGCTCGCAACACCCTGCTGGCCGGCTTTACCACCGTGCGTGACCTGGGCGGCTCCGGCGTGAACATTTCGCTGCGAAATGCCATCAATAAGGGCATAGTAACGGGGCCGCGCATCTTTACCTGCGGCAAATCCATCGCCACTACCGGCGGCCACGCCGACCCGACCAATGGCTTCCGCAAAGACATGCAGGGCGATCCGGGTCCGGCGGAAGGCGTAATCAACGGGCCGGACGAAGCCCGGAAGGCGGTGCGGCAACGATACAAGGATGGCTCCGATCTCATTAAGATTACGGCAACGGGTGGAGTACTGAGCCTGGCCAAAGACGGATCGGGACCGCAGTTTACCGAAGAGGAACTGAAGGCCATTGTAGAAACCGCCCGCGATTACGGGTTTAAAGTAGCCGCCCACGCCCACGGAGCAGAAGGAATGAAACGAGCCATTCGGGCGGGCGTCACTTCCATCGAACACGGCACGTACATGGACGACGAAGCCATTGCCCTGTTCAAGAAGTTTGGTGCCTACTACGTACCCACCATCCTGGCTGGGCGCACCGTCGCCGATTCAGCCAAAGTGCCGGGTTATTACGCGCCGGTAGTGGTGCCCAAGGCCCTGGCCGTCGGACCGCTCATTCAGGGTACCTTTGCCAAAGCCTACAAAGCCGGGGTGAAGATTGCCTTTGGTACCGATTCGGGCGTATCGGTTCACGGTCGCAATGCGCTGGAATTTGAGTTTATGGTGGAAGCTGGCATGCCTGCCATGGCCGCCATCCAATCGGCCACCATCGTGGCTGCGGAGTTGTTGGGCATGAAGGACCAACTGGGTTCCATTGAAGCCGGCAAGCTGGCCGACATCGTGGCAGTAGACGAAAACCCGCTCCAGAACATCAAGACCTTTCGCAACGTATCTTTTGTGATGAAAGACGGCGTAGTTTACAAAGGACAGTGAAAGTTAATGTGCTAATGTGCTAATGTCCTAATGTCCTAATGTCCTAATGTGCTAATTTAATTGTTAGATTATTAATCCATTACTGTTTACTATTTACTGTTTACTGTTTTTTTATGCAAGACCTGAAAATTGCGTCGGCTCAGTTTGAAAACCGGAGCGGCGACAAAGCCTACAATCTTTCCGTGATCGACAAACTTACCCAAAGAGCCAAAGAAAAGGGTGCGCAGGCCGTTAGTTTCCACGAACAGTCCGTGACGGGCTATACTTTCCTGAAAGACCTCTCTTACGACGAATTGTACGCACTGGCCGAAGACATTCCCAACGGCGAAAGCACCCGGCAACTGATGGAAATTTCCAACCGCCACGACATTGCCGTGCTGGCCGGTATACTGGAAAAAGAAGGAGACAAAGTTTACAAAGCCTACGTCTGCGTATATCAGGATCAGGTATTGGGCAAATTCCGCAAGCTGCACCCATTCATCAATCCGCACATATCACCGGGCAACGAATACGTGGTGTTCGACCTGTTTGGCTGGAAATGCGGCATGCTTATCTGCTATGACAACAACGTCATTGAAAACGTACGGGCCACCACCCTGCTGGGTGCCCAGGTGATTTTTGCGCCCCACGTCACCATGTGTACGCCTTCGACCATGCCCGGCCGGGGCTTCGTCGATCCAAAACTGTGGGAAAACCGGGAGCGTGATCCCGCAGCGCTCCGCCTGGAGTTTGACGGCCCCAAGGGCATGCGCTGGCTCATGCGCTGGTTACCCGCCCGGGCGTACGACAATGGTATTTACGTGGTTTTCTCCAATCCCATTGGGATGGATGCCGAACAGCTCAAAAACGGCAATCCGCTCATTCTGGACCCTTTCGGAGAAGTCATTGCCGAATTGAAAAGCTTTGAAGATGACATCTGCGTGGGCACCTGCATCCCCGAAAAGCTCACCCAGGCCGGCGGCTACCGCTACCGAAACGCCCGTCGCCCGGAACTGTACGGCCATATATTGAGCCAGGATCACGATTCGATTACCAAGCCGATCTGGCTGACGCCCCAGCCTCAAAAGGGAGAACTCATGCGTTGATGGCTTTTAACGGCTAGCTTTACGTATAGGGTGAAATCATCAATCCTTCAGTCCATCTATCCTTCAATCCCTCAATCCTTTCTCCTATGATACCGGTTTACATTTGGCTGGCTTTGCTGGGATGGTTTCAGCCCGACCCGACTCCCCGATTTGAGGCGCAGACGCTGGACGCGAAGGTGCAGATTGGCTACGGGCTGGCCATTGGCGACGTGGACGGCGACGGGAAGCCCGACATCCTGCTGGCCGACCAGAAGGAGATTGTCTGGTACCGCAACGGAGGACGTGGCAACGAACCGTGGAAGCGCTTCGTACTGGCTGCCAACCTGACCGAACGCGACAACGTGTGCATCGCCGCCCGCGACATCAACGGCGATGGGAAGGTGGAAGTGGCCGTGGGTGCCCAGTGGAATCCGGGAGAAACAACTGACTCTACCCAATCGGGGGCGGTATTCTATCTGGAGCGTCCTACCGATCCGACGAAGCCCTGGAAACCCGTCCGGCTGCACCACGAACCTACCGTTCACCGCATGCGATGGGTAAAGGTGGCGAAGGACCGTTTTCAATTGATTGTGGTTCCCCTGCACGGCCGTGGCAATCAAAATGGTGCCGGAGCCGGTGTGCGTACCCTGGCTTACGATGCGCCGAGCAATCTCAAAGGGCCCTGGCGCTATCAGGTGGTAGATTCTACGATGCACATGACGCACAACTTTGAACTGCTGGAAGAACCGGATGGAACGCGCTTGCTACTGGGCGGTAAGGAAGGCATCCAGGTGCTGGCTTTCCGAAACGGAAAGTGGGTAGCTGACAATACCTGGATCGGAAAGGGAAATGGCGTGGGAGAGGTCAGGCTGGGTAAATTGAGCAACGGCAAAACGTTTGTTGCGGCCATCGAACCAATGCATGGAACGAAGTTGAGCGTGTTCCTTCCCGAAGATCCTACCTTCCAGCAGCAGCTTACCGACAGCCTGAACCAAGGGCACGCCCTGGCCTGTGCTGATTTCTTGAAAAAAGGAAGTTCCCAGGTAGTCGTGGGCTGGCGGGAACCCGGTCCCGACGGAAAAGTGGGCATCCGTTTGTGGATTCCTCAGGACGGCTCAGGCCAGAAATGGGAATCGTACGTAGTAGATGACAACCAGATGGCTTGCGAAGATCTGCAGGTGGCCGACCTCAATGCCGACGGCAAACCCGACATCATCGCTGCGGGCAGGGCAACCAAAAACCTGGTGGTCTACTGGAACCGGACGGCTAACCGCTGAGGTCTTTTTTTGCTTCAACCAGTTGATCGAATTCAATTACTTCAGACTACTCATCTTTTTTGTCTTCCGGCTCCTCCCCTTCCGAAGCCGTTTTGGTGAGACGACCGCTTTTCTTTAACTCCTGGTGTAACAGGTACTCAATCTGTCCGTTCAGACTCCTGAATTCATCGGAAGCCCACTTTTCCAATGCCTTCAGCATGTCCGGATTCAACCTGAGTACAAACGGTTTTTTCTGGGCCATTATCTTCTGGGTTTAAAATACGGCAAAACGGGAAGCAGGAAAATCATTCCCGTTCCCGTTTTGCTACCCGATTTCATTATTGGTGTAAGGTGCCCGCATTGACGACCGGACTCACGCTCTTCTCTCCGCACAACACCACCAGCAGGTTGCTTACCATCGCCGCTTTTCGCTCCTCATCCAGATCAACCACTTTTTTCTGAGAAAGCCGGTCCAGCGCCATTTCTACCATGCCCACGGCTCCTTCCACAATCTGGCGACGGGCGGCTACTACGGCAGTCGCCTGCTGGCGCTGCAGCATTGCCCCGGCAATTTCGGGGGCGTAAGCCAGGTGACTGATCCGCGCTTCCGATACCAGAATGCCCGCCCGGTGCAAACGTTCATTCAGCTCTTTCTCCAGCATCTCATTGACGATTTCACCTCCGCCGCGCAGGGTAATTTCTTCAGGGTGTCCCTCCACAAATTCGTTTTCCAGGTTGTCGTACGGGTACGTATTGGCCAGGTGACGCACGGCTGCCTCACTCTGAATCACCACAAACTGGTTGTAGTCGTTTACTTCAAAAGCAGCTTTGGCCGTATCGTGCACCTGCCAGACTACCACGGCTGCAATCTCAATGGGATTGCCCAGTTTGTCGTTTACTTTGAGCTGCCCACCGTTCAGGTTGCGTGCCCTTAGTGATACCATCTTCTTGGTGTTGAAAGGATTGACCCAGTAAAATCCGAATTCTTTTACAGTGCCTTTGTAATTGCCAAACAAGACCAATACCCGCGACTCATTGGGATTGACCACCATAAAACCGGGCAGGATAAATATCCAGACCACAATCAGCAGGAGGCCGGCCACTACGCCAAAAGAAGCATCGTGCGCGGCAGCATCGTGATAAAAAGAATAGCCAATCACAACCAGCAGAAGCAGCTCTACCAGGAGCATCAGGTAGCCTAACATGGGTTTAACGGTAACTTCGCGTATCATAGTGCTAAGGTTTTGATATTAATTTGATATCATAAAGCAAGCAAAATTTCGGGATGAAGTCAAGCGGTTCCGGGTACTGTGTGATGGATGGATGTTAAGGGGGAAGACTGGAAGAAAAGGATTGACACACGGAACCGTTTCCTAGCCTGGGGTTCACCGATAAAAAAGAAAACCGCCTTTTGAAGGCGGTTCCTGTTTATGGAGGCAGTTGGAACTTACTTTTCCGGCAGAAACACTTCGGCCATCATGCAACGGGCACTGCCGCCACCGTTGGTTTCGATGGTCTCCAGTTCGCAGGGCACCAATTGGGCATATAATTGCAGCTTACTGACCTGATCGTTACTCAGTGAGCGGAAAGCCTGGGCCGACATCACCAGTAAGGAATCGCCGCCGTGGGTGACCACCTGTAGCATGTTGCCGGCAAAGTGGTTCAATTGCTCCAGCGTGATGGGCACCACCTCTTTGCCGCTCTTTTCCAGCGTATTCCGGACCAGTTCCCGTTCGTTGCGGTCAGGGATGCATTCCAGACAGACCACGGCGAACCGGTCACCGACCGACATCACTACGTTGGTATGGTAGATCTCCTTGCCGTGCGCATCCAACGCCCGGAAAGCAGCAATCTGGTAGCCCATGCGGTCAGCAAAGTCCTGCAGCACTTCTTCGCTGGTGCGGGGAGAAAGGCAGGCGTACGCAATCCGGTTTTCCCGGTCCAGCACCATACTGCCCGTTCCTTCCAGAAACTTCCCTTCCGATTCGTGATTGGTTAGATCCACGATGTTGTCGATGAGAAAACCTTCTTCCAGCCCATTAATCAGGTCCATACTCCGTTCCAGGCGGCGGTTTTCGGCCTGCATCGGGTACAGGCAAATGGTACCGTCGCGGTGAAAGGATATCCAGTTGTTGGGAAAAATGGAATCCGGCGTGTGGGGCTCCGGGGTGTCATCTACTACGATTACGTCCACACCCAGGGAGCGCAGTTTTTCCACCATGGCATCAAACTCCCGGAGGGCTTGGTTTTGAGCTACGTCCTTCAACAGCGCCGCTGCTTCCTGATTCTGAAAAGCATTGCTTTCGGCCGTTTGTTCATTGAACCCAAACCGCACCGGCCGGATCATTAATATATGAGAAGTAGTTTGCATAGGTAGATGGATTGAAGGACAGAAGGATTGAAGGACTGAAGAATTGAAGACTATATAGTTGTGCAAACACTTGGTTTATCTGACTCCTCAACTCTTAAACTCCTCAACTCACTAACTTACATGGTCTCTGAGCAGTGGCATGCTCATGCAGTGAGAACCACCCCGGGCCCTGGACAATTCGGCGGAAGGCAGCAGGATCAGGGTGTTGGTCACCTCTTCCGGGCTGAGTTGTCCGCTCTCAAACTGCGCCAGCAGATCGATCACATTCACGACCTTGAAACCGACTCTCTTGAAAGCTTCCGCCGTTTTGTCGTTCCGGTCGTAGCCAATCACCACGCCTTCCTTGATGGCCAGCACGTTGCAGGAATCGGTCCATTGCTCCCGTGCACCGAAGGGAAATTCATTGTTGCCGGAATAGATGAACCGCACTTTCTCTTTCGCTCCCAGGTCGTGCTTGCTGATGCTGGTGAGCAGGTCTTCCAGGTATTCCACGTGTTCGGGGCTATCCTCCTGCCCTTTCAGGTAGGTGAGAATTTTGATCTTGTCCGTCACTTTCACGCCCAGGAGGTCTTCCATAAAATCACTTTTTTCCATTTCGTCTCCCTTTCGGGAAAGGTTTCCCAGCAACACCCAGACATTGCGGCTTACCTGCGTAAAAATGGTGTCGATGTGCATGTAATCCCGCTTTTTGGGAATCTTGATCACCGATACCTTCGTGACGACGTCCTTTTCAAACAGCAGCTTGATTACCTGATTCACTGCGTAAGCCGACGTCCGTTCGCTGAGTCCGATCACCAAATGGTTGGGACTGACGGTCATCACATCGCCACCTTCCAGGGTCGCCATTTTATAATCCTTTTCTCCGTCGGGAAGCAGGAAATGGTGCTCACTCTCTGAGATTTCGATGATCTTGTCCCGGTATTGGGCAAAATACGGGTGGTGGTAGAAGATGTATTGAGCCAGCAGTGCTTCCCGGGAGCGGGCCAGCGTTGCCGGTTTGTTGAGCAGAATGTGGTCATTGACGACAATGCCAATGTCGCGGGTGAAGATAAAGTTGGGAATGGGCGCGAAGAGCATGCGGGATTTCACGCCCGGGCTATCCGGTAAGGTACCCGATATCAGGGTCTTCGACAATTCTATCGGCGAAAGGGTAAGCAGCTCTTCCTGAATGGCAAACGAACAACGTTCTACCGCACAGATGGACGCAATGAGTTTGATCCGCACCAGGTCGTCTTCCAGAATGTGGATCAGCAGCACCTGCGGGTCGATGACCCGGTCGGAGTTGAAATACGCCGCATTGTCGGGTTTATAAAAAGCACGGTTGTTTTCTTCCGCGTCCACTTCTTTTACCTTCCCCCTGATCTTATCCGGGTCCAGAAAGTAGAGCAATAGTTTGATGTAGTGATCGTATTCGCCCTTGCGCATGGTTTTCAGGTGCACAATGTCCTCAAACAGCCAATCCTGGGCTTTTGAAGGCACCACTTTTCCCAAACCGCTATCCGGGCTGTGCACCATGACCCGGCGCAACGTGCCGATTTCTGAAGTAACTTTTATTTTACTTTGGGTATTTAAATTATCCATAAATACAAATATATTGCATACTGAAAAAGCCGCTCCTTTTGTCAGATCAGGGCATTCCACGAGTGCAAGTTAGGCAGGCAGGACAGCAAATAAAATTTTGTTACTTATATTTTCTCTCCCATTCATTCTATTTATGCGAACCCTTAAGTCCTTTTTTTTGCTTTTTTTGCTGGCTTTTTACCTGGGCTCCGTCCAGGCACAGAATGCGCCCAACACCAAGTGGGGAAAGGTGACGCCGGAAGAATGGAAAATGACCCGCTGTACGTACGATACTTCAGCGAACGCGGTGGTGCTCTTTGATAAAGGCGATATTCAATTCAATTACGGCCGGGCCATATCCATCAACCGGCACAAGCGGATCAAAATTCTGTCTACCAAAGGCGTGGACGAAGCCAACGTGAGCATTCCCTTTTATTTTTTCGATAACCTGGAAAAAATCACTGACGTAGATGCGCAAACGATCAACGTGGACGGTTCGGGAAAGCCAATCATTCAGAAAGTAGAAAACAGTCAGGTATTTGAAAATAAGGTGAACGACAAATGGAAAGAAAAGAGCTTCAGCTTTCCTTCCGTCAAAGTAGGCACCATCATTGAATTCCGCTACACGACTCTGTCGCAAAGCTACCGCTTTCTGGATGGCTGGGTATTTCAGAACAACCTGCCTACGTTGTACAGTGAGTTCAAAGCCGCCATTCCGGAGCACGTCTCCTACCATTTCCTGATCAACGGAGCCCGGCTGCTGCAGAAATACCGGGAGGCGACCAACACCTGGTCGCTGACCAACCTCCCAGCCCTGCGAAAGGAGCCCTACGTCAACCATTACATGGATTACGCCGAAAAAATTCAGTTCCAGCTGGCGGGCTATACCAAAATAGACAACGGGCATTCCAGCTACGAAGACCTGACAACCTCCTGGGAAAAACTGGCTCAGGAGCGCCTGGAAGACGAAAACTTCACCCGCTACCTCAATCGTCACGGTCTGGCCAAGGACATTGTTGGCAAAGTGCTGATCGGTAATGAGCCGGACCTGGAAAAAATGAAAAAGCTGTACTACTATGTGCAGCAAACTTTACGCTGGAACGGTAAATACCTTTGGTTTACCCAGAACCCTTTGCCCAATGTGCTGGAAAGCGGCGAAGCCAACAGCGCCGAAATCAACCTGTTTCTGACCCTGTTGCTCAGACAGAGCGGACTGGAAGCCCATCCGGTCATGATTAGTACGCGGCAGCACGGCAAAGTATTTCGCAACTACCCCTTTATGGAGCAGTTCAATCACCTGCTGGCCAATGTGCAGATTCAGGGGAAAGATTACCAGTTGGACGCCATCGATCGCTACTGTCCTTTCGATCAATTAAGCGAAGAAGACCTGGTGGGTTTCGGGTACTTGCTGGATAAAAAAGCGCCCCGCTGGATTGAAAACATGAAACCGACGGACACCAGGCAGGCGGTGTTTATCGAAGCCGATCTGTCCAACCTCAACCAGCCCCAATACAAAGTCAACCTGCGGTATTCGGGCTACCTGGCGGTCAATGAGCGCAAAATCTTTGACAACCCCAAGAAGGAACACCTCCTCAAGCACCTTTCCCGGCTGCACCCCGCCGATTACCAGATTGACAACCTGGAAATCATTGACGTAACAAACATTGAAAATCCGCTGGTTCTTACCTATACCCTTTCGGCGGCCGAACCCGACGACGCCAAAAAAGACTTCCTCTACATCAATCCGCTAGTGGTCAATCACCTGAAGGAAAATCCGTACAAGAATGAATCGCGTTTCCTGCCGGTGGAGCTGGGTTATCCGCAAAACTCCACGCTGACCATTTCCCTGAAGATTCCGGAAGGTTACGAAGTACAGGAATTGCCCACCGGCAAGCGCCTGGCCATGCCGGCTCAAATGGGTGAATTTACCTACATGGCCAACCAGGCCAATGGGCTGGTGCAGATCAGGACCAGCATCGTGGTCAAACAACCCACCATTCCCAGCGAATACTACCTGGATCTGCGGGAGTTTTATACGCAGATCATCAGCAAATACAGCGAACAGATCGTATTGAAGAAAACCGCCCGGTAGGTGGGATGGATTAAAGGACTAAAGGATTGAATGAGTGATGTTGCAAAGGCTAAGTCCACTGCGCTCCGCCAATGACTAAGCAGCAACATTACTCATTTTGCTGGAAGGATTTGGCCTTTTACTTCACCGAAACCGATCCGTATATCTCCTTTTTGGGCGTAGCCACGCATGATGACCGTATCGTAATCCTGTAGGAAGGTACGCTGCGACCCGTCGGCCATCGAGATGGGCTGGGTGCCTTTCCAGGACAATTCCAGCAGCGAACCGAAAGAATCGGGCGTAGCGCCGCTGATGGTGCCCGAAGCGCAAAGATCACCTACCCGCACGTTGCAGCCATTGACCGTGTGGTGCGCCAGCTGCTGGCTCATGCTCCAGTACATATGCCGGAAATTGGACCGACAGACGCGCTTTTCGGTTCCTTTTTTGGGTTGAATGCCTACTTCCAGTTCAATGTCAAAGTTGTGCAAGCCCTCCGTTTGCAGATATGGCAATACCGCCGGCACCTGCACCGGACCGGCTGCCCGGAAAGGTTCCAGGGCTTCCAGCGTCACGATCCATGGAGAAATGGAGGAGGCAAAGTTTTTCCCCAGGAAGGGTCCAAGGGGTACGTATTCCCAGGACTGGATGTCACGGGCCGACCAGTCGTTGAAAAGTACCAAGCCAAAAATATGTTCCTCTGCTGCCCCAATCGGAATGCTTTCTCCCAGTTGCGTCGCTTTCCCGATCACGAAGGCCGTTTCCAGCTCAAAATCGAGCTGGGTAGAAGGCCCGAAGAGCGGGCTATCGGCGTCGGCGGGTTTGCGCTGGCCTTTGGGCCGGTGAATGGGCGTACCCGAAACCACGATGGAAGAAGATCGGCCGTGATAACCTACGGGCAGGTGTCGCCAGTTGGGCAGCAACGCATTGGCCGGATCGCGGAACATCTTCCCCACGTTGGTAGCGTGTTCGATGCTGGAATAAAAATCGGTGTAATCGCCCACCTGCAACGGCATGAGCATGTCCACTTCCGTCTGGTACTTCAACACCTGCCCGCGGTGTTCGTACTGGTCGCGCAGCTCCGGATTGTCGGCACGCAGCAGTTCAGACAGGCGATTCCGGACGGATTGCCAGACCAGCTTGCCCAGGGCTATGAAGTCGTTGAGCACCGGGCGGCTGAAAACCGGCCAGTCTTTCCAATCGCCGAAGTAACCTAGTTCGCCCAGCGCCTGCAGATCCAGCACGTAGTGGCCGATGGCTACTCCCGCACGGGGCGTAGAATGCACGGCAGAAGTGCGGTAGCGGAAAATGCCAAACGGCAGGTTCTGAATCGGGAAGTCGCTCCGGGGCGGAACGTCTACCCAGGAACGGAGGGCGGGGTCGTTGGGATACGTCATAGCGTTGGTAAAAAGGTATCAGTCGGTAAAATAAACGATTCCGGCAGCCCGTCCGGCCATCAAGCCAGCCGTCGGTTCCGGTGCCTCAAATCTTCCCCTTTTTCCGGAACAAAACCACCTTATTTTGTATTATGATAAGTAATCCCTGTCATATCCGTCTGAACTTGACTAATATTGCAGGATCGTTTTCAAGAACCTCAATTCAATATGTTAAAAATAAGCAATTTAAAAGCCTCCATTGGTGAAAAACAAATTCTGAATGGCATCAATCTGGAAGTAAAAGCCGGCGAAGTACACGCCATCATGGGTCCCAATGGCTCCGGCAAAAGCACGCTGGCATCCGTACTGGCGGGCCGGGAAGCGTACGAAGTGACGGAGGGCGAAGTAGAATACAACGGAATCAACTTGCTGGAGCTTTCACCGGAAGACCGGGCCCGCGAAGGCGTTTTTCTTGCTTTTCAATATCCGATTGAAATCCCCGGGGTCAGCACCACCAATTTTCTGAAAACGGCCGTCAACGAAATCCGCAAGCACAAAGGCCAACCTCCCTTAGACGCCGTGCAATTTCTGACAATGATGAAGGAGAAGATGAAGCTGGTTAACATTGACCAGACTTTGCTGAGCCGTTCCCTGAACGAAGGTTTTTCTGGCGGCGAAAAAAAGCGGAATGAGGTATTTCAGATGGCGATGCTGGCTCCCAAACTGGCCATTCTGGACGAAACCGATTCGGGTCTGGACATCGACGCCCTCCGCATTGTAGCCGAAGGCGTAAACAAACTGAAGTCGCCCGACAATGCCACCATCGTAGTGACCCACTACCAGCGCCTGCTCGACTACATCATACCCGACTTTGTACACGTACTTTACAACGGACGGATCGTGAAATCGGGCACCAAAGAACTGGCCCTGGAACTGGAAGAAAAAGGCTACGACTGGATCAAAAGTGAGACCGCACTGAGCTGATCAAGCAACCTGTACGCTCTTTGTCCTCCTCATCTCTATTCTCTTTTGTTATGAATTCGATTACCGAACCTACGAGTTTGAAAGAACAACTGCTGGCCCAGTTTGAAGCCCTGGAATCGCGGCAGGTTGACGGAGCCGGGACGGCCCTGCACCGCATCCGGAAGGAAGCCATCCGGCAGTTCGACCGCCTGGGTTTTCCGACCACCCGGCACGAAGAGTGGAAGTACTCCAACGTCAGCCCGATCATCAAACACACGTACGACTTTCAGGCGCCGGCCAGTCTTTCCGGCTCCGAACTGAACGCCCTTCTCATTCCCGACCTGGATGCCAACCTGGTGGTTTTTGTAAATGGCGTCTACCAACCTTCGCTTACCAAATTGATCAGCCCGGAAACGGAGCTTCGGATTTTCAATTTGCAGGAAGCCCAGGAGTGGGAACCCGCGCGCTTTGCGGCTCATTTTGCGCAGTCGGCCAACTTAGAAGCCGATGCTTTTACTGCGCTCAATACCGCTTTTGCCCAACACGGGGCATTTATTGCGGTCCCGGCCGGCAAGGTAGTAGAAAAGCCCGTTGTACTGCTGTACCTGACCGACGCCCGTGCGGCCAACGTGGTAGCCCAGCCCCGCAACCTGATCGTCGCCGAAAAGAGCAGCCAGGTAAAAGTGCTTGAACTGTTCCGCTCCCTGGGCGACCACCCGCAATTCACCAATGCACTGACTGAAGTTTCGGTGGATTCCGGTGCCTATGTGGAATACTACAAAGTGCAGGAGCAGGGCGAACAGGCCTACCATATCGGTACCACCCAGGTCACCCAGCAAGGGAACAGCCACTTCTATTCCACAACCGTTACGGTAAACGGTGGTTTTACCCGCAACAACCTCAACATTGTACTGGACGGGGAATACTGCGAAGCCAACCTGTTTGGTTTGTACCTGCCCGATGGCAAGCAACACGTGGACAACCATACGGCCGTTGACCATTCCAAGCCCCGCTCCTACAGCAATGAGTTATACAAGGGCATCATGAACGACCGCTCAACGGGCGTTTTCAACGGAAAGATATTCGTGCGACCGGACGCGCAGAAAACCAATGCGTTCCAGTCCAACCGCAACATCATTCTGTCGAACGATGCTTCCATGAATACCAAACCGCAGCTGGAAATTTTTGCCGACGACGTAAAGTGTTCGCACGGCACCACCACCGGCCAGATGGATGAAGATGCCTTGTTTTATTTACGGGCCAGGGGCATTGGTGAAGAACACGCCAAGGCCCTGCTGATGGTGGCTTTCGCCGGCGACGTGCTGAACCAGATCAAAATTCCGGCCCTGCAGGAATATCTGGAACACCTCATTGCCGAAAAACTGGGAAAAAGATAGTTTTTGAAGAATAGGCTTGCTATTCAGGAATCATAAAGCGCTCCTACTTGTTCTCTTTACGATACATAAACAAGTAGACAGTTTAAAGGCAGAGAGTTTCGGATCCCCGCCGGGATGAGTCATAAAAGATTGAGGTCGGTACGCCGCAGCGTTCCCTCCGGAAAACAAATTTTTATGACTCATAAACTTTGTACTTATTTTAACTCTGTACTTTAAAGTAGTAAGCGCCTTAACACTTTGAATATGACCATTGCCACTGAAACGAAAGGAAACCCGACTGCCCAGCAGCCATCCGTGGCTGAAGCGGTGGCTTTTGATGTCAACCGCATCCGGGAAGACTTTCCCATCCTTCACCAGACCGTTCACGGCAAACCCCTGGTGTACTTCGACAACGCCGCTACCACGCAGAAACCGAAACCGGTCATTCAAGCGCTGAGTAGTTATTACGAAACCATCAATGCCAACATTCACCGGGGCATTCATACCCTGGCCGAAAAAGCCACGGCCGGTTACGAATCGACCCGGGAAGCCGTTAGAGCGTTCATCAATGCGCCATCGACGGAAGAAGTCATTTTCACCCGCGGCACCACCGAAGGCATCAACCTGGTGGCCAGCACCTACGGACGGCAAAATGTGACCCGGGGCGGTGAAGTGATTATTTCCACGATGGAGCACCATTCCAACATTGTGCCCTGGCAGCTGCTCTGTGAAGAAAAAGGGGCCACGCTGAAGGTAATGCCCATCGATGAAAACGGCGACATCATCTTTGAAGAATTTGAAAAGCTGCTGTCGGACAAAACCCAGTTCGTATCGGTGGTGCACGTGTCGAACAGCATGGGCACGATCAACCCCGTCAAGCAGATCATTGCAAAGGCCCACGCTTTCGGGGCCAAAGTGCTGGTAGATGGTGCCCAGGCCGCAGCCCACCTGCACATCGACGTACAGGACCTGGACGCGGACTTTTACGCTTTTTCTTCGCACAAGCTATACGGCCCCACGGGCATCGGCGTGTTGTACGGCAAGAAGGCCTTGCTGGAAGCCATGCCTCCGTACCAGGGTGGTGGGGAAATGATCAAGGAAGTTACCTTTGAGAAAACCACGTACAACGACCTGCCCTATAAGTTCGAGGCGGGCACCCCCAACATCGCCGATACCATTGCGCTGAAAACGGCCATTGAGTACATCAATCACCTGGGCAAGGAAAACATTGCCCAGCACGAAAACGACTTGTTGTGGTACGCCACCGATGCCCTGTCACAAATTCTGGGACTGCGCATTATCGGGAACGCCAGGAATAAAATTAGCGTCGTTTCCTTCGTGATGGAAGGCATTCACCACCAGGACATCGGCATTATTCTGGACACCCAGGGCATTGCCATCCGGACGGGCAATCACTGCACGCAACCGTTGATGAGCCGTTTCTGTATACCGGGTACCTGCCGCGCTTCCTTTGCGATGTACAACACCCGGGAGGAAATCGACCGGCTGGTGGCAGGATTGCACAAGGTGGTGAAGATGATGAAGTAAACTGTAAGAAATGACGATCAACGAAATTCAGGAACAGGTAATTGAAGAGTTTGCCCTGTTTGACGACTGGGCCGATAAGTACGAATACATCATTGACCTTGGGAAGAAACTGCCTCCGCTGGACGATCAGTACAAGACGGACGACAACAAAATCAAAGGTTGCCAGTCGACTGTGTGGCTGCACGCCGACCTGGCAGGCAATCAACTGCGGTTCGGAGCCGATAGTGAGGCGGTGATTGTGAAGGGCTTGGTAAGCCTGCTGATCCGGGTGCTCTCCGACCATACGCCCGAAGAAATTGCCCAGGCCGATCTGTACTTTATGGAGCGGATCGGCATGCACCAGCACCTGGCCCAAACTCGTTCCAACGGGCTGGCGTCGATGGTAAAGCAGATGAAATTGTACGCTTTGGCATACCAGGCAAAATTGAGTTAAGTACTTAAGATCCTTTTAAAAGATGTATACGTTATGACTGAAGCGGAATTAGAACTGAAGGAAAAAGTCATTCAGGCCATCAAAACCGTGTACGACCCGGAGATTCCGGTCGACATCCTGGAACTGGGCCTGATTTACGAAGTCAAGGTATTTCCGATTAACAACGTCTTTATCCTGATGACGCTTACCTCCCCTGCCTGTCCTTCGGCCGGCACCATACCCGGCGAAGTGGAAGAGAAAGTACGGATGATCGAAGGCGTCAACGACGTGACGGTTGAACTGACGTTTGATCCGCCTTATACGCAGGATATGATGTCGGAAGTGGCCAAACTGGAACTGGGCTTTATGTAAGCACGGTTTTTAGTATTCAAAACCCTATTTATCAAGCATTTAACTTAAATAAACTTAGCATATGTATCCCGAACACCTAGTAGCTCCGATGCGTCAGGATTTGACGAGTGCCGGTTTCCAGGAACTGAGAACTGCCGAAGAGGTAGACCAACTATTGAAAGACCACAAAGGCACCACTTTGCTGGTCGTCAATTCCGTATGTGGTTGCGCAGCGGGTGCTGCCCGGCCGGGCGTAAAGGCGGCCGTGAAATACAGCGAAGCCAAACCCGATAAACTGGTGACCGTATTCGCCGGGGTAGACAAGGAAGCCACGCAGAAAGCGCGCGAATATTTGCTGCCCTACCCACCCTCTTCTCCTGCAGTAGCCCTTTTCAAAGACGGTGAACTGGTTCATTTCGTGGAGCGTCACCACATTGAGGGCCGGAATGCCCAGATGATTGCCGAACACCTGATCGAAGCATTCGATGAATTCTTCAGTGAATCAGCTGCCAAATAAGCAATTCAGTATTCTTTATTCAATCAAAAAAGCCTTCGTAACGAAGGCTTTTTTGATTGATGGTTACATCTATTGACTGAACGCCTCCTACTTTTCCGCCAGGTTGCTGCTGATCAGCACCATCTGCATTTTATCGGCTTTGACGATTTTTTTGCAGAATTCCACGTAGTCGTTATAAGCTTTACTGGGGAAACGGCCGCTTTGCCTTTCGACCTTTCGGATGTAGGTCACAATGCCCTGATCTATTTTTACGGAAGCCTGATACTTACCAAATTGAGATTCAAAGGCTACATTCTCTGGCTGTGATTCCACCTGATATCCATCGGGCAGATGAAATCGAATGGTATCGGTATCCAGGGTGGGCGTCTTCAGTACCAAATCCGTTTTTCGAAGATCATTTTTCATCGGAGCTGATTGCCAGGCTGACATCAGATTCAGAGGCAAAAAGACCCGCTTACCACTCCGGGAGGCACAGTTGCGGACAGTTAGCTTCAATTGTTCCGTAACGGAAGGGATTCGATCTTTTTTGAGGCTAAATTCAAATTTATTGATGTCGAAATTGGGAATGTTCAGGCTTTTGTACAACCATTTTTTCTGTTCTTCCGGCGTCATCATTCCTACTATAAATTCACTCACCTCATCCTGCTGTAAGCCGGTTAGTACATTTTTGATGTCGGCTGTGGCGTTGCCCTGCACGTCCAGATACACATCGGCCAGGTGTTCTTCCCGATTATCAGCCGCCTTATACACGGGCGTTCTTACAATTTTTCCTCCTTCGGGTGTAACTGCCAGCGCGTGTCGGTTTCCGGTAAAGCTGCCAGCATAGCCAAAGGCCTTCACCTGACTGGTGCACTCCAACCAGATCGTATCGTTTTTCAGGGGAACCATTAAGGTAGCATGATTGAATTGATCAATGGGAAAATTGAAATCCATTGGGCGATAATCATTACCTGCCCAAATCCACGTATAATAAGAATCAATTCCGATGGCTTTCAGCATGGCCTTGGTATAATTGGAAAGCGCTTTACAATCTCCATAACTGGTCTTGTTCACCGTTGCTACATCGAATGGTTGCCAGCCACCAATACCCAGTTGGATACTCACGTAGCGGGTAGTCGACTGCAGATATTCATATACTTTTCGGACTTTGTTTACCGGATCGGTATCATCCGCAGTTAATTGAACCACCTTCTGTCTCAATTCTTCGGGCAGTTGATCCCGTCCGGCATTGAGTTTATTCGCCCAATCGCCTAGTCCTTTCCAGGTGCTCATATCGCCGGCATAGCCTTCTACTTCAAACTTAGTAGGAGCCGTGTATACAATCGGGATCAATTCGGCTACCGGTGGGCCGTATGGTTCCGGATCGACGACCTTCAGGTTAGATACCTCCCAATTATACACTCTTCGATTATCGATATCATTAATGGTGACCGGTTTCGTAATGTTTCTGTCTTTGTAACGCACTTCTAACTCCTTGGGCATGACCACTTGGAAATTGGCTCTTTCCAAAGATTGATTTTTAGGAGACTGGGGTGTCCATGTGGGATAAAACATGAGATTATAGCTTACTACTTCATATTCGAATTCTACGGTATAAGGGTACTGGGGTCTGGATAGCCGAGCCATTTTGTACCGGTTGTCATTGGCAATACTGAAGCCATCGAAATCACTCATGTCTTTAATGTCCGATTTGGAAAGTTTATCAATCAGCATTCCATTGGCATCGTACATGGCCCCCCGGAAGTAATTGACTTTGTTCAGCTTATCGTAAGGTACGTATTCGGAAGACTCACTCTGCCCGTTTTCATCCAGGATGGTGACTGCATAAAACACTTTTTTCGTGGCTTCCCTCACCGATTGCACCGTATACACGGTTTCGTGTCTTCTCAATACCGAATGGGCGTTTTCGAGCAATGCTGCCGGAATGTCGGCAACCGGATATTTCTTTTCTGCCGCCGGAGGTGTGAGTGGCCGGTCGGCGCTCATTGCCTGGGTAATGCACGTGAGGGTGCAGCTCCAAAACAAAATCTGAATAATGGCTTTTTTCATATTGACAGAGGTAATGATTATCCCTTCTTCTTCAGCACTACCTGCTCGGAATGCTTGGTGATGATGTGGTTATAAAATTCGCGGAGGTATTGGTATTCCTCTCCCACAAACATGGTTTTCTTGATACTCAGTTTGCTCACTACCTGCAACGTATTGCCGTTGACGTTTACGTTGTACGAAAACCTGCCCGCTCCATCCGGCAAAGAAACAATAGCAGCCTTCGGCAACTCTTCCACCTGATACCCCTCCGGTATGGAAAGCGTCAGGATGTACGTCTCGTCGGTGGGGGCCGCAAAATCCACCGGAAACTTCCGCTCTTCCAGTTTGAACGGATTGTTGTCTGCCTTGCGGTGCAACAGCGGATTGATGTAAATCAGATTGGATGCAGCCTGGGCATGTTCACCGATGGTGACGCTGTAATTGGTTTGAAACATCTCATTTACCTTTTCTACATTCTTAATATCCAGGTTTTCAATGTCCCAACCTACCAATTTCTTTTTAAATGATTCGATGTATTTTTCTTTTCCTTCCTTGTTATAGTCCTTCCGGTTCGAGAAGCCGATGTATCCTCCTTCCGATTCCTCAATCAGGCCGCTGAGTTCACCAGTCGGTTTCAACGCTAACTTGGCACTGCAGTAGCGGTTGTACTTTTCATTATTATACAAACTCACGATTGCACAGTTTTTTGCAATGAGCCTCCCGCTTCCATTCAGGCAACGTTTGGGCAGCATGTCGTGCGCCGCGTAGGGCTCAGTAGCATCCAATAAGAGACTTTTCCCATTCAGCTCAACGTGCGCAATCACGTAATTAAATTTGGAGATTAAGGGAAAAAAGGGAATCCGACCGTGTTCACGCGTACTCAGAATAACCGGGTTGGCATCCAGACCGGCCTCCTTCAGCATGGCTACCAGGAGCAGGTTGATGTCAGCCGAATTGCCGGTGCGGTTTTCGTAAGCTTTCTTCAAGGTGGTCTCCGGGTACAGTCTTTCTCTCCCGTCCCACTTCATTGTTTTTTTGACGAAGGCACAAATCGCCGCTACCCTTTCCGCGGGATCGGTGTATTTGGTTTTAATGCCCGCAATTTCATCCCTGATAAATCCGGTGCGGTTCAGTTGGGTACCGAAATATTCGCTTTCCAACAGGTTTTTGGCCAGATCATCCCAGGAGTTCCGCCAGGTTTTGGGAATGGCACCAAACTTCGTTCCGGTGAGTTCAAACTCAACCTTGGCTGTATAATCTCTCATTGTAGTCATATATGGCTCTTCCTTCAGGGCCGGCACATCTTTCGTCACCCACTGATAATTGGTGGTTTTAGCACTAACATTCTCTATTCCTCCAGGTGTTCTTTGTTGACCGAAACGAGTGTTGTAATCTTCTGCCCGGTAATGCACTGCAAAAGATTCCTGTCCTTCAGTTGTTTTGCTCAGGTAAAAAGGTTCATAACCCTGCGCGTATTGTTTGAAAATAAAGAACTCTGGTACCGTAGCCCGATATTCGCTCCAAAGCACGGGTATTTCATTTTGAAACTCCCAATCCGGAAGATATTGCCAAAATTCTGATTTGACCGTATACGTGTATTCAATTACGGAACCTTCACGTACGGCAGGCATCGTAAATTTCTTCAGTACGTGGTTTTCATCGTATTTTTCTTCAAATACCTGGTCTTTTTCCAGTTTGGTCTTTACCATTTTTCCGTTTTCCAGGTTATAGGTAAAGCCTTTCAGTTCTGATACCCGTTCTACCGTATTGCCTGATTTATAAAGCGGAATTCGAACGTCAGCCCATTTATAATCCGATTTTTTCAGGATTTTAATTTTTACGTGCCTTTCCAGGTTTACCTGAAATTCATCTCCCACGTAGGTATAGTAAGACCTTCCCATGTCGCTCAGGATCACCGCACCGGCACTGGTATCTTTGGGGTAATTCTTCATCTCCAGTTCTTTCATTTCCACTTTTCCGAATTTCATAAAGTCCGGATCCTGGGCATAAAGAAAGGTTTGACACCAGCAGAGCGTGCATAGGAATAGGGTAGAAACAATTCGTTTCCTGAACATTAATGTAAACATTGAATCCAAGTTTTAATAGAGAATAAAACGAAAAAGGTCTAAAGGATTGAATAATTGGGTAATCATTCAAAAAGTGGTGCGCGCCCGCTGTAAATGGAGAAAATATCCCGTGCAATATAATAAACACGAGACAAACATTCAAATAATTCTAATTATTGATTTCGGGAAGAAGTTTGAGTACCAAAAGATTAACGTAGCCTCAGCGGATCCAGGAATCCGTCCCCTCACCTGCGTATCAACTTTGGTCAGCCTGCGGGTTTCAGGAATGGAGTTGCGACACGGAAAGAACACCGGCATACTTTGGGAATTAGCCCATACTTGAACCAAAGCGATAAAAATGCCTGATCGCTCCAATCCAGGCACCGACCTGATCAAAGACGGTGCCTGGAAAGCAGACGAATATGAAATGACTAAGTGGATTATCAGTTCCGCACCACTTTGCGATAGGCCACGCCGGCCGGGGTTGATAACCGAATGACGTACATACCTGCCGCCTTCAGGTGGTTTGCTTCCAGCTCATAGTTTTTGCCTGCCTCTGCCGGCCCTTCAAACAAGCGCTCCAGCCGCGAACCTCTGCTATCGTACACCTCCAGCAGGGCTTCTCCCGATTGCTGAAGCTGGAAATAGACAGTGAGTTTTTCGGAGAAAGGATTGGGATAGGCCTGCAACTGCAGTTCAGTATTGCTTTCTTCTACGGCCATTCTGCCCGCCAAGCCAGGCACAAACGGTGAGAGCCGGTTACCGGGAATGGGTCGTTCCTGGGTACCATTGGGCAACGTCCAGCCCACCGCCAGGTTGTCGCCGCCCCAGGCATCTTTGTGTAAAGCTTCGATGTAATATTGCCGTTTGGCCTGGAGAGCAATCGGAAGGGAAGTCTGAGACAGGTATTTGGTCCACTCCCTGGACGCAGTGAAACCGTTTACGTAGGCGATCCGCACTTTATTAGCCGGACTGGCATCCGTACTCAACCAGAGTTCGGCGTCATTATCGGCCGCTATTTGAAAGGTATAGTTGCCGGTGATGGGCACGCAGAGGAAACCACTCAGACGCTCTCCGAAATTATCGGCTACGTTGGAAGGGCTTTCAAAAATAGTCAGGTAATTGCTGCTACTGGGAATGCGGGCCAAGGGAATGTCCGCTACCAATGTCCCCTGCACTTCGCTCCAGAACTCACGGAGTAAGGTACCCGAAGCCACGCAGTCAAGCGATGTCCGGCTGAGGGCAGCGTTGGGAATGAATTGTTTACTGATTCCCGGACCGGCATAGCTCACCTGCAGCACTTCTCCGTTGTAGCGTTCAAAATAATCTACCGTGATGGCGTGCTTGCCTGCTTTCAGACCAATGCTGCCTGACTTTTCCAACAGATTATGCGCTCCGTCGTTGTCTACTACCAAGGAGTTGCCGATGTACAGGCGGCTGCCGTCATCGGAGTTGGTGTAGAAAGTGTATACCCCATCGGTAGGCACCTGTACGTAGCCCGTGTAGCGAAAACCAAATACGTCGTCTTTTTTCCTTGGTGTCAGGTCGAAGTTGGCTACGTTACCAGTGGCTTTCGGCGTGAGTGCGTTAAAATCAGGCAGTATGGTCCAAACCCCTTCGTAATACTTGTATTCCACCCCACTGGTTGTACTACCCGGATTGTCCGGTTCCCGGAATTGGGAAGCACGGCTCAAGGCGGGGTTGGGAATGAGCTGTTTGTTGATTCCTGGACCGGCATAGCTCACCTGCAGCACTTCTCCGTTGTAGCGTTCAAAATAATCTACCGTGATGGCATGCTTGCCTGCCTTCAGACCAATGGTGCCTGACTTTTCCAACAGATTATGCGCTCCGTCATTGTCTACTACTAAGGAGTTGCCGATGTACAGGCGGCTACCATCGTCGGAGTTGGTGTAGAAAGTGTAAACGCCGTCGGTGGGCACCTGCACGTAGCCCGTGTAGCGAAAACCGAACAAGTCGTCTTTTTTCCTTGGTGTCAGGTCGAAGTTGGCTACGTTACCGGTGGCTTTCGGCGTGAATGCGTTAAAATCAGGCAGCATTGTCCAAACCCCTTCGTAATACTTGTACTCCAGGCCACTGGTTGTACTGCCCGGATTGTCCGGACTTCTATGCGTTTTAAAAACGGCGGTGTACGTGGTATTGGTAACGGGGACTACCAGGCTGCCTACGCTGATGGAAGGTCCGTCCCAGCGGTCGAAGACGTAGCTCAAGGAGTTGAGCACCTGAGGGGAAGGCACACTAACGTTGATCAGCATGCCGGCAACCGCCGTAACCGCAAAAGGCGACTGTTTAGGTTGACTGTCCCAGATGATTTTCAGGCCGGCCGGATTGGTTACAAAGTTCAGATTGGCCTTCTTCAGGTTGATGGTGACCGAATCAGTGTGTTTCAGGCCTTTGGAATCCGTAACCGTCAGAAAGACCCGATACCAGACGTTAGAAGAAGTTTCTCCTTCGTCGGGTATGACAAATGAACCATTTTTTACCTGGTCGTCGATGTAGGGTCCCGGGTGCGTATGGGTATCGTGATAAAATACAACCGTCCAGTCAAAAGCCGAAGCCGGCAGTGTGCCGTCCTCCGGGTCGGTCCCGGTGCCTGAATAACTGACGGTTTCTCCGGCCTGATACAGACTTCCGTTCAAGGGGGCCGTAATTTTTGCCAGTGGGTAATTATTAAAGACATTGACCGTCAAAGGCACACTATTACTTACGGCGAAGCCGGCGCTATTGCTCACCCGAACGGAATACTGCCCGGCATTGGACGCCTGGGCATTTGAAATGGTATACGATTCGGAAGTGGCTCCGGGAATATCCACACCGTTCTTTCTCCATTGGTAGTTCAGCGTAGCAATACCCGACGCAATTGCTTTGAAAGTGGCTGACTGTCCCTGTGAAACGGTATTTCCGGTAGGTTGGAGCAGAATGACCGGTGCCTGCGAATTGGAATAGACAATCTTATAGAGGGTGCTGTTGGCATTCTGGTTGTATTCTTCTACCCGGCTCAGGAAGTAGAGGTTGCCATCAGTACCAGTAATCAACGAAACGCTCTGACTGCTGATGTTACTGGCAAACACACTTCTGACGTTCCCGTTTTTCAGATCCAGCGCGTGGATCCAGTTGGAGCACAGATCCAGGAAAAAATACTGTCCTACGTACTGGCTTGGGTAATTGGTGGAAGTGGGATTGAAAAAAGTCCCTCCGGTAATGGCGCAGCCTCCGTTGCCGTTGTCCCATTTGTGCATATACGACAAAATGGGATTGGTATAGGAGGAATTCGTTACCGTTCCCTCCTCCACGGGCCAGCCAAAATTACGACCGGCCACGCTGGCATCGTCGATTTCTTCCCAGGAAGCTTGACCAACATCGTTGATGAAGATTTTTCCGGTTCCGGGTTGGATATCAAACGTGAAGGGGTTGCGGAGCCCGCAAGCCCATACCCGCTTCTTTTGCTCCGAACCGGTCGCGAAGGGATTGCCGCTGGGAACGCTGCCGTCCGGATTGATCCGCAACAATTTACCCAGGTGGGTATCCAGGTTCTGCGCGTTGTTTCCGTTGGCATTATCACCAATGGCTACGTACAGCTTTCCGTCTTTCCCGAATCGCATAGCGCCCCCGTTGTGGTTGGTCGCGTACAAACTCAGGGGGTCCAGTTCGAGCAGGATTCTTTCACTGCCGGCCACTGCCATGTCGCCGGAGGCAGTGAAGCGGCTCACACGGTTGTGCGCCGGCGTGCCGGGCACCGTATAATACAGATAAACGTACTGATTAGAGTTGAAATTAGGGTCCAGTACGACACCTACCAGTCCCCTTTCCCCTTGTGAATTGACATTCAGACTGACGAAGGGAGCAGGGAGCAGACTTCCATTTTTAATGACCCTTAGCTTGCCATCCTGTTCAGCGAAAAAAATACGTCCGTCCGGAGCCATGGCCACAGAAGTAGGCCGTTTTAAACCGGAAACAACCGGAATTAAGTAAAATCCGGACGGTAGTTTCTGACTAAGAAGTTCGGGAATAAAAACAAAGAGAAGCGAAGCAGAGAACAGGTACCTGGCAACGAAAGATGGAAATCGTGAAAAACAGGCCATAACTTGGACATTTAATAAGTTGAAGAATCAGGTTTTCAGTTTCTTTCATACTCTGTCTCATTTCTTAGCACTTAAATCACATTCCTTAGCGTAACCGTTCATTCATCTATTCTTCCATTGGTAATCAGTGATTCCCAAAAATAAATGAATATAAAATAAAACTAGTGCAACAAATAGTCGCAAAAGTACAAACGTATTCCATCAATTAAAAATCATACATCGATGTAATAGGTATTTTAACCGAATAATGCACCACAAATATTCAATTATCAGGCTTGGCAGCCTGCTCAAAATACATCTATATTTGCGCGCCTGAATACTGACCGAAGGCTCACCAACCCATATTCTGAATGCTTATGAAAACCATTGACCAGTATAATTTTGACAACAAGAAAGCGCTCATCCGGGTGGATTTTAATGTACCGCTCAACGACCGTTACGAAGTCACTGACGACACCCGCATCAAAGCCACCATCCCGACCATTCAGAAAATACTGATGGAAGGAGGTGCCGTCATTCTGATGTCGCACTTAGGTCGGCCCAAAGGAGGCTACGAAGAAAAATATTCGTTGAAGCACCTGGTAAAGCCTTTATCCGAAGTATTTGGCCGGCAAGTGAAATTTGCGGAAGACTGCATCGGTGAGCAGGCCGAAAAGCTGGCCAGCCAGTTGAAACCGAGCGAAATCCTGCTGCTGGAAAACCTGCGTTTTTACAAGGAAGAAGAAAAAGGGGACGTGGAATTTGCCAAAAAGCTGGCCAGGCTGGGTGATGTGTACGTGAACGATGCCTTTGGAACGGCTCACCGTGCGCACGCCTCTACGGCCGTGATTTCCCAGTTTTTCAAGGACAAAGTATGCGGTTACGTGATGCAGGCCGAACTCGACAACGCCAAGAAGGTGCTGGACAACGTGGAAAGACCCTATACGGCCATCATGGGCGGAGCCAAGATTTCTGACAAAATTCTCATTATTGAGCGCCTGCTCGACAAAGTAGACAACCTGCTCATCGGCGGCGGTATGTCCTATACATTCTTTAAAGCCATGGGCGGAAACATCGGCTCCTCGTTGGTAGAAGCGGATAAGCTGGACCTGGCCAAATCGCTGATTGAGAAGGCCAAGAGTAAAAACATCAACCTGATGCTGCCCGCTGACTCCGTAATTGCCGACGCTTTTAAAAACGAAGCCAACCAGAAGGTGGCCGATAACCAGCACATTCCCGATGGGTGGATGGGCCTGGACATCGGACCAAAAGCCATCGAAGCCTTCAGCAAGGTGATTGAAAATTCAAAGACCGTACTGTGGAACGGACCGATGGGTGTTTTTGAAATGCCTAATTTTGCCAAGGGCACCGAAAGCGCAGCCAAAGCCGTAGTGAAAGCTACTCAGAACGGCGGCTTTTCTCTGATCGGCGGTGGAGATTCGGCAGCAGCCGTCAATCAGCTGGGTTTCGGCGATGATGTCAGCTACGTTTCGACCGGAGGGGGCGCTTTGCTGGAATATATGGAAGGGAAGGAACTGCCCGGCGTGAAAGCGCTGGAATAGAAAATAACCCTTGACTTAAAAATTACAAAAGCCTGCCGATATCAGCAGGCTTTTTTATTTGATTCTCATTGGAGCTAATGCGCTGTTATTCAAAGAACTGTACAAGCACCATTGTTAATTCGCCCATCTATCGAAAAAAATATTCTCTTGGATCGTTGCAAACTCATTTTCTCCGCCTACCTTAGTGTAAATTTTACACACCAAATATGGAACTGACCAGAGACTTATACCGAAACAACCTCACCCTATTGACCGATCTCTACCAACTGACCATGGCTTATGGTTATTGGAAATCGGGCACCGCGGAGAAAGAAGCCGTTTTCAGCCTCTTTTTCCGTAAACATCCGTTTCAGGGCGGATTCACCATTGCTGCCGGACTGGAACACGTAGTGGAGTTTCTACAGAAATTCAAGTTTACCCAGGAGGACACCGATTATTTGAGCACCCTGAAGGGCAACGACGGTCAGCCCATGTTTGAACCCGCCTTTCTGGAATACCTGCAAAACCTGCGTTTTACCTGCGAAGTAGATGCCGTTCCGGAAGGAACCGTCGTATTTCCGCAGGAGCCCATGTTGCGGGTAAAAGGTCCGATCCTGCAATGCCAGCTAATTGAGACACCCCTGCTCAACCTCATCAACTTCCAGTCGCTGATTGCTACCAAAGCCGCCCGGATGGTCATTGCCACCAAAGGCGAACCCGTGCTGGAATTTGGCCTACGGCGGGCACAGGGCATCGACGGGGCCATGACCGCCAGTCGGGCGGCCTACATCGGTGGCTGCGATTCTACGTCCAATGTGCTGGCGGGAAAACTCTACGGCATTCCGGTGAAGGGAACGCACGCACACAGCTGGGTGATGTCGTTTGAATCGGAACTGGAGTCTTTTGAAACCTACGCCGAAGTATTGCCCAACAACTGCATCTTCCTGGTCGACACCTACAACACCCTGGATGGGGTACGGAATGCCATCACGGTGGGCAAAAAGTTGCAGGAAAAAGGTCATCGCCTGGCGGGTATCCGCCTGGATTCGGGCGATTTGGCTTACTTCAGCATCGAAGCCCGTAAACTGCTGGATGCCGCCGGATTCAAGGATACCAGCATTGTAGCCAGCAACGACCTGGACGAAAACATCATCGCCAGCCTGAAGGAACAGGGTGCTATGATCAACGTGTGGGGCGTGGGGACCAAACTGATTACCGCCTTCGACCAGCCGGCCCTGGGTGCCGTGTATAAACTCACTGCCCTGCGCAATGACGAAGGAAAGTGGGACTACAAAGTCAAATTGTCGGAACAGACGCTGAAGATTTCCACTCCGGGTATTCAACAGGTGCGGCGCTATACCAACGAAAAGGGCTTTACGGCGGACATGATTTACGACACCGAACACACGCCAACGGAGGAGACAATCACCATCATCGACCCGATGGATTTTACCAAACAGCGGAAGCTCAGCAATCGCTGGGTATACGAAGACCTGCTGGTGCCGATTCTGCGGAAGGGAAAGCTGGTTTACCAACTGCCCAGCCTGGAATCGATCCGGCAGCGGGTACACGATCAACTGCCGCGCTTCCACGAAGGAATCAAGCGCTTCGTCAATCCGCACGTGTATCACGTTGGCCTGGAAAAAGGTTTGTACGAATTCAAAACCAATCTGATCCTGGAACTGCGCAGCCGGAAAGTCAGTGAACAGTTATCAGTAAACAGTGAACAGTAAACAGTACTCCCAGGTCACTGAGCGGACGCTCCCAGAGTGGAACTCCCGGAGTGGAACTCTGCGTACGAAGTGCCCGGTATAGTAGTGAGCAGTAAATTGTTTGCTGTGAATAGGGAAGCCAACCGCTCCGATGAAACGCTATGAATAGAGCAATCCGCACATTAGCACATTAACCAATCAGCACATTATTCCTATGTTCTACCGACTGCCTGTGTTTTTGTCTTGCCTCTTTACCTTGCTATTGGCAAGGGAGGTGGTTGCGCAGCAGTTACCGGAAAAAACCGTTCCGTTTTCTCAGCAAAGTGAAGAGGACTCTTTGAACCGGCGAAGTGTACCTACCTGGTACGAAGATGCCAAGCTGGGAATCATGGTGCATTGGGGTCTGTATTCGGTACCGGGTTGGGCGACTCCGGCCAACCCGACCTCCACCGGGCAGGCATCTTCCCGCCCAGTCAGAAGTAACCAGGCGGAGTCATACTGGGATGAGTTGCAGAATCCGGGCTCCGCCACCTCCGCCTACCACCGGAAAAAGTACGGAGAAAAGTTCGATTATTACCAATTTGCGCCACTTTTTAACCAGGCCAGCCTGAAGTGGAATGCAGAAACCTGGGCGAAACTCTTCCGGCAGGCCGGAGCGAAATACGTAGTATTAACGACCAAAGCAGTGGATGGCTTTTCCCTCTGGCCCAGTCAGGTCCGAAACCCGAATTTTCCGGTCACCGCCACCCGCGATCTGGTCGGTGACCTTAACCGGGCGGCAAGAAAACAAGGTTTGAAAATGGGCTTGTACTATTCGGGTGGTCTGGACCGCACTTTTCGTCCGGCCGGAGACAGTTCACAGTTAACCGGGCGAATTGACGAAACGTACGGCCGATACGTTGCGGCGCAATACCGGGAACTGATCAAACGCTACCAACCCGACCTGCTTTGGAATGACTTTACCTATCCACTCAGCGGCGACCGATCCGGTGTGCTGGCAGCGTTCTACCAGCGTAGTCCGGCAGGTGTAATCAACGACCGCTGGGACAGTCCTTCGGTAGGCGATTTTGTGACGGCCTACCATCAACTGCCGAAAGCCTTGCCCAACCGTAAATGGGAGTTGAATCAGGCCATTGGCACATCTGCCGGCTACAACCAGGCGGAAACCGAAGCCCATCTGCTGACCGTCAACCAACTGGTCGATTTGCTGGTGGATGTGGTAAGCAAAAACGGGAACCTGCTGCTGAATATTGGACCCCGAGCCGACGGAAGCATTCCGGCTGCGCAGCTGCTCCGGCTGAAAGGACTGGGCGAATGGCTGAAGATGAACGGGGAGGCTATTTACGGAACCCGCCCGTGGATAAGAAATGGCGAAGAGAGTTCCGAAGGCGTACCCGTTCGTTACACGCGGAAAGGGAATTCGCTTTATGCCATTCTTCTGTCTCCTCCTAAAAAGGGAATTACGTTCAGTCTTACCTCATTGGCCGTAGATGACCATACGGTGATGAAGTTGTTGGGGAGTGAAGATTTGGTGTCGTGGGTACAAAACGAAGGAAAGCTGATGATTACGCTGCCACTGGAACTGCCGGGCGATCACGCGTACGTCCTGAAAATCACCCCAGCCCCGAATCGGTAATGAGCTGATGGGATGATCGGTCCGCCGATGCGGAGCCAATTAGAGGATAGAGCAATATGCATGAATCCGCAAAGCGCAAGCATAAATAAATACCATTCAAAAAGCCAGACTGCTTTTTAATTAATTCAAAACCATCTAAATAACATCAGTTAACAATATACATTAGCACCGCAACGTCGGACCGCGCATCGGCGGACCGATTAACACATTAGCACATTAAAAAATCCTTGAAAAATAACCAGAAAATGATCTTCAGTACCCAGCGCTACGCCTACCTGTGCGAAGCGGTACTGAGCACGAAACGGGCGCAGGAACTGAACTTCGTGAAAGGAGAAACGGACGTAAAAACCTTTCCGGACGGAGAGCGCTACCAGCGGGTCTTATCGGAAGTGGATGGGCAGGAAGTCGTGCTGATCGGAGGCACCATCTCCGATGCCGACACCCTGGAACTCTACGACCTGGCCTGCACGATGGTGTCACTGGGAGCCGCCTCTCTCCTGCTGGTCATTCCTTATTTCGGCTATTCAACCATGGAGCGGGCGGTGAAACACGGCGAAGTCGTCACGGCCAAAACCCGGGCGTACCTGCTTTCCTCCATTCCGACCACGGCAATGGGCAACCGCGTCATTCTGCTCGATCTGCACACGGAAGGCTTGCCTTATTATTTTGAGGGAAAAATCCGGCCCATTCACCTATATGGCAAAAGTCTGGTAGCCCAGGCCTGCCGCGAACTGGTAGGCGAAGACGACTGGAACCAACGCCGCTTCGTGCTGGCATCTACCGACGCCGGACGGGCCAAGTGGGTGGAGTCACTGGCCAACGATATGGGCGTACAGGTGGCTTTTGTCTTCAAACGGCGCATCGATGGCTCCCATACGGAAGTTACTTCTATCAGCCGCGAAGTGGGCGGGCAGTACGTGATCATCTACGACGATATGATCCGTACCGGCGGTTCGCTGGTGGGAGCGGCAAAAGCCTATCAGCAGGCGGGAGCCAGCCGGATCGCATCGGTTACGACGCACGGCTTGTTTACCAATGAGGGTTTGGCCAGAATCCGCAACAGTGGCCTGTTTACCTGCGTCATCAGCACCGATAGTCACCCCAATGCCGTAGAAAACCTCCGGCAACATCCTGATGGCTTTCTGCGTGTCAAGTCCATTGCCGATCTGCTGGTAAGCAAGTTGGGGGAAATATAAAATATTGAGTGATTGAGTGATTGTGTGATTGTGTGATTGTGTGATTGTGTTAATCTTTTCTTTTTAGCTGAAAGCCGACAGCTGATTGCTGAACGCCAAACAGCCAAATATCTATCTTATGAAATTGATCAAAGTAGCGGCCGGGGTACTGAACCAGATCCCGATGGCCTGGAACTACAACCGGGACAATATTATCGACGCCATCGAAGAAGCCAAACGCCAGAAAGTAAGCCTATTGTGCCTGCCAGAGCTCTGCCTGACGGGCTATGGCTGCGAAGACGCTTTCTACTCCCATTCTCTGGTTGAAATGGGGTATGAGGTGCTGGAAGAAATCGTACCGCACACGGAAGACATCGTGGTGTCCGTCGGCCTGCCGGTGCGCCATCATAACCGCATTTACAATACCGCCTGCCTGATTGCCAACCGGAAAATCCTGGGCTTCGTGGCCAAGCGTTACCTGGCCAACAATGGCATTCACTACGAACTGCGCTGGTTTCAGCCCTGGGTGCAGGGGCAACGAAGCGAAATTCAGGTGGGCAAACAGACCTACCCCATCGGCGATCTGTATTTTGACCTGAAAGCCCATATAGGCCAGAGCGTAAGGATCGGCTTTGAAATCTGCGAAGACGCCTGGATGGCCAACCGTCCGGGGCGGGATCTGTACCGCAATGGCGTCGACATCATTCTGAATCCCAGTGCCAGCCACTTTGCTTTCCGCAAAACCCTCACCCGCGAAAGCCTGGTGGTAGAAGGCTCCCGGGCATTTGCTGCCACGTATATCTACGCCAACATGCTGGGCAACGAAGCCGGTAGGGCCATCTTCGACGGGGATGCCATGATCGCTTCGGGCGGCCGGTTGCTGAGTTCCGGCAAGCGCTTCAGCTACGCCGATTATTTTCTGACCACGGCCGTCGTTGACCTGGACATTACGCGTTTGCAGCAATCCCAGTACAAAGTAGACTTTACGCTGGCGGGGGCCGTCAACCACATGATTCCCACTGACTTTGAATTCCCCGACATCCGCCCAGAGCCGCACCTGGACGAAACCGAAGCGTGGGAAAGAAGTTCGTACCTGAAAGAGGAGGAATTTGCCCGTGCCGTCGCCCTGGCGCTGTTTGACTACCTCCGGAAAAGCCGTTCCCAGGCCTTCGTGATTTCCCTCAGCGGCGGTGCCGATTCGTCAGCGGTAGCCAGTCTTTGCTGGCTGATGATCCGCTTTGGCGTGGCCAGCATTGGTCTGGAGGCGTTCAAAAAGAAGCTGGGTCACATTCCCGCCATTCAGAACTCCAAGAATGAAAAAGACCTTGCTAACAAGCTGATTTCCTGCGTCTACCAATCAACTGAAAACAGTTCAGAACACACCCGCCATTCGGCCGAAGTATTGGCCAAAGACCTGAATGCGGCTTATTTTGAAATTAACATCGATCCGCTGGTCAGCACCTACGTCAACCTGATTGAAGGTGGACTGGGCCGTGAGCTGAGCTGGAAAACCGACGACATTGCCCTGCAAAACATCCAGGCCCGGGTGCGTTCTCCCAGCATCTGGCTCCTGACCAACATCCGCAATGCCCTGCTGCTGGCTACCGGCAACCGTTCGGAAGTAGCCGTGGGCTATGCCACCATGGACGGTGACACCTCCGGCAGCATCAGCCCGATTGCGGGCATCGATAAGCACTACCTGCGGCATTGGCTCAAATGGATGGAAGAAACGGGAATCAATGGAGAATGGAAGATCAAGGGCCTGCATCCGGTCAACCACCTGCAGCCCAGTGCGGAGCTGCGGCCGCTGGAGAACAAACAAACCGACGAAGAAGACCTGATGCCCTACGACGTGCTGGATGTCATTGAAAAATGCGCCATCCGCGACAAGCAGTCACCCGTAGAAGTCCTGGCGATCCTATCGGCCAACTACGGTTCGGTGTACGAAACGGAGAAGCTGAAACTGTTTATCGAACGGTTTTTCAAGCTTTGGAGCCGCAACCAGTGGAAGCGCGAACGGTACGCTCCCTCCTTCCACCTGGACGACCTGAACCTGGACCCCAAAACCTGGTGCCGTTTCCCCATTCTATCGGGTGGCTACGAACGCGAACTGGAAGTCATGTGGAAAACGGAAGCGGACAACGCAAAAAGCAACGGCCACCGCAAGCACAAGATTGGGTTTTAATTCACTTTGGATTATCAGCTTTGGAAAGTAAATCAAGGAATGTAGCAATTACTTATCTCAAAGTGCAGTAATAAAGTCGTCAAAAAAGATAGAACCGCATCGATATGCCTTTTACCTACGAATATCCCCGTCCGGCACTTACCGTAGACTGCATTCTCTTTGGGTTTGACGGCGGAGAATTGAAAATCCTCTTAATTCAGCGACTCAAAGAGCCCTTTCAGGGACAGTGGGCGCTACCCGGTGGTTTTCTGGATGAGGCTGACCCCACGATTGAGCACGCCGCCAAGCGCGAACTGGAAGAAGAAACCGGCCTGACCAACGTGTTTATGGAGCAGTTGTACACCTTTGGCGACGTGGGCCGTGACCCGCGCGGCCGCACGGTTTCGGTGGCCTACTACGCCCTGGTCAAACTGGATGACTACAAAGTGCAGGCGGGCGACGACGCCGAACACGCCGATTGGTTCAGCCTGTCGGAAATGCCACCCCTGGCCTTCGACCACGACAAAATCATCCGGACGGCCTACGAACGCCTGAAGGGAAAAGTACGCTACCAACCCATTGGCTTCGAACTGTTGCCCCGCAAGTTTGCCCTTTCGCAGTTGCAGAGCCTGTACGAAGCGGTATTGGGCCATAAACTAGACAAGCGCAATTTCCGGAAGAAAATCCTGAAGATGAACCTACTTACAGAGCAGACCGAAACCCAGGAGCACGTGCCGCACCGGGCTGCCCGGCTGTACCAGTTCGATAAGCAACGCTACGAAGAACTGATCGCCAGCGGGTTCAACTTTGAACTTTGAATCCGCTGGCGATCAGTCAATATGGGGGAAGAAATATTTTTAGTAAGCAAGAGCTTAATCCACCCGGTCGATGGCAGCGGGTTCGCTCACCAGGTAGCTTTTCTCCTTCATCCGCCCCGACACCAGCATAAAGACCACCGTAAAGGCCGTCATCAGCCCGAAGAAGAACCAGTAGTAGGAAGCCCCTTCCAGTTGGGCAAAAAAGCCTTGGTTGGCGATGCTGTTGTTCACCATCGAAACAAACAGATTGCCGATCGTTACCGTCAGGTAGAAAATGGCCGTCATCGTGCTTTTCATGGAAGGCGGGGAATACGTATACGCGTATTCCAACCCCGTAATAGATACCATCACTTCACCGGCCGACAGGATGGCGTAAGCCAGCACCTGCCACCAAACCGAAGGGTGATTGCCGGCGTCGATGCTCTCCTGGATCATGGCAATGACGACGAAAGACAAACCCGTAAAAAACAATCCGGCACCAAACCTTCTGAGCAGGGTGGTCTTAATCCCCATTTTCTCAAAGAGCGGATATACCCCGTAATTGAAAATAGGAATCATAGCCAGCAGCAGCAGCGGGTTGACCATTTGCACCTGTTCGGCTTCTCTGAACAATTGCACGCCAAACGTATTTAAATCCAGTTGTTTGGCCTGCAACACCCACTCCGAAAGACATTGATCCCATAAAGCCCAGAAAATGGGTACGAAGGAAAACACAATCAGTACGCGATAAACTGCCTTTACACCATCAATCGTAGCGGCATCGTAGCGGTCGGCAGCGACGTCTACCCAGGATTGGCCGGGCTGCTTTCTGCCCAGATTCGATAAAGCGTAAAGGGAAGTAAACAGAAAATTCCCCTTCTGAATACCGGAGGGCGCCAGGTTTTGAATCCAGACTTTGTAAGCAAGGAAAAACAGGAGCAGATTCATCAGAATCAGCCAGCCGGCTGCCACGTCCAGGTAGCGGCTCAGGGCAAAGGTCAGGACGGCCAATGCCAGAATGACAATCCCAGTCGCCGTCAGTTCGCTCATCGTGATGCCTTTTAGTCCGGCCGGTGGTACGCGAACGTACTTTTTACGGCCCAGCCAGAAGATGAGGGTAGCCAGCGCCATCAGGATGCCGGGCACGCCAAAAGCCCAGGAAGCCCCGTAATCGGCGTAGATCAGCGGAATGAAGTAGTTGGAAACGAAGGAACCAGCATTGATACTGAAGTAAAACCAGCCGTACATCTTGGCCATCAGGTGCTTGTTCGATTCGTCGAACTGATCGCCCACGTTGGCCGATACGCAAGCCTTGATGCAGCCTGCTCCGAAGGCAATCAGAATCAACCCGGTGGTAAATCCATTGAGGTCGTGGTCGAAGAGCGCCAGGGTCAGGTGGCCTACGCAGTATACCAGCGATATGTATAAAATCACTTTGTACTTCCCAAAAAACCAATCGGCCATCAGTCCACCCAGCAGGGTCATACCGTAAGCCAGTGCCACGAAAGTATGAACCATTTCGTTGGCCCTGGCATTGGCTACGGTAGTCATGGCCGGGTCGGCAGCCGGATTGAAAAACTGGGCGACCAGGAAAGTGGCCAGGATGGATCGCATGCCGTAGAAGCTAAACCTTTCGGCGGCTTCGTTGCCAATGATGTAGGGAATGCTCTTGGGGTAAGAATCAGATCGCTTGACTTTTTGTAAGGTTTCCATTCAATTGGTTAGGGGTGTAACGAAATAGAAGTACAGAAGATAAACGGTAAATCAAAACGGGTATTTCTGCCGCCTTCGTTGCCGGAGCCGCAAACGGGAGTAGTTTCTATCAAGGAAAGTAACCAAATAAAATTATCCATTTGCAGCCTATAGCAAAATAATGTTTTTATTTTGAACAAAAATAAAAGACAGTCCAACTACTTTTGCCCGGGAACAAGGCGGCTATCATATCCAAATCTAAGCTTTTACTGCCAAAACCAGCGCATTTTTGTAGTTTTACCGTCTATGAATGCTCTTTTAACGGACGTTTTACGCAAGCACACTCCTCATTTTAGTCCGGTTGTTTCTTGCAACTGGGAAGACGAAAAGGTACTCCTGCTCGACCTGACTGAAGCCAACCAGGACCTGCTTCAGCTGGATCTGCTGGATACGCGCATCTTTACCGACTACGTGTTTGGAAAAATGCACCAGACTGGTGCCCGCGTGGCGGTGGGCGGCTACAACGAAGATCGGTACATCTACCGGCGGAGCGCTCATTTCAACAGTGGAGAAGAAGCCCGCAGCGTACACCTGGGCATTGACATCTGGGCGGTAGCAGGCACTCCGATCTACGCTCCGCTGGATGGCAGACTACATAGTTTCCAGCACAACGACCGCTTCGGTGATTACGGCCCTACCATCATTCTGGAGCATTGCCTGGAGGGCATTCCTTTTTACACGCTATACGGGCACCTGAGCCTGCGATCGTTAGATGGGCTGAAAGAAGGAGCCGAAGTAAGAAAGGGCGATTGGCTGGCGGAAATCGGAAATTTTCCAGAAAATGGCCATTGGCCACCGCATCTGCACTTTCAGATCATTGCTGACATGAAGGACAACCGGGGCGACTTTTCGGGCGTGTGCAGGCCTTCGGAAAGGGAGACGTACCTGGCACGCTGTCCGGATGCCAACCTGATTCTGGGCATTCCGCAGCTGAATCCATAAAGCTATAGGCCAAAACCAGCGGTAATGCCCGTGTAGGTGACAGATGAATGGGATGCTGTTACTCCGGTCTGTAAGTCCAGGCCATTGCCCTTTTCCAGCCTGCCTTCAATGAACAAAAAGCGCTGATTCTTCAATATATATCGGAAGCCCAAGCCACCAAAATAGCCGGCCTGAAATTTTTTTATTGCGAATGCTTCCTTTTCTTCGGTGTCTACCACGTTGTTGTAAATTTGCTCAATTTCATTTCTTCGGGTACTACTTACCTTCAAGGCAAAAGTGGTGAAGAAGCCTGCCTGCACAAAAGGCCTGATTTTTCCTTTTGAGTAAGCATACTGGATAAGTATCGGCACTTTCAGATTAGAAACATCCATTCGAATCGTACTGCGTGTAATCCGATAAATATTTTTAAACTCCTTGTAGTTGTCAAATTGATTCCTAACGTAAAGAACTTCCGCCTGAATGGATATTTTTTCGCTGAAACGGGGCAACAGGGTATTCAAAAAAAGACCGTACGTCAAACTGGCAGGCGCATTGTAGTATCCTTCTTCCAAAGCAGAATTAGGCCCTCCCGGAAACCAGGCCCTGGCCGTAATCATGCCGGCTTTTAATCCGACTTTGAATGAGACCGGGGGCACGTAGGGTGCTGACATATCGCCACCCGAAGCCATGCACTGATTGTATTGCCGGATCAGGTGAACCAGGCTTTGTTCCTGTAAGTCGGACAATTCGATCAGTGGATTGATTCGATTGCAATCGGCCAACAGGTATTTGAGTAATCCCCGGTACGCTTTTTTCATCCCACTGTACTTGACCCCATCCCGCTCCACCGTCACGGTACTTTCAATTAATTCCGTTACTCCCTCATTGTTCACTTCTACCAGAAAATGATCCTGCTCGTTCAATTTATAGTAATACAAGGAAGCTTTGCCCTTCACCAGCACCTCCAGAAATAAGCTTTCCTGGTGGGTACTATCCAGCTTCACTACTTTCGACTCGTAAGTCCGGCCGTCTGAAATATGATATCCCTTCAACTCCGTCGGAGTGTATTCGCGGCTCTCGCCTTGTTCGGTTTTCCGGAATGTACAAACCAGCGAATTACGTTGAAAGCCCCGATAATCTACCCAGCCCGGGATGGAATCATTGTCCAAGGTGATGACGACTCCCTTCCGGAAGTCAGTCTGGGCGTATAACTGTTGCCCATTTACCCAGCAAATCACCAATACAAAACAAAAGAGGAAGTACGAACGCATGCCAAAAGATTTATCGCACAAACATATATATTTTAATTTTTGATTTGATCTTATCTAACAAAAATATTCTTTTGCATAAAAAAATAAATATCTTCTGTTATCCCCCGCTTGATGAAATTTCTATCCGGTTGCATCCTCCTCATGGTAAGTTGTTTGATCCTGTCTGCCTGCAAGAAAGACGATGATCCGGATACCCGAGCGTATCCGCGTATTCAAACCATAGGAGTGCGGGATGTCAACGAAAATGGAGCAACCTTCGAGGCCGACATCATAGGTCTGGGAAGTTCGGGCATTACCGACCACGGCTTCGTTTGGGATACGTATTACCTGCCTACTATTTTAAGCGCAGGAAAATTGTCTTTGGGCGCAAGGACCCAAACGGGTCAGGTCCAGGCTACTATCAAAAGCAATCTGATTACCGGAAAAAAATACAGCGTACGGCCCTACGTGACCGATGGTAAGCACACCATGTATGGGAAGGAGGTAAGTTTTGTCAGCTTAGGCAGCATGGCTCCCCAGATCACCGGTTTCACCCCGGAGTCAGGGGTGATAGGTGATACCATTACCATCCTTGGGATGAATTTTGGTACTTCACCGACCGGAGTAAACCTGGCATTTGGGTCAGAAAAAGCCGTTGCCCGATTGGTGAGCATTTCGGAAAACGAAATTAAAGTACTGGTGCCCAGTAATCTGCGTACCTTGACCCATATGCTGTATCTGACGGTTGGGGAGCACACGGTTACTGCCAATAAAAACTTTACAATTCTGACTCCCACCATCACTCATTTTTATCCAACTGTCGCTAAAGCCAACGACATCATTAAATTATATGGAAGCAATTTTGGCAAATCCCTGTACGGGGCTGAAATCACCTTCGGATCAACGAAAGTATTTCCGATAACCATCAGCAACACGGAAATCCAGGTTGGTGTACCCCCTGTCCCTTTTTCTACTTCCACCAAACTATCAGTCAAAATCGCCGGACAAGAACTCATCTATCAGGATCAGATTTACATCCAGGCTGCCTGGACTCAAAAAGCGGACTATTTGGGAAAAACCAATCCGTCTCCCAAGTTTACCTTCTCTATCCAGAACAAAGGGTATATTTTAACCGGCAAGGATCTTTGGGAATATGACGCCACGACTGATCAATGGTCGAAAAAGGCCCTCTTTCCGGGGTCGGAAAGAGAAGCCCCGGTAAGTTTCACTATCAATGGCAAAGGGTACCTGGGCACGGGCACTGCCTATAATCAAGTATTAAGCGACTTTTGGGAATATAACCCGGAAACGGATAAATGGAGCCAAAAGGCGGATGTAGGTGGAGGAGCCAGAACCAACGCTACCGGTTTTGCCATTGGTGCGAAAGGGTACATCGGATTGGGATACAGGACACTCAATGAATCTAAAAAAGATTTTTGGGAATACGATCCTTCGACCGATCAATGGTTACGTAAACAGGATTTTACGAGTAGCGCCCGTTACAGTACAACCGGGTTTAGCTCTGAAAGCAAGGGGTACGTGAGTGGAGGATACGTTTTCTATACCAATCAATACGATGTATGGGAATACACTCCGGCAACTGATTCCTGGTCTAAAAAAAATACCCAAACCCCTTTCCATTTATCTGATCGGACCTATCGGTTTACCGTTGGCAAAAAACAGTATTTTCTCAACTTCTTGAACAATACGTATCTGTTATGGGAATACAATCCAACCACTGATCAATGGTCCAGCCGAAGTTTTTATCCCGAAGAAAAGGTATTCAACTTTGCTTTTGCTACCCAACATAAAATTTACGCCGGAATCAGCATCCAAGACAAACAATCTATCCTTTGGGAATTTGATCCGGGCAGATAATTCGTTTACAAGTTCTCTACTTCTGCCACCACGAAGGTACTGCCGCCAATAAAAATCAGGTCTTCCGGGTCGGCTTGCGTCCTGGCCTGTGCAATGGCCTGGTTTACGTCGGGCACTACCTTGCCGTTCAATCCGTATTGGAGGGCCGTTTCCTGCAGCATGCTGGCCGGTAAAGCGCGGGGAATATTAGGTTGACAGAAGTAATACTTCGCTTCCGACGGCAAAAGCGGTAGAATACGGCTCAGGTCCTTGTCGTTTACCACGCCCAATACCATGTGCAGTTGGCCATGCTTCATAGATCGGATCTGTTCCATCACTGCCCGGATGCCGTCTTCGTTGTGGCCGGTATCACATACTACTAGGGGATCGGTGCTCAGCGTCTGCCAGCGGCCCTTCAGCCCCGTCAGCGTACTTACCTGACCGATTCCCTGTCGAACGGCCGCTTCCGAAAGCGCAAAGCCGATCCCGTTCAGCACCTCTACAGCCTGTAAAACACCGGCTATGTTCTTCATTTGGTAAGCACCCGTTAGCTGGCATTCCAATCCGTTTAAAAAGGGTTTTCCATTCCGCCTTACTTCCATCAGCAGCTTCCCTTCGCGGATGCCCTGGGTGGCTACCCGATAGTGATCCGCAGCAAAAATGAGCGGTGCCCGCTGCTGCTCCGCCAACGACTGAAATACTTCCGCGGCTTCCGGCTGTCGCTCACTTACTACCACGGGTATGCCAGGTTTGATGATGCCTCCTTTTTCGCGGGCGATCTGGGTCAGGGTATTGCCCAGCAACGCCTGGTGATCAAAACTGATGTTGGTAATCAGGGACAGTTCCGGGGTGATGACGTTGGTAGAGTCGAGACGACCACCCAGCCCCACTTCGATCACGGCAATGTCCACGCGTTGCGCGGCAAAGTAATCGAAAGCCATCCCAACGGTCATTTCAAAGAAGGAAGGCTGCAAGGTTTCCAGAAACGCCCGGTGCGCTGTCACGAAGTCAACTACTGCCTGCTGGCCGATTTCTTCGCCGTTGATGCGGATGCGTTCGGTGAACGACTTCAGATGAGGCGAAGTATACAGTCCGGTGCGATACCCCGCCGATTGCAGAATGGCGGCCAGCATGTGCGAAGTGCTTCCCTTCCCGTTGGTGCCGGCCACGTGGATGGTACGGAAACGATGGTGCGGATTGCCCAGGTGCTGGCAGAGGGCCAGGGTATTGGTGAGATCGGGTTTGATGGCCGCCGCCCCGATGCGGTGAAACATCGGCAGGCTTTGGTAGAGGTAATCCAGGGTTTCGGGATAGGTCATGGAGGCAATATGGAATGAAAAAGCCTGACTCGTTTGGTAAACGGGTCAGGCTTGCTATGAAGGTTGATTTTCTAACGGGACTTGATAATGAAGGTAATCGTGCCCGTAGAAGTCGGTGCCGGATTGGGATTGGAAGAAGTGGGCGAAAAAGTCAGCTTTTCTACTTCCCGCTTGCAAAGTTCAACCGATGCGGCACTTACCGTACGTTCAATCACGGTGACGGAAAGAATATTGCCCTGGTCATCGATCTTCACCCGGAAAACAACTTTCCCTTCGTCCAGTTTGCTTTCGTCTACTTTCAGTTTGGAGTCCGGAACCCAACCGGTAATGTTGACTGAGCCGGTGCCATCTCCTCCCCCGCTGCCACCACCCGTGCCGGGGTCACCGTACAGGGCTTTGGCATTGAGGCTGCCCCTGGGATCGCCCTGGTCGCCCACGGCTCCGGGTTTGTCGCCGTTGTTATTGCCGGGCGTTTCATTTTTGGTTCCGGCCACGCCACCCGAACCGCCATCCATGACGGCCCGGCGGTCCAGTTTCTTTTCTACGGGTTTTTCAACGGGCTTTTCTACCGTCTTTTCCACCGGTTTCTCTACTTTTTCAACCGGCTTGGGTGTTTCCACTTTCTTCTCTACCGGCTTTTCCACCTTTTTCTCCTTCACTTCTACCGGACTGTCTTCCTCGGTCGTGAGCGGGCTTTCGGTAGTTGCCTTCGGAGTGGGAGTAGGTTCTTTGATTCTTTCTACTACGGCCTCTTCTACCGGCGTTTCAACTTCCGATTTGCTGGCAGGAGGACCGGGCTTGGCGTCTTCGGTATTGCGGGAATCGCTGGGAGGAGCCAGGGTCTGAATATCGCCGAAGCCGGCGGCATCCAGGCCGAAGTTAAGTTCTACGCCCCCGGCTGACAAAGGCGGATCGGGCGCTTCGAAGGTGACAAAGAAGTACAGAAGCAGGAGGATGAGCGCGTGCAGGCTCAGGGAAATGGCCAGTGCAACGTTTTTATTCTTTTTTTCTACTTCTGCAGTCAGCATTATTTAACGTATTTAAACACCCACACTTCGGTGCCATACTCCGGCTTCAGTTGCTCCAGTTTGTCACTGGCCTCCTGGAAGGTGGCATAATCCGCGAATGAAACCTTATGCAAATTTGATTCCACTTTCGGAACGATCACTTTCGATTCAGTGAAGCCTTTGGCAACCAGTTTCTTCCTGAGTTTGATGGCATTGCGGTTTTTGGAAAAAGAACCGACAATGACATAGTAACGCGGAACTTCAGTGGCTATTGCGATATAACTTTCGGAAACATTTTCAATTGATGCCGACACCGGCTCTTTAGATACTTCCGGCTGATTTTCGGACGAAGCAGTAACTACTTCTGACTGAGTGGTATTCCAGTTATCCGATTCACCGGCTGGCTCATTCACCGGGGCCGATGATGCGGGAGCCGAATCATTTTGGGGCACTGTTTCGGTAGGAGCCGCTTCGACCACCGTATTTTCTGCCGGCACACCTTCGCTTTTTCTTTGGGAATATAAAGCCGTAAAGGGATTAAAACTGCTCAGAACGGTATTGCCATCATCGAAGAAGAGGAAAAGGCCGGTAGTGGCGGCCAGCAGCAACACCATGGGTACGGCAACAAATAACCACAAACGCGAAGCCTGGTTCGCAGGCTTCCCCGAAAAGGGTTCTTCTTCTTCAAATACTTCTTCGTTAGACATGGCAGGGCGGTCTTTGGTCTTTACGGGGTTGGCATTACGCAATGAAAACGCACCCGTGCTCCGTTGGCTTACGCTCCTTTCAACGGGTTGATACAGCAATTCTGGCAAGCCGAAGCTTTCATTCAGGAAATTAATCCGGTTTTCCGGCTCAAACTGTAGCTTTTGCTCTCCATTCAGAAACAGCGTACCTACTTCCTCCAACCGATATTTGTTCTTCTGCCTCAGTTCGCTCCAGAGTTGGGTGGTGTACTCCCTAATCCGGTTCAGCGCTTCTTCCCGGCTGATGCCTTCGTGCTGGGCGACGTAGCTGGCCAGCAGCCCGTCGTTCAAACGAAGCATTTCATTGAAAGCAATGCTTTTGCTGGGTGGGCTGAACGTATGCCGGATCGGATGAATCTCTGCGCTTACGTAGTTGGCAATAAATCCCCCAAACTCGGGAATGACGACGCAGTCCTGTTCAAAAAGTAAATCTTTAATGTATTTGGTAATCATGATCGGTTGGAAGTAGACTGTCTGCTAATTGGCTGTTGAATGCTTACGTAAACTCCCCCTTAGGTTTCAGGTCAGAAGGAATAGGTCAGTCCCACCAGTACATTCAAACCCTGCTGCGGGTAATAAAGATACCGCTGGTATTTCTGCGCGAAAACGTTATTTGCTGACAAAAATGTGGAAAAATTGTTGGAAAACAAATATTCCGCTTTCAAACTCAAATCTACGATCGGATCTAATTTCCGCACTTGATCACTCACAAAATTTTTCCCCTGAATCCCTCCTATGTAGTAAAAGTTGGCATTAAAATGCATTTTCTCCTTTACCTTGAAAGTATTCAGCCAGGTAGCCGTAAAGTTAGGCCGGTGCCAGGCTTCCTGCAACTGCGTCATCTTGTAGCTGTACAGATCCAGCTTCAGCGAAGAACGGAACGTTTCGGAAATATTGTAAGTAGCCTGGGCGGAGAAATTCAGCACCGAAATGGGTTCGGTATCGTAGAGCACGGTAAAACGGGAAGTGTCCGTCTGGCTATTATTGAAGAAGTAGAGGTTTTTGAACCGTCCCCCGGAGGCCCGTAACTCAAATGAAACGTCCCGGTTCGCCTTTCCGCGCAACCCTACGTACACTTCACTCAGCTTATTGGTGTGGGCCAGTGGCACATTGGCCTCCAGATAGGGATTCTCCTTTACAAACTGGCGCAGGGTCGTTCGCTGCATATCCCCGTCGATCCCGGCAAAGGCGCTTACATTGTCCGACAATTGGTAGGCGGCATCAATAGTGGGGTACAGGTGCAGGCTCTTGGCCGACGCAATGGTGTCGTTTTCAGTCACAATGTTCAATCCGCCCCGTACGGTCAGGGCATCGCTTTTCCATTGCAGCGTCGGGCGCAGCCGGAACAGATTCCGCGTCAGGGCGCCTTTGGAATCCGTACGCTTTGTGATGTGAATGTCGGCCTGCAGAAAGGCTTTGTATTCGTCGCTCACGTTGTAGGAACCCAGCAGGTTGGTCGACCAGTCGAACTCGGAGGCGGCGTAATTGTCCTTCAGGTTGGTAAATCGGGTAACGATTCCATAGTCGACGTCAGAATCGGTGTTGGCATTCGTAATGCGGCCTTCGAAGGAAATGGTGTTGAAGATCTGTTCGATGCTATCGCGTTTTTCCGACGGAACCGATCCTGGTTGGTAGCCGTAGAAGTAATGTTTTTCACGGTCGTACTGCACAACGGCCGACAAGGTAGCCAGGTCGGTGAAGTATTTGCCGTAGAGCCCGATCATGTTTTCGCTGGTGGCCGAATTTTTCCGGTCTACCGGTCCTACCTGCGAAGACAGGTGGCGGAAGCGCAACCCGTAGGCGTAGTCGTCGGTGCGCTTGGTATTGAAGTAGCCTTCGGCGTTCAGCGTTGCGTAGTTGCCCACGCCCAGTTTCACGTAATTGCCGTACAGTTTGCTCAGGGGTTCCTGCGGCAGCTGGAGCACGCGGGGCGTCAGCTTCAGGTCACCGATACGGAAGTTCTTTTCGCTGTAATCATACTCCTGTTCCCGACGCGTAGGGGCGGGTATGGTAGAAGGGATCTTTTCGAAGTTCCGATTGGCTTCCGGCAGCTCAATCTTCCGGTCCTTGGTAATGATGATTTCCGCGCTTTCAATCTCCCCGTCCTGCCCGTACTTTACCTGGGCAAATGAGGAAGAGGTAACAAAGCAAAGGAGAGTGCCCACAATCAGGGCGAAGGACTTACCAGCGTTGGTGTAGTGTTTCATTGGAGAAATGTCCCTTTTTGGCAAGGAATCACGGTGAACAGGCAAAAAAGTACGATCAAGGTATTGCTTCATAAAGAGAGATTGTATCCGCATTGGTTACTATTCATTGTTTCAGCCACCATCAGTCACACCAGACTGAGGCTACAAGAAAAGTCCCGGTCACTGAGCGAAGCCGAAGTGCCTGGGACTTTTCTTTTCACTGATTACTGTTTTTCTTCCAAAGCCTTCAGCTTCACCTTGGCTTCTTCCACGGAGGTTTTGTCGGGCGAACGTTCGATGATGGAGTTCAGTGTCGCCTTGGCCTGGAAGACCTCATCCATCGCCACGTAATTATCGGCAATCAGCAGGAAGGCTTTACCCCGCCACCGTTCGTAGGAACTGAACTTCTGGTTGAGCTCAAACAGGGCATCCAGCGATTCCTTGTGTTTATTTTGTTTGAACAAAGCTTCCCCGATCAGGTACTGGGCTTCGGCACCGTTTTCGTCTTTGGCCGAATTCACGGTCCGCAGGAATTCATCCGTGGCCTGGTCGTAGTTGCCCTGCAGATAGAGCGCCTTCCCACGATAGAGCAAAGCCTTGTTCTGGGCATTGACCGTAGCGCCGCCTTTGTTGATGATCTCATCGGCGTAGTAGAGCACCGAATCGTATTTGCTCAGGTTGTAATACGACTCCATCAGTCCGTTCCAGGCCAGTGCCTGCTCTTTCTTGTTGCGGGCACCTGACAGCGAAGTCAGGTAATAGCGGATGGCGTTGGGATAGTTTTTGGAAGCGTACTCAATTTCGGCCAGCCGGGAAATGGAGCGGCTTACGTTGGGACTGCGGTTGTCAGCTACTACCGCCTGGTGGAATTTCAAGGCTTGCGGCAGGTCGTTGAGCCGGAAATACGATTCGCCCAGGTAAAACTTGGCATCGTAAGAGAGCACGTTATCCGGATACGTTTTCATATAGTTCTGAAAACTTTCCACTGCTTTCTGATACTTTTCACCGAAATACAAACTCTTGGCCGACTCAAACTCTACGTTCTCCAACGAATTGTCCTGCGGATTGACCTGCTTGTATTTGGCCAGGGCCGCATTGAATTCTTCGGGCCGTCCGGCATTGTTGAGTGATTCCTGCAATCCCAGCAGGGCGCTGTTGGCCACTTTGCTGGTACCGTACTGGTTCAGAATGCGTTGGTAGTCATTCACGGCCTTGTCGTACTGCTGCAGGTTGCTGTAGGCGATGGCCCGGCGTTGCAGGGCAAAAGGCACGAATGAACTGCCCGGCTTGCTCTCAATCAGTTGGGTATATTGGGAAACGGCTGTGCTGTAATCCCCCTTCTCAAAAGTAAGCTGGGCCTTCTGAAACATGGCTCCGTCGGCAAAACGGGATTGGGAAGACTGGGCGGCCCGGTCCAGCGATTGTTTGGCTTCGCCATCTTTGCCCTGGATGCCCAGGATGACGCCCTTCTGGTAATACGCATAGTCCTTGTCCGGGGTGTTGGCATTCAGGGCCAGGTCGTACGACCGGACGGCATCGTCGTAATTTTTCTGGGCGTAGTAACAGTCGGCCAGGCGGACCATGGCGTCGCTGTAGTTCAGTTTGGTATTGCTTCCCTGCAGCCGGCTGGTGTATTCGCGAAAGTGTACCGCTGCCTTGTCGTATTCCTTGCGGTTGTAGTAGGCATACCCGATGCCGTAGCGGCTTTTCAGCGCGTAATCGTCAGTGGTAGACTTTACGCCTTCCTGCGACTTACGAAAAACGGCCGCGTAGCTGTTGATGGCTTCGTCGAAGTTCCGGTTCACTGAATACGCCTCCCCTTTCCAGAAATTGGCGGCCATGACCAGATCGCCTTCCGAAGGGCTTCTCAGCGATTTGTCGAAGAAGGCAATGGCTTCGGGAAAACGTTCGTTGTTGAAATTGGTCACCCCCTGGTTGTAGGTCACACGCTGGTAAGCGGCTTCGGTGCGCGGCGTCCGGCTTTTCAGGCTTTCAATGTGGGCGATGGCTTCGCTGTAATTGCTGGTGTTCAGGTACGATTCGCCCAGCAGTTCATTGGCCTCCGATTCGTATTTGCTGCCCGGATAGGTCTTCAGGAAATCCTTCAGGGCCGTAATGGATTCGGCGTGGTTACCCAGGTCGCCCAGTACTTTGGCGTGGTTAAAAGCCGCTTCTTCCTGCACCTGCTTGTTCAGCTTGGCTTTCCGTGCCTGGTCGAATGCCTGGAGCGCAAAGGGCTTGTTGTTGAGTTGCAGGTAAGACATGCCCAGGTAATACGCCGAATACTGTCCGATGGAATCGCGGCTGGAAGCAATGCCTTTAAAGCCTTCGGCAGCGGCGGCGTAATCTTTGGTCAGGTACTGGGCATAGGAAATCCGGTACTGGATATCCGGTGAAGGTTTGCTGCGGGCTCCCTTGCTGGTGGCGGCATACTGCTTGAAATAGGCCGCTGCTTTTTCGTAATTGCCTTTGCGGTAATACGCTTCGGCGGTCAGCAGGAACAGCTCATCGGCATTTTTTACCGGCGCAGTAGCCGCCGCTGCCGATTCTTCCCCAGTTTCCGTGCCTTTGGCGGCCGAAGTGGTGGGCTGCTGCGTGGCTTTTGCGGCGGGTGCTTTCCCGCTGGTGCGGCTGGGCGTGGATTTGGCCGGGGTACGGCTCCCAGCTTTTTTAGGGGCCGGCTTTTCTTCCGTGGCACCTACTTCCGGCTCCCCGATGATAGACGTGGTATAGGCCAGCAATTCGTCGTAACGCTGCTGCTTGTAATACACGTTGGCCACCATATACGGCACTTCGGTCTGGTAAACCGGATCTTTTTCGGCCTTCCGCAGGTCTTTGATGGCATCGTCGTATTTGCCCAGTTTGTAGTTGATGTAACCGGCGTAGTAGTTGGCGGCCGTGGTGTATTGGTGGTTGGTGCGCTTGAGGTCGTCAAATAGCTGGCCGGCCTTGGCAAAGTCCTGCTGGGTGAAATATGCGTAGCCGAGCTTGAATTTATAATCAATCACCTGCTCCAGGCTCAGGTCGCCGGAATCTACCTTCCCGAAGTATTCAATGGCTTTCTTGTAGTCTTTCTTGGCGTAGTAGAACTGCCCCAGCTCATAATAGGCCGTCATGGCTTTGGGGTGCGTGGGATGCTGGGCAATGAAGCGGTCAATCTGGGCTTCCGCATCCGGATTGAACAGGTACAGGGCGCTGACGCCCGCGTAGTACTGGGCATCCACTACTTTCAGGTTATGCTGTCCGGTAGCATTCCCCGACAGGTTTTTCAGCCGGATGTATTCCTGGAAAGCTTTCTGCGCGGCTCCGTATTTTCCTTTGTCGAACAACTCCAGCCCCGTGTTGTAAAAATATTCGTCGGTGGTTTGGTTTAAAGTGGCTTGCGCCCGGGCTTCGGACGAAACGAAAAGCGGAAGGCTTCCCCAGCCCAGGCATAGTAAGAAGTAAAATGCTTTGATTGATTGGGTGTTCATGGAAAGGAATTTACTAATGCCAGTCTAAAGAAAATGTAAGTGTATGAAGTCAACGCATCGATGGGGTACGTCCGTCAGGGAGCATGGCACGCTCCTGCTTTCTTCGCCTCCCATCCATTTTTGGTGCCAAAGATAAGAAAGATGAAATCATTCAGCGTTCTATTCGCCCTTTGCTTCCACCGTGCCTTGGGATAATCTTTCATGGCTGCCCCGCAAACGGATGACAGCCGCTGCACAACTGAACTATTGAAAATTACACCGCCTTCGGATTTAAGTATCAGCACTTTAAAAATACATCTGAAAGCCTTTTCAAGAAGGCACACAATAAGAAATCAGGTTGAGTGATGCGGAGGAAAAACGTAGACCGCGCAAATATAGTACTAGCGGGTTTACAAAAAAACGAATCCTTCAGATTCATCAGGTGACTTAAAAGTAACGTCTTTCAAATAATGCAACACTTTTTCCGTTCACTTCATCGCCCAGCTACTCATTGCTGTTAGATGGATGAATCAGCGTTGATTCGAGTTCTGAACTATTGACAGTCCTCTTGATTGATGAGGTTAAAATTTATTTTTCAAAACATTGATCAAATTCTATAGTATATTCGTTCAATTGATTATTTAATTTTGCCTTTTTCCAAACCAAACACAACCTAATCTCATCCATGAAAAAGCTTTCGCTGACGATTGCCTGTCTATTTCTTGCCCTGATGGTCCTGATTACTTCCTGTCATCCTCCGCTCTACGTTCAGAAGCAACGTTCGGCCAAACGGCACTACAGCGGCTGGCGGTAGACAGAAAGACAAGCAAGCAAACAAAAAACCTCTGCCCGTTTCCGGGCAGAGGTTTTTTGTTTTATCCGGACTTATCCATTCATTTCAGTATACGGCTGAAATAGTCGGTGGCCATTCGGCTTACTTGTTCGTGAATGGCCTTTCGGTTGACCGAAGGGTCATCGTTGAAATGGATAACCCCATCTTTTTTCAGGGACTCTTTGGCTTCATTCAGAAAAACGTAATGTCCCACTTTTCCCTTTAATAAAAAGAACTTGGAACCAGTAATAAGGTGGTGATAATGCATGGCATTGGTCTTGACCGGCGTAATATGGTCACTTTCGGCACCGACAATGTACACCGGGCAGTGGATGGTGGCCGTTTGCTTTTTGTCTGCCAACCCTTGCCCCACCGCCGGTGACATGGCAAATACTGCTTTGATGCGTTGGTCCTGCAAATTCGGCATTTGCGCAGCCGATGCTGCTATCGCCGGATCATCCAGCAGTTTGATCAGATCCGGCATTTCCGGTATGTCGGCTTCTGCCCTGCCCTCAGCTGATTTCATAAATTTCACCAATGCCTGGTAGTCGATTTTTGCGCCGGCCAGGGCGATCACCGAATAGCCACCAATGGAAAAACCCGTGGCACCGATTCGTGCGGGATCGATGGATGGACTCCAGGTGGCATCCTTCAACAGGGCGGTCAGTACGTAGCTCAGGTCCTGGGGACGCTCCCAGAACTTCGCGAAGTATTCGGGAATCGGATTGTCAAAGGTATTGCCCCAATGATCGACGGCCGCTACCAGAAAGCCCGCCTGCGCCAGGGAAGCAGCCAGCCAGTGCAGCGTCAAACGGCTGCCGCCAGTGCCGTGGGAAAGCAGGATAAGAGGCAATCTCCCTTTGGTTACCTGGGCATTACGAATAGTGGGGGATAGCACAAAGGGCACCTGGTCGGTGTCGGTCGGAGCAAGGGAAGAAGAAGTCGGATACCACAGTTCGGTCGTCAGCGGGCGGTTCCGCACGGAATCTTTGAAGGAGAGGGTGGTTTGCCCTACCCGCCAGGTGGTGCCCGATTGTGCTACTACGGTCAAAGGAAGGATGAGCAGGAATGCCCATATCCAGGTTACAAGTTTGTTCATGGTCGTTGGGGGATGGATGAAAACCAAAACAAACGATTGTCGTTCGGACAAACATTGACAAATGATAAAAAAGGAGCGGTCAGCACTTGACTTTCAGGAAATAGCACCAACTTTTGAACCAGCCGCTGAAATGTAAGAAAGTCATTTCCGGGCTTTCAGTCGGCTCAGGGTTTCCTGCGTGATGCCCAGATAGGAGGCCATGACCCGGTTGGACAGCCGCTGCACCAGCGCGGGCTGGGTCCGAACCAGGTGTTCATAGCGCTCGCGGGCATCCATTGTGAGGAAACTTTCCAGTCTTCGGGTATGAATGAGCAGGGTTAGTTCCAGGTTGATGCGGTAAATCTTTTCCATTGCCGGCACTTCCCGGAGCAGTTTCTGGAAATCAAGGTAGGAAGTGAAGAGGAGATCAGAAGGTTCGTCGGTCTGCATAAAGTCCAGGGCGGGCTCCTGGGAAACAAAGCTGGCCAGCGCCGTACCCATTTCGCGCTCAAAAGCCAGGTAGCGGGTGGCTTCGTGGCCGTCGGGCTGCACGTAATACATACGCAGGTAGCCGCGGTTTACAAAATAGATATGCTGGCACAAATCGCCCTGGGCCAGCAGAATTTCGTTTCGTTTGGTCAATCGGGGCTTGAAATGAGCCAGTACGTGGGCAAGCTCATCTTTCGAGAAGGGGGCATTGGTGGAAAGGTATTCACTGAGTAAACCGTGATTGTCCATACGGAACCGCTTGAAGAACTTAATTCCCCATTCTTCTTATGCATTTTTTACTGAAGTCAAACGGATCAGGGAGATGATTAGTATGAAAACGGTTTCGGTCCCCTACGGATTGACCCCTGCTTTAAGGTAACCCACTCTTACCAACCTGTTTCAGGCAAGTAAACCATAAAACGATTATTTCCGGGGCTTTTTTCTGGGTTTCCCGAATACTTCCGTCAGAATTTTGGAAGCCTCCTCCACCTGGATATTCTGTTCGATCAGTTCTTCCAGATCCGTAATGGCCCCTTCGTGGATGGGCACACCCAGTGATTCGTTGAAAGCTTTGTGTTCCCGGTACTGTTTCAGGGCCTGCTCCATTTGTCCCAGCCTCAGGTAAGACAGGGCGATGTTATACCTGGCGTATAAAGCAGTCGAATCCAACTCTACGGCTTTCGCGGACAATTGAATACAGGCGTTGAATTCGTTGAGGAGGTATTTACTCCAACCCCGGCTTCCCCAAATGCCCGACTGGTTGCTTGTCAGTTGACTGACTTTGGCGTAGTCGGCTTCGGCGAGTTCCGGTTGATTAATCCGCTCGTATAGACCAGCCCTGAGCGTATAAGCCCAGGTATAGCTGGTGTCGATTTCGGCTGCATGCGAATAGTCGCCGATGGCCCGCTCCAGTTCGCCCGCCAAAGCGTAGGTCCGTCCCCTTTCCAGGTACGCGTAGGCATAGTTAGGATCCATTTTCAAAGACTGGTCCAGGTCCTGGATGGCCAGCTTGTACTTTTTAGTGGCCTGCCTGACCAGCGCCCGGTTGACGTAGGTAAACTTGTTCTCACGGTTCAATTTGATTGATTTGTCAAAGTCAGCCAGAGCCTGTTCGTAATCTTTCAGGTCCAGCAGAATGATGCCGCGGTTGAGCAGGGCTTCATCACTGAAGGGGTCCATTTCGACTGCCCGGTTGAAATCGGCCAGGGCGGCCTCTTTGTTGCCCCGGTCCCGCTTCAGGCGTGCCCGGTTGAGGTAGGCCAGTGCGTAGCGTGGATTGATGCTAATGGCCTGGTCGTAATCGGCCATAGCCCCTTCGTAGTCGTACAGCTGGATTTTGGAATACGCCCGATCCACGAAAGCCGAAGCTTTTTGGGGATGCCGGGTAAGCACGGAAGTATAATCGGCAATGGCACCGGCGTGGTCCCTCACGTAATCGCGGGCCATACCGCGCTTTTCGTACACCTCAGTCAGCGTGGAATCGAACTCCAGAATCTTACTCAGATCGTGGATGGCCCGTTGGTAGTTTTCCGTTTCAAACAGCAGCCACCCCCTTTGCCGGTACGCTTCAGGTAGCTCCTGCAGGTCGATGGCCTCACTGAAATCCCGGATGGCTTCCTGGTAATTCCGGAGCGCTTTTCTGGCCACGCCCCGCTTCAGATAGGCTTCGGCATCGGTCGAATCGGTGGTGATGACCTGGTTGAAATCCCAGATCGCTTTTTCGGGGTTGCCTATTTGCTGGTAGACCATTCCCCGCATCTTGTGACCGGGTGCGCAACGGGGCTCTGCCTGCAAGGCCGCATCCAGGGCGGGTATGGCCTGGTAGTAATTGTCGAGCAGGGCTTCGCAGAAACCCCGGTAAAAATGCGGGAGGGCCTGGGCCGAAATCTGCCTGGATTGGGCGGAAAAATCGACAAAGGCGGCCTGCATGCCGTACAATTTTTGGGACTTATCCGCAAGGAGTGCTTTTTTTCCCTTTTTCCCCGGTTCTACTTCCAATTGAAACACCCTGACCATGTCCGAAAAGGACTTTTCGTATTCCCGGCCTTCGTAGGAGATCCACGCCCGGTAGATCAGCGCCATCCCATTTTCCGGCTCCATCTCAATCACCCGGTTGCAGTCGTCCAGGGCTTTGGCATTTTCGCCGCTGAGTTTCCGAACCATCATCCGGGCCATATAGGCATCGGTTTGGCGGGGGTCAATGGCGATGCATTGATCAAAGCAGGCGATGGCTTTCTTTGCGTTGTTCAGCAGCAGGTACGTAGCGCCCATGCGCAGGTAAGCTTCCCGAAAATCGGGGGCCAGCTTCACTGCTTTCTGGTAAGACTTCAGTGCCTTCGCGTACTCCCGCTGGGCAATCTGCAAGGCACCCAGGTTGTAATACGCGTAGGCCATTTTCGGGTCGGCGGCAATGGCTTCCCGGTAATCATTGCCGGCACCTACAAAATCGCGCTGAAGGTACCGGATGTTGCCCCGTTCCATCAGGGCCGCAGCAAATACCCGGTTGAGGTCGATGGCTTCGGTAAACGCTTTCAGTGCCTCTCCGTACCGCTCCATCTGGGCCAGGCATAAGCCTTTGACGTAAAAAGCCATTTCGTACTTGGGATAAATCTTCAGGGCTTGCTCTGCATCAGCCATGGCCTCTTTGAACTGCCGGCGCTCCATTTTCTCCACGGCCCGCTTCAGGTACCCGGAGGCATCGTCGGGATTGAGCTTTCCCGAATTGAGATAATACTGATGGAGCGTTTTGTTGGGATCCAGGCTTTTGTTGTGCAGGGAATCGGACTTGAAATAGTTGCCAAAGTCAATCTGGGCAAAGGCAGCAGCGGGAACCCAACAACACAGAAGCAAAAGTAATTTTCGCATTACCGGAAGAAATTTTTCTTAGAAACCCTTTAAATCAATTTCAATGAGAAAGGAGTAACCTCTACCCCTATTTTACCAAAGCAAGTTTCGGCAATTTACATCGAATTTCATCTATCTGCTTAGCCGTTTCCGTTCTACTTTTGTATGAATTTTCAAAAGGTTTGATAGGTATGGAAAAGCAAAGCCCGCCTCTGTTCGAAGGCGGGCTAGGTGTTGAGGCTCAGGGTATTTCAACTCAACGGCTGGCCACGCTGGTAAGCGCACCGGCCTTGATCTGGTCTACCACGGCCGGATCGAGCAAGGTGGAAGTATCGCCCAGGTTGGCGGTATCGCCCTCGGCAATTTTCCGGAGAATCCGGCGCATGATCTTCCCCGAACGGGTTTTGGGCAGACCGGTTACGAATTGAATCTTGTCGGGCTTGGCAATGGGGCCAATGGCCCGCGCCACCGTCGCCAGAATATCGCGGCGGGTCAGGTCTTCGTCGTCCAGGTGCTTGGTACACACTACGTAGGCGTAGATGCCCTGTCCCTTCAGGTCGTGCGGGTAGCCCACCACTGCCGACTCTACGGCATCCACGTACATATTGATGGCATTTTCCACTTCTGCCGTCCCGATCCGGTGTCCCGACACGTTGAGCACATCATCTACCCGACCAGTAATGCGGTAATAACCATCTTCATCGCGCAGACAACCGTCGCCGGTGAAGTATAGGTTGGGATACGTAGCAAAGTAATTGATGCGGCAGCGTTCGTGATCGCCGTAGGTGGTGCGCAGCATGCCCGGCCAGGGGAAGCGGATGCAGAGGTTGCCGCTGACGCCGTTGCCCGTGATTTCCTTGCCGTTTTCATCGACCAGCAGGGGTTGAATACCGGGCAAAGGCAGCGTGGCGTAGCCCGGCTTGGTGGGCGTAACGCCGGCAATAGGAGAAATCATGATGCCGCCGGTTTCGGTTTGCCACCAGGTATCTACAATTGGGCACCTTCCCTTGCCAATGTGTTCGTGGTACCAGTTCCAGGCTTCCTCATTGATGGGCTCGCCCACGGAGCCCAGCTTTTTTAGCGAACCCAGGTCTTTGTTCTGCACGTACTCCAGGCCAGCTCCCATCAGGGAACGGATGGCCGTGGGCGCCGTGTACAGGATATTGACCTGGAATTTATCCACAATGTCCCAGAAGCGACCGGAGTCCGGCCAGGTTGGTACGCCTTCAAAAATCAGGGTAGTGGCACCCGCCGACAAGGGGCCGTACACAATGTAGGAATGACCGGTGATCCAGCCGATGTCGGCCGTGCAGAAATGCACTTCGCCGGGCTGGTACTGGAATACGGTAGAGAACGTATAATTGGCAAATACCGCGTACCCGCCGCAGGTGTGTACTACGCCCTTGGGTTTGCCGGTAGAGCCCGACGTGTACAGAATAAACAGCAGGTCTTCGGCGTCCATCTCTTCGGCCGGACACAACGGATTGCCCATCGTTTCTACTTTCTTGATCTCATCTTCCCACCACACATCCCGGCCTTTGATCATAGAGATGGCCGTGCGGGAGCGGGTCAGTACGATGGTTTTCTTTACCGAAGGACACTGAATGAGCGCATCGTCGATGACTGACTTCAGGGGAATTTCCTTGGCTCCCCGAAAACCACCGTCGGCGGTAATCACGATGTTGCACTGGGCATCCTGGATGCGGTCGGCAATGGATTGGGCAGAAAACCCGCCGAACACGACTGAATGCACTGCCCCGATGCGGGCGCAGGCCAGCACGGCAATGGCCAGTTCGGGCACCATGGGCATGTAGATGCAGATGCGGTCGCCCTTTTTGGCCCCGTTGTTTTTCAATACGTTGGCAAACTGACAGACCTTGAAGTGCAGTTCCTTATACGTCAGTTTGCGGTAGTGTTCTTCCGGGTCGTTGGCTTCCCAGATAATGGCCGTCTGATCGCCCCTTTCTTCCAGGTGCCGGTCCAGGCAGCTTTCGGTAATGTTCAGCTTTCCTCCTAAGAACCACTTTATATTGGGTTCGGAGAAGTTCCATTCCAACACTTTGTCCCAGGGTTTGCGCCACTGAAGGGCCGAAGCCTTTTCAGCCCAGAACCCTTCCGGGTCTTCCACGCTCCGTTGGTATTCGCGTTGGTAATCTTCCAGTTTGTCAATGGGTTGCATATAAACAGTTATCAGTAAACAGTGAAAAGTTATCAGTAAACAGTTATCAGTGAGCGATGTACTGAACACTATTTACCTGGTGTTTTGGGAGCCTACTTTGGTCATACCCGCTGATTGATCAGTAAAACAGGCTAGACCCGTTACACCCAAGTCTTTGAAAACGCAAGGTGTTAAATCCTTTTGACATTTGCACGCGGAAATCAATTCTGCCTTTTTCTTCCACCCGCAGCACTTGGCTTTGGTGGTCATACGGCGTTACAGGGTTCAACGCCGCTACGCAAAGCTGGTATCCATTAGCGTCTCCGTATCACCAATCGCGTGCCGTTTTCCACTACTTGGGCTTGGCTACTTGCTTTGGCTCCGCCTCCGCCATTAGCAATATTCATTCATCATTGTTTACTTTCAGATCAATCCTTCAGTCCCTCAATCCTTCAGTAGATCACTCAATCTTATAAATATAAGCTGTCTCGTTTTCGTTGTTGCGGGGATTGAGTACGTAGGCGATGTAATCGACCAGACTGATGTTGATCACCGTTTCCGGCCTTAGCGTGGGATACACTTTTTTCACCCGTGCTACCCGCTGTTCAATGTTTTTGTCGCCGAAGAAAACTACGTAATTGGGGCGTACGTCATTGCCGCTCTCAATCTGTGTTTTCAGGTCTTCCGGCGTGTTTTCGTTGGTCAGTTCGTAAGCGCCATCCCAGCGGTCGAGGTAAAACCAGGGCAACAAAGGGATGCCCGAATTGTCCCTTTCCGCAATCATCTTCCGGTAATCTGACTTGTGGTAGAGGTAATACAGCGATTCCACGCGGCTGCGTTTGGTGTAGGTAAAGCTCACGATTACCAGCGCCAGACTATTGATCACCAGCGTAAAAATCCACACCCCCCGGCGCAGTTTCCGCTGCCGTTGCCAGAAGGCCGAACTTTCTACGATTTCCATCCAGCCGGTGATGCCCAGCATGAGAAAAAAGGGCAGCAGTGGAAAAATGAAGCGTTCCTGCTTGTTGGGCGAATAGGAATGAAATGCAAAAAAGACCACCGATGCCCAGAAAATGGGCGCGTACTTTTTCCAGTTTTTGAAAAAACCGGCCCCCAACGCCAGGCTGAACGGCGGGAGCAGCAATCCCAATACGGTCAGAAAATACTGGTACCAGGGACCATTGGGATAGTCGCCCGCGTGCTCAATGTTATAAATGATGTAATTGTACAGTGTGATAAACGGAGTACCCCATGCGTACCATTCGGCCATCCCTTCGATGAGCGCTCCGACGGCAAAACCCAAAGAAAAAAGAAAAATGTCTTTGATTCTGAACTGAGACAAGAGGTATAGTCCCAGGCCGACCCCGAACAGAATGGACTGAAAACGGAGAATAAAAGCCACGCTGAACAGGAAGCCGCATAAGATCACGTTCCAGACGGGACGTTTGTCTTCGGCCAGCTGGAGGTAGTAGAAGCCCGCCAGCAATGGAGGAATACAAATGATTTCCCGCAGGTTGCGGACACTCAGAAAGGGCAGGCACCACAACAGCGCTAGTGCCAGCCCAACCATCCGGGCTTTCTTTTCGCCCGAAATCCGCCGGGTAATGAGGTAGCCGTAGTATACAATCAGCAGCGAATATGCGCCGTGAATAAAGCGGACCAGGTACATCTTCAACTGCGGATCGCTAAGGCCGACTTTATCCATTAACCAGAAAAGCACACTGTGCATGCCTGGGTAGATAATGCTTTGCAGAAAAGGCTCGTTCCGGTTGTACCAGTGGTAAATACCTTCGATCCAGCGCTGGGCCACTTCGATGATCAGGAAGTGATCGTCGGACATGCCGTAGCCTTTGGAAAACAGAACGGATACCAGACGCGGAATGGCAGCAATGATCAGAAGGCTGGCCAGCGGGTTTTTCTCCCAATAATTCAGCAATCGCTGCGTAATCGTTTCGTTTTGGGATAAAATGTGTTCGGGCATAGAAGGAAGGAAATCGGACCGCTAATTTCGGGAGAGTTTGTTTGCAAGCCAAAAGGATCGGATATTTTGTTTGGTGTTACAATTTATAAAGTGTAACACCAGAATTCGGGAGGCCGCTTGTTCCTTGTTCTTTTACTTCCCTAATATTGCGGGAAAGACAAACCGCATGAAGGTCTCATCTCTCAATAATTCATCCCATGAAAAAAATATGTCTGATCTGGAGCTTGGCCATTCTGCTGACTTCCTGTTCCTCCTCCCAGATGTCCGTGACGGAGGCAATGAACCTGCTCAACGGTAAATGGTCGCTGCAATCGCTCAACGGGCAAGGCGACCTGACTACTTTATTTACCAATCAGTTACCCGCGTTGCAATTCGACACCCAGGCGATGCGGATAAGCGGAAGCGATGGCTGCAACCGACTCACCGGCCCACTTCGCGTGGAAGACGGCAATAAAATTCGTTTTGACCAGCTGGCGGGCACCAAGATGGCTTGTGAAGGGCAGGGATCGGGTGTGTTCCTGAACGCATTGAATAAAGTAACCACCTTCCAGTTGGACAAGGGTACCCTGAAGCTGCTGTCGGATGGGCAAGAAATGATGACCTTGGTAAAAGACAATCAATAACCGAATCCAGCCCTATTCCTTCCAGCCATGAAATACCCGCGTTTATTTTACTTACTATCCATTCTTTGTTTTGCTTCCTGTCAGGGAAATAAACCTTCGCAGCCGGAAACCAGTCAGGCAACTCCGACTCCTGAGGCTACTGAGACGACCACTTCGTCCAATTGCTACCGGGCTATTTCGGGCAAAGACAGCGTGCTGATCCACCTCCGTACGACCGGTCAGAACGTGCAGGGCGACCTGATTTATTCTTTTTTTGAAAAAGACAACAATACCGGCACCCTGAACGGCGCTTTCAGCGGAGATACACTATTTGCGCAATATACCTTTATGTCGGAAGGACAGGAATCAGTGAGGGAAGTGGCGTTTCTGAAAAAGGGCGATGCGCTGGTGGAAGGTTTCGGATCGGTGAAGGAAAATGCCGGCCAAATGGTATTCGAAAACCGAAATGCGCTAGAATTCAACGGTAAGCTCAGCTATCAAAGTACGGATTGCCAACCGGACGAACACGGCTGCATCACCCTGACCGGTCATTATTGGTCCGTACTGAAAAAAGATTGCGTCCGTCCCGGAGAAACGGGCATCCGCCTGAATGCCGGGGCCGAATTCAACGCCAAAGCCAAGCCTGCCTTCCTCTTGTTTTCGGATGATCAGCAGCAGGCCGAATTGTTTCTGCCCGGATCAAAGGCTTCCCTCCTCTTGCAGCGCCAGGGAACCGAAGGCAGCCACCACTGGGTAAGCGGCGACTGGAAGCTCTATCCCTGGAAAGGCTACGTACTGAAGCAAAAAGACCAGGTGGCCTACGCTGGCCGGTAATCCCATCCAATATGAATCGCTTTACCGGCTGGATAGTGCTTTGCCTGCTCATCAGCAACTGCTCGGGTCGAAAGCACCCGCCGGTTTCTGCTCACCCGGATACTTCTCAGGTAGCTCAATCCATGCCTTTGCCCCAGGAATTCTCTCCGAAAATCGTGTATTTCAAAGCCACCGGAACGGAGCCTTTCTGGAGCCTAGAGATCTCCGAAGATAGCCTGCGGTTCCAGTCTCTGAGCCCGGGGTACGAAACCTTTGCGGTACGGCATTCGGAACCGGCTCAGGCAACGGACGCCAACGTAAAAAGATATCAATCGGCGACGGGATCCGGACCAATGAATGTGCAAATCCGGCAGGCTTCCTGCGTAAATGCGATGTCGGGGGAAGCAAGCCCGTACACAGTGAGCGTGGAATTGAAACGGAGTACTGATCAGGAATTCACCACTTTCAAAGGCTGCGGAAATTATCAGATCGATTATCGACTACACGACCTATGGGCATTGGAAGAATTAGGCGGAAAGAAAGTGACGCCTGCCCAATTTGAAAAAGCGCTTCCCTTACTGGAAATCAAGGCCCAGGAAGCGACGTTTATGGGCTTTGCCGGCTGCAACGAAATGAATGGAAAACTGTTTTCTGAACGCAATCAGCTGCGCTTCATCAATGTGCGCACCACCCGGAAAGCCTGTGCCGACGGTAACCTGGAAGCTGCTTTTTTAAAGGCGCTTCAATCGACTACCGAATATCGGCTTGAGAACAATCACCTTTTCCTTTCCAATCCGGATGGTCAGTTGGTGATTTTCAAGAAAGTGGATTGAATAAAAACAGTTCTCCGAATTTTTCTCCTCCTTTTGCTAGCAAAGCCTTCCGGCAGAAATGCCTGTTTAATCTCAGCAAAACCGGTATTTTTGTCTGATGCGGGTGGCTGTTTTTCAGCTGCCTCTTTCCTGTCTCTCTTTGGGTTTTTAAGTGATTAGCAAAAATTGGTTTATTATTTATATCACCCCCAACCCCCTAAAGGGGGCTAAAATGACTGAAAGCCCCCTTTAGGGGGTTGGGGGTGAATGCAAACTATTTTTCCACTGGGTACTTATTTATGCACTTCTTTCGGATCAAAATTGTACGCTTCTTATTGGCTGGTATCTTCCTCTTTGCCTGCTGTAGTCTTTGGGCTTGTCGGTCGGACCAGGAGCAAACTGCCCGGATGGCTCAATTGCTGAAGGAGACAGAAAAGAACTTTCAGGTCAGCAAGAATATGTACGCCAACGCACTGCGGGTAAGCTATTTCGACAGTTTGATGCAGACGACTTCATCCCCTGAACAGAAAAACGGGTATGTGTACCAGAAAGCCATCGAACTGCTCTTTGCCGGAAAGCCCGCGGAAGCCATTCCGCTGTTCGAGCAGGTGCGGCAATACCAGCTCCAACACCCCAGCGATCAGCGCTCCACTGCGCCGGCTTCCTTTGCCGAATACCAGCAGGAAAAGGAAAGGTCAGCTTCGTTGTTGGGCAACTACCAAAAAATGAGCGCCTTGGATCAGTACCTGGCGCTGGCTTACCTGCGGCTGGGCGAACAGCAAAACTGCCAGCTCAACCACACTTCCGCTTCCTGCCTCTTTCCCATCCGGGCGGCGGGTGTTCACCAGTTTCCCGACGGCTCCCGAAAAGCCATTGAACACTACCAGCAATTACTGGGCAAAGATTCCACGGACCTGACTTCCCGCTGGCTGCTCAACGTGGCTTATATGACGCTGGGCGAATACCCCCAGGCCGTACCTTCCCGATGGCTGATTCCACCCCAAAGCTTCGAATCCGACTACCCGCTCCGACCTTTTCCCGACGTAGCTCCTCTGGTGGGCCTGGACGCCAACGGGCTCTCCGGCGGCGTGGTCATCGACGATTTTGACAAGGACGGTTTCCTGGACGTGATGCTCTCTTCCATTGGGCTGAAAGACCAGGTTCGCCTGTTCAAAAACGAAGGCAACGGGGCGTTTACCGAAAAGACCGAAGCGGCGGGTCTGAAAGGCATTACCGGCGGCCTCAATATGGTACAGGCCGACTACAACAACGACGGTTATGTGGATGTGCTGGTCCTGCGCGGTGGCTGGTTTGAAGCTTTCGGAAAGCAACCCAACTCCCTGCTGCGCAACAACGGCGATGGCACCTTCACCGACGTGACAGAAGAAGTGGGTTTGCTTTCCTTTCACCCCACGCAAACCGCTACCTGGAACGACTTCAACCGCGACGGCTGGCTCGACCTGTTCATCGGCAACGAAACTTCCAGTAAAGCCAACTTTCACCCTTCCGAACTGTACCTCAGCAACGGTGACGGTACCTTCCACGAAGTAGCGGCCCAGGCGGGTGTAACGGTCAACGAAAACGGCTTGTATTCCACGCCTCACTACGTCAAAGGCGTCGTTTCCGGCGATTACAACAATGATGGCTGGCCGGACCTCTACGTCTCGACGGCTTCGGGCAGGCGCAATTTCCTGTTCAAAAACAACGGCACCAATGCCGTCGGACAGATTACTTTCAGCGATGTGACCCACGAAGCCGGGCTGGATCACGAAATTTACTCCTTCCCCACCTGGTTCTGGGATTACGACAACGACGGCTGGCTGGACCTTTTCGTGGCGGGTTACCGGCGAAGCAACCGGCAGGGTTCCATTGCCCAGGACGTGGCAGCTGAATATCTGAACCTACCTCATCAGGCCGAAAAAGCCTACTTCTACCGCAACAACCACGACGGCACCTTTACCAACGTAGCCGCTGAGGTAGGCTTAGACAAAGTGATTCTGGCCATGGGTGCCAACTTCGGCGACCTGGACAACGACGGCTTCCTGGACCTGTACGCCGCTACGGGAGAAATCAACCTGAATTCAGTCATCCCTAACCGGATGTTCCGCAATGCTGAAGGCAAACAATTTCAGGACGTCACGACGGCCAGCGGCACCGGGCACCTGCAGAAAGGCCACGGCGTTTCCTTCGCCGACCTGGACCAAGACGGAGACCAGGACCTATACGTGGTTCTGGGCGGGGCTTTGGAAGGCGACGTTTTCCAGAACGCCCTCTTTGAAAACCCCTACCAGGACGAAAACGCCTGGATCACGCTGCTGCTGGAAGGCCGGGAATCGAACCGGATGGGCATCGGGGCCCGGGTGAAACTGGTGGTGAAGGAAAAAGGTCAGCGTCGGGATATTTACCGCGAACTCAATTCTGGCGGTAGCTTCGGTTGTTCGCCTCTGCGGTTGCAGGTAGGTTTGGGTAAAGCAGAAACGCTGGAAAGCATGGAAATCACCTGGCCGGTGTCGGGCAAGAAGCAGGTTTTCAATCAACTACCCCTACGGCGCACGTTGCACATTACGGAAGGGGAACAAAACTACCGGGAAGTACCGATGAAAAAATTCAGGCTGGAAAAGCCTGATGGGCATACGGCCCATACGCGTCATTAAATACTGTGTGAAGTCAATTTAAGCAGGTTTTGCCTTTGGCCATTTGTCATCTCGACGAAGGAGAGATCTATTTTTAACCTCTATCAAATACATCCGTAGCGTTTACTCAGAATTCGTACGGATAGCCAATTTCATCCAGGTCAGCCCGCAGTGCCTTCCAATCGGACAGATTTGGGTTTAGGTCGCTCACCATTTGCCGGGTCAGGGGCTTTCCTTCGTACACCTGTTGCAGAATGGGCAAAGGCAATTCATCCGCCAGTTCGCCTTCGTAGTATTCTTCAGCCCAGTCCTTGTACGTTCGCGGATTGCCATCCAGCATAAACAGCAGGCTTTCCGAACCGTCGCCGTCCGGATCATCGTTGCCCAGCGGGTTGTGCCCTGCCTGCCACTTCGAATCACCGTATTTTCTCCACACGCAGAAAGTAGCGCCCAGTGATTTGACCGGATCGGTGAAAACAAATTCCTGAAATTCGCCGGGAATGACCTCTGCGCTTGGCTCCCACGGTTCGATTCCTTCGGCGATTCCATTGATGATGGCCCCGTGTTCGCTGAACAGAATCAGGTATTCGTCGCCGTCCCCATCCCGCATAGCGGCACACGCTTCTCCCCGGTCCCAATTGGCATCGTAGGAAAAATAACGGAACTCCCATTCGGGACTCACGATGGCATCCAGGGCGGCAATGGCTTTGCTGATCTGCTTCAGCCGGTCAATATCCGGAAGTTGGCTCAGGTTCTGCGTTGAAATCATCAGACTCATTCTATTAATTTATCCCAGTAACGGAAGAAGTGAATATCCGTTGCGTTTCGGATTTGAATTCGGGGCATGAGAGGCATTTATATGGGATTCTTTCCTTCACGGCAGAACGCACCCGATTGTGGTAACGGGATTAAAAAGCAAGCATCCGCTACAACGCTCGTGCTTTAGCGGATGCTTGCTTTTTCGGCTACAGGTCTTCCCTACAGCGTCGCCATGTCAATCACAAACCGGTAGTGTACATCGCCGGAGAGCGTACGTTCGTAGGCTTCGTTGATTTGGTTGATTGAAATCACCTCTACGTCGGAAGAGATGTTGTGCTCCGCGCAGTAATCCAGCATTTCCTGCGTCTCCTTGATGCCACCCACCAGAGAACCCACCAGACTGCGGCGCCCAAAAATAAACGGGAAGGCGGCCACCGGCGTAGGTTCGGGAGGAGCACCCAGCAATACCATCACGCCGTCGGTTTTCAACAGGGCCATGTACGCATTGTAGTCGTGGGGCGCGGATACCGTGTCGATGATGAAGTGGAAACTGTTGGCCAGTTCTTCCATCGTTTTTTTGTCCGTCGTCAGTTTGAAGTGATGCGCTCCCAGGTGGGCGGCATCCTTGGCTTTGCTGGCGGAACGGCTCAGCATGGTCACTTCCGCCCCCATGGAGGCGGCTAACTTGACGGCCATGTGTCCTAAGCCACCCAAGCCCACTACCGCCACTTTATCGCCCGCTTTTACGCCCCAGTGCCGCAAGGGCGAATACGTGGTAATGCCGGCGCACAGCAGCGGGGCTACTTTTTCAAGGGGCAGCTTGTCGGAGATGGACAATACAAAATGCTGAGTCACTACAATGTGGCTGGAATAACCACCTTTGGTAATCGTCTTTTTGTCCTGGCTCGGGGAATTGTACGTCTGCGTATGACCGTTTTCGCAATACTGTTCCAGATCCGCCTGACAATTGGCACAGTGCCGGCAGGAGTCCACAAAACAACCCACGCCTACGGTGTCCCCTTCCTTGAATCGGGTCACGTTGGTGCCCACCCGGGTTACTTTCCCCACAATTTCGTGTCCCGGCACGACCGGATACACGGTGCCGCCCCACTCATTGCGGGCCGTGTGGATATCGGAATGGCAAATGCCGCAGTACAATATCTGGATTTCCACGTCATCCGGAGCGGGTTCCCGCCGGTCAATGGTAAGGGGAGCCAGCGGTTGATCCGCCGCCTGGGTTCCATACGCTTTTACTGAATTCATTGGTAGGATTGGGTTAGGTGCAATAATGTGTGTATAAACTTATAACGAAGGGATAAAGTTATGACAAAGTCTGAAATGAAATCAGTTCGACTCCGCAAATGGAATAACTAGCCTCAGTGCTGCAATTTATTTTCAGAAAAGAGCGTGGTCAGCGGATGATTTTCCAGATGCGGGAGGAATGTCAAGATTGGAAACAAAATCAAGGTTGCCGGATAGTTGCCGCTTCCGAATGGGCTTTGAGGTGATTCAGTATCCGCTGGTGAATTTGATTGACAATGAAGTCCCTCGACAAAGAACAGCAAAAGTCAACCTGGCTGGACAGGAATGCCTATCCGTAGTTTTAAGGTAAGCGAAGCACGGCAAACAAAGCGCTCAATTATAGTAGCTCTACAGGCAAAGACGCAAGAGCGCAGGCAAACCCACGGTAATCAGTCGGCGGGATGGATGGAGTGAAAACACATTACAAGGATTCTGGATCGAAAGCACGTTCCCAATTTTTCACTCTTACTCCCGGATGGTGTTCCGCCATGTAGCGGGTAAAGCGTCGGAAATTTTTCCGTTCGGGCAAAATACGGACTGATTGTTCCTCATCTCTTTCATCCGTATAGACGATTTTCCACATGCGCTCTTCGTTGATCTCCATATTAGCCAGGCCAATCATAACAATGCGGTGCAATGGAACTGCTACGTAAAGTTGTCGCCGGCGGATGTGCAGAAAATCCTGATCAAATTCAACCGTTTTGGTCTGGTGAAATACGAAAGCCAGTATACCACAGACAATGCTGATCACCGTGACGGGCAGTCTGACTTCTGACACTTCATCCGAAAAAATGCCAAATCCCAGAAAAACAAGCCCAATGGCCAGTAGCAGATATTTAACGGGTTGCAAATTCCTGGAAATTTTTGTTCGTTCCATTTCAAAACAGTCTATAGATGGGAAAATTTCTGCTTCATCTCGTACCGGGATCGGTATACATCCAGGGATAATTATCAGGGTTGATTTCCAAGTAAAAGAAATGGGTGACCGATGATGGATTGATCATTTTCCTTTGGCTTGGTACTCAATGAGCTCCTTCCTGTACTCCGCGTTGCCGGGATTGCTAAAACTACGATACTTCAATTTTGCCAATTGGGCATCGTCCCAATGTTGAACATTCAATAAAGCAGACATGGGAGTAAAGTACAGCACCAATGCCAATCCACCCAACAAGCCGGTTCTTACCAGCATTTGTCGGTAATAATTGATGAAGGTGTCTTTTTTACTTTTCATCAACAGGGCGATGACCAGCAAAATCAGGCCGGCTCCTGTGCCTATCAGTAATAATGGCTGGCTTCCTTTCCAGTACATCAGTTTGAAGAGCACCCCGGTCGTTGTGATGGACAGAAACAGGCCGGCAGCGATGGAAAGTGGCATGTTTTGGTCTTTCAGGTTTTTGCCCGAGAAAAAGTAGAAGGAGAGCGGAAAATATACCATCGACAAGGCAGACAAGGTGATGATCAGCAAAAAATCACCCCCGCTCCAATGCATTAACCGAAACAATAAACCAATTAAAAACAGGACACCCAATGACTTTTCCGTTTTCATAAGACGCAGCACATTCATTAAATCATCGCAATATATCATTTATATTAACGCGACAATGAAGGCCTGTTTTTTCTTTAGAAAAAGGTATCCGGCAGGATGTAATCATATGGCTGGAAAGCCATCCTTTCAGATGCCCCTTTTGATTTTCTTCAGAATGTCGGTATACAACTTTCTGCGGTCGTCGTTGCGGGGGTTGATGGAATAAGGGATGATCCCACTGCTTTTGAGCAGGTCAATCTTGCTTTTGATTTGGCTGGCAATGGTGGAGGGATAAAAGTAAACAATTTTATTCTCGACGGGGAAAACCCGGGTCAGTTTCGCCCGCTGCCGGAAGGTGAGCAGCCACCAGAGGTGAATTTCGATAAAATCCAGCGTCAGACCGATGATGTAGATGTCTTTGGTGAAAAAGAAATCCAGCCAGCTGTAGTTTTCCCGGATGTTTCCCTTCAGGCGTTTGGTCAGCGGATCGAATTTTTCCTTGTAAGCGGCCCCGGTGCCCGTGACCACGTAATTCCGCATCTGTTGCAGATAGCCGCTGTACTGTTCGTAACCCAGGTTGATAGAAGAAGGCTGATTGGCATCGCCGTGAATGTGCCAGAACCTGGTTTGGCTGACGCAGTGGTGCCGAAACACGCTGAAGACAGTTTCCCGAACGGCTCCACAGTTGATCAGCGAAGCCGTTTGCGGTTCCAGCACGCTTTCCAGGGTAAAGTCATAATTGGTCGTGAGCAGGTTGGGCAGGCCCATCTCTATGATCTCCTTGTGAATTTCATTGGGTTCCAGATGCTGGATTTCCCGGGCAATGAATTCCTTGATTTCGATTTCACGAAAATTCCGGTTCTTCACGGCTTCTACGTAGATCTCTTCGTAAAGCAATGGGAAGGGCTTGCCATCCAGACTGATCTGCCCGGTTGCCCCGATAAAGTCGATGAGATTGCTGATCAGGTCCGACCACTTATAGTCCTGCCTGATGTTGTTGATGCCGTTGCCGATGAGAAAAACCTGATCCGTCATAAGGCTTGCAAGATATGGTTCTTCGTGAATTCCGAAGTGGAATCCAACACTTATTCGCAGCAGTAGATCCGGTCCTGCATGGGATTCACCCAAAAGCGTTTGTTCAGCAGCCAGCCGGCAGTTCCCACGTCCGGATCTGCCCGTCGTAGGAGGCGCTGATCAGGCTGCTTTGATGGAGAACCAGCGACTGCACAAAGTTAGCGTGCGGGTAGGTTTTCAGACAGACATCCGTCCTCAGGTCCCAGATCCGCACCTGGTTGTCTTCTCCCCCGCTGGCCAGGTAGTGCCCGTTGAACAGCAGCAAGGTACGGACAATACCCCGGTGAGCAGCAAAAGTCTGCTCAACCACCCAGTTGTCCCCGCTTGGCTGCCATCTTCGGACAGTAACTTCACCGTTTCCATTTCCACTAATCAGCCTGCGCGTTGCTGGATCGAAGGCCAGGCAATGCACGGGTGACCCTTCCGCAAACGTAGCCAGACACCTGCCCGTACGGTAATCCCAAACCCGGACGGTACCGTCTTCGGAAGCGGATGCCAGACGGTTTTCTGATAATTTGATCACACTCCACACCCAATCCTGGTGACCGCACAGGGTTCGAACCTCCTCCCCGGACAGCGTGAATAGATGAATGCGGTTATCTCCTCCCCCACTGGCAAGCCAGTTGTCATACAGTTGGCACAGAGTAAGCACCGCGGCCTGATGGAAATGAAATTCCTTTTGGAAACGGAACCTACCTTCCTCCCACTGCCATACTTTGATCAGCTGATCGCGGGAACCCGACAGGAACGTGCTTTCATTTGCCTGGGCCAGGCAAAGAATAGAGTGCTGATGTCCTGGCAGAAGTTGTACGCAATCCCCTTCCCGATCCCAGACTTTGATCAGTTTGTCACGGCCGCCACTGATGAGCCGGCCGTCGTTGAAAAGCAGAAGCTTCCAGATGTAGCCCAAATGTCCTTCCTGATACGGCTTCCGGTTCTCCGTGACGGAGACGGATTCCGGCTCTTTCCTCTCATACAGAATGTCGCTGCGGAGCACGTACTTTTCGCCCGACCGGAGTTCTTCGCCTTCGTGCCACAGGTTGTGGTCGAAAATGATCAGATCACCCTGCCGGGGCAAGTAGGCGGCCCAGACTTCTTCCGCATCTTTGGATCGGTAAAACAGGGTTCTCCCGCCTTCGAAGGCTTCGGCACCGTTGAGATAAAGCATAAACGTCAGCTTCGACTGCACCCGATCGGAGCGGTAATGCACACCATCCAGGTGCCGGTGAAAGTACTGGCCGGCTGAATACCGGCAGAAACGGAAGCGGCTGTTCAATTCCAGCAGTTGCCAGGTACCGGCTTCGACCCGATTTTCTGACTCAATCGCAATGCTTTCAGGCAAAAAGGGTCGGACCAACTCAAATAATTTCTGAGCCAGCGTATCCGAATCCTGCACCAGCCGGTCGTTATTGCGGTAAGAAGTCGGGTAATGGTCACGGGCCTGGCGGAACGAACTTTTGACCGTTTCTGTCAGTAGCTGCTCACAATCAGACCTGGAGAAAAGGCCAGGGATTACCTGGCAGACATGGTTACTTTCCGCGAGCAGATAGTGGCTATTTTCAGTAGAATGCGTCATTGAAGAAAATTCCAATTCGGAGTCAAATTATGAATTACTTTTACAAAAGGTCTCCTATTTTCCGGACGCCTTCCAACCAACGTTGAAGTATTTATGGCTTTTTTTCGCCTTTCGTTCTTTCTGTACTGGCTGCTTTCCCTGCCTGTCCTGGCTCAAAACAAGAAATTTGAATACCTGGGCACGGAACACGGGCTTTCTCAAAGTACGGTGCTGAGCATTTTTCAGGACAGCCGGGGCTTTATGTGGTTTGGTACCCGCGATGGTTTGAACAAATACGACGGCTATGGCTTTACCACTTACCGCAACGTACTGGGCGACTCCAATAGCATCAGCCACAATATGATCCAATACATCCGGGAAGACCAGCACGGAAATATCTGGATTGGCACCTCCGGAGGTGGCTTGAATGTATTGGACCGGCAAACGGAAAAGTTTGTTCACTATCAACACCAACCGCATCATCCGTCCGGTATTGCCAGTAATTTCATCCGGCAGTTTTGCTTCGATCATCAGGGCAACCTCTGGATCGGAACCGGCGACCGGGGTTTGGATTGGTTTGATCAGGTCAATAAAAAATTCATCCACTTTCCATCCCGGCCCAACGACCCGGATGCTTTACACGGTCAGGACGTAAGGGCGGTACTGATGGATAGCCAGCAGCGCATCTGGGCAGGAACGGCCGGCGGGGGGCTTCACCGGTACGACCGTGAAACGGGAAAGTTTATTCACTTCCGGCACCAGCCAGACAATCCCTCTTCCCTTTCGAGCAACAACATCCGGTTTATTTTTGAAGACAGTCGGAAAAACCTCTGGGTGGGTACTTACGGTGGTGGTCTCAACCTGCTGGACCCGGCAACGGGTCGTTTCCGTCGCTACCAAAAGCAAGCCAATCAGCCGAACAGCCTCTCCCACAACTACCTGGTTTCCATCGCTGAAGATGCAGCGGGTAAGCTGTGGATCGGCACCGAAAACCAGGGCCTGTGCCTGTTCGATCCGGTAAGGGAAACGTTTGAAAACTACGTACACAACGAGATAGACCGCAGTAGCCTGAGTGCCAACTCCATCAATTCCCTCTACCGGGACGCCAAGGGTAATATGTGGATGGGCACTTTTACCGGCGGCATCAATCTCTGGAGCATCGATGCCAGTCAGTTTGCCCACTACAAACGCAGCTCCGATCCGGCCAGTCTCAGTCACAACAGCGTATTGAGTCTGTATGAAGACGCGAATGAAATCATCTGGGTGGGTACGGACGGAGGTGGACTTAATCGGTTTGACCCGACAACCGGCAAGTTCTCTCACTATCGGCATCAGGAAAACAACCCCCAATCCATCTGCGGCAATTACGTCTTGGCCGTGGCCGCCGACCAAGCCGGCAAACTGTGGATTGGTACCTGGGGAGAAGGCATTACGGTATTCGATCCGGAGCAGAACACTTATGTGCATTACCGGGAAGAGGCACAAAACCCGGCCAGCCTGAGCAGCAACGACATCTGGATCATTTATCCGGACCGGCAGGGGCAAATCTGGATCGGGACCTACGGCGGCGGACTGGACTTGTACGACCCCGCCAAACGGGGCTTTATTCATTACCGGCACGACCCGTCCGATCCCTACAGCATCAGCCACAATGCCATTTCTTTCCTCTACGAAGACCAACAGGGCCGTATGTGGGTGGGTACGGAAGGCGGTGGGCTCAATCTGCTGGATCGTAAAACCAGGCGTTTCACCCGATTTGAATACAGTGCTGACCCGCATTCGCTTGGCAGCAACCACATCAATGCCATCTGTGAAGACCGGACGGGACAATTGTGGATTGGCACCAATGCGGGTTTGAACAGCCTGGATCCGGTAAGTCGTAAAATCACCCGCTACTCCAACCTCAGGGGTCTTTCTAACGACGCGGTGATGGGCGTCCTGGAAGACGAAAATGGCAATCTGTGGCTGAGCACCAACCACGGAATCGTCCGGTACCATCCCCCAACGGGCCATCTGATCAACTTTACCGCCGCTGATGGGTTGCAGTCCAACGAATTCAAGGAAAAAGCCTTTCTCAAAAGCCGGTCGGGGATGCTGTATTTCGGAGGAAAAAACGGCTTCAATGCCTTTTTGCCGGACTCCATTCGTCGAAAGCAATACGCCCCGCCCCTGCTATTGACCGGACTGAAGCTTTTCAATCAGCCCGTTGGCGTTTGGGATAAAATAGACGGGAAAGTGATTCTGGCCGGCTCCATTTCCGACACCCGGCAACTGACGCTTCCTTACCAGTACTCCGTCATCACGTTTGAATTTGCGTCTCTCAACTACACGGCTCCCGAAAAAAAGCAGTACGCCTACCGGCTGGAAGGTTTTGACCGGGACTGGCGGGAAGTGGGCACCCAGCGCACCGCCACCTACACCAATCTGGACCCGGGAACGTACGTGTTTAGGGTAAAAGGCCTGAACAATGAAGGAGAGTGGGCCACGGCCACCACTGCCCTAAAACTGACCATTGTGCCGCCTTTCTGGAAAACGTGGTGGTTCAAACTACTATCCGGCCTGGGAATTCTGGCTGCGTTTGTTGCCTTTTACCAAATCCGGACCCGATTGATGGTGCGCCGGAAGAAGGTGCTGGAACGAATGGTGACCGAGCGGACGGAGGAAATCAGGCTTCAGGCCGTGGAGATTGAACGCATGAATGCGCTGCTCAAACAACATAACCAGACGCTGGAACACAACGTGGAGGACATCACGAAGGCCCGGGTGATGCAAAAGCCGCTCACGTTTGAAGAGTTCAAACAGATTTTTCCCGACGACGATACCTGTCTGAAATTCATGGCCGATCTGAAGTGGAGCAAAGGATTTCGTTGCAAGAAATGCGCGAATACCATTTATGGTCCCTGGAAGTCGCCTTATTCGCGTCGGTGTACCCGCTGCAACTACGTAGAGTCAGCCACAGCCTTCACGATCTTTCACAGCATCAAGTTCTCTATCCTGAAGGCTTTTTACATGCTTTTTCTGGTTCACCAGCAGAACGGAATCACAGCCGAAGAACTGGCCCAGATCGTAGACATCAGCAGCAAAACCGGGAAAGCCATGAAAAGGAAAATACTGGACGTGATGGCAGAAAAAAAGCCCCGGAAGAAAAACAGCAGCTGGGAAGACCTGATCCTGGTGGAAAGTCAGAAAAAAGAACCGATAAACGCTTGAAAAGATTGCGGGTAATAACACCCGCAATGGCGCACCGTCCGTAATAGCGCAAAAGCGGGAATGGTAGCGGGTAAAATGGAATGATGGCGGGCATTTTACTCCTTTTTTATCGGTATTATTGGTACCTTCTCCTTTCGTTTCGTAGGCATTTAATCCTTTTCATTTCAGCCAGATAGCTTCGTCATTGTTCGGCACGGATCGATATTTTCGTTCCCCTTACTTTTTATAACTTATTGTATATAAGCATATTATATTCACATACTGCTTGCATTTGGTTTTTTCTTTGCCTAAGTTTGTCTTACCGGGTTTTAATCGAAGTTCTGATCTGTTTATAGCATTCATTCAATGTGGAGCCGCATCGGGAAGGCTGTCAATTGAAATAAGCATGTTCACTTTTATTGAACAATCACTGGCGATGCAAAACCTGGGTATGCAATACACTTCCTGGCAATCGGAGTAATATTAAACCGAAACCACGTAAATCAGCAATTATTCATCTAAACCAAATTAAATCTCATGAACAAAACCGCCTATCTGGCTGCGATGGTACTGGCTCCCCTCGCATTTGTCCATCTTCCGAATCCTATTTTCCATGTCTCTCCGGTGCAGAAAGAAATCCAGACTCAGCCTAAGAAAGGCAAAACTGCTTTGTTCAATGGCAAAGACCTGAGCGGCTGGAAGGTGTACGGAACGGAAAAGTGGTACGTAGAAAAAGGAGAGTTGGTCTGTGAGAGCGGCCCCGATAAAGGCTATGGTTACCTGGGCACGGAGAAACCCTATAAGGACTTTGAACTGACCCTGGAATTCAAGCAGGAAGCCAACGGCAACAGCGGCGTATTCTTCCGCTCTTCTATCGAAGGCACGAAAGTAAGCGGCTGGCAGGTGGAAGTGGCCCCTCCCAACCACGATACGGGTGGCATTTACGAATCGTACGGCCGGGGCTGGCTGGTACAGATACCCGACGAAAAAGAGAACATTCTGAAGCCCGAACAATGGAACAAGATGAAGATCCGCGTAGTCGGCAGCAAAGTGACTACCTGGCTCAACGGCCAGCAGATGGTTGAACTGACCGACGATAAAATCGGGGCGGCCAACGGTTCCATCGCCCTGCAGATCCACGACGGAGGCGGTATCAAGGTTCGCTGGAAAAACCTGTTCGTTACCGAACTGAACTGATCAATCCAAAGGTTGGGCGCACCCATTGACTCACGCGGATTCGATTTCGGGTGCCAAAATGGGTTTGTGCTCACTTTCCGGATTTTCTTTCAAAGCGTACCCTATTCCCACTGGGATTTATTTCATGTACCCACGTTTTCCTTCGCTGATTTCCGGGCTCTTACTGCTCATGCTGGTATTTCCCATGACGTTGATGGCACAAAAAAAGAACGAAGCCTACCAGTTGCCCATCCGGCTGGCCACCTCCACCATCCGGATTGACGGCGTATTGGATGAAACCGCCTGGCTGGAAGCCCAGGTAGCTTCGGACTTCTTTATGGTGCTGCCCATGGATACCAGCAAAGCCAAAGTCAGGACGGAGGTGCGCATGACGTACGACAGCCAGAACCTTTACCTGATCGCCGTTTGCTTCCACGCATTGCCCGGTCCCTACATGGTAGAGTCGCTGCGGCGTGATTTTGCTTTCGGGAAAAACGACAATTTCCTGCTGTTTATGGACCCCTTTGACGACCAGACCAACGGCTTTTCGTTCGGGGCCAATGCAGCAGGTGCCCAATGGGACGGCACTATGTACGAAGGAGGAAAAGTGGACCTAAGCTGGGACAACAAATGGTCGTCGGTGGTCAAAAACTACGCCGACCGCTGGGTCTTCGAAGCGGCCATTCCCTTTAAGTCCATCCGGTACAAAAAAGGCATCACCAACTGGGGAATCAACTTCAGCCGGCTCGATCTGAAAACGACGGAAAAATCCAGCTGGGCACCCGTTCCCCGGCAATTTCCGACCGCATCGCTGGCTTATTCCGGCATTCTGGCCTGGGACCAGCCACCTCCCAAGCCTGGCGTCAACGTATCTCTGATTCCCTACGTGCTGGGAGGGCTTTCCAGGGATTATGAAAACAAAAAGCCAGACCAATACCGGGCCGACGTGGGTATGGATGCCAAAATTGCCGTTACCTCTTCCCTGAACCTGGACCTGACCGTCAACCCGGACTTTTCGCAGGTAGAAGTAGACCGGCAGGTGACCAATCTGGACCGTTTTGAGCTTTTCTTCCCGGAGCGGCGGCAGTTTTTTCTGGAAAACGGTGACCTGTTCAGCAATTTCGGCTACCAGAACATCCGGCCTTTTTTCTCCCGCCGGATTGGCCTGGAAGCCCCCATTCGTTTTGGTGCCCGCCTTAGTGGCAAACTCAACAAAGACTGGCGGCTGGGTGTCATGGATATGCAAACGGGTAAGGTAGATGATCTGAACCTACCCGCCCAAAACTTTGCGGTTGTCGCTTTGCAGCGCCGGGTATTCAGTCGGTCGAACATCGGAGTGCTCTTGGTTAATCGGGAGGCAGTCAATTACCAACTTGACGGGAACGGTGGGAAACCAGCCTCGGCCCGCTATAACCGCAATGTCGGCCTGGAGTACAACCTGGCCACATCCAATAACCTGTGGACGGGAAAGGTGCTGTTTCTGAAATCGTTCAGTCCCGACAAAGACGGGGGCGATCTGGTGCACGCGGCCAATCTGCAGTACAGCAGCCGGACCTGGAACGTGAACTGGCAACACGAATACGTCGGACAAAACTACAATCCGGAAGTGGGTTACGTACCCCGGCGGGGCTACGTCAAGCTGAATCCGCGGATCGGCTATACTTTTTTCCCGAAAAGCCGGCGCATTCTCAGCCACGGACCAGAAATCGCCACCCAGTATTTCCTTGACAAGTCTTTTCGGCCAACGGACAACGAAACCTACCTGGCCTATAAGCTGACCTTCCGGTCGCAGAGTGTTTTCACCGGCTGGGTAGCTTATGACTACATCAAACTGCTGCAAGCCTTTGATCCGACCAATTTCGGCATCGACACCCTGGCAAACGGTAGCCAGCACCGCTGGACGGCCTACGGCTTTGATTATTTCTCCAAACCCCAAAGCCTGTTCACCTACTCCGTTTCTACCCGATACGGCGGCTATTACGCCAACGGCACCCGGCTGAATGTCAGCGGTGAAATGGGTTACCGTTTTCAGCCCTATGTCAGCCTGGGCCTGAGTGCCAGTTTCAACTCCATGCGTTTGCCCGAACCCTGGCGCAATCCTACTTTCTGGCTGGTAGGCCCCCGCATTGACGTCACGATGACCAATACGCTCTTTTTCACGGCTTTTGTGCAGTACAATGAACAAAGACAAAACATGAATCTGAATACCCGTTTGCAATGGCGTTACCAACCGGCCTCCGATCTGTTTCTGGTATACACGGACAACTATCTGCCGGAGCCATTCGCCGTGCGCAACCGGGCGCTGGTCCTGAAGTTTACCTACTGGTGGACCGCATCCGGACGAAGGAAAGGGTGATGAAATTTTTCAACATACATCTGCTGAATTCTTTACTTAATTATTAAAACGTGAAAAAATACAACGTTGGAATCATCGGCTACGGTTGGGTAGCCACCGCGCACATTGCCGCCATCAACGCCAGTGCACACGCACAGGTCACCGCCATTTATTCATCCCGTCCGCTCAACGACGCCGAAGTGAGCGAAAAATGGGGGTCGCCCATCCGGACCTACACCGACCTGAACGCCATGCTGGCCGACCCTTCGCTGCACATCGTTTCGGTTTGCAGCTATCCGTATCAGCACAAAGACCATGGGGTAGCAGTAGCCCGGGCCGGCAAGCATTTGATCATTGAAAAGCCGCTGGCCCTTTCCTGGGAAGATTGCAAGGCCATTGAGGCGGCAGTGAAGGAAAGCGGCGTGAAAACCTGCGTCTGCTTCGAAGTACGGTTTTCTAATCAGTTTACGGCTACCAAAGCAGTCATTGACCAGGGCCTGCTGGGCGATCTGCACTACGGGGAAATTGATTATTACCACGGCATTGGGCCCTGGTACAGCCCTTTCCGCTGGAACATTCGCAAAGACGCGGGTGGCAGTGCGCTGCTGACGGCCGGTTGCCACGCCCTCGACGCGCTGCTGCTCTGCATGGGTACCGACGTGGAAGAAGTGAGCAGCTACGACACCAAATCGCGCAGTGAGATTTTCGAGCCTTACGAATACCCCACCAGCAGTGTCACCATACTGAAGTTCAAAAGCGGCCGCATCGGTAAGTGCGCGGCCATTGTAGATTGTCTGCAACCCTACTATTTCCACACGCACCTTTGCGGTAGCCAGGGCAGCCTGCTCGACAACAAATTTCACTCCATGAAGCTGGGCACCAACCGGAATTCCTGGAGCGAACTGGCCATGAAAATGCTCGACTCCGGCGACGTATCCGATCACCCGTACCAGACCCAGTTCGAGACCTTCTTTGCATCCATCGAAAAAGGCGTCGAAATGCCATTGACCAGCCTGAACGATGCCCTGAAAACCCACGAAATCCTGTTTGCCGCCGACCGCTCCGCCGCCACCGGAAAGCCGGTAAGACTATAATTGATCCGTAGCGTAGGCCGGTGCGGTTATGAGTTTTAATAAATAAAGCGTCCCAAGTTCGTGCAATAAACACGTCTTTATCCGTCAGGGCGGGCCGGCCGCCTGTCCAGCGAGGGGCGCATGAGCTTTGAGCGGGGAAGCATTGGACAGGCTTGACTTTTTGGTTACTTTTTTGTCAAGAAAAAAGTGACAAAAACGCTCTTGAAAAGGCTAAAACACGGAATTAAGCGCCGATATCAACTTAAACTAACTTTGCACGGTCTGGATGGGACGCTTTAATAAATAAAATTCATAACCGCATCGGCGGACCGTGCCTGCGCTACGGATCAGTTTTAACGAAACTTGGACAATCAATTCAAACAACTTATTAGCACATTAGTACATTAACCCATCAGCACACTATCCTTATGAAACGTCGATCTGTATTGAAGAACCTTACGCTGGCGCTGGGCGGCCTGGTGAGCCTGCCCGCCTGGGCCAACAGCTGGACGCCCGAATCCATCGGAGCGCAATCAGTCGTATCCGCTTCGGACGAAGCCCTACTAGCCGAAATAGCGGAAACCATCATTCCGGAAACCACCACGCCGGGAGCCAAGTCGCTCCAGGTGCATCAGTTTGCCCTGCGCCTGATCCGTGACTGTTACGGTGAGGAGGCCCAGGCGACCCTGAGCCAGGGGCTGGTACTGACGGAACAAACGGCCAAAAAGCTGTACAACCAGTCATTTATGAACTGCAACGCACAACAGCGAGTGGAAATTCTGAACCGAATGCAGCAGTCGGAAGATGCCGGCGCTAAGCAGTTCGTGGATGGCATCAAACGATTGACCATTCAGGGCTACCTCAATTCGGAGTACGTGCTGGTGAATCTGCTGGATTATAATATGGCCCCCGGATTCTACCATGGCTGCGTACCGGTGAAGCAATAGGCGGAAGTGCTCAGCTGCTTCAATTACATTCATTGCTTCGGTTACACCCAGTCACCATTATTCACTTCTCCCTTCTACATAACCATGTCTTACTTCAATATAGATTCTGCCAAAGAGCGTACGTTTGATGCCATTGTGATCGGCTCCGGCATCAGTGGCGGCTGGTCGGCCAAAGAGCTGACCGAAAAAGGGCTGCGCACCCTGGTCCTGGAACGGGGCCGCGACGTAAAGCACATTCAGGATTATCCTACCACGATGATGCATCCCTGGCAGTTTGAGCACGGCGGTCAAATCACCAAAGCCCTGAAAGATGCCAATCCCATTGCCAGCCGCTGCTACGCATTCAATGAGGACGCGTCTCATTTTTTCGTGAAGGACGCCGAACATCCCTACGTACAGGAAAAGCCTTTCGACTGGATTCGCGGTTATCAGGTGGGCGGCAAGTCGCTCATGTGGGCCAGAGGCACCCAGCGCTGGTCGCAGTACGATTTTGACGGCCCCGCCCGCGATGGGTACGCCATCGAATGGCCCATCGGGTACGCGGATATTGCTCCCTGGTACACCCACGTCGAGCGCTTTATCGGGGTATCGGGCAACAAAGACGGCCTGCCCCAGCTACCCGACGGTGATTTCCTGCCGCCCCACGAACAGGCTTGCGTGGAAAAACACTTCAGTCAGCAAATGGCCAAGCATTACAACAACACCCGGCCAGTCATTATCGGGCGCTGCGCCCACCTGACCCAACCCAAGGAAATCCATCTCAAACAGGGCCGGGGAAAGTGTATGCACCGCAACCTGTGCCAGCGGGGCTGTCCTTTCGGCGGATATTTCAGCAGCAACTCTTCTACCCTGCCCTGGGCGGCCAAAACGGGCCGTATGACGCTCAAGCCGGATTCGGTGGTACATTCCATTCTGTTCGACGAAAAGAAAAACAAAGCCGTCGGCGTGCGGGTAATCGACGCGCATACCAAAGCGGCGACCGATTACTACGCCAAGATCATCTTCGTGAATGCCTCCACGCTCAATACCAACCTGATCCTGCTGAACTCAAAGTCGAGCCGCTTCCCCAACGGCCTGGGCAACGACAACGGATTGCTGGGTAAATACATCAGCTTTCACAACTTCCGGACGACCATCTCCGCCGAATACGAAGGCTTCCTGGATTCAACGACCGAAGGCATTCGTCCCAACGGCAGCTACATTCCGCGCTTCCGCAACGTGCTCAAACAGGAAACCGATTTCCTGCGGGGTTACGCCGCCGGATTTGGCGCTTATCGCCCCACGAATACCGACACGTCCGGCTTCGGGGAAGACCTGAAAAACCGCCTTACCCAGAAGAAGTACGGCAACTGGCGGGTGGGTTCGCACATGATGGGCGAAACCATTCCGAAAGAGAGCAGTTACGTAGCGCTGGACGACACCCAAAAAGACAACTGGGGCATTCCGCTGTTGAAGGTGTCGGTGGGCTACGATGAGAACGACGAAAAGATGATTGCCGACTTTCACGAGCAGATGACGGAAATGCTGACGGTGGCGGGTTTCAAAAATATCCGGACCCACGACAAGAAAGACAAAGCGCCTGGGCTGGACATCCACGAAATGGGCGGCGTGCGCATGGGCAAAGACCCCAAAACGTCGTTGCTGAACAAGTGGAATCAGTTGCACGCCTGCAAAAACGTCTTCGTCACCGACGGAGCCTGCATGACCACCAACTCCACCCAAAACCCCTCCCTGACGTTCATGGCCATCACGGCCCGCGCCACCGATTACGCCGTAAAGGAACTGAGGAAGGGAAATTTGTAGAGTAGTAAACAAATTGATAAGCCATCTTCCATAAGCAGATATGTATTTAATTTGATACATATCTGCTTTTTTAGTTTTTATCTACTACACCATTCCAACTTCAGCCCTCTTTAACATAAACTTTCTGACACTGCACTTAATAATCGCGCACAGATTGTTAATAATTTCTTTACACCTTGAGACATATTTTTTACTTAAATGAGCGTTTCTTGCTCAACATTTAACATCTCCATTTACAGATAGGGAAGGCATTTATTAGCATAGCGTGAACTATGGATTTCAACCATCAAATCTTCACCTCGTACGAGCATTTTTGTCACTTTTTGCTTGCCCAAAAAGTAACCAAAAAAGGCACTTTGCCCAATGCTTCTGCCCGCAATGCCTACGCACTCCTCGCTGGGCAAAGAGGCCAGCCCGCCTTTTTCCTGTTAGTAGTTTGTGCTTGAAATTAATGTATTCATAATCAATTATTTACATCAACTCTAATCCATAGTTCACGTTAGCATAGCAAGTGAGACCATTTCAAGACAAGATTTGCAATTAATTGAATCTTATCATCTATGGAAAAGACGGCAAGTCATAGCGAAAAATTTGCCAATGACCATAAAGATCAAAATGAAAGTTCAAGTTTGGAAGGTACTGTTGACCCTTTTAGCCTGTAACACGTTGTTTGCGGTAGCAATAGGTATTCATTTCTGGCGAATTGGAAGCAGCCCGGTTGGTGGATTTATTTACTCCTTTATTCTCCAATTATGGGGTGGTTTTTGGGTATACGCAATGAACATTTTCCTCTATTACCTTCTGATCACACTTATTAAAATTAAAAATGTCTATTTACATATAATCATTAGTGCCGGTATTGGTTGCTTGGTTTCCGTTTGCTTCGGTATATACCTGCGCAAAATTGATTTCTACGACATAAAGGGATTTCCTTTTGACATCATTGGCTATACGCTGGTTGGGGCATTGTATGGATGGTTACACGCTGAGTGGCTTACCAAGAGTAAGCAAGTCATTACTGCATAGCTTAACTCACTTTTTACTGGATGTACAATCAGAAAGCTCAATATAATTGTGCACTTTCGATTTGGACCCCATTGCTAATGGCTTGGTAGCATTGGGTTACCAATCTCTCACTTCCCAACGCTTTCCAGGTACAGGTCTTCCACTTTTTTCCGGGCCCAGGGCGTTTTGCGCAGGAAGGTCAGGCTGGATTTGATGCTGGGGTTTTCGTTGAAGCAGCGGATGTTAATGCGCTCTCCCATCTCTTTCCAGCCGTAGTGAGCCACCAGGTGGTTGAGGATGGCTTCCAGTGTAATGCCGTGCAACGGATTGTTGGCTTGCGTTTCTTTCATAGGGCTATTTTAAAGCGTTCTTTCAGCAAATAAATAAGTATGACTAAAGCTACGTATACGGCAAAGTATCCGAATGAATAGCCATAGCTCATTGCCCAACTGGACGGAAGATAATCTCTTAAAAATGACGTTAAAAAAATGAACAAGCGTTCCGATTGAAATGCCAAAGCTACGATCACAGATAACCAAATCCGTTTACGATACTTTTCCAACCAGAATAGCTGAGGAATTAGCAACGTGCCGGTTGTGTTTAACCAAAATGCCCACCAATAAGGTCCAGACATACGATTCAGCAGGGCGTACTGTTCTATTGAGTCATCCGGTAACGAAATCAATTCTATCACAAAGTTGACCATCCAAATGCTACCAGTAATGGCTAGAAGTATATTCATAATACTGAGCATCTGTAGGCAAGCGCTACGATGTTTATCAAATAAGCCAATGATTGATAAAAGAATCAATAACAGTGGTGTATATCCTTGAGCATTCAAATAAGCAAATTCGTTTATTAAAGTAATCATTCAGTTTCTATATACAACTTTCATTGACGACCGCTCATAAGTGAATCTTTTGCCTTAGACAGCGTATCCGTACCATAATAACTCCGCTCCCATTCAGATATATCCACGCTTTCAAGCCGTTTGCTTTCTTCATCAGCTCGGCTTTGCGCATTCATCTCAGCGTCAATCCAATCATAAGCAAACAGAGCAAGGAGAATGCCTGCGCCCATCAGAAAATATTGAATCCGTTGTCTGGCTTTGCGTTCGTAGCCATCCGCCCTTAGGTTCCAACCGGAAAAAGGTATGGTAGGCCATTGAATGATCATCCAAACGGCTTCTAAGAAGGAATAGCTCTCTACGCGTCGTTTTTCCAGTTCCGCTTCCCATTCCTGCTGCTTTTGTTCCTGGTGTTGTCCGAAGAAAACTTGTTGAATCGGTAGAGGTACCTTGCGTTTCTTTAACTCTGCCTTAGCCTGCTCAATGGCTTCGGGCTGCCAATCGGAAGGGGAATGGATAATCAGGATCAGTTCTTCACTGCTGCGGGAGGCAATGGGAGGGTCAAAAGTCATATGCGATAGAAATCAGGAGGTAAATGTTCACCCATTCACCGGCCCGGCCAAACCAATCTTATCCGGTATCTTACTTCCTCCTCACTTTCTCCGGTCTTCTCTCCGATCAGTGCCGCCCTTTTTCCGGCCTCCTTCCCGCTGGCCTCCTTTTTTATCCGCGTCTTTTTTTCCTTCGGATACGCTGACCGTAATTTTCCGTCCCTCCATTTCAGCGCCGTTCAGGGCTTTGATGGCCCGGTAAGCCTCTCCCACTTTGGGCATTTCGACAAAGCCAAAGCCTTTGTTCTGGCGGGTGATTTTGTCGATGATAATGGTTGCGGAGGTTACCTCTCCGTAGGCTTCAAAAATTGCCCTCAACTGCGCTTCCTTCCACTTGAAAGGAATGCTACCCACGTGTATGTCCATAAGATAATGTGCTAATGTGCTAATTATTAATTGAATATCTGATGCCAGTATAATGAATACTCATTACTACTGGCTTTTTTCATTTCTAGGCATTCCGAGGCACGAGGAATTTCTTAATTGCCTGTAAACACCCTAAAAGATCTCTCCTTTCGTCGAGATGACAGGAAAGGTCCAGTAATGAGGACCGAATCAATGGGTTTGAATACTTTAATGAGATGTATTCCGTAAATATAGCCGCAATTCCGGTAGTCCTGCTATGATGTGCCCATACGCTGCTTACAACCGTGGATCGACCGCTTCGCTTTCCAGGGCCAGCACGCCGAACACGCATTCGTGGATCTTGCGCAGGGGTTCCCGTTTCACGAAGCGCTCCAGCGATTCCAGCCCCAGGGTAAATTCCTGAATGGCCAGCGTTCTCTTGGCTTTCACGTTTCGTTCCTTCAGGCTCTTCAAATTGGCCGGCTGGTCGTATTCGGGACCGTAGATGATGCGCAGGTATTCGCTGCCCCGGCACTTCATAGCCGGCTGAATGAGTTTGCCGTCCGACCGGGGAACGAAAGCCAGGGGTTTGACCACCATCCCTTCCCCGCCCGCCGCCGTCAGGGCCGTCCACCAGCCAATGGCCTGCTGCACACTCTCTTCGTCATACAGATCGACCAGCCGGTGGTTCGTCACCATCAGGTGCGTAGGGTTGTGGGCACAGAACTGTCCGATCTGTTCCAGGTGCCAGGGGTGCGGTTGATCGAAATAGGTCTTGCCTTCGGTGGCCAGCAGGTGGAAAGGTGCCAACACCAGCCCTTCGATGCCCCGGGTTTCGCGACAATAATTGCGGTAAGCCTGAATGTACTTCCGTAAGCTACTCTCCCTTTCCTGGTATTGGCTCAGCAAGCCTTCCACCGCCAATCCGCGGGCGGCGGCTTTTTCCAGAGCGGCAGTAGCCTCCTTCAAACCCGCTCTGCCCGAAGCCCCCACGGCAGCGTACTGGTTGAGGATCAGTTCCCGGGCTTTGGCCGACCAGGGCATCAGTTCCCCATCCAGGCAAACCCAATCGGTACGGAATTTCTCCCAGAAGCCGGCATCGGTTAGGGCCTGGTGGAGCACCTGCAGAAATTGCGTTTCTATTGCAGAATCATTGAAAAAACGCCTACCAGTACGGGTGTAGATGACGCCCGGTGCCGGGTGGGACAAACCAAAGCGCTCCACGGCTACCTTTTCGTGTTGGCACACAATGACCACCGCCCGTGACCCCATGTGCTTTTCTTCGCAGATCACCCGATCCACACCGTTTTTGCGGTAATAGTCAAACACTTCCTGCGGATGCTCCAGGTAGTTCGGTAACCGACTGGTTTCGGGTGGCGACATGGTGGGCGGCAGGTAGATCAGCCACTTCGGAGGAAGCGCAAAACGGCTCATCACCTCCAGGGCTGCGGCGGCGTTTTCTTCCCGGATGATCACTTTGCTGCCAAACTGGCTTTCCACCAAGTATTTGGTGTTGAGCAGACCAATATCCAGCAGATCGTCGTACTCCTGCTGCGCCGAAAGGGCCGATTCGGCCGGAATGCCCAGCGGTCGAATGGGTTCGCAGTAGACCGCCCGGCTGCGCACCGAAACCACTTCGCGCTCCGGGTAACGCAGGGCCGACAGCTTTCCGCCAAACACGCAGCCCGTATCGACGTTGATCGTATTGTTGAGCCATTCGGCCTGCGGAACGGGCGTGTGTCCGTAGACGACCATTGCTTGGCCGCGGTAGTCTTTGGCCCATTCGTAGCGAACGGGCAGGCCAAATTCGTCAATTTCGCCGGTGGTTTCGCCGTAGAGGCAGAAAGACCTCACGGCCCCCGACGCCCGACCGTGCATGGCTTCGGGCAAGCCACCGTGGGCCACCACCAGTTTGCAGTCGTCCAGCACGTAATGGGCAATGAGTCCGTTCAGGAAACGTTTGACTTCATTTCGGAATTCGGGCGAAGTAGCGGCCAGTTGCCGCATAGTCGCTTCAAATCCGTGGTTGGGATTGACGTTTTTGCCCATCAGGTATTTCAACAGCTTTTCGTCGTGGTTGCCGCTGATGCAGAAAGCTTGTCCGGTCGCCGTCATGTCCATCACCAGGCGCAGCACGTCGGGCGATTTAGGGCCGCGGTCGGTCAGGTCGCCCAGGAAAATGGCTCGTCGGTTGGGTGGCGACTGTACCCGGAAATGACCAGCTTCGTCACGTTGCAACCCATAACCCAGCTTCGTAAGCAGTTCGGTCAATTCGTCGAAACAGCCGTGGATGTCGCCAACGATGTCAAAGCCTCCCTTTTCGTGCTTCCGGTTGTTCCACAAAGGCTGGCGAACGATCTGCACTTCTTCCGACGGGTCAATGTAATAGACGTAGGTAAAGCCTTCCCGCTCAATCGTCCGGAGCGACTGCTTGTAGGCGTCGAACTGCTTTTCGATGACGCCCCGGCCAAAGTTCCGGTCGGTACGCTGGGCATGCCGGTCGAACAACTGGCGGATGGGTGTTTGGAGCACAATCGCCGCCGTGAGGGCGTAGTTGTCTTTCGCCAGCCTGACCAGCTTGGCGCGGTCGTCCTGCCGCAGGTTGAGGGCGTCTACCACCGTGAGTTTACCCCGCTTCAGCCGTTTGGCCGCCAGGTAATTGAGCAAATCAAAGGCATCGGTCGTGGCATCCAGGTTGTTTTCGTCGTCCGACACCAGCGCGCGGCAATGATCGGAAGAAATGACTTCGGTAGACAGGAAATGGTGACGGGCAAAGGTACTTTTGCCGGCACTGCTGGGCCCTACCAGCAAGACCAGGGCTATTTCGGGTAACTTGATTTCTTTCATTTACACTGATTTATTGAATACCGCCATTTGCGAAGGTGCTCCAACCCGTTCGTCTTCGGGTCCGACCGGATGAATGCTCACTTGGTAGCCGTAGGTTTGAGCTACCTGCCGGCACCAGTCGGCAAACTGCTGGCGGCTCCATTCGAAGCGGTGGTCCTGGTGGCGAAAGGTATCGGCTTCCAGCTTTTCAAATAGCTGATTGTATTCGGCATTGGGCGTAGAGAGCACCACCGTACCGGGCTGGGCGTAGCCGAAAATGGCCTTTTCCATCGTGGGCAGGCGTTCTTCATCCAAATGTTCGATCACTTCGATTAGCGCCGCCGCTTCATAGCCTTTCAGTCGTTCGTCTTTATAGGTAACCGAACCCTGGAAGACGGAAATCCGCTCCCGCATAGCTGGGGAAGCTTCGTCCAGGTAGAGATTCTCCCGGGCTTTCAGCAGTTCGGAAAAGGACACGTCCATACCGGCTATGTTCTTGAATTGCCCTTCTTTGAGCAGCATTTTGAGCAGTTTGCCTTCTCCACAACCCAGATCCAGCACACTTTGCGCCCCGCTGGCTTTCAGAAACACCAGTGCCTGATTGAGTCGTTGCTGGTGCAGGCTCACCCGCACGGGCGAAGGCTCCGGCTCCTCCAGCAGTGCTTCTTCTCCGGCCAGCCGAAGCAGGGCTTCCGAAGTGAGATTTCGAATGTTCTTCAGGTAGCGTTTCGTGATCCACTCCTTTTCCGGGTGCGTGTCCAGCCAGCCTTCTCCCCTTCTGAGCAGCACGCCGATGTCGTTGCGGTTGATCCAGTAGTGCCGGTCGTTGTCCAGCGCCATCATCAGCACGTAGAGTTGAGAAAGCAGGTCTTTCAACGGCAGGGTGTGCTCCAGTGTCAGGTGCACGTATTTGCTTTCGCCCCAGGCCGGAAAAGCCTCATCCAGCGGCAGCACTTCGTAGGAAAGCCCGTAGCCCAGGGGCTCAAACAGGCGGTGCAGGTAGGCTTTGTCGGCATCCACTTTCAGCGCCGAAACCCGCACCCGCAAGGGCAAAGGTGTGGTCGTCAGTTCGGGTTTGGTGTTGCAGGTGCCGTTGATGGCCGAACTGAAGGCCTTCACGATGGCGGAACTCAGAAAGGAGTTGCTGGTATAAGGCCGATCGTTGATGTAGTGTTGTTGCAGGTAGGCATTGGGCCCTTTGTCATTACGCACCAGTTCCAGCGGATTGATGTCAAGCAGCAGACAGGCCGAACAGATTTCTTCGCTGGCCTGGGTATAAAAAATCTGCGCTTTCCCAACGGACAGGTCGACGGTTTGCAGCTTGTCGGGGTGCTTGTGCAGCAGGTAACCCAGGTCGGTAGCCGGTTGGTGCGTCGTGGTGATTTCTAAAAGCATGTAATGGGAATGGGTAATTGGGTGCGTAATCTACCTAATTCACGGCTAAAAACGGATTGATGGTATGAATGACTACGAATGGTTCAGATCGTATTCACGGTTTGCTTTATCTGTAGGCACACGCCCGGCGTAAATACGCCTTATGAATTTTAACAAAAAAAGCGTCCCACGTTAGACTGATTACTGTGTAAAGAAAACTCGTTCAAATTGATTCTAGGGTGCATTTTCGACGGCTGGATTTTTCACGAGCGTTTTGTCACTTTTTTCTTGACAAAAAAGTAACCAAAAAGTCAAGCCTGTCCAATGCTACAACGCTCAAAGCCATCGCGCACCTCGCTGGACAGGCGACCAGCCCGCCTGGATGAGTCTGAATCAATGGGTATGAACCCCAGGGCAAGCCCTGGACCCAATAAACGGAACCGCCCCAAGAGGCAGGGAATTAACCAAAAGAGATTAAAACCATGACGTTTGTGCCTACAGATAAAGGAAAACTCGTTTTCAGGCAAAATCGTAAACCGATACGGAAATCCCTTTCTGGCTTAATTCCTCTTCTACTATTTTTTCAATTTCCTCCCATTTGCCACCAGCCAAACCCGCTCCCATCCGGGGCATGTGCACCGAAGCGGCGTGATCCAGCGCATAAGCGGCCACTTTCTGCAAACCCGCTCTGACGGCTTCGTAGCGAATGGGTGGCACGCCGTTGACGGGGGAAACTTTGTGCTGACCAATGATATTGGCAACGACCAGATCTGGTTCTACTTTCACAAACTGGACTTCCCCTAACTGAAAATTCTGGCTGGATTCGTGCCACTGCCGGTACTGATGTTCAGGTGTTTTCCATCGTTTGGAAAGCGCCATCACGAAGCCCTTTCCCCACCCGCCAATGTCGTTGCATATGTGCGTGATGATTTTGAACCCTGTGCCCTGCGGTTGGGTGGCGTCGCCTTGGAGATAGTGAATGGTCATATTAAATGAATGGGGATGATGAATCAAAGATACATCAGATGAAACTTTACACGATTGGATTGTTGTACCGATACAGTTCCCGATTTTCTGGTATCTCCTATTTTTCACCACTGAGATAATATACGCGGGTCATTTCTTCACTTACCTTCCACAAACGTTCGCCTACCCTGGTATCCCTGGAATAAGCATCTGCCTCTACTTTAATGGGATAGCCTCTCATTTGCTGGAAACCATCCGGACCTATAAATTCGCCTCCGGCGATATTCTTCTCCAGGGCAGCGTATAAAACAGGAAGTGCTCCTTTTTTGGCACTTTGTAAAAAGAGGGCACCCAGAGGCCGTATCCAGGGGGAAAAGTATTTGTCCAGATTCGTTTTGGAAAGTCCGGGATGCGCTGCTACCGAAAGGGTGTTTTTGGCCGCCGCCGATAACCGGCGCTGCAATTCAAAAGCAAATACCAAACAGGCCCGCTTACTTTGTCCATACGCTTTGCGCCTGCTGTACCCGTTCCTGAAATGCAGATCATCAAACTGGATTTCAGCCCATTTATAAGACAAACTGCTTAAGGTGACGATTCGGGAACCGGAGGTATTTGTAAGCAGGGGTAACAATAAACCAGTCAGGGCAAAATGACCGATGTAATTAGTCGCTAACTGGTTTTCAAATCCGTCTTCCGTAACCTGATAGGGAGACATCATGATCCCTGCATTGTTGATGAGCAAATCCAGTTTGTGGTGTTGCTGCCGAAACTGACTGGCAAACTTCTCTACTTCCTTCAGACTACTCAAGTCAATCTTCCGAGCTTTGATTTGGGCTTCAGGATGCACTTTTAGGATTTTCAATCTGGCCTCTTCCGCGTTTTGCAGGTTTCGGCACGCCATTATCACCTCAACACCCTTTTTAACCAACCCAAGGGTAGTTTCATAGCCTATTCCACTGTTTGCTCCCGTTACAATGGCGACCTTTCCGGACTGTGAAGGCACCTGATCAATATTCCATTTATCCATAATAAACTATTCAATGGTCTATCTACCATACTTTTTACGCTGGGATATTGTTTGAATGTTAAAAAGCTTTTTCACATAAAACAGCCTTGAATAAAATAAGATGGAGAGACACGTGATCTACCTTCAGATAAGGCATGAACAATGAAAGAAGCTGCCCAAGCAATGTGTACTCATCAAGCGCATCACGGGCAGCCTTTTTCAGCAAAACAAAAGCGCACCCGGCCCATAACCGGATGCGCTAGAACAATCTGCTGAAGCAAGTCACTTAATCATCGTCGTCTTTCTTCACGACTTTCACGAATGCACTGCGTCGGGGAGCGGGTACTTCGGCATCTTCGCCCAGAATGCCTTTCCACAAGATTTCGTTGAACAGCTGGTCGTCGATCTTATCCACGTCCGTAAAGTCCAGACCCTCCGATTTGCGGGCGCTGGGGGTATAGGCTACGTTCAGTTCGCCTAAATTGACATTGGACGGAACGGCCTGGTAAGGTTTGAAATCGGGCGTGGCGGTAAAGCTGCGGTACATCGGAACGGCAGCGGCATCGTACTGGCTCATCGGCGGCAGGCCCAGGATCAGTTCCATCGTGCGCAGCATGCCGGAAGTTGAATACATGGTGTGGTCCACGTACTTCCGTTTGGTGTAGGGACTGATGACCAGCGCCAGCGAACGGTGGGCATCCACGTGATCGGGGCCGTTCTGGGCATCGTCTTCGACAATAAATACCGCCGACTCCTTCCAGATCGGGCTTTTGCTCAGGTGCTCTACCAGCAATCCCACGGCCAGGTCGTTGTCGGCCACGCAGGCGAAAGGCGTAGGTTTGCCCACGGCCATGCCCTGGGTATGGTCGGCTCCCAGCCGGATGGAACTGAATGCGGGTACGGCATTGGCCGCCACCAGCGAATCGAAATCGTGCTTCCACTGGCTGAAACGGGTCGTGTCTTTCACTTTCTGCTGGTAATACGTGGCGAAGGAAGCGCACACGTGGCTGGCATCCAGCGCCGGTATGTTGCCCTTGTCCTTATCGACAAATACGCCGTAACTCCGGTAGCTGACACCCTTCCGCTTACAGAAATCCCAGATGAAACCGTCTTTGTTGTTCGCCACCTGGCGGCGGCCCATGCCTTCGGTCGTACCTCCTCTCCGACCATAGCCTGTCGGCCAGGTTTTTTCCAGGTAATCGTTGGCGTGGGCACCCAGGCTCCAGTTGTGACCGTCGGCGCTCACTTCGGCGTCCACGTAGAAATTGTCGAGCAACACGAACTCCCGGGCCAGGCGGTGCTGGTTGGGCGTGTATTTTTCTCCGAACAGGCACAAGGTGGAGTCGCCGTTGCCTTCGGGCATGTCGCCGAACACCTGGTCGTAGGTGCGGTTTTCCTTCAGGATGTAAAATACGTACTTGATGGGCGAAGGGTCGCCCACTTTCATGGGAATCGGATTGCCCTTTTCTCCTTCGGTCACCAGTTCTTTCTCCTTTTTGTAAGGGGTATTTTCGTAAACCTTTTTGGAATACATCGCCAACGTCGCGTCGCTGGGTTCGTCGATGATGCTGAGCGTGCCCTTCATCAGGCTGCCGATGTATTGCAAACGGTTATTGGCCTGCTTCACTTCCCCCAGGTGCGATTCGGACCGCACGCCCTTCGTCACGGGCTGCGGCCCCAGCGGATTGGCAAAAGAAGTGAATCCTTTTCCATTGGCGACAAACAGTTTTTTTCCTACTGTGCGCACGTTGGTTGGATACCAGCCCACGGGGATGAACCCCTTCGACTGACTCTTACCTGGCTGACTCACATCGAAAACGGCCAGCGCATTGTTATCGGCATTGGCTACGTACAGCGTTTTATCCTCTTTCGACAACGCCAGTCCATTAGCCACCGATCCCACCGGAGCAGCTGGGTACAAAGCGGTGTTGAGCACTTCCCTTACCCGCCGGGTTTTGACGTCGATGACCGAAACGCTGTTGTCGCCGGCGTTGGCAACGTACAGGGTCTTCCCTTTCCGGTCCAGAATCAGTTCGTTCGGATTGTATGACACGGGAATGGTGGCCGCAATGGTCCGGGTTCCGGTGTTGAATACCGCCACTTTTTTCCCACCCCACAGGGAAATGTATAGCTCCTTCCGGTCGGGCGACAGCACGCAGGTGTAGCCTTCGTGACCCAGTTCCTGACGGTGCACGATGCTTTTGGTAAGCAGGTCAAAAACGTAGAGCGAATGGTTGTCTTTGGTGACCACGTAGAGCAACTGTGCCGCATCGTCTACTTCGATTCCCACCGGCGAAATCTTCTCCGGCCAGGGTTTGCCCAGCACCAGGCTGTCGTTCAGCACCAACTGATCGGCTACGATGGCATACTTCAGCACGCGGTTGTCATTGCCGCCCGACGCGTACAGGAAGCGCTCATCGCGGCTGAAACGCAGGCCGTAAAATGACTTGGGAATTTCAATACTGTGCAGAACCTTTTCGTTCCGGGCATCGATCAGTTGCACCGTCTGGGTACCTTGTCCGTTGTTGGTTACGGCCAGGCGGTTTCCCGAAGCTGACACGGCGATGTTGAGCGGCAGGTCGCCCAGTTCCACCGAACGTCCAGCCGGCGTCAGCGACCAGCCGTTGGGCAACATGACCCGCCGGGCTTCCAGTTGGGTTTCTACCTGGGCGTCTGATTTCGGTTGCGCCCGCAAACCCGTAAAACAGATTATACAAAGACAAAGGCAGAGAAAGTGTTTCATTATTTCGGGATAAAGAGGTTGGTTTACAAGGCGAAACGCTCCGGCTGATAGGAAAGCCAGAGCGTCGGGTTTAGGTAAGAACAAGGGTTATTAGAACATGGGCTGGCAGGGGTTGACACCCAGCTTTTTGGCCGCCGGGGTAAACTTTTCGATGTCATTCACCAGCACGAAGTCCACGCCCGACGCCAGTAAAGAAGCCAGTTCATCAGGTGTTTTGGCGTAGTAATAATTGATCCGCACCTGGTTCTTCTTCAGATCAGCCAGAAGTTCCTTCGTGTTGTCACCGTCGCGCAGCAGCTGAATAAAGTGGGCTTTCATGGCGATGGTGGCTCCGACGTACTGCTCCGCGTTTTTCCGGTACTTATTTTCGGCATTACAGATCAGGATATCCGGCCTGACCTGCCGGGCGGCCTGGGCCGCTTCTTCACCGCAGGTAAGAAAGGCCTGGTGCAGCCTTCCCGACTTTCGGACCATCTCCGCCGCCATGCGCCCAACCGCGGCCCCGCCTTTCAGGTGGCAGTTCAGCCAGACGTTGCGGGGCATGATGGCCAGCACTTCCTCAAACGTGGGCACGCCGGTACCCGCGAATCGCGCATCTTTTTTGCTGCCCGCATCCAGCCGCCGCACTTCCGCCAGCGTCAGCTCCGACACCCTGCCTTTGCCGTCGGTGGTGCGATCGACTGTTTCATCGTGCATGATGACCATCGCGCTGTCTTTGGTTAACTGGATGTCGAATTCGATCATCTGGGCTCCCAGGGCGATGGCCTGCTGAAAGGCAGGAAGCGTATTTTCGGGGTGCGTGTCCATACAACCCCGGTGGGCGCACAGCCCGCGTTGGGGCATGGTCACTTGGGCATTCTGAGCCATTGTCAGGCTGCCCGACCAGAGACAAAAAAGCAAAGAAATGAGGGCAGTTTTAGCAGATAAGGGATGCATCATATAGGCAAAAAATAGATCGTTGAGGATACGAATGAAAACAGTTGGTCAAGTCAAATAAGCTTTTTCCGTAGCGTAGGCCTGAATGCCTACGCTACGGAAAAAGCTTATTCAGGTGAAGCATTTTCAATTTGGCTACTCATTTCTTCTTACTTATCCCACCACACTTTGATGTTGCTGTTGTCGCCACCCATTGAAGCCACGGCTCCCGACAGGGCTTCGGGATTGAGCGATTGCAGGTAGGTAGGATAAGGCACCCGGGAAGGAAACTGGTTTTCGGCTGGGATACCCGTGCCACGGGGCAGAACCGGGAAGCCGGTGCGACGTTTTTCAAACCAGGCCTGGTAATCGACGAAGAAGTAGGCGTAGTACTTTTGCAGCATGATCTGTTCCAGTTGGCTTTCGGTAGAAGCGCTCTCATCGTAGGCGACGCCGGGTTGTTGCAGAAAACCGGCGGGCAGGCTGGTTCCCCACTGCGTCAGGGAGGCGGCAATGCCCGCTTCGTAGTGGCTGCGCGGCCCTTTCCCAGTGGCAAATCCCTTCAGGGCCAACTCCGCCTTGATGAACTCTACTTCCGCGAAAGTCATCATCACCCCCAATTGTGGCAGTGTTTTCAATGCATCACTGTAGCTGGAATTTCGCCCCACGGCGTATTCCTGCGTGGTCGGGTAGCCGCTGTCGATGCCCTGGTAGCCGTTGCTTCCGTCGTTGAGTTTTACCTGAAAACTCCACACCGACCGCCGGGGATCATTGTCAGCGTTCAGTTTGTCCATGAAGAACTTCGTGAAGTAGTTGCCATCCCGCCAGTCGACCTGCCGGGCGTTGAAATAGGGATTGTAATAGGGAAACGTGCCCGGAAAGCGGAAGATGGCTTCGTCGGCATTGCTGGTAAAAACCGGATACGTAGCCGGGTCCGATAGAATGGCGTTGATTTGTTCGTTCAAGTTGACCTCTCCCTCCCGCTTCGATATGCGCAGCAGCAGCCGCAACCGGAGCGAATTGCAGAATTTCTTCCACTTGGCAATACCCGGGTTTTTCCGGTCGACCAGCGCGTTGGAATTGTAGACCATGTCGCCGCCGTAGGTCAGGGCCCTGGTATCGTCGAAGAGCGTGTTGGCTACGCGCAGGTTTTCCAGCAGTTGCACGTAAACGTCCTTCTGCTTGTCAAAACCCGGCTTCAGAATGCCTTCCGCCGCTTTGGTAGCCTGCGAATACGGCACGTCTCCGTATAAATCGGTCAGGATGGAGTAGGCCCAGCTTTTGTACACCAGCGCGATGGCCTTGTAGTTGTTCTCCTGCAGTTTGTCCGAAATGGTGTAGATGTCTTCGATGTCGGTCAGGTAGCCGTAAAAGTTGGACCACACGCCCGCTCCCGGGTTGACTACGTAGCGGTGCAAACCCTGCCCGCTGGTACTGGCACGGGGCGCATCCATCTGCATGAGTTCGTGGGTAAAATTGCGGGCAGCGTTGATCGTACTGTTGACGATCCGGTATTGCAACTGCCCCAGCATGACGCCAGGTGTAACTTCCTTCGGGCGGTTCGGATCGGTGTTGATTTCCTCAAAATCCCGGGTGCAACTGCCCAAAGCCCACAGGCAACTGGTCAGGGAAAATATAAGCAGGTATCTATTGATGCTTTTCATAAGATGACAATTGGGAAAGTATTCCTGGAATGAAGGGATTAAAAACTGATCGTCAGGTTGGTGCCGATGCTACGGGTAGAAGGAAACTGAGCCAGTTCCACACCGGGCGTGAGCGTACCGTTGTTGAGGTTCCCTCCTTCCGGATCGAAGCCGGGGAACTTCGTGAAGTTGAGCAGATCGCGTCCGAATACCGCCACGCTGATCTGCCGGATGCCGACCCGTCCCAGCCAGTTTTTGGGAAGGGAATACTCTACGCGCGCTTCGCGGATTTTCAGGAAGGAAGCGTCGAAGATGTTGGTTTCGGCATTGGCAATCTGGTAGTAGTTGTCGTAATAGGCGCTGGCGGCTACGTTGACCGTGTTGGGCACGTACGAACCGTCGGGTTGCCGCACCACACCTGCGCCCACAATTCCACCGTCACGGCCGGGCAGGGTTACGTTGGTTTTGCCCAGGGTGTTGTTCTTGTGGTTGGTTTGTGAGTACATGCTGCCGCCGTACTGTCCGTCGAGCAACAGACTCACGCGGAAACTACCAATGGCCAACTCATTCGACCAGCTGCCCCGCCAGTTGGCAAAGGCATTGCCCCACTTCTTCACTTCGGGGTCCAGCTGCGCCGGCAGACCGTTGGAGCCGTACACAATCTCTCCCGAAGGCGAACGCTGGAAGCCCCGGCCGTACATGTCGCCCATGAGGCCACCCACGCGGGCTTCGATGCTCACGTTGGTGTTGTGGTTGTAAATGACCTGGTTGGTGATGCCTTCGGCCAGTTCGCGCACGTAGCTCCGGTTGCGCGACCAGATGGCCGTCGAAGTCCAGGTAAACCGCTCGTTGCGAATGGGCTTGCCCGTCAGTTTCAGCTCCACGCCCTGGCTATTGATCAGACCGGCATTGATAAGGGCATTGGAGTAACCGGAAACCGGATCGAGCGGAATGGCCAGGATCTGGTTGCGGCTGTCGTTGTTGTAATAAGCGGCATCCAGGCCCAGGCGGTTGTTGAACAGACGCAGGTCTAATCCGAATTCGTAGCTGGACGTTATTTCCGGCTTCAAGTCGGCATTGAACAGCGTGGTGTTGTTGGTAAAGCTGTTGCCGTAGATCTTGTCGTAGTAGCGGGCGGTCTGGTACGGACGGGTGTCATTGCCCACCTGTGCCCAGGAAGCCCTCACTTTGGCAAACGAAATGCTTTGCGGCAGTTCAAACAGTTCGTTCAGCAGGAAACTGGTGCTGACCGAAGGATAAAAGAAGGAGTTGTTGCGGAAAGGCAACGTGCTGGACCAGTCGTTACGCCCGGTTACGTCCAGGAAGATTTTCTCTTCGAACGACAACTGCGCCGTGGCGTACACGCTGTTGATGGCTTTCATCGTCTTTAAGGGGTCCGCTACGGCTTGGTCCAGACTGTTCGAAATCTGGTACACGCCCGGCTGGGCCAGTTGGTCGGCGTACATCCCGGCAAAGTCGTAGGTCTGCCGCATGGCATTGGCTCCGGCCGAAGCCGTCAGGTTGAACGAACTGCCCAGAGCGCTCCGGTAACTCAGCAAAAAGTCGGTGTTGGATTCGTAGCTGAATACGTTCTGCTCCCGGAACATGCCGCGTGGATAACGGGTCATGCTGAAAGGCCGCTGCTGGGAACGATACTCAAACGACATGTCCAGGCCGGAGCGCACCATCAGGTCCAGCTTGTCGGTAATCTGGTACGTGGCCGTCAGGTTACCGATGACCCCGTGCTTGTTCATCTTATTGAGCATTTCGTACATGCCCAGGTAAGGATTGTCGGGCGTGGGGTTGAAAGGGCTCCGCTGCTTCACGTTTTCCAGGCCCGGCTCCCAGTAAGGCTTAAACCAATTGGCCCGGATGTTGGGGGCCGTACCCAGGATGAGGAAGTACATCAGCGACTGGTTGTTGTAACCGGCCATGGGCAGGTTGTCGCTTTTCTTATTGGCGTAATTTACCTTCCCGCTGATTTTCAGCCTCCGGGATATTTGCTGATTGACTGACAAAGCGGCATTCAGGCGTTCGAAGCCCGTATTGGGAATGATCCACTTGTTGTTCAGGTGCGTGATGGAGAGGCGGGCAGAGCCGTTTTCCCCTCCACCTTCCAGCGAAAGGCTGTTGGAGTACGTGAGGCCGGTCTGGAAAAAGTCGGAAATGTAATTCTTGTCGGCCACCCAGGGCGTGCGTTCGGTGGGTCGGCCGTCGGGTACGTTGGGATTGTACTGGTAATAGCTTTGCCCGTTGAACTTGGGTCCCCAGGCCCGACCGGCGGCTACCGTGGTGCTGGTGTTGGGTCCGTCGGGGCTGTCCAGGTAAGAGTAATAGTCGCTGGTGCGACCTTCGCCGTACTCAAACTGGTAGTCGGGCCAGCGGTTCACGCTCTCAAAGCTCACGTTGGAATTGATGGTGACCCCGATGCCCTTGTCTTTCCGGGAGCCGGACTTCGTGGTGATAATGATGGCACCGCCCGCGGCACGGCTGCCATAGAGCGCCGTAGCACCGGGTCCTTTCAGCACCGTTACGTTTTCAATATCGTCGGGGTTGATGTCCGACAAACTGGAACCGTAATCGACCGGGCTGTCGGCGGAAAGGTGGGCGTTGAATCCGGTGCCGGTAATTTTGCTGCTCACGGGCACCCCATCCACCACGATCAGGGCCTGGTTGTTATCCAGGTTGAGCGACGATTCGCCGCGCAATGTGACGCGCGAAGACCCCATCGGACCGGAGCCGGTACCCTGGATGTTCAGGCCGGCCACTTTGCCCGAAAGCGTGTTCACCCAGTTGTTGGATTTGGCGTCTTTCACCGCGTTTTCGTTGACCGTCTGGGCGGCAAAGCCCAGCGACTTCTCCTCCCGCTTGATCCCCAGCGCCGTCACCACCACTTCGTTCAGCACTTTATTGTCTTCCACCAAAGTAAGGTCAACGACCGTCTGGTTGGCTACCGGTTTCTCCTGCGTCACGTAGCCAATGAGGGAGAAAACCAGGATCGCATTGTCGGGAATGGAATTGAGTTGGAAAGATCCGGTGGCGTCGGTGGTGGTACCGATTGTAGTGCCTTTCAGCAGGACGTTGACGCCAGGAAGGGGATCTCCCGCGGCTTCCTTTACAGTGCCCCTTACGGCACGGGTCTGCGCATGCGCTTGGGTAAGCAAACACAGCCCTGCCAGCAGGGCTATCATGCCCGCCAGTAGAAATTTTTTCATACTTTTGTACGGTTTAGTTGGACAAGAATTTAACTGAACATGATTGGGTCACAGCCGTTGCCGCGGTTGTGACTTTTCTTTTCAGGGTTTTGTGAATGGTCAAAAGTACGGGATGAGAAAGAGAGGAAGGTTAAATCAATATTACCATCCGGTAAAGTTTTGTTTACTCCGGGTCAACAGGAAGCGCCTCCGTTTCTAATTTGAATACTTATGAAGAGGTTGTGCTGTTCCCAAGCCCATACATAAAGAAGGCCCCATTTTTGAGAAATGAGGCCTTCTTTATTTCAAATGCAAGCGGGTACGTTTCTGGAATCTTTTCCCGGTATCCAAGCAAAGCAGGATCGTGGAAGTACCGAAATACGCAACTTCTTTTTATACAGTCAGCATCTGATACTGTCGTTCCAGCTCCATCTGGTGATCCAACAGCGTTTTCTTGCACCTGAAATAAGTGCGGGAAAGCAGGTAACAGTACGACTGCATAGCCTCTGACAAAACCTGGAGCGCCTCCTGGTCGTACTCCGGCTTACGGAAATAAGTCCAGGGCTGTGAAATATATTTGTTCAGACTTTCTCTTATCTCCGCTGTGATTTCCGGCTGGTATTTTTCTTCTGCCAGCATCTCTTCAATGTGTTTCTTGAAGGTGATTTCCAGTTTGAACACCTTTGCCAGATTGTTTTCAATGACCTCAAAAGGTGTCGTGTACTGGAAGAAATCAGTAGCCTGCGCCAATTGGTTATAGGCCTCAAATCGCTGGTCGTACTCCAGGTCATTTTCAAAGAAAGTACGGTATCTGGTCAGCAACGTTTCTTCCTGGTTCAGCGAACGGGCGATGGCTAAATAATACCCGAAGATCCGTTTGTCGTGTTCATTGAGTTTGCTTTTCAATTCGGCCAGGTCGGCTTCCAACTTCGGAATCAGAGAGGCACAATCGCTCCGGAAGTACTTCTGTCCATCGTAATCGAAAGTTTTGATGTGCGCCCCCTGTGCGTCGGCAATCTGCCGCAGGGTGGCCAGGTCATTTTCCAGCGCCTGTGCCGAATAAACCAGATCCAGTACGGCATCACAAAATAGCTCCTGCCGACTGGTCAGTGGCTGGTCGGTAAGCTCCGCTGACAAGGTATCCGCTTCAACAGAAGCAGGATTTCGATGATCATAATAGCCGTTGTATGCTTCGTCGAACGCGTTTTCCCGGTATCTCTTGGTGTACTCTTCCACAAAACGTTCCGTATCCAGATCCGAAGGGGTTTGCTCGTACGTGACCGACTCAAACAACCGTTGGGTCAACTGGCTTTCCCAGCTGTCGGGATGCTGCAAAAGCACCGTAGCCAGCCGTTGATCGGTATGCGTTGGCGCTACATTGTGTCGTTGCAACTGCGCAATCCGGTCTTCGGTGCTGGGGTGGGAAGCCCACTGGTCCTTAATGTTTAGCTTCGACCGATTGAAGCGACTGCTCTGTTCCGGACTAATTTGTGGCAACCCATTGTCCGTGGAGAATTTGCTCTCCCTGGCCAGAAAATGCAGCATAAACTGTTGTTGCGGATACACGTTATCCGTTTTGACTGAGTCGGTAATTTTCCGGTTGTAGAAATCAATGACCGTCTGAAAGGACTGGTCGGCCAGGTCCATGCGCAGCAGGGAAGTGATTAGCGGAGTCGAACCGGCCACGTGGGCCGCTACTTCGTCGGCGTGAAACTCCATTTCCCGGGATAAAGCCAGGTAGTTGAGGTTAACCACTTCGTACACCTTTCGCAACACCCATTGAATACCAGAAATAATGCGAACGGCCAGATTGACGAAAAAGGCAATGTAGCCGCTGACGCTGGCCCAGCGGCTGATCAGATTGCTGTAGCCTTCATTGTCGAAAAGCAGGTTATGAATCACCTGGTTAACGTTGTAGACGTAGCTGCCTACTTTCATACTGCGCTGAGAAAAGTGCCCGAATTCGTGCGCCAGAATGGCTTTCAGCTCACTGACGGTTACCGTGTTCATTAGCCCCACGCCAATCTCCAGGTTCTTCTTCACCGGCAGAAACATGCTCCAGAAGCTGGAATTGTAGAACACGGCCGCATTGACCTGCGCCGAAAAGTAGACCTTCTTCGGAAAATCCGTCTGCACTTCGTCCACTATTTCGTGGATGAGCCGGAAAAGTTCCGGCTCCTGCTCCTCCGTCACTTCCAGCAAATGAGCCCGATCGACGGTATGTTTCTTGAAAATGAATTTGAGGAGAAAGAAAATGACCAGAATGCCCATGCTCACGAGCCCGCCACCGATCAGCAGCGTGTACAAGTTGGGCTTGAAGGCAATGAGCATGATGCCCGCGTAACCCGCAACGGCCGTCAGTCCGACGGCCAGGACGACCAGCAGTAAGTACACCCCGATAAACAAGGCAATGGAACCTACTGCCCGCCAGGCCATCTTTTTAAAATTCCCCGAAATCTGAATCGCATTCTGTTTCATGTTCGACGTAAGCTTAAATGATAAAATCTCAAGGGTTATCGGCTCCAACAGAGATGCCCAATATCCACAACTATTCGAATACGTAATTAATATATAATTTGAGATAAATAAAAGCTTTTTTGCATACTAATCCACTTCCTGAAAATGTTCGTCGCCGCACATCCGCACGATTTTAGGCATAAAGCTTCCCAACACCTCTACCAGGTCTTGCTGATGCGCCATGACCTGGTGGATGTCTTTGTACGCCATTGGCGCTTCGTCCAGATCGGAACCGATGACCTCCACCCCGGCACGTTGCAGTTGTGCGACCACGGCCTGCTGCGTCAGGGTATCCTTGGCCCGGGTTCTGGACATCACCCGCCCCGCTCCGTGCGAAGCCGACTGAATGGAATCGGCCACGCCTTTTCCCCGCACGATGAACCCGGGCGTAGCCATCGATCCCGGAATGATCCCCATGACATCTTTCCCGGCGGGCGTAGCGCCTTTCCGGTGCACAATGAGTTCGTTGCCAAAGGCATCTTTCTGCTTCCAGGCGAAGTTGTGGTGGTTTTCGATCCGGGCCAGGGGCGTGGTATTCATCGCCAGCGCCAGCCGTTCGTGAATCTGGTGGTGGCAGGCCGAAGCGTAGTCGCCGGCCAGGTTCATGCTGAGCCAGTATTCCTGTCCGGCTTCGGTATCCAGGTCCAGCCAGGCCAGGTGCCGGGCTTCGGACGGCAGCGGGCACTGCTTCATCGCGATTTTGGTGTAGTGCCCGGCAATGGCTGCTCCCATTCCCCGCGAACCCGAATGCGAAAGCACGGCCAGATACGTTCCGGCAGCCAGGCCGTATTCGTTGATGGGAGAAGTGATTTCTACCACCCCGAACTCCACGAAGTGATTCCCTCCACCCGATGAGCCAATCTGTGAATAGGCCTTGTCCTTCAGCGTGCGAACGGTTTGAATCTCCCGAAACTCCGGCCGTTCAAAGATTTCGTGGTCCTTGGATTGCTTAAAAGTGGCCCGTCCGAAGCGGGTATTTTCCAGCAAATGTTTTTTGAATTCTTCTTTCTCACTTTCCAGCAAAGAAACCGGCAGGTCATAGAGGGTCAGGCACATCCGGCAGCCAATATCCACGCCTACTCCGTAAGGAATGACGGCATTCCGGGTAGCCAGCACGCCACCGATGGGCAGACCGTAGCCCTGGTGGGCATCGGGCATGAGCGCACCGGCGACGGTCACGGGCAGTTTCATCGCCGTTCGCATCTGCTTCAAAGCGCCTTCTTCAATTCCTTCGGCTCCGTAAATGGCAAAGGTCTGGCTATTGGTACGCAGCGCAATGCCTTCTTCCGGCTTGGTCATTAGGGCTTCCGCAATGCCTTTCAGCGTCGGCGAATCCAGATAGGTTTCCGGCTGGTCGAGCAGATTTTTCAGCAGGTCGCGTTTTTCTTCCCGTCCGAAGCAGGCGTAGGACTGTTTCATTGTTTCCAGGGCCAGGCCGATGGCTTTTCCTTCGGGAAATCCGATCTGGCGTAAGTCTTTTCCGGTCAATGCTTGCAATTCCATATTCATAGAGTGTTTAAGTTCAAATGACACGTCAAAGCTCCGGGGCGGCTGCGCAGTCTTTTTGCGCAGGGGAAAATAATTCTCATTTTTAGAAAAAAATTGGATATGCCTGTCAATCGCAATGCCCTGATTCGTTACCGCACGCTGGACAACTGCCTGCGAAACCGCTACCGGAAATGGACCCTGGAAGACCTGATCGAAGCCTGTTCGGAAGCCTTGTACGAATACGAAGGGATTGACAAGGGCGTGAGCCGCCGGACGGTGCAGATGGACCTGCAGCTGATGCGGAGTGATAAACTGGGTTACAACGCGCCCATTCAGGTCATCGACAAAAAGTATTACACCTACGAAGACCCCGACTACTCCATCACCAACATTCCCCTGACCGACCAGGATCTGAACCGGCTGACGGAGGTGGTGGATATACTGAAACAGTTCAAAGGCTTCAGCCACTTCAAAGACCTGAGTGGCATGGTGCAGAAGCTGGAAGACAAAATCTATACGTCCAGAACCCGGCAGCCTACCTTCATCGACTTTGAAAAAAATGACAACCTGAAGGGCCTGGAATACCTGGATCCGCTTTACCAGGCCATCCAGCAGCAGAAAACGATTCTGCTTGGCTACCAGTCATTTCGTGCCCGGGAAGCCAATCGCTTTGTCTTTCACCCCTACTACCTGAAAGAGTACCGCAACCGCTGGTTTGTGTTGGGCTGCCGGGGAGCGGAAGAAACTTTGCTGACGCTGGCCCTGGATCGGATTACGGGCATCGAAGCAACGGACGAACCTTTTTCGCCCTGCGCCCACCCGCACCTGCCCGATTATTTTCAGCACGTGCTGGGTGTGACGGTCAATCCCAACCAGGAACCGGAGGAAGTGCTTTTGTTCGTACACCAGCAGGCAGCCCCTTACGTGCTCACCAAGCCCATTCACCATTCGCAGCGGGTAGTAGAAACCCAGCGCCAGGGTGTGGTGATTTCATTGCGGGTGCAGCACAACTACGAACTGGAGCGGGAAATCCTGGGCTTCGGCGACCGGGTGAAGGTGCTGGCTCCGGCCCGGTTACGCCGCTGCATCAAGGAAACCCTGGAACACGCGCTGGATCTGTACCGGTACGAAATCAACCGCAACACGCTGGAAAACCAGCTCAGGCGGCTGGCTCACCAGGGCTTTTCGATTTTACAGCACGTGTATACGCGCAAGGAGATGCATCACATAAAAGCAATCATTGCCCGTTTTCAGAACCAACCGGTGCTTCCGGAAGGTCAACCCGTGTATGCCATCCGCCAGCTTTTCGGTGCCGTTCCCGGTTTGCAGACAGTCCTTTTCAACGCCCACCTGAACACCATTCTATCGGCACTTCGTCCCGCAGGAAGCCCTGAGCTGTTTCTGACCAAAGCCATTTACTTTGACAAACCGCCGGCTTCCAACTGGTACGTCACCTGGCACCAGGACACGACCATCCACGTAAAGGAAAAAATTGAAACGGAAGGCTTTTTTGGCTGGACCCGCAAGGAAGGCATCATTGGCGTGTGTCCGCCGGAGGAAATCCTGCACAACACGGTAACGCTGCGCATCCACCTGGACGACACCGACGATCAGAACGGAACGTTGAAAGTGATTCCCGGCTCTCAGAACAAGCGCCTGAGCCACGAACAGATTACCCTGATTACCCAGAGTAGCCTTCCCTACTGCTGCGAAGTGGCCTGCGGCGGCATTCACCTGATGAAACCGCTCCTGCTGCATGCATCTGCCAAAACCATCAACCAGAAACACCGCCGGGTCATTCACCTGGAATTTAACTCCGTCGATTTGCCCAACGGCCTGGAATGGGCGGAAAAGGTGGTCGTGAATGAGTTGATGTGCTGATGAGCAAATATGCTAATAAAAAATCCCCTTTCTCTGCTTCAGGCACGTTTCAGAACAAAGACCGGTCAGGTTTTGAAAACCTGACCGGTCTCCTCTATCGTACTTCGCAAATAGAATCTGGCTCTTTTATGCCTTATCCGAAGCGAAGCCGCCTTCTTTTTTAATGCGCCGGATGAAGGACCTGACCCGCTGGAAACGGCGCAATCCCAGGGAGAGCACCCCGGTGCCCGCCAGCAGGCAGGCGCTACCAATGATCCAGGCGGTACGGTCTTCGAATATTTTTACGTAGGTAACCCCGAAGGCATACAGCGCCAGGCAGGTACGGATGTAGGAGAGCAGCGTTCGTTCGTTAGACAACACCGTCCGGTGCAGCGACAAGTAGTCCCGCAGTTTGGCTTTTTTCCGGACGGGCGGCGTGGGAATGGGGTGCATGGACAAAGGCGCGGCCAATGAGAAGATAAATGAGCTCTACACGGCCTTCGGATCTTGCTGTCTACTCCTCTATCTGTACCACAACGTCATTCAGCTCATCCACAAAAAAGTAGAAGTCATAATCCGGGTTGTAACCAAACTGCAGGTCGTCCTGAATGTCTTCCAGGGCTTCCCAGTACTGGGTCCGCGGATGGTGCTTGCGGATGTTGTAATTCAGCATTTGTTTGAGCGCCGGCAGATGGCTCTCTCTGCTCAGATCGGAAAAGGAAACCTTTCTCATGGCCTTGTTTTTTTCTATCTAAGAAAAGGCATCCCGAAAAAAAATTCCAGCGATCTGAGAAGTTTAACTGAATAATAAAGGAGAATTAAAATCGATAATCATTTGGTAACCAAAATTTCACAATCAGTTTAAATGAGAAGATATATTGGGGTGGAGCTGTGTTTGAGGTTGGCACACGGACCGGGGCCAGGCGGCTCTTTTTAGCTTTCCGTTTTTACGGGGAAACCCAAATCATCATTTTAGTGATTCCTTCCATCAATGACCATCATCAAATTGATGACGGTTTACTTTGGTTTGTCTTTTGAGGAATCAGTATCTGCGTTGATTTTCTTTGTTAAAGGGTTTGGTTTTTCAGATAACCACTTTAAACCATAAGCAATAACAATTGTGCTAAATACTATCACAATGAGACCAAAAACTAATCCTAAGATTAGTATTCCATCGCCTGGAGCGCTTGAATTCATAGCTGCTTTTTACTATCTTATAAAGGGTGTTATAACTGCCAAACTAAGGATTTGACCAACCAACAGAGCGCACTTTCATATACTTATCTATCTCAAAATTATATGTACTCCACTTCAATCGTATTGCTTCATGAAGCGGCTGCTCCTGTCTAAACAAGTCCCTAGCTATATATTGATCGGAGAGCCTTGATTTAAAACCGGCTATCTCTTCATTACTCATTTTTAATTCATTCTTCATATTGCGCCTTTTGAATCCCCCTCCAAATAAACAAAAACAAATCTCACATCTTTGTCATCGCTGTCTTCGGTGTTAAGTGTGTCTTTGAGAAAAATTGCATACGGACGGCCATTTTGCTTCAAAATCTCATCTAATGAGATACCTTGCCAGGAATCAAGCATTAAATTCCTGTGAGCGTTGCAACTAGCCAAACAAAGCACTGTCAGTACAGCTAGTAAAATCAGACTAGTCTTATTCATTTACACAACTTCTTCCGGTACTCATTTAAAACTTTTTCTATTCCCTTCTCAATTGCTTCAAGATTTGATTCTGTAAAGTAGCGCTCATCTGTATATACTGCAAATTCACCAGGTATGCGCGGAAGTTGCCTTTGAAGGGATGAACAAAGACTCCCTGATTTTTATCGGCAAGTTTTTTATTGCCTTTAAAAGGTAAGGTGTTGCCGATCTATAAAAGCTTGAATTTTAAATAAAGTATGACAAAAAGTATTATAAATAAAAAGCACTTACGAAACCTACGTAAGTGCTTGATAATCAAGTGGGCCCTGATGGGATCGAACCATCGACCCTCTGATTATGAGTCAGATGCTCTAACCGTCTGAGCTAAGGGCCCGAATGCGAAAGAAGCGTTTCTCCTGCTTCGCATTGGGCTGCAATGTTACGGATTCAGGCCGATAAACACAAGCGATCCGGGCCGCCGATTTTGCTTGAAATCAATAAAAAGCATCGGCTTACGGGTAAGAAAGGACCGGGCTTTCTAAATTGCTCCTTCACGTTCATAATTCTTGTGTATGCAGTGGCTCATTCCCCTGGTTCTGGCAGCACTTTGCTTCGGACTGTACAACTTTTTCATCAAGGTAGCCTCCGGTCACATCCACGAAATGCTGGGGGCGGTCATTTTGCAAGCCGTAGCACTTGTTCTGGGAGGAGTGGCCCTGGCTTTTCTGAAAACCCGCGGAATTCACTTCGAATCCAGTTCGCGCGGCGTCTGGTTTGCGGTCCTGGCCGGGCTTTTCGTGGGACTGGCCGAAATCCTGTCTTTTTATGCCTTTTCCAAAGACCTGCCGGCCACGGTGGGCATTCCGGTAATTGTGGGTGGCACCATGCTGACGGGTATTCTGCTGGGCCAATTCGTGCTGAAAGAGCAATTGAGTGCCTGGCATTACCTGGCCATCGGTATGATCGTAGCCGGCGTGATGATTCTGGCCCTGAAAAAATAATTTACGCACCATTAAACCTTACCGCCGCCTGCGCATCGAAGGGTTCAAATTCACAAAACAAACCAAAATAGCAAGATGAAACGCATTTTTGTAATTGCATTGACTGCCCTTTCCTTCGCTGGAATTGCTGCTACCTACGCCCAGGACCAAGCGCCGCAAACGACCCAGGCCAACGCCAAACAGCGTAAAACACCCGAAGAAAAAGCCCAGGCCCTGACGCAGCGAATGACCTCCAACCTGGGCCTTACGGCCGACCAGACGGCCAAGGTACAGGCCATCAACCTGGATAAAACCCAGAAGATGGCGGCGCTGAAAACCAAGTACGCCGGCGACCGCAAGCAGGGCTTCCAGGAAGGCAAAGCCATCCGTCAGGAATGGGATTCCGAACTGAAAGCCGTACTTTCCGCGGAACAGTACACCAAATACCAGCAGAACAAAGAAGAGCTGAAGGCCGCGCACAAAGGCAAGGGCAAACACCGGAAGGCCGGTGCCTGATCTGAATCCGTTCACTAAGAGAAAGGGCGGCTGGAGCGACAAACGCTTCAGCCGCCCTTTTCGATTAAAAGATTCTCTCTTCCTGCGGTCTCCCTTTCTATCCCTTTATCCAGCATTTTACAGCAAGTGCCGGTTTTTGATCAGTGCGGCTTTCAGGTCATCGGGCGTATCAATGCCCATACTTTCATATTCGGTAAAAGCCACCCGGATGCGGAAACCGTTTTCAAGCCAGCGCAACTGCTCCAGCGATTCGGCCTTTTCCAGCGAAGAAGGCGGCAGCTGGGTTATCAGGGTCAGCACGTCCGTCCGGTAGGCATAGAGGCCGATGTGCTGGAAATACGCGTGCGTTTCCAGCCACCGGGCGGGATCGACACCCCGTAAAAATGGGATGGGATGGCGGCTGAAGTACATCGCCTCGCCGGTCCGATTGAGAATGACTTTGGCCGTATTGGGACTGAAAAGCGCCTCCTGATCGGCAAAACGTTTGACCAGCGTGGCCAGTTCGGTCTTTCCGTCCAGGCAGGCAGCCAGAATGTCAATTTGTTCGGGCTGAATAAAAGGTTCGTCGCCCTGAATATTTATTACGTAGTCGAAGTCGCCACCGTGGGTCTGCAAGGCCTCAAAACACCGGTCGGTGCCGCTCGGGTGGTTTTCGGAAGTCATCACCACCGGCGCCCCGAAAGCCTGAACGTGCTCCATAATCTGGGGATGATCCGTGGCGACCACTACTTCCGTCAACGAATCAGACTGCCGCACCTGTTCGTACACGCGTCGGATCATGCTTTTTCCGCCAATATCGGCCAGGGCTTTGGCCGGAAAACGCGTGGAAGCGTAACGTGCCGGAATGATTCCAAGGATTTTCATATCAGAAGATTCAGGTCTAACAATACTTCTTTTATATTCAATTGTTTACTGTTCACTGTTTACTGATCATAACTCAGTCGGAAGGTTTTTCGGTGGTATTCGCAGGGGCCGGACTGAAAAAGCGCCCGCTGGTGTTGCACAGTCGGATAGCCCGCGTTCTGCTCCCAGGCGTATTGTGGATACAACTTTGCCAAAGCCTCCATCCGTTCGTCGCGGTGGGTTTTGGCTAGAATGGAAGCCGCGGCAATGGGTAAAAAGCGGGCGTCTCCTTTCACCAGACACGTATGGGGCACGAAGGGATAGGGTTTAAACCGATTTCCGTCGATGAGCAGGTGCTCCGGCAGAATATTTTTTTGAGCCACCAGTTGATCCACCGCCCGGTGCATAGCCAACAGAGATGCCTGCAACACATTGATCTGGTCAATTTCTTCGTGGGAGGCTTCGGCCACCGCCCAGGCCAGCGCTTCGCGTTCAATTTCGGTCCGCAACCCTTCCCTTTGCTTCCGGCTCAATTGCTTGGAATCGTTGAGCAGCGGGTGCCGGTAGTCTTTGGGTAAAATGACGGCACTGGCCAGCACGGGTCCGGCCAGACAACCCCGCCCCGCCTCATCCAGTCCGGCCTCAATCAAATGCGGGTGTAAATAGGGCTGAAGCATGTTCAAGGATTGAGGGATTTATGTATGGAAGGATTGATGAAAATAAGCCAGCAAATTTAAAAACCAAACGGAGAGAAGTCTGGAGGGATTAAATTCATCTTTTTCACACTTAAGTTCTGCTATCGGCTTCGGTACTGCCTCCTCAACTCCCAAACTCTTAAACTCCCCAACTCCAATCAGTCTTCCAGGATGTTGCCGATGAAGGTATTTTTACAAACCAGCCACAGCAGGAAGAAAACAATGGCCCAGGTCAGATAAATCTGGTAAAAATCGCGGGTGTCCTTAAACCGGGTCTCTTTGATTTCGGCCTTTTCGTACCGGTTGATCTGATTGAACACGGCTTTGAGCGCCTGGTTATCGGAAGCCCGGAAAAACTGCCCCTGCCCGATTTCGGCAATCTTCCGGAGGGTTGTCTCGTCAATGGAGTTTTCAATGGGCCCGCCGCCCAGCGATTGGGGCAACATCACCTGTCCTTCGCGCCCCACGGCAATGGTGTAAATCTTGATGTTGTAGGCCTGCGCCAGCTGGGCTGCCGTAATCGGGTCCAGGTTGCCGGCGGTATTGTCGCCGTCGCTGATCAGAATAACCACTTTGCTTTTGGTTTCCGATTCGCGCATCCGGTTGGTAGCCACGGCCAGGGCACTGCCAATGGCGGTTCCCCCGGTCTGGATGAGTTTACTGCTCACTTCATCAATGTACGTATTGAGCAGTTTGTAGTCGGTCGTAAGCGGACAGAGGGCGTAGGCATCGCCGGAAAAGACCACCATGCCAATGCGGTCCTGGAAACGCCCCTGCACAAACTCCCGGCCTACCTGCTTGGCGGCTTCCAGCCGGTCCGGCTTGAAATCCTGGATCAGCATGGATTCGGAAATGTCGAGCACCAGCATAATGTCAATCCCTTCCGAATATTGCTCTATCTTTTCGTTGACCCGCTGGGGCCGGGCCAGCGCCACCAGGATCAGTGAAATCGTCAGGACCATGAGCAGGTAAGGTATGTAGCGCAGCCGGCTTACCCAACTTGACTTGAGGTTTTTACGCGAAAATGCTACGCTCAGCCGCTGACGGAAACGCTGGTGAATGAGCCAGCGTACGGTAAAAAGCAAAGGCACCAGGGGAATAAAATAAAGGAAATAAGGCTTCTCCCAAACAAAATCGGTGAGTGTCCGGGGAGTAAACCATTCCATTGAAAGCCATGTCCACATAATCAGGGTCCGCAATTAGGCTTTAGCAGTGATCCGCTTCAGAACCAAAAATGTATAAAATATAAACCAGATCAATCGATTGACCCTTTTACTTAACAGATGAATATAACGCAACCATTCACTGCAAATGGCTGATTAAAAGCAGTGAACCAAAAAGATGTTTTTTCACATTCACCTCTGCACCAATTCCTTTCCCCCGCTTTCTCCGGCTTTCTTTTTGACCTTTTTTTTCTCTCCTTCCACCATTTCTTTGCGTCGTTTTTCGTAAAGCTGCACCGCAAAGTCCTGAAGCGGTGTAAAGGTTTCGGACGTCTTGTCGAATGGCAAACCACCGTATACCGTCCGGTCGATGTGCTTCAGCGCCTCCGCCAGCGATTTGTCCTGGATGCGATCTGATATTTCCTTGGTGGTGTAGGTGCTGTAGGGCTTGTTGCTCAGGGTTTCGATGTATTGCTTCCAGAGCACTACCATTTTCTCCAGCATCACCGTATCGGCCTGTCCCACTGACTTTCTGATTTGCCTGAATTCCTGCAAGAAAGCCAGATGGCGCTTTTGTAAGCGATAAAGCCGATATCGATTCCGTACCTGTTTGCCAAAGAGCAAAAACAGCAGTCCGAACAGCACCAGAAGCCCCAAAGCTATCAGATAAAAAAGGGCGTAATTGGTCTCCTGCTGAAGAGGAAGAAAATGGGTATTGGCCTTTAATGAAAGCGTATCTACCGGCACGGTGATCATTTCTTTCAGCAATACCGTGTCGGGTTCGGCAAAAAAGGGCGTACTGTCCTTTTCGGAGATGATGAAAACCGGCAGACTCAACGATTGCACGGGATCAATTTCAAAGGACATGAGTCGGTACACCACGCTATCCAGACTTCCTGATGCGCTGGTGCGGGTAGGAAAGAACTGCTTATCAAGGAGCTCAAACGGAGCAAAATGGTAGTTGGTATCCGGAAAGATGACTACTTCGTCCGGTGAATGGCGGTAGCTGAGCGAATAATAAACCGGGCTACCGATGCGCACACTATCGGAGAGAAAACGACCTTCGGGCGCATGCTGTGCCACCGCTTTCGGGGCTAAAAAGAACGCGGAACCAACCAGCAGGCAGACGATGGTCCGAAAAAAAGGAAAAAGGTTGGCACAACGACTTCCCCCGATAAGCATCCCCCTCAGCCAACTGACCCAATGTTTCACTTCTGGTCGTAAAATCCCCGATTCCGGCAACTTCACATCATTTGCTTTGCTAAGCCACCCGGGGGCCGTTATCGTCATTCGTTTTATCACTTATTGCCTTACTTTGAATAATTTGACCAGCTTGTTTACGAAATCTTCTTCCGTATTTACCGCCAGGTAATTGGCCTTGTATTGTTTACAAAGCTGTTCGAGCCTTTGCTGATTGTTGCTGAAAATGCCGTTCAATTCGCGTTTGAACGCCTCCGAAGAAGTATTCAGCCAGATGGTTTTCCGGCTCTCCTGGTCGTAGAGCGGAATAATGCCCAGACTGGGCAGGTTGGTTTCCCGCTGATCGTACAGGTGAATCACCACCAGGTCGTGTTTGCGGGCCAAAGCTTTCAGGTTGTGTTCGTAGTCGTCGCTGATAAAATCGGAGATCAGAATGACCACGCTTTTTCGCTTGAGCATTGTCAGGGCAAAGCTGATGGCCTTCGCCAGATCCGTTTTGATGGAAACGGGCTGCAGATTGAACAGACTCAGCACTACTTCGTATCCCTGCTTCAGCCCTTTACCCGGTTTGATGTATTTTTCCTTCCGGTCAGAGAAGCAGTACAGGCCGACCTGGCTCTCTTCCTTCACCGCCGAAAGGGCCAGTACGCCGCATATTTCCTTGGTCACGTCCAGTTTCCGGCGGTTGCGCTTGCCAATCTCCTGCGATGCGCTTACATCCACCATAAAAAAAACGGTCTGCTCCTTTTCCTCCTTGAACACCTTCACGAAAGTACCGTGTCCTTTGGCGCTTACGTTCCAGTCGATCGTACGCACGTCGTCGCCGTACTGATATTGGCGTACATCACTGAACTCCAAGCCCGTACCCTTAAACACCGAATGAAAGTCGCCCCGCATCTGGGCATTGACCGCTTTTCTGATCCGGATTTCGTATTTGCGTAACTTGGCTAGTATTTCTTTCATTCAAAGACAAAAAACGGTTCCTGATTTTATCTGTGCGGACCCGGAAGCGGTAAATATAAAACGTTTGCGCTTATAACGAAAACCGGAGCGAAGTACTGTCCGCAACGCAGAGAATTAATTTCTGTACCCTGTTCTCCGTCTCTTTTATCAACCACACAAAAAAACCCTCCAGATACAGGGTCAGGAGGGTGTGGAGCAAAGCGGTTGTCATTTCACAGAAGGCGGGTACTTTTCAGGTACTGGCTGTCGGGAGAATAAATAAAGAGACAGGTTCCGCCTTTTATTTTATCGATAATGGGTTTGCTCAGCTCTTCGGAAACGGCCGGACAACCCTGGCTGCGTCCCAGGCGACCGTATTTTTTGATGAAGTCTTCGCTTACATAGCTGGCTCCGTGCAACACAATGGCCCGCTGTTCGGCCGAATCGTTGATGCCCTGCTCGATTCCCTTCAGTTTCAGAGAAAGACCGTGCTTGCCTATGTAGGTGGTGCCGGTAACGTAGAAACCCAGGCTGGACTGATAAGAGTTGAGGGTATTGGAAAAATACCGGGCGTATTCTTCGCCGGAATTACGACCGTGGGCCACGAAAGTGTTAAAAACCACCTGTCCTTTTTCTACATCAATGATGTAAAGCCGACGGGAATTGGAAGATTGGGATAAATCGACGATGGATAGCAGGCGGGAGTTGCCCAGCTTGCCCTGCGCAAATAAAGCATTCCAACCGGAAATGGCCTTCTCAAAAACGTCCTGCTTCAGACCCATGGTAGCAAGCTGGAGTTGTTCATACAAAACGCTGCTTTTATAAGTGCTCTCTTTCGCGTCTGACGCCTTGGTTTTACCCGGGTCAGCGAAGAGTTGGGAAGCGGAAAACAGACAAACAAAGAAGAGAACAAAACACTTATTGAGCTGAGAGGAGGCTTTAACTTTCATTTGCATCGGGTTAGCTGGTTTTGATTGAAATAGCTTACGTTTCAATTGCTTTACTTGTGATTACCAATGATTCATCTGAGATGAAAAAGCAAACCGTAGCTTGAAACAGTCTGCTTAATTAAGGTAGTTCAAAAGCCAGGCACTAGCTGGATGAACGTCGGATCGGAAAGGAAATTGCCAAAAGTAAATAATATCCATTTTGACAACCTAATACAAAACCAAAAATCAACATTAAAAATTCCCCGATTTACGCATTTTTTGTACTTTTTATGCTAAAAAAGCACTCGCCACCCAATCAATACTTCTTCCTGGTAAATATAACGGAGCCAATCTTCCTCTCAAAAAATCCTATTTGTTCCAACTTGCTTTAAACCCGCTTCAATCACCCTTACCCAAAGGCTGGTAATAAAAATTTATTCAGTAGGCACGTATTTTGTTCGTAAAACCATCTATCATTCCTTTGCAGTACCCGTCCGTTGTTATCCTGTTTCAGTTGCCAGATTTACATTGGGTCTTATTCCTTAACTTTGACCCGGTCTTGCTTCTTTTTCGATTAAGTAAGCAAAGGTATCAATCAGGTACTACAGGGCTGTAAGTTCAAGTCCAACATGAAAAAGTATTTGTTCGCCGTTTTCGTATTTCTCACGGTTGCCTGTATTGAGCGGCCGGTTCCGCCCGCGGGCACCCTCCCGCAAAGCCAGATGGTGCAGATTCTGGTTGATATTCACATTGCCGAAGCCAAAGTAGGGCATTTTTCATTCCGGAACATTGACTCCTCCAAAGCCTTGTACCGCCGGTATGAACAGGATATTTTTAAAAAGCACGGTGTAGATACGACTACCTACCGCAAAAGCTTTGAATTCTACCTGGAGAATACCCAGTACCTGGATGACATCTATTCGGCGGTGATTGACAGCCTGAGCTACCGGGAAAGCATCGGAAAAATTGACTGATACGAAGCCGATGCATTTTTGCCACTTCCACGTCCGGTTGGCCTGATTATTCATAAAATTTGTTAAAAAGACAAACTCAGTCCATTCAAAGCAACAAAAGAATTTTTTTCATCCATTGAAAAAAACGATATTTACCCCGGTAAGGAAAAGGTAATCTTGTAAAATTCCGCTTTCGCCGGATTACCTTACTCATAAAAACAGTCTGAAGCTCCTTGTCAGGTAAAGCGGCCCTCTTTGTCTGCTTTCTTGAAAGGTCATTCCAAAATATACTGTCCGTAAAGACGTCTGTTTTAATAAACGATATAAGCGGTTTCCAATGTGACCAGGCAGCGTGTGGAAACGGATGCATACACAGACCCACTTGATTTATAAACCCGGTTTACCTTGAAGGAAAGCATTGTCATCATTCCTACTTACAACGAAATCGAAAATATAGAGGCCATTGTCCGTACTATATTTTCGCTCCCGCTTACTTTTGACCTGCTGATCGTAGATGACGGCTCGCCCGATGGCACGGCCAGCCGGGTAAAGGAGCTACAGCAGGAATTTCCGGACCGATTGCACCTGGAAGAGCGGGCGGGAAAAATGGGTTTGGGTACGGCTTACATTCACGGGTTCCGCTACGCTTTGCGAAACGGCTACCAGTACATTTTTGAAATGGATGCCGACTTTTCGCACAATCCGGCCGATCTGGTCAAACTGCACCACGCCTGTGCCGACCAGGGTTATGACGTGGCCATCGGTTCGCGCTACAGCAACGGAGTGAACGTGGTAAACTGGCCGATGAGCCGGGTGCTCCTCTCTTTCTTTGCCAGCAAATACGTACAATTCATTACCGGACTTCCCATTCACGACACAACGGCGGGCTTCAAATGTTACCGGCGCCGGGTACTGGAAACCATTCAATTGAATAAAATACGCTTTGTTGGCTACGCATTTCAGATAGAAATGAAATTTCTGGCCTGGAAATACGGTTTCAAACTGGCAGAGGTGCCCATCATTTTTACCGATCGTACCAAAGGGCAGTCCAAAATGTCGAAGGGAATATTCAGGGAAGCGATCATTGGGGTGATTCAGATGAAGATAAACAGCTTTTTCAGCCGTTATCCCAACCAGCGAAACCGGGCCGAAGAAAGACGACGCTCACTTATGAAAAAGTCTTCGGTGACTCCGTAGTCGCAAAACATGGTTGGAACTGATCGGTAAATGATTTTACGTTGAAAGAATAAATGCCTGTCAGCAAGCCGATCATTGCGTATGAACAACGCACCCGCCTGCCCTTGTCTTTTGATCTTCGGTCGCGACTTCAGCAACCAGTTACTGCGTTTGAGTGCTTGAGCATTCAGCCGGTCCGGCATATCGCTCATTTTACTTACATCCAACTACTCGTAAGTGATTTAGTCTGGGCAGGTCAGAAAATCTTTTCTACTTTTCGCATCCAATCGCATTCCGGTTTGTGAAAATACTGATACTCCTATTTTTATACATTCATGTTTTAATGCCCAGCCCTGCCCTTGCAGTCAGCAAGGGCAGCGTTCTATTACAATCATACCCGTCAGGTAGTCAGAAAACGCCACGCAGCTTAACCGGCACTACCCCTCCTGATTCGCTCCGAAAAGGAGTAAACCGCGATAAAGGTCCCTCCCATTCGCCTCTAATATTGCAAAATAAGGCGCAGGTGCAGACGATGCAGCAGCTAACGGCCGCCTGGGGACTGAGTTACTATTTCAATCAGCAAAAAGCCTTGCGGCTGGCGCAACAAAACCGCTGGGCTATGCAGCAACAAGAGGCTGATGGCACCTTGCTGTCTCTCCAGGGCCTGGATGAAGCCGGCAGGCCGCATTACTACGCATCGTACAACAATCAGGCAGCCAGCAACACCCGTACCAACCTGCTGTGGGCGGGCAACCGACTGGGCTATAACCTGAGCGGAGCCAGCAGTAATCTCTCCGGACGCCTGGGTTTCTGGGACGGGGGAAGGGTAAGGGGTACCCATCAGGAACTGGTCGGCAGGGTTACTCAGCAGGACAACCCTTTTGCGTTCGACAACCACGCCACCCACGTAGCCGGTACGCTCATTGCCGCCGGCGTATTACCCGCGGCCAAAGGAATGGCTTTCGGTGCCCAATTGAAAGCCTGGGACTTTAACAACGATACACCGGAAATTGCGGCCGCCGCCGGGAGTCTGATCGTTTCCAACCATTCGTACGGTAGTCTCTGCGGTTGGCGGGGAACGGGAAGGGGCTGGGAATGGTGGGGCGAACCCAGCCTCAGCGAAACCTTCGACTGGAAATTCGGCTTCTACACCAATTCGGCCCGGGATTGGGACATCATCGCCTACCAAACGCCCTATTACCTCATGGTGAAGTCGGCCGGCAACAACCGCGACAGCAATGGGCCACCGGCGGGTACTCCTTACTTCATCGCCAATAGCGACCTCACCAGTACGGTCCCCCGCAGCCGCAACGATGGCTACGACATTGTCACGACCAACGGAACTGCCAAAAACATCCTGACCATCGGAGCTGCCAATCCGATCAGCAACGGCTATCAGCAGCCTTCCGATGTAGTGAGCTCCTCCTTCAGCAGCTGGGGCCCCACCGACGACGGACGCATCAAGCCCGACCTGGTGGGCATCGGAACGAACGTACTTTCGACCGGTGCCAACGACGACCAGGCTTACTTTGCCAGCGGCGGCACCTCCATGTCGGCTCCTAATGTTGCCGGTTCGCTGCTACTGCTACAAGAGTACTATTCCCGGTTGAACCGGGGCAATTTTATGCGTTCGGCCACCCTCAAAGGACTGGCGTTGCACACCGCCAACGAAGCCGGCAACGCCCCCGGACCCGACTATGTTTTTGGTTGGGGATTGCTCAACGCGGAAAAAGCCGCCAGTGTGATTTCCAACCCGCAGGGAAACCATTTTTTGCAGGAAAGAGAACTGGCTCAGAACCAGACCTACGCCTTCCAGGTTTTTGCGTCGGGCAAAGGGCCGCTGGAGGCCACCATCTGCTGGACCGACCCCGAAGGAACCGTGTCGCTGCTGACTCCGCAGTCGGTCAACGATCGCACGCCCAAGCTGGTCAATGACCTGGATTTGCGCATTACGCAGGAAAACCAAACCTACCTGCCCTGGACCCTGGACCCCGACAATCCGGCTCAGGCCGCCGTGCCGGGCGACAACATCCGGGACAACGTGGAAAAGATTTCCATTCCCGATGCCGTACCCGGAAAGAGCTACCTGCTGAGCATTTCCCACAAAGGAACGCTCCAGAGGAGCCCTCAAGCCTATTCCATCATTGTCAGCGGCATTGGCGGAAAAGCTTACTGCAATTCGAAAGCGACGAATTCGTCGGGGGCAAAAATCGATCAGTTTTCCTTTGGCGCTGTTCAATATACTGCCACCGGAAACTGCGCCACCTACACCGATCTCACTCACCTGACAGCCTCCGTGACCACCGGACAAAATATGCTACTCAGCCTGCAGTTGGGTTCCTGCGGTGAGGACGCTCCCAAAATCGCCAAAGTATTCGTTGACTGGAACGGGGATGCGGACTTTGACGACCCCAACGAACTGGTTGCCACCACCCCGCCGATTCAGGGTACGGATACCTATCAAACCAACGCCGTGATCCCGCCGGGCATCGTACCGGGAAATTTTAGCCGCATCCGGATTGTGTGCCGGGAAACCGGCGATCCGGATGGGGTATCGGCCTGTGGCTCCTACCCCCAGGGCGAAACCCAGGATTATCGCATCGCTTTCCTGGCACCCGCCAAAGACGTAGGCGTGGTTGACCTTCCCTATCCGGAACCGACTTTTTGTTCAAATACCCAGTTTGGCGGCACTACGGTAGTAGTCCGCAATTACGGCACTACCGCACAAAGTAACGTACCGGTAAGCGTTGAGGTATCAGACGACAATGGAACGGTAGTCGGTTCCTTGACGGGCGTACTGCTGGGTCCTCTCTATCCTGGCAATGAAGCTTCGCTGGCCCTTTCGGAATCCTTCAACGCCTTACCAGGCAAAAAATACACGTTCAACTGTCGTACTGCCCTTGCTGCGGATGCCGACCCTTCCAACAATGCCTTCGTCGTCAACCGGAGCACCAGTAGTGGCACGGCTTCTCCTTCGGCTACTGCCACCATCTGCGGAAACGATGCCACTGTGCTTCAGGGAACCGGCAACGGTACGCCTTTCTGGTACGATGCTCCCTCCGGCGGAAACCTGCTGGCCGTTGGGAACAAAGCCTATACCAACTACAAACCCGGCAACCTTACTTATTACGTAGCCCTGAACGAATTTTACGACCGGGTAGGACCCGCCAGTAAATCGGTTTTCTCCGGCGGAAATTACGGACAACACACCGGAGAAATTCAACTGACGGCCCAGGCTCCCCTGATTCTGGAAAGGGCCCGGCTTTACATTGGCCAGTCCGGCCGAATCACTTTCACCGTAAAAAATCAGAAAGGGAATATCGTATCCGGAACTACTCTGAACGTATCCGCAACTCGCAACCCGGCCGTAGCCGGCGATGCTTCGGACGACGCAAGTGATCAGGGTGCTATTTACTACCTCAACCTCCGGATTCCCGAAGCGGGTACGTATAGCATCGCCGTTTCTTACGAAGGGGGCGCTACGCTTTTCAGAAGCACTGCGGGCGTTACGGGATATCCGTTTGCCATTCCGCAGGTAGTGTCCATCACGGGAAGCTCTTTGGGTAACAATACGTATCTGTCTCTGTACGATACCCGGTTCAGAGCGGCCGGCTGCACCAGTTCACGGATACCGGTAGTGGCACAGGCCGCTGCGGAAGCGGTAGCTGCCATTGCCTCTGGCAGCCCCGTTCAGATTTGTAAAGGCGACTCTACCTTACTGAAGGCCAACCAGGGTGACGGGTTTTCCTACCAATGGCAAAAAGATGGCGTCAACATCGACTTTGCCGACCAAGCCAGCTTTTGGGCGGGAAGTTCCGGCAACTATACCGTAACGGTGACCAATGCTACCGGATGCAAAAGCACTTCGTCGCCCGTAGAAGTAAAAGTAAACAACATTACGCCCATCCCAGTAACCATTGTCCCTTCGTCTTCACCGGAACTGTGTTCAGCGGCTCCGGTAAATATCACACTAAAGGCCATCACCGGACTGGACCCCAACCTGATCAATTTTCAGTGGTATAAAAACGGAAAAGCAATCAGCCAGGCGAACCAAAGCACTTACCTGGCTACGGAAGTGGGCGAATATACCGTTATGGTCAGCCGGCCTACCTGCCAGATGTCCCTTTCCCTACCTTTGAAAATCAGCCAGGAAGACATTCAGCTTACGGTTTCTTCCGGTACCATCTGCGGGGGATCCGGGTCGGCCGAACTGAAGGCACAGACCAACCAGGGAACGATTGCCTGGTACGATGCCCCGGTAGGAGGCAACCTGCTGGCCACTGGAAGTACGTACATCACCCCGACGCTCAGCAGCGACAAAAGCTATTACGTGGGCGTGAATGATTTCAGCGGAACCCTCAGTTCACCCAACATCCAGAGCGGGGGAGCATTTTCAGCATCTACTGCCTACCGAACCTACTTTGCTGCTTACGTTCCTTTTATGCTCAAAAAAGCCAGCCTCTACATCGGACAGGCCGGAGCTGGCCCCCGTACGGTAAAAGTTGAGCTCACCGACCGGAATTTCAGCAATCGGGTCATTGCTTCCACGGTCGTCAGCGTGAGTCCGGGAGTAGCCGAATACGATCTGAATCTCTACGTTCCGGCACCGGGCAACAACTATGGGCTGGCTATTTCCGCCTTTGGCGGGGGTGCGGAAGCCTACGCCCATACGTCAGCCGCCAACATCCAGTATCCCTACGCACTGCCGGGCATTGTGGCCATTACCGGCAACAATCAGGCGAATCAGGGTAGCTTTTTCGGGTATTTGTTCAATTGGAAAGTACAGGCCGAAGGCTGCGCCAGCACAGAGCGTTCCGAAGCCAAAGTAAAGGTATTGACCAGCACTCCTTCAGAAGCAAAACTAAGCAGCAATACAACCGACGGCATTCAGACCATTTGCCAGGGTCAGAATGCCCTGCTCAGAGTCGATTTGAAAGGAACTCCTCCCTGGAGCATTGCCTATACGGATGGTCAAAATCCGGTTACCATTCGACAGATTCAACAAACGCCATATATGCTGCCCGTTAAAGAGGCGGGAACGTACTCCCTGTTATCGGTAGCTGACGATCGCAGTTGTGCCAATGGGATGGTGAGTGGTACGGCTACGGTGAAAGTCATCCAGGCACCCAGCGATTATCCGGACATCATTACCAGCGGACCGATTGAATTCTGTATCGGGGGCAGTGTTATGCTGACGGCCTCATTGGGATTTGATAAGTACCTGTGGTCTACCGGCGAAACTTCCAGAAGTATTCTGGTGCAGCAAAGCGGGAAATACTGGGTAGCGGGAGGAAAATTGAATTGTTACGGCCCCCCTTCACAGGAAATCTCTATTTCGGCACAACCTTCTTTTGATAAGCCTACGATCCTGGCCAACAGGCAGCTCAGTTTCTGCGTGGGCGACAGCGTCATTTTGTCGGCACCTCAGGGCTACTCTGTCTATACCTGGTCGAACGGGGCAAAGACACGAAGCATCACGGTAAAAACCAGTGGCCAGTATCAGGTAAAAGTAGGCTATCCAGGCTGTATCAGTGACAACTCTACCCTCGTGACAGTAGCCGTCAGTCAGGAATTTCCGCCCAAACCGGAGATCACCACGCTGGGCAACCGGCTTACCTCAAGCAGTGAGGCAAACAACCAGTGGCTGAAAGATGGCACTCCCATTCCGGGGGCCACCCACCCTACTTTTGTAGCCTCCACCAGCGGGAATTATACGGTGCAAGTAACCAACGGGTCGTGCTCCGTCGTGTCGAACGAAGTGGCCATATGGGTGACCCGCCTGGACGAACCCCAGCCTACCGATATGGGCGTTCGCATATACCCAAACCCGGGTCAACGAAACTTCAGTGTAGAGTACATTTCGGGACGCCCCTCCTCTTCGGTGATGGTCCATCTGTGCAATGCATTGGGCGTAGAATTGATGAAACAGCCCCTGACTTGGGTTCAGGACAGCTGGCAAGGCACTTTTGAAGTCAATGCGATGCCGGCAGGTGTGTACTTCATTAAAGTTACAGATGGACAAAAGCTGATGGTCAGAACCTGGATCAAGCAGTAGAAATCGGCTACAAGTAAAGAGCTGGTTGGTTGAAGCGCTTCCTATTTTGTTAGAATGTCATCCTCAACTCTGCCCCGTAGTGTTCATTATGAACTTTAACAAAAGAAGCGTCCCAGGTTAGACTGATTGCCGTGCAAAGTAAGCTTGTTCAAATTGATGTTAGGGTACATTTCCGAAGGTTAGACTATTCAAGGAAGCTTTTGTCACTTTTTGCTTGCCCAAAAAGTGACAAAAGCTTCCGCAGAGTGAAAGTTTAGTGTTTGAAATCCCATAGTTCACGTTTATTTAAAAATTATAACGAAGGCAGCTTAGGTTCATGCTTCGGGTTTCATTGCTTTCTTCCGTCTTCTGCCGGCAATCTTCCGGGTCAGGTAGATGACGAACAGAACGGCCAGTACGCCAATGATCAGCGGCAGCCAGATGGTCAGAATGGCAAAAACCGTCGCCAGCACGTTTTCGATCGTAGCCACAACCGGGTTGCCTAAGCCGCCGGTGGTAGCGGTAGACCCCAGCCGGATCAGACTGGTACCCGCCTGCACCACGCCCGCACTTCCTCCGCCCACAATCAGCCCGAGCACCCAGCGCAGCAGCGGACTGCTTTCTCCCAGCACGGAAGTGGTCAGCAGGGTACCGGCCACAAAGGCAATAGGTAAGGCAATGGAGTCGAGCAGGTTGTCGAGCCAGGGAATGTAATACGCACCTATTTCCATTAGCGTAGCTACGACCAAAACACCAAATGCCACCCAGCTTCCCATCCACTCGAAGCCCGCATTGACGGGAAGGTAGCCCGTCAGGGAGGCCACGTTGGCAACCAACAGGGGCACAAATACCCGGAATCCGCAACTGGCACTCAAACCTATTCCCAGAAAGAGGCTAAGCACATAGTCCATAGTGATAGAAGTTTGGGAGTTGGGGAGTTTAAAAGTTTAGAAGTGTATGAGTGTATGAGCAGATACACAAATGATTGCGTCTTTGACGTAACTGCAAGCATAAAAGAAATAGATACGGAAACGACCCAACACTGTTGTCTGCGGTTATGTTAGCTGTTAAATTGTTGTTTGATCAAGCCTTTCTTCAGTTGTCATTGCCTGCCGGATTTCTGATTCAAATCACGAATGATGAAATACTAAATACCGGAAATCCAGCGAAATATCTGTCGTTCTGTAGCAAACGAAGACCAACCGGATTGGTTCCGCACAAATACAACACAAATTTAATCCGCTACATATTTGTCATTAACTATATTGCTGTCCCAAATCAACCGGGAATACAATTAGATACATTCTTTATTCGGCTTCTTTATCTAAATTGTCGCTGGTCAGGTTGAGACTTATCTAATGTGCAAAGCAATAAGCCTTTTATGAGAAATCGTTTATTCTGGTTATTGTTGGCTGTCAGTTATGGTGCTTTCGCACAAAACCTCCCTCAATCTGAGCAAATCCGCCAGGCCACGCGACTGGTAGAACTACAGCAATCGGCTGAGCAACTGGGAAAGCTCTACCGCACCAATCAGGAAAAAGCCCTCCGTCTGGCTCACCGGCACCACTGGTTGATTCAGAAGACCTATTCGAATGGGCGCTCCATCGTATTGCAGGGTCTGGATGAAAGAGGCGAGCCCATCTATTATACTACCGAAAACAATTCCATTGCGGCATTTACTACCCGCACCAATCAGCTGTATTCAGCTGGCTCACTGGGGCTGAATCTTTCCGGAGGAAGCGCGACGGTTTCGGGAAAGCTGGGAATATGGGACGATGGCACTCCCCGGACTTCCCATCGTGAACTCAGCGGCCGGGTGACTCAGATGGACGGAGCCAATTCGGTGAAAAATCATTCCACCCACGTGGCAGGCACGATGATCGCAACCGGGCTGAATCCTTCTGCTAAGGGAATGGCTTTTGAAAGTCAGCTCAAATCCTGGAACTTCAGCAACGATCTGGCGGAAATGGCGGGAGCTGCGGCCAGTCTGCTCGTTTCCAACCATTCTTACGGCACCCTTTCCGGCTGGGACCTGGATACTGACCTACCCGGCACTGACAACAATGCCAAATGGCGCTGGTACGGTGATGCGAACGTGCATCCGTCGGAAGATTACAAATTTGGGTTTTACGGCGAACAAACCAGACAATGGGATCAGGTGGCTTTCAATGCCCCCTACTACCTTCCCGTAAAATCGGCGGGAAACAACCGGGGCAATAACGGACCTACCCCTGGCACTCCTTACCGCCTGGGCGGGGGCGCCAATGCCAGCACCGAACCCCGCAACAGTCAGGATGGCTACGACCTGATTGCGACAACCGGGACGGCCAAAAATGTGCTGACCGTCGGAGCCGTTTACCCCCTGGCAACCGAATACCGCAGTCCTGCCGACGTGCGTATTTCGGGCTTTAGTAGTTGGGGACCTACCGACGACGGCCGCATCAAACCCGATATTGTGGGCGATGGCGTGGGTTTGCTTTCCAGTACTTCGACGAATGATCAATCGTACGCCGCCTTGAGTGGCACTTCCATGGCGACGCCCAACGTAAGTGGCTCCCTGTTGTTGCTACAGGAACTTCATGCGCAGCGTAACAGTGGCCGCCTCATGAAGGCCGCTACCCTGAAAGGACTGGTACTCCACACTGCAGAAGAAGCCGGTGCTTATCCTGGCCCCGATTACGTGTACGGCTGGGGCTTGCTCAACGCGGAAAAGGCCGCCCGGGTCATCATCAATACCGACAATAACCACTGGCTGGCGGAGAAGCAGCTGGCGCAGGGCGAAACGTTTAGCCTTACGGTAACGGCTTCCGGAAAAGGTCCCCTGGTAGCCACCATTTGCTGGACCGATCCGGAAGGCACTGCCCTTACCGCTACGGCCGCCAATCTCAACAACCGGAGCCCGCGGCTAGTCAACGACCTGGACCTGAGGGTATCGGACGGAGAGGACCAATACCTTCCCTGGGCGCTTGACCCGAATCAACCGGAAAAGGCGGCCACCCGAGGAGACAACCTCAGGGACAATGTAGAACAGGTACTGATACCGAACACCGTCGCCGGAAAAAGCTATTCCATCAAAGTTTCCCACAAGGGCACGCTGCAAAAAGGACCTCAGGCGTATTCGCTGATCGTGAGCGGCACGGGTGGCAGCACTTACTGTGCTTCCGCCGCTTCCAGTAGCACCGGAGTCCGGATCGATCGATTCAGCTTCGGAGGACAAAAGCCCGGCAACATCCAGCACACGGCTCCTGCCGGTTGTACCACGTATTCGGATAACACCCACCTGATTGCGGAGGTAGGCATAGATCAGGAAACCTCCATTCCCATTTCTGTTGGGCTGGGCACTTGCAGCAGCCACACGGATAAAGTAGTGAAAGTGTTTATTGACTGGAATGGAGACCAGGATTTCAACGACGCACAGGAACTGGTAGCTACTTCGCAAGTGATTTCCGGAGCCGGTACTTTTAATGCCCAGGTCAAAGTTCCGGCCGGACTGCCGATCGACTACACGACCCGGCTCCGGATCGTTTGCGTGGCTACCACCGACCCGCAGCAGGTAAAGCCCTGTGGCAGCTATGCCAACGGCGAAACCCAGGATTACGGCCTCCTTTTCATCCGCCGGAACCACGATATCGGGGTCACCGGACTGATTTTCCCGGAAGCCGGCCTGTGCGCCAATGCGCAGCAAAAAGCAACGGTATTGGTGAAAAACTTTGGTACTGCCGCGCAGGCCAGCTTTCCGGTTTCGGTGCAGATCAAAGACGAACAGGGAAACATTCGCACGCTGCAAAGTACTTTTGGCGGCAACCTGGCCCCGTTTGAAGAAACCACCGTTACCTTGAATGGCACGTTTGCGGTCGATGCGGGGAAAACGTATACTTTCACCTGCCAGACCCAACTGCCGAATGACCTGAAACCCAGCAATGACGCCTCTGTTTTCAGCCGCACCGTGAGCGAACCCAATGCAACGCCCATCGCTACGGCTACCCGGTGCGGAACGGCTCCGGTTACCCTGAAAGGTACGGGAAACGGCAACCTGTTCTGGTACGACGCGGCCACCGGCGGCAACCTGCTGGCCGTGGGCAGCCCGGCTTCGACAACGAATCTACCCCCGAATGAAACCTACTTTGCTGCGCTCAATGACTTTCGGGGCTCCCTGGGCGTTACCGGAAAAAATGCCTTCCCCAGCGGTGGCTACAACCAGTTTAGTCCTGCCGTCCTGTTCACCACCCGGATACCCCTGGTGATCGAAAGTGCCCGACTATACATTGGCCATTCGGGGCGGCTTATTGTTTCAGTCCAGAAACTGGATGGCTCCTTGGTATCCACTGCCGTGCTGGACGTAGCCGCTACCCGCAACCCCGAACTGGCAGGCAGCGCCCCGGATGATCCTTCTGACCCGGGTGCCATATTCGACCTGAACCTGAATGTACCCGACCCGGGCGATTATCAGTTGGCCGTAGCCTACGAAAAAGGGGCTACGCTTTTCCGTAATAACGATATTCCCCAGGCCGGGTATCCATTCGAAATACCCGGAATTATGTCCATCACCGGCAATACAGCCACGGCGACCGGAGACGTTTCGGCGATCAACTATTACTACTATTTCTACGACCTTCGGATCAAATCTACCGGCTGTCCCAGTTCCAGGGCAGCAGTGAGCCTAGTGACTGATCAGGCGCTGGACGCAACCATTACGGCCGCCGGAAAAACGGTTCTCTGCAACGGTGACCTGATCCAATTACAGGTATCCACCGGTGCCAACCAGACTTACCAATGGAAAAAGAATGGTTTGAACATACCCAATGCTACCTCCGCGACCTACTGGGCCGGTGAAACCGGCAATTACTCCGTGGAAGTTGCACGCGACAACTGCCTGGCTACGTCCAACAGCATCAGCGTAACGGCCTATCAGAAACCCGTGGTCTCCCTCGATCAGTCTACGCTCCGGTCCAGCCATCCGGACGGGAACCAGTGGTTGTTGAACGGCGTACCCATCCCCGGAGCCAATCAAACCACCTACACTGCCACCCGAACCGGAAGGTATTCGGTCCGTACTTCGCTTTCCGGTTGTCCCAGTCTGACTTCCGACGAAGTACAGGTAGTCATTACGTCCACTGACCCGGCATCCGGCAACCCATATTACATGGTATATCCTAATCCGGCTACGGACAGGGTGACGGTGGAGTACCGTTCGTATTCAACCCACGAAGTCATTACGGCAGTTATCTTCAATGCGCAGGGCAACTTAACAGCCACCGGTACGTTGCAGCGCGAATTGGAAGGCTTTACTTATACTTTTAGTCTTGCTCATCTGGCTCCCGGCTTGTATCTAGTAAGGATCACGGACGGCCAGGCCACGTACGTAAAATCAGTAGTGAAGCGATAAATCCAGTCATTCCGGTAAAGAGATACTCCTTCTTAAGCTTAGGATAGCATTTTTTGCTATTTTCGCTTTCATCACCAGCATCAACTTACTAATGCCCGGGCTTGCATCTTCTTTGGAACGAAACGTACTATACCCTTCCGTTGGCGTAGAAGTGCTTGAAAAAGCGGTGCAGGAAGTAATGCAGTACCGGCTGGCGGGCTTGTGTGTACCGCCCTTCTGGGTAAAAAAAGTCAAACGCGATCTGGGTTCTCATCCTACCAGACTGTCGACTGTAGTGGGCTTTCCCTTTGGTTATCAACGCACCGAAACCAAGATAACGGAGATTGAAACGGCCCTGCAAGACGGAGCCACCGACCTGGAAGTAGCGATGAATACTTCTGCCCTGTTCTCTCCTTCTTCCTCCTGGATCAAGATTGAACTGGCCAAATGCGCTACCCTGGCCCACGCGCAGCAGGCTACCCTAACGGTGATCATAGAAGGCTCGCTGCTGGAGGAAGATCAGATTCGGCTGTGCTGCAAAATGAGCGCCGATGCCGGTGTCGATTTCGTAAAAAATGCCTCTGGCTTCGTTACCAGCCCGTTGCTGAGTTCTAACCTGATCCATCAGATCCGATTTTTCCGCAGTTGTCTGCCTTCTTCAATAGGCATCAAAGCCATGGGCAAAACGCGGTCGGCAGAAGAGATCCACAAACTACTGGAATCGGGAGCCGAGCGGATATGCATTGATGGCCCGGTTTATTCGATCTTACATACCCAACGCACTTCTTCCTGATAAAGGCAAAGGTGCAATTGCTTCCCATAGCTGCGCTGTGTAATATCCGTGCCTATTATTCAGGCATATAGCCTGCTCATCTCCTTATCTTTCCAGTAAAATGCTGAATATAGTTTGGCAAGCAAAATGGCTCACCAATCCCTATAAACAAGCTTTTTTGACTCAACTTTATGTAAAAAAACGATTATGCGTTTATCTATACTGAGTAGATTGAAAAGAATGGGAATGATTCCGGCCATCTTTTTTATCGTTGCCCTTATCTGCATGAATTTCGGACTCTACTTTTTCAACCGGGCTTCTATGTTTGAAAGTCAGGAAGCCAAGCTGGAAGTAGAGATTGTGGACAAAAAAATGAATGGTTTGTGGCAATTGGTACAACAGGCGGATCTGGGGATCCGGGGTTACCTTTTGCTGCCGGATAAAAAGATGCTGGATCCCTTTAATTCAGCCATGAGTCAGTATCCAGCCGGTTTTGATGAGTTAGAGCGCTTACTAAAAAAGCAGGGCTTTGACTTAAGCCTGATTACCGACTATAAAAAGCAGTACATAGCCAAAATGGACGAAGCCCTGCTGATGAAAAAATACCAGGATGAAGGAAAAGGCGAAGAATCCATTGCGCTCCTCCAGCAGGACAACGGATTTCTCCTGTGGCAGAAGTACGAGGCATTTAAGACGAAGGTGATGGCTTTTGAAAAAAACCTCCATGACCAGGCTGAAGCCCGCTACCAGGAAAGCCTCTTCAACACGATGGTGCTTCAGATCAGTCTTTTCTTTTTAAGTTTTCCCGTGTTGTCGCTGGTCATCATCCGGCTTCGTAAAAATGACCGCCAAAAGCGGGAACTGTTCAATCACATCAAAGAGAGCAATCAGCAGTATGTCTTCCGGGAGAGCGATCAGTCTGTAAAAGAGCTGAATGACCAGAAGATCATTGCTGAGTTGATTGCCAACCTGAAGAAAGCTTCTGAGTTTATTAAAAATATCACAAAGGGGAATTATGAGGTACAGTGGGAAGGCATCAGCCCGGCAAACCAGCACCTCAATACCGACAACCTGGCCGGCGAACTGATCCAGATGCGCGAACAGATGAAAAAGGTAAAAGAAGAGGACCGGAAACGCCTTTGGGCGAATGAAGGTTTTGCCAAATTTGCTGATCTGCTGCGCATTCAGGACAACCTGTTTGAAGACAAAATTCACCAGTTTTTGTCGGAACTGATCAATTACGTAGGTGCCAACCAGGGAGCCCTGTTTGTGCTCAATGAAGATGACAGCAAGGAACCCGTGCTGGAAATGAAAACCTGTTATGCTTACGGCAGACACAAACACCTGAAAAAGACCATTTATCGCGGCGAAGGTCTGGTAGGACAAGCCTTCCAGGAAAACGACTTGATCTTCCTTACCGACATCCCGGAGGATTACATCACCATTACTTCCGGATTGGGTCAGGCCCTGCCCAGCAGCGTATTGATTGTACCACTGGTAAACAATGAACAAACCGTCGGCGTACTGGAACTGGCATCCTTCCACGTATTTGAAGAATACCAAATCAATTTTATAAAAAAGCTACTGGAAAGCCTGGCTGCTACCCTGGTTTCTGCCAATATCAACTACCAGACAAAATTACTGCTGGAAGAGTCGCAGCAGAAAGCCGAAGAGATGCGGGCCCAGGAAGAAGAAATGCGGCAGAATATGGAGGAATTGAGCGCTACCCAGGAAGAAATGCACCGCAAGGAAAAGGAATACCTGGATATGATCGAAACCTTGAGAAGCCAGAAGAGCGAATAGCCGAAAGTCTAAAAAGAGGAAAGAAAAAGACAAAAAGTAAAATTCCAGGTCCTGAAGATCTGGAATTTTGTTTGCAGGAACACGGAAACCCGGGTGTCTTGAACCAAACGGAGGTTATTTCAGGGATATGAGACGAAAAAGGAGCCACTACCTGCTTATTTTAATACCCGTCATTGGGATCGGGCTGGCTTCCCGGAAAATGGCATTCTTCCCTCCTTTCCTGGCAGCCTATACCGGCGACACGCTTTGGGCCTTGATGGTCTACCTGCTACTGGGTGTTCTGCGCCTGGCAGCTCCCATCCGGCAACAAGCCTGGATAGCGCTGGCCTTTTCGTTCGGGATCGAATTCAGCCAGCTGGTTCAGGCCGACTGGCTCAATGCCATCCGGCACACCACCCTGGGCGGGCTGGTGCTGGGCTTTGGCTTCCTCTGGAGCGACCTGATCTGCTATACCGTGGGCATTTTGATGGGCGTTGCCCTGGAATGGAGCTGGCTACTGAAGCGCAAAACCCTACCGAATGCAGACCAACCCGTTCAACGCTGACTACCGATGGCTCCGTTTATATATCACCCAATTGGGGCCGGATGAGCAACTCTTCCACTACCGAATGATCCGACAAAGCGTATACGGCCCACACGGCCTGGGCAACGTCTTCCGACTTCATAAAGCGTTCGGGCGGCAACTCCACGCCGGCCCAACTTGCCGTGAGGGTAGCGCCGGGCAACACTGCCGTCACCCGGATCTGGTGGGGTTTCATTTCTTCGCGCAATACGCGGGTCATGCCCAGCAGGGCGTGCTTGGCAATGCAGTAAGAGCCCCCGTTGGTATAGGCCGTAATGCTGGCCGTAGAACAGATATTAAAAATGGAACCGTGCCGCTGCTGCATCATGTCGCCGATGAGGCCACGGGTGAGGTGATATGCGCTGTAGAGGTTAGTGGTAATCATACTTTCCAGGGTACCCGGCGCTTCGTTGTGAATCTGTCCGGGCAGAAAGTAGCCGGCATTATTGACCAGCACCTCCACCGGCTGATCCAGACATTTAATAAAATGAACGAAACTTTCCGTCTGGGTCTGATCCGATACGTCGGCCCGGTGAATGTGTACCCGACTTTTGGGAAACTGGGTCTCTACCGACTGTTGCAGGGCTTGCAGCTCTTCGGTATTCCGCGAACATGTCACCACGTCGAATCCTTCCCGGGCAAAGCGTTCGACAATGGCTTTTCCAATGCCCTTGGTACCACCGCTTACCACAATTAATTTATTCATAATCAAACCTTTATTATTTGTAATTTCCTACTTCAGCTTTCTTTCGTTAATTTTCAGGAAAGATAATAGTTCGTAATCATACATGAGTAGCCCGTTTTCCTTACCCAGCGATTTATATTTGCCCCATTCATTCTTCTTTTTGTGAACCAGGGCTTTTTTCAACGTTACTCTCTTTTTACAATCTCACTCCATTCATGGTTACTTTAGGCAGGTATTTTATGTTTCTGGGAAGTATGTTCAGGAACCGGGAAAAATTGGGCATTTACTTTAAAAGGGTAATGGACGAAGCCATTCTGATCGGCATTGATTCGGTGTTTATCGTGGCCATTGTTTCTACCTTCATTGGTGCCGTAACCTGCGTACAGACGGCCTATAATCTCTTCGACAGCCCGCTTATTCCCCGCTCTACCATTTCGCTCATTGTGCGGGATATGACCGTGCTTGAACTGGCCCCCACCATCACCTGCGTGGTATTGTCGGGCAAGGTAGGCTCCAGTATCGCCGGTGGCCTGGGCACGATGCGCATCACCGAACAGATCGATGCGTTGGAGGTAATGGGCATTAACTCTTCCTCTTACCTGGCTCTGCCCAAAATCATTGCCGCCATCCTGATGTTTCCTATGCTGGTCATTCTTTCGGGCTTTCTTTCCATTTACGGGGGTTACCTGGCCGGCACCCTCACCGATGTAATTACACCTCAGCAATACGTGGATGGACTGCGTACCGATTTTAAGCCTTTCAACGTTCCCTTTGCGCTGATCAAATCCGTCGTATTTGCTTTCCTGATCTCTTCTATCTCTTCCTTCGAAGGTTTTTTTACCGAAGGCGGAGCCCTGGAAGTAGGCCAGTCCAGCACCAAGGCAGTGACCAAGAGTTGTATTTCCGTGCTGCTGGCCGACTACCTGCTGGCCCAATTGCTGTTATGACAAAAATATCAACGTGATTTTGAGAGGAACATCACGATCATCCACTAAACCCAGCTTGAAAATTCGCACCCGTATTGAATTCAGAACATGATTGAAATAAAAAATATCAGTAAATCATTTAATGGCAAGGCCATTCTGTCAGACATCAATGGTACGTTCAAGGACAGCGACAACAGCCTGATTATCGGCGGAAGCGGGACGGGAAAAAGCGTACTGCTGAAGTGCATCATCGGACTGGTGCAGCCCGATAGCGGCGGCGTATTTTACGACGGCCGCGATTTCACGAACGGAACCGAAGAAACGCGCACGGAAATACGTCGCGAAATGGGCGTGCTGTTTCAAGGCAGCGCCCTCTTCGATTCGATGAATGTAGAAGAGAACGTGATGTTTCCACTGAATATGCTGTCCCGGATGTCGCACAAGGAGAAGATCGAGCGGGTCAACTTCTGTCTCCATCGCGTAGGGCTGGACAACGTGAATAAAAAAATGCCTTCCGAAATCAGCGGCGGAATGAAAAAGCGCGTGGGCATTGCTCGTGCCATTGTATTGAACCCGCGTTACCTGTTCTGCGATGAACCCAACTCCGGTCTGGACCCACTCACTTCCATTAAAATTGACGAACTGATTCAGGAAATCACCGACGAATTTAAGATGACCACGGTGGTCGTAACGCACGACATGAACTCCGTGATGTCGATCGGGGAATACATCATGTTCCTCTACAAAGGCCAGAAGCTTTGGGAAGGCAACAGCGAAACCATTACCGGCACCGACGTCAAGGAACTCAACGACTTCATCTTCGCCAGCAAACTCCTCCGCGACATGCAGGGTAAGCAGGCGTAATGCACCATATTATCGCTTTAACTCCTTGGGTGGAAATCAGTGATCACCTGCTTGAGGTAGTCGCGGTCCAGGTGCGTGTAGATTTCGGTGGTAATGATGGTTTCGTGGCCCAGCATTTCCTGCACGGCCCGCAGGTCGGCACCGCCTTCGATCAGGTGCGTGGCGAAGGAATGCCGGAATGTGTGCGGACTGATGCGCTTATCTAACCCGGCATTCATTGCGATCTCCTTGATAATCATAAATACCATCACGCGTGACAGGCTGCCTCCCCGGCGGTTGAGAAACACGAAGTTTTCCGCCTCCTTCTTTACCGGCACGTCCGGCCGTACTTCCTGCAAATAAATGGTCAGGTATTTCAGTGCATCGCGTCCGATGGGCACTAGGCGCTCCTTATTCCCTTTCCCGATGATCCGCAGAAAGCCAATGTCCGGATACACGTTGGTCAGTTTGAGCGAAACCAGTTCGGACACCCGCAGGCCGGAACTGTAGAGCACTTCCAGCATGGCCCGGTTGCGCGTGCCTTCGGGCGTAGAAAGGTCAATGGATTCCAGCAGGGTTTCCACTTCGTGAAACGTAAGCACATCGGGCAGTTTGCGCCCCAGTGAAGGACCGTCAATCAATTGGCAGGGATCGCTTTTGATCAGGTCTTCGACAATGAGGTAACGGAAAAAGGCCTTCAGTCCGGACAAGATACGGGCCTGCGAATAAGCCGAAAGGCCCAGGTCGTTGAGGTAACGCAGAAAATCGCTGACGTGCTTGGTGGTGACCGTTTCGGGCTGAATCTCATCGTCGGCCATCAGGATGTAATCGCGCAGCTTTTCGGCATCGTGCACGTAGGCCTCCACGGAGTTGTCGGACAGGGAACGCTCCAACTGAAGATAACTTTTGAAATTTTTGATATAGCTTTGCCAGTTCATAGGACCATTCAGCGTGCGTAAGCCAAAGTTTGAAGTTTAAACGGAAAAATCAAACTTTCCGCCCGTTTAGAAACGATAAGACATTCCCTCCGCCCGATAAAATGAAAAAAATTCTTCTCCTCAACGGCCCCAACCTGAATCTGCTGGGCAAACGCGAACCGGGCATCTACGGCAGCCAAACTTTTGAAGCCTATTTTGCCGATTTGAAAAGCCGCTATCCGGAGGTAGAACTGCACTATTTTCAGTCAAATCACGAAGGGGCGCTGCTGGACAAGATACACGAAGTGGGTTTCTCCTTCGACGGAATCATCCTGAATGCCGGCGCTTATACCCACACTTCCGTGGCCCTGGCCGATGCAATCAAGGCAGTAACGACGCCCGTGGTGGAAGTACACATTTCAAATGTCTTCGCCCGCGAAGCCTTCCGTCACCACAGCTACATTTCTCCCGTCTGCAAAGGCACGCTTTCCGGCTTCGGCATCCAAGGCTACGAAATGGCGCTGCGTTATTTAGCTGAAGGATTGAGGGATTGAAGAACCGAATAAAAGAAAAAACGGATTCATTGTTCTTTATCATTTACCACTTCTGCACTCAAAGTTCTCAACTCCTACTATGCTTGCTGCTATGTCAAAGACACAATAAATTGCGTCTCCCCTCATACACTCTTAAACTTTCATACTCCTAAACTCCCCAACTCCTATGCCTCCCGTAACTTTTTATCCCGGGCCTTCCAAGGTGTATCCACAGGTAGCTGACTATATGCAGGATGCGTATCGGGAAGGTGTTCTGAGCATCAACCACCGGAGTGCGGCCTGCATGGACATCGTAAAAACCACGCTGGAACTGATGCGTCAGAAGCTGAACGTACCCGCCGACTATGCCGTATTTTTTGTGTCGTCGGCCACCGAAAGCTGGGAAATCATCAGTCAGTCGCTGGTGCGGGAGCAGAGTTTTCACCTGTACAACGGGGCATTCGGTAAGAAATGGATGGAATACGCGCAAAAGCTGCGCCCGTTGAGCATCGGTGCCTCCTTCGACCTCAACGTGTCTCTGGATGTTGCACGGGTAGAAATACCGGCCCACACCGAAGTGCTTTGTCTGACCCAGAATGAAACTTCCAACGGTACGCAAGTGCCTATAGAAGTAATTACCGCTTTCCGGAGCGATCGCTACCTCACCGCCGTCGATGCCACCTCTTCGCTGGGAGGCATCAACCTGGACTTCAGCCAGGCCGATCTGTGGCTGGCTTCAGTACAGAAATGCCTGGGTTTACCCGCCGGACTGGGGCTGCTCATCTGCTCACCGCGGGCGCTGCAACGGGCCTGGGAAATCAAAGAGAATGCGCATTACAATAGTCTGCTGTTCATTCATGAAAACATGCAGAAGTTCCAGACCCAGTACACGCCCAACGTACTGGGCATTTACCTGCTGATGCGGGTATTACAGCAGGTAGCATCCATTGCGGAGATCGACGCCCGCCTGCGCAAACAAGCTGCCGACTGGTACCAGCTGTTCGACAACGATGCTTCTCCTTTTCAGCTCCTGGCCAACAATCCGGAAGTGCGCTCCCAAACGGTGATTACGCTGGGTGCCCAACCCGATTTGCTCAAACGAATCAAGTCACAGGCGGCACAGGTGGGTATCATGCTGGGCAACGGGTATGGTCCCTGGAAAGAAAGCACCTTCCGGATTGCCAACTTCCCGGCCATTGAAACGAAGGAAATTTCTACCTTGAAGCATTTTCTGGTATTGAATGCCTGACCACTCCCCACGCTTGACAAAAAACCATATGTTCAATTTAAAGGAAATCCTGTCGGTTACGCTGATTCTGTTCTCCATCATCGACATTCTGGGGTCCATTCCGGTCATTATCAGTCTACGGAAGCAAAACGGTCACATTGAGTCGGAACAGGCTACGCTGGCCGCCGGTGGGCTCATGGTGGTGTTTCTTTTCCTGGGAGAATCCATCCTGAAGCTTTTCGGCGTGGACGTAAGTTCGTTTGCCGTGGCAGGTTCCATCATCATTTTTCTGGTGGGCATGGAAATGATTCTGGGCCGGAATATTTTTCGTTCCAACCCCAACTTCGGAACGGCCAGTATCGTGCCCCTGGCTTTCCCGCTCATTGCCGGAGCCGGCACGATGACCACCATCATTTCGCTGCGGGCGGAATATGCCACCGTCAATATTCTGGTGGGTATTCTGGTGAACCTGATTTTTGTGTACATCGTTTTAAAAAGCTCTACCTGGATTGAAAAAAAGATTGGCGAAGCGGGTGCTGACATTCTGAGAAAAGTTTTCGGCATCATTCTCATATCCATTGCCATCAAGCTTTTCAAAACCAATATCGTTATTGGGATCGCAGAGACTTTTTCAGGAAAATAAACCGGATATCCTTTCTTGGACCCCTCATTCACGACAGAACATTTATGATTATCATCTATACAGACGGTGCATCGCGGGGAAATCCCGGTCCGGGCGGATACGGCGTGGTACTGAAATACAAACAGCACCGCAAAGAGCTGTCCGAAGGTTTCCGGCTGACCACCAACAACCGCATGGAACTGCTGGCGGCCATCAAAGGACTGGAAGCATTGAAAGAGCCCGGCCACGACGTGACAATCTATTCCGACTCCAAATACGTGATCGATGCCGTAGAGAAAGGCTGGCTGCAGGGTTGGGTAAAAAAAGGCTTTGCCGGAAAGAAAAACGCCGATCTCTGGAAACGCTTTCTGAACGTGTATAAACTGCACCGGGTCAAGTTCGTCTGGGTACGCGGCCACGCGGGCAATGTGGAGAACGAACGCTGCGACCAACTGGCCGTCGCCAGTGCCCTGGGCGATAAGTTGCTCATTGACGAAGGGTATACGGAGTAGGCAGCTATCAGCGTTCAGCCGAATGAGGTGTTAGCGAAGCCTGAAAAAACCAAGACTTTCCAGGTATTGAAAACCTGGAAAGTCTGCTTAATTGGATGTGAGATGACCAGTAATATATTAAACTCAATCAATCACTTTATCAGGCGGAGCCCAGCTTTTCGTTTCTGCCGCCCTGGTCGGGTTCGCCGGTGACGTACGCCTTGGCTACCTGGAATAACTTAACCATTTTACCCCCCGGCCGGTCCCAGTATTCGGCGTGGCTGAGCGTCACCTTCAGCAGGGCAATCCGGGGATCCTCTTTGCCATTCGGAAACCAGGCCTTCAGAAAGTCACTCCACAGTTCGTTGATTTTATTCTGGTCCCTGACCACTTCGGCCGTGCCAGATGCGGCTACGTAGGTTTCGCTGCCCGGGTCGGCGTAGCTCAGGCCAACTTTTTTATCCCTTTCTACTTCGTACACCTTGGCAGAGTCATCGTAAGTAAAAAACCAGAGGGTACCGTCGGCATCCATTTCGTGCGTGGCCATCGGGCGGGTGTGGAATTCATTGTCCGGCTCCAGGGTAGTGAGCATGGCAAACTGAATGTCTTTGATCTTATCTTTCAATACGTCCAATTCTTGTTGGTTCATGATTTAGAATGTTTAGGTGAATGCTGGATAAGACGACAATTGGAGAAAAAAGGTTAGTACACACCCAGCGCAAGAATAAGTTCTGGCGATATTTGCAGCTAATATTTGGCTTGCCGGAAATCTGAAACGCGTTTACTGAATCTTTCTCAACTTGGCCAAAGGGTATTTTCGCTTCAAACAATTTACCGTGTGGCAGGATCAATGCGCCATGAAGGTATGTACCGACGCCTGCATTCTGGGCGCTTCTGCGGACGTGGCCAGTTCGCAACGGATTCTGGATATTGGAGCTGGCACCGGGCTCCTTTCCCTCATGCTGGCCCAACGAAGCCCCGCCAGCATTGATGCCGTGGAAATGGATGAAAAGGCTTATCGGCAGACCTGTCAGAACGTAGCCCGGAGCCCTTTTTCCGACCGCATCCGGGTGCATCACGGACGTATCCAGGATTTTACCAATCCCGAACCGGGTCCGTACGATCTGATTATCAGCAACCCGCCATTCTTTGAGAATCACCTGCGATCACCCGACCGGAGTCGCAATGATGCGCTGCATACGACTACTCTTTCGTTAGGTGAGTTGCTGGATGCCATTGCCCGTCTGCTGCACCCGACCGGAAAGTGCAGTATTCTATTGCCCGTGTACGAAAGCCGTTTGCTGGAAGAGGCAGCGAATATTCGGGGTCTATTTACCATGCACCGGTTGAAGGTTCGGCATTCGCCCACGCATCCTCTTTTTCGCATCGTGACTACCATAGCCAGATCACCTGCTCCGATACGCGAAGAAGAACTGAGCATTTATGAAGGAGGACAAGTATATTCCGAATCATTCCGTACTTTACTCCGCGATTACTATCTGATATTTTAGCGTTGCAGTCAACCCCTGATGGATAAGGTCTTGCCGGAATATTGCTATTTTTGCTTTCTATGCTGACAACTGCACCTACCCTTTCCAATACTGCTACGCAACGGCTGGCCATTTCAGTAGTCATTCCCGCCAAAGACGAAGCCGAATCGCTGCCGGAGCTTTGTGAATGGATTACCCGGGTTATGCTTGAAAATGGCTGGGGAGATTTACCTCCGGCGTACGAAATCATCATTGTAGACGACGGCAGCCACGATGCTTCCTGGGAAGTAATCCAGCAGCTTTCCTATAACGACGCCCGGATCAAGGGCATCCGCTTCAATCGCAACTACGGCAAATCGGCGGCGCTGCACACGGGCTTCCAGGCAGCGCAGGGCGAAGTAGTCATCACGATGGACGCCGATCTGCAGGACAGCCCCGACGAAATACCGGAACTGTACCGGATGATTACCAGGGAAAAGTACGACCTGGTTTCGGGCTGGAAACGAAAGCGCTACGATCCGATCACAAAGACCCTGCCCACCAAACTGTTCAATGCCGTAGCCCGGAGCATTTCCGGCCTAACCCTCCACGATTTTAACTGCGGGCTCAAGGCCTACAACTACCGTGTGGTGAAAAGCATCGACGTGTACGGCGAACTGCATCGCAACATTCCGATGATTGCCAAGTGGAACGGGTTCAGTAAAATAGGGGAAAAGGAAGTGCAGCACCGGCCGCGCAAATACGGAACCACCAAGTTTGGCATCGAGCGCTTTCTGTTCGGCTTCCTGGACATGATCACCATTACCTTTGTTTCCAAGTTCAGCAAACGCCCGATGCACTTTTTTGGCAGCCTGGGCGTGCTTTCCTTCCTGATCGGAACTGCCTTTGCCATTGGCATTCTATTCCGGAAGGTATACGAACTTTCGCACGGCTTACGCGCCCGAAATGCCACCGACCAGCCGCTGTTCTTTCTGGCGCTGGTGGCCATCATTGTGGGCGTCCAGCTTTTCACCGCTGGTTTCATCGGCGAAATGATGACCACCAACTCCCGTAAAACGCACGAATATCTCATTCTAGACACGGTCGGGATGCCCGAGAAAAACCCTGGTATCAATCATACGTGAACAGGTGTATGAAACTATTTCGAAACCTGGTGCTGGCTGGCCTGGCCGGTTTGGTCCCTTTGCTGGCCAGGGCACAAAATTCAAACAACCAGATGTCATTACAACAAATCCTGCGGACGCACCAGTGGGAAAAGCGCATCCTGCTGCTCTGTACCTCCGACACCCGGCAAGCTGATTATCTTCGGCAGAAAGAAATCCTGAAAAAAGAAGAAGCCGGTCTGAAAGAACGGGATATGCTGGTGCTGGAAATGGTATATGACAAAGCGACCCAAGCTGACAAGGACTACCTGGAGAAAGAATTGGAAATTAAGCCCACAAAATTTACAGTCGTGCTGCTGGGCAAAGACGGAGGTGTAAAACTCAAACAGAACCAGCCGCTGGGCACGGAGGATTTGTTTGGCACCATTGACGCCATGCCCATGCGAAAGCGTGAGATGAAGGACGAGTAACGGTCAGCTGATCGGTTTCCCAACTGTAAGCCGATAGCTGACCGCTGAAAGCTAAAAAGGCAGCTTGCTCAAATCAACGTTGCCACCAGTCAGGATAATGCCCACTTTCTTACCTCCAAACCGTTCCTTTTCCTTCATCAAGGCCGCCAGCGGAACGGCGCATGAAGGCTCTACAATGATTTTCATCCGCTCCCAGATCAGGCGCATGGCCTCCACAATCTGCGCATCCGTGACCGTGATGATCTCTTTCACGAATTTCTGGATAATGGTAAAGGTCTTGTCGCCCAGGGTAGCCAGCAATCCGTCGGCGATGCTGCTGATGTGTGCAGCCGGCTGGATATGGCCGACCTGCATGGAAAGCCAGGCATCGTTGGCCCCGGCGGGTTCTCCGGCCACTACTTGGGTTTGAGGAGAAAGGTAGTGTACGCACAAAGCCGTTCCACTCAGCAACCCGCCCCCTCCCACCGGTGCTATGACAACATCCAGGTCCGCAATTTCTTCCAATAGTTCCAGGGCCGCCGTAGCCTGTCCGGTGATGACACGGTAATCGTTGTAGGGATGCACCAACACGGCACCCGTTTTTTCGATGACTTCGGCCACCGACTTTTCTCTGTCGGCCAAAGTAGGCTTGCACAGAATCACTTCGGCACCGTAACCCAACACCGCCTTTTTCTTTACTTCCGGCGCGTTTTCCGGCATCACAATGTACGCCTTGATTCCGTTATCGCGGGCGGCCAGCGCCAACGCCTGGGCGTGGTTGCCCGACGAATGCGTAGCCACTCCCCGACTCCTTTCTTCCGCTGAGAGTGAGAGGACCGCGTTCATAGCTCCCCTGGCTTTGAAGGCACCTACTTTCTGAAAATTTTCGCATTTAAAAAACAACTTCGCCCCACTCAGCTGATTGATGCTCTCCGAAGTCATCACGGGGGTACGGTGAACAAAGGGCGCAATGCGACGGGCAGCCGACTGGATTTCATCCAGCGTGGGCACGTATGGGGTTGGTAAAGTATCAGACATAAAGGCAGATGGAGATAAAAAACCAGGAATCGTGAGCGAAGAAAATTTATTTGTAAACTTGACCGGATCTTTTGTAAACGGTAAAGAACTTTCCATAAAATTGCATCCGATTGATTCAAAAGGAATTACTGGTTTGCTCAGTAACCGATACCAGAGCGCCGGCGTTCTTCTTCCGATTCAATACAACTTAAGCCGTTTACAAGGCGTAAATTAAACTCAATATTTATTTTATCCGGTACGCTCAAACAGGATACTTCGATTCAAACCCGTTGGTGACTGAAAGGCTGGATATCATTTGCTGTAAAATTCCGGATCTATGGCTGCAACATTCATAAAATTATACCAGGAAAACCCTGAACTAAAAAAAATCCTGCAGGTAGTGGACTGCCTGCGCGAAGGCGGATTGGTGATTTATCCAACTGATACGGTATACGGGCTGGGCTGTGACATCCATAATGCCAAAGCCGTAGAGAAGGTGTGTCGCCTGAAAGGATTGAAGCCGGGCAAAATTGACCTGTCTTTTATCTGTTATGACCTGAGTCACATTTCTGAATACGCCAAAGTGAGTACCACGGCCTTCAAGCTGATGAAAAAGGCCCTTCCGGGCCCTTTTACCTTTATTCTGGAAGCCAGCAACCGGGTACCTAAAATTCTGAATACCAACAAAAAAACCGTCGGCATCCGGATTCCCGACAATAATATTCCCCGGGAGATCGTCAAAGAACTGGGCAATCCCATTATTACGACCTCCATTAAGGACGACGATGAAGTAATCGAATATTCGACCGACCCGGAATTGATTTACGAAAAGTTTAAGAATACGGTAGACATTGTCATTGACGGCGGATTCGGGAACAACATTGCTTCTACGGTCATTGATGCCACTACCGACAATTTTGACATTATCCGGCAGGGCCTGGGCGACCTCAGCCTCTACGTCTGATCACCAAAGCCAACTTTTAGATTACCTGCGCTGAGCAAAACCTGACCTAATGTCTGAATAGGTATCATCCACCTACTCTAAGCAGGACTGGCTGGGGAGAAATGAGATTGATATCAAATGATTTAACAAGTTGGCTACCGTTCCAGGGGGCTTGTCAGATTTTTACGGTTTCCTGACAGTATTTACCATATTGCAATCATATTGATTGATAAATTACAATTCCTTTCATATAATCTTGGATAAGATTTGACAATGCTGGAATTTTTATTTTATTTGTTTAACAATGAATGAAGAATCCTTATCGCATTCAAACTTTTCAACTGCACCCTTACAGTTTGAACAGCCTCCTGAATACGTATTGATGGATTTGCAATATCTTCCTTCACTGGAATTCTTTGCTGCTTTACTGAAATATGATTATATTTACATAGAGGCGAATGAGCACTATCAGAAGCAGAGCTACCGCAATCGCTGTTATATCCGCGCTGCCAACCAGGTAGATATGCTTTCCGTGCCGGTATTGGACGGCCGGCGAAAAGTGCTGATTCGTGACCTCAAAATAGATTACCAGCAAGGATGGCTGAAAGATCACTGGCGTGCTATTTCATCAGCTTACGGGAAAGCGCCCTTTTTTGAGCACTATGCCCCTTACCTTGAGCAGATTTTATACAAGAAATATACTTTTCTTTATGATCTGAATTGGGAGCTGCTGACAAAATGTCTGTCTTTATTACAGATCAGAAAAAAGATTACGCCTACTTCATCATACAATAAGTGCGTGGACCACAATACTTTGGATTTAAGGTCCGTGATTCACCCCAAAAAAAATTATTTGAATAATAAAATCTACCAGGCCATACCCTACGTACAAAACTTTGGCAACGGATTTGTCCCTAACCTCAGCATTGTGGATCTATTGTTTTGTAAAGGAGTACAAGCCCGGCAGCATCTGGAGCTGTCAGTAATCAAACAATGAAATTGAACACTTCTGCGGTTTCATTTGTTTTACCAAAAGATTGTAGTTTATTTTCGCAAGAAATCGCTGCATCCGTTTTATAGAAGTATCAAAGACCTATTTTCATTATATAATTTCCTCACATTATGGAAGCAAAGTTCTCGAACAGAGTAAAAGAAGTGATCTCTCTCAGTCGGGAGGAAGCACTCCGCCTGGGGCACGATTACATCGGAACAGAGCACCTTTTACTCGGTATGATCAGGGAAGGTGAGGGTGTAGCGGTAGGATTATTGAAAAAGTTAGGGCTTTCCCTGGACGAACTGAGAGTGACAGTCGAGCAGGCAACCAAGGGAACGGCCACCAACAACGTTAAAAACCTGGCCAACATACCACTGACCCGTCAGTCAGAAAAAGTATTGAAAATCACTTATCTGGAAGCCAAGATATTCAAGAGCCAACTGATCGGCACGGAGCACCTGCTCCTGTCTATCCTGCGCGATGAAGACAATATTGCTACGCAGATTCTTTCCAAATTCCAGGTCAATTACGAAGTGATCAAGGAATTGCTGGAATACCACTCGCACAACCCGATGTCTTCGGCCGACGCCGACGACAGTGATGAAGACAGCGGACGGATGTTTGGCAGCACCAGTGGCAGCAGCGGAAAAGATTCGTCCAAGGGTTCGGCTGAAAAGTCAAGAACGCCCGTGCTGGACAATTTTGGCCGCGACCTGACCAAACTGGCCGAAGTCAATAAACTGGACCCCATCGTCGGGCGTGAGAAGGAGATTGAACGGGTAGCGCAGATCCTGAGCCGCCGTAAGAAAAACAACCCGATCCTGATTGGGGAACCCGGCGTAGGTAAAACCGCCATCGCCGAAGGTCTGGCCCTGCGCATTGTTCAGAAGAAAGTATCCCGGGTGCTTTTCGGTAAGCGCGTCGTTACGCTGGATCTGGCTTCGCTGGTAGCCGGTACCAAGTACCGCGGCCAGTTTGAAGAGCGGATGAAGGCGGTAATGAACGAATTGGAGAAATCGCCCGAAGTGATTCTTTTCATCGATGAGCTGCACACCATCGTGGGTGCCGGTGGCGCTTCCGGTTCGCTGGATGCCTCCAATATGTTCAAACCGGCATTGGCCCGGGGCGACATTCAATGTATCGGTGCTACCACGCTGGACGAATACCGTCAGTACATTGAGAAAGATGGCGCTTTGGCCCGTCGTTTCCAGATCGTGATGGTCGATGCCACTTCTCCGGAAGAAACCATCGAAATCCTGACCAACATCAAGGATAAGTACGAAGATCACCACCACGTCAACTATACGCCCGAAGCCATTGCGGCCTGCGTGAAGCTGTCCGACCGCTATATCAGTGACCGCTTCCTGCCCGACAAGGCCATCGACGTACTGGACGAAGCCGGTGCCCGCGTGCACATCAATAACATTACCGTTCCCGAAGATATTCTGGCCCTGGAAGAGCAGGTAGAGAACATCAAGAAGGAGAAAAATCAGGTAGTGAAGAGCCAGAAGTACGAAGAAGCGGCTCAACTGCGTGACAAGGAGAAAAAATTGCTGGAGCAACTGGAACGTGCCAAGCAGAACTGGGAAGAAGAAACCAAGCAGAAGCGGTATACCGTGCAGGAAGAGAATGTGGCCGAAGTCATTGCGATGATGACGGGCATTCCGACCAACCGGGTAGCGCAGAACGAAGGGATGAAGCTGCTCAATATGGGCGAAGAACTCAAAGGCAAGGTAATCGGCCAGGATGACGCTATCAGCAAGCTGGTACGGGCCATTCAGCGTACCCGGGTGGGTCTGAAAGATCCCAAGAAGCCCATTGGTTCATTTGTGTTCCTGGGCCCCACCGGTGTCGGTAAAACCGAATTGGCCAAAGTGCTGGCCACTTACCTCTTCGACAAGGAAGACGCGCTGGTACGGGTCGACATGAGTGAATACATGGAGAAATTCTCTGTATCCCGTCTGGTGGGTGCGCCTCCCGGATACGTGGGTTACGAAGAAGGTGGTCAGTTGACGGAAAAAATCCGCCGCAAGCCTTACAGCGTAGTACTGCTGGATGAGATCGAAAAAGCGCATCCGGACGTGTTCAACCTGCTGCTGCAAGTGCTGGACGACGGTATTCTGACTGATGGCCTGGGCCGTCGGGTAGATTTCCGGAACACCATCATCATCATGACGTCCAACATTGGTGCCAGAGACCTGAAAGATTTCGGTGCTGGCATCGGTTTCGCCACCAAGGCCAAATCGGAAAACCAGGACGATATCATGAAAGGTACCATTCAGAATGCCTTGAGAAAGACCTTCTCACCGGAATTCCTGAACCGTCTAGACGACGTGATCGTGTTCAACTCCCTGCAGAGAGAGCACATCCACCGGATCATCGACCTGATGCTGACCAAGCTTTTCACCCGGATCACGAGCCTGGGTTACAAAGTGGAGCTCACGGAGAAGGCAAAAGACTTCTTGTCCGAAAAAGGATACGATCCGCAGTACGGTGCCCGTCCGCTCAACCGGGCCATCCAGCGTTACCTGGAAGATCCGGTAGCGGAAGAAATCCTGAAGGGCGAACTGACTGATGGCGACGTCATTGTAGCCGATCACGAAGAGGGCGCTGATTCACTGGTGCTCAAAACGGTCAGCAGCAAGAAGGTTTCTTAAGGCTGATCAGACAGGTTAATAATTATAAGAATTGTTTATCAAAAAGGGGTTGCGTATGCAACCCCTTTTTGTTTGATGTCGTAATCAGTTAGTTTTATGGATTGAACACCTATCAAAGGCCGGCTTTTCATTTGAAAATGTACCTAATCCCGTGGCGTAGAAAGGAGTACCTGCTCATTGGCTTGGTGTTTCTGTCTGTTACTGTCTCATTTGGCCAGCCAAAAGAAAAAGATGCCAAATCCATTTCTTTTGGAATTCAATCGTACTATGGCTTTCTGCTCAGGCACAAGCCGGCTTTGGGTGCCATTATCCAGGGCCATCCTGTTGGTTTGGAGGGATACGTAGAGCGAATCAAGACCGGGCAAAACTATTGGGAAAAGGTTTACCGCTATCCTCAGGTAGGGTTGGCCTTCGGTGGTTTTAATTTGGGCAGCCCTCAGATCGGACACATGTTTTACCTGATCCACTACCTGGAAAAAGACCTGACCAAAAGTCCGATTGGTTCATTCTACTTTAAAATTGGTTATGGGCTAGGCTATTGCACCAATCCTTTTAACCTGGAAAACAATTATCAGAACATCGCCATCAGCAGCCGGTTCAGTTTTGCCATGCGCGGTGCGCTGGGTTACGCTTTTTCCCTTACCAAAGAAATAGAATTGAAAAGCGGCGTCACCATCACCCATTTTTCCAACGGCGCTTTTAAAGTGCCCAACTCTGGCGTCAACCTCATTACGGCCCACCTGGGGCTTGCTTTTACGCCGGATGCCAAACGCATTGTCTATCGCTCAGACGCTCCGGTTCCTCACTTTGAGAAAGGCTGGAGCATGCAATTGTCCGGAGCATTTACATTGAAAGAGTTTGGTTTGCCCGGCGGACAGAAATATCCGGGGTTTGTCGTTATGGCGCACGCCAGCCGAAGACTGAACTACAAAAGCGCGTTGAACATCGGACTGGATGGCACCTACAACACCGCTCTGAAAGAAGAAATTGCCACTGACCCTAACCTGACATCCGAACGGAAACCTGACTTCAAACGGGCAGCCCTGGCCTTTGGACACGAACTCTATATTAGCCGACGGCTTTCTTTACTGACCCAGGCGGGCGTTTACATATATAAGAAATACACTACCCGATCTGACGGTCCGATCTACCAGCGCTACGGTCTGCGGTATTATCTGCCCAACGGGGTATTCGGTGCGATGTCACTGAAATCGCACTTTGGTACGGCCGATTTTGTGGAATGGACGGTTGGAGTCAGTCTGTAAAGAATAAACATTCAGCTATTTGGCTTACGAGCATACTCTTTCTCTATTTTAAATGCCAGCTACGCTTATAAACAATACCCGATCCCTTCTTTGGATTTTACCTGTTCTGCTCATGCTTTCGGGTTGTAACCGCCCGGAGGCATTCGACTGCGTGAAAACCACCGGTGCAATGATAACGGAAACCCGGCTGGCTCCGCCATTTTCCTGGCTTATTGTCGATGACAACATAGACCTTTGCCTCAACAATGATTCTACCGGGAAGATTACCGTACAAGGAGGCGAAAACCTCATTGGAAAGGTAAAATGGGAAGCTTTGGGAGACACCCTGCGCATTTATAACGGCAATTACTGCAACTGGGCCAGAAGCTACGAAAACCGAATTAAGGTGACCCTGGGTGTTTCCTCATTGACGGCCATTGTACACAAGAGTTACGGAAAGATCAGCAGCCTGGAAAAGCTCCGGTTGACGGACCTCACGATTTTCGTACTAGAAGCCAATGGCAACGTAGAGCTAGAGATGAAGGCCAACTACTTTTTCTTTTATACCAACTGCTCTCCTTCCGTAAAGGTGAAGGGTGAAACCAATCATTTCGGCGTGTGGTCGAGGGAATTTGCCCGGATAGAGGGTGAAGAACTGGTAGCCCAGGTTTGTGACATCAACAACGCCAGCGCCAACGATATACGCGTGTTTCCGGTACAAAAACTCAACGCCCGTATCGAACAGAGCGGAAATATTGTCTACTATAACGAGCCGGAGACCATTAAACAGGTTATTATTGGCAGCGGGAAATTAATCAGGAAGTAAAGAAGTAGCTTAAATTCAAAAACTTTTGGCTTCTTTGTGAACTTGAACGCTATCTTTTATCTATGAAGCCGCCATTCACAACGTTTACCCCCATCAGTGAAAATGAGAAGTGGCGGTTCCATCTGGCTATTTAAACAATTATTTTCAAATGAAACTTTTAGAAGGAAAAACCGCCCTCATCACCGGGGCATCCAAAGGAATTGGTCGTGCCATCGCCTTGCGCTTTGCCCAGGAAGGGGCCAACGTGGCATTTACTTACCTGTCGAGCGTAGAAAAAGGCCAGGCATTGGAAGCCGAACTACAGGCAGCCGGCGTGAAGGCCAAGGGCTATCGTTCTGACGCATCGGACTACGCGGCCGCTGAAGCGCTGGTCAATCAGGTAGTGGCCGATTTCGGGGCATTGGATGCATTGGTGAATAATGCAGGAATAACCAAAGACGGGCTGCTGATGCGGATGTCAGAGGAGCAGTGGGATACGGTCATCAACATCAACCTGAAGTCAGTATTTAACCTCACCAAAGCCGCTACCCGTACGATGATGAAGCAAAAGTCGGGCTCCATCATCAACCTGACTTCAGTAGTGGGGATTCGCGGCAATGCCGGGCAGGCCAACTACGCGGCTTCCAAAGCCGGCATCATCGGCTTTACGAAGTCGGTGGCCCTGGAGCTGGGTTCACGGAACATCCGCTCCAATGCCATTGCGCCTGGTTTTATCGAAACGGAAATGACCGGAGAACTGGACGCCAAAGTAGTAGAAGAATGGAAACAGTCGATCCCGCTCAAACGCAGTGGTTCCCCCGAAGACGTAGCGGATTGTGCCGTTTTTCTGGCTTCCGGGTTGTCACGATACATTACCGGGCAGGTGCTACAGGTAGACGGCGGCATGCTCACCTAAAGAAAGTTTAGGAGTTCAGGAGTTTATGATAGTAAATGGTTGGCTAGCTGGGCATTATATTCGTATGATGAGAAGTAATTGACGATTGCAAAATGTTATAGCCTGATTTTGCGTTTATGAAGAGTGGTTAGTTACTTACAATCCAACATTTTATCCCGTCGGTCTTTTGAACTTTCAATTTTTCACCCAAGCTTCCCCGTGGTTTATCCTGCTCTGCCTGTTGGTTGGAGCAGGGTACGCCTTTGCTCTGTATCAGAAAAAAGCGGCCTGGAGCCCGGGAACCAATTACGCTTTGGCGGCGCTTCGCTTCGCGTTGGTATCCTTTCTGTGCTTTCTGCTGCTGAGCCCCTTTATCAAGCAGAACCTCAATACCACCGATAAGCCAACGGTCGTTTTTGCCATTGATAACTCCTTATCCATTTCACTGGGAGGCGATTCGCTGAAATCGCGGGAGGTGTTGAAGCAGTTGGAGCAAACCAGTCGCCAAATGGCCGACAAAGGAGTAGACATTGCGGTGCAATCCCTGGATGAGACATCAACCACGGCAGGTGACAATATGCGCATTTCCTCCCTACCATTCAATGGAAATGCAACCAATCTGAGTCAGTTGCTCAGTCGTATTCAGACCAGTTACGAAGGGCGTAACCTGGCTGGCGTGGTGCTGGTGTCGGATGGCATTTATAACCAGGGCGTTTCCCCGGCTTTTCTTATTTACCCTTTTACTATCCATACCGTCGGATTGGGGGACACCATTCCCAAGAAAGACATTAACCTGAAAACGGTTTATTCCAATAAAGTAGCTTATCTAGGCAATCAGTTTCCCATTGTAGCCGAAGTACACAGCACGGGGTTTGCCAATCAGAACCTGAGCGTCTCACTGAAAAAGAACGGCAAAGTGATTGAACGCAAAACCGTCCAGGTGAAACAGAACCAGGCGGTCAGCGAAGTGAGTTTCCGCACGTCTTCCAGTGTAAAAGGAATGCAGCATTATACCGTGGAAGCCGATGCACAACCGGGAGAGTTTACGACCAAGAACAACGTGCGTGACGCCTACATTGACATCATAGACGGCAAGGAAAAAATCCTGCTCATTGCCCTTACTCCCCACCCGGACATTAAGGCGATCAAAAGCATCATCGAAAAAAACGAAAATTATGAGTTCGTCTCCCAGATCGTAGGATCTCCGGATGCACCGGCACCCAAGAATGAAAAGTACGATCTGGTCATTGCCCACCAGTTGCCCGACAACTTCAACGCCGGTCATGCGCTGGTAAAAAAATACGCCGATCAAGGAACGCCGGTCTGGTACATACTGGGCGGGCAAAGCAATACCAGCCAGCTCAACAACCTGAACCAATCCGTTTTTGTCAATGCCCGCGTTGGGCAGATGGATCAGGTGACACCTTCCTTCAACCCTGCCTTTTCCCTCTTCAAATTTGAAAGCGATCAGGGCAACGTACTCCAGCGGCTACCGCCCGTATCGGTGCCTTTCGGCGACTACCGGGTATCGCCGGGCAGTGAGGTCATCCTGTACCAACGGGTAGGAAATTTGGTTACCAACAAACCCTTGCTGGTGGTCAATACCCAGAAGGACCAGAAATCGGCGGTAATGCTGGGCGAAGGGTTGTGGGAATGGCGATTGGAGGAGTACGCCCTGACAGAAAAGCAGGAAGTAGTAGATGAAATCGTCCTCAAACTGGTGCAATACCTTTCCTCCAAGGAAGACAAGCGCAAACTGCGGGTGTATCCGATCAGTGACGAGTTTTTCGACTACGAACGAGTGGTGTTTGAGGCGGAAGTCTACAACGATATCTACGAGAAAATTTACGACCTGAAAATCCGGCTCGATATTACGGACGAAAAAGGCAAGGTGCGCAACTATTCCTTTACCACCAGCGAAAGCAATTCCCGCTTCGACATCAGTGGGCTGCCGCAGGGCGTGTACAGCTACAAGGCATCAGCCACGGTATTGGGCAAGGCCCAGACCTCAGAAGGGGAATTTACGGTGAAGGAACTCCAACTGGAAGCCCTTAATACGACTGCCGATCATAACCTGCTGCGGCAGGTAGCCCAGCAGAGCAACGGCCGGTTTTTCCTGCCCCAGGAAACGGACCAATTACAGCAGCTGCTGACAACCAACCGCCCGCCGGACGTAATTCAAAGCAGTGAGGAGTTGCTGGAGATCATTCACCTCAAGTGGATCTTTTTCATTCTCCTGGCTTTGGCCACTGCCGAATGGAGCCTTCGTAAATACAGCGGGGATTATTGAACCGGGGGGCCGGGCCCGACTGAAGGATGGAAGAACCGAATCATTGAGTCCAATTGAATGGCAGCAATGGAAAAGTATTTTCGGTTCTTTACCTATTTACCGTAAAGCCTATTTCGTAGCGTCGTTCCATTTAAACGGCGGTTTAGCAAATACGTCCTCAGTTCAGGTTCCTTATTTATTCCCCATCTCCGACCTGGGAAGTGATTTCCAGCATCTATTTTTAAGCATCGCTGGTTTTAATAGGGTTGATGCGGGGCGTCTCACGCCGTTAGTTTATAGAGCTTTCTCCTCTCCGTTGCCCTTTCTTCCTACCTGCCACCGTTACCAAATGAGCCAGCTATGATCTATTCCGACGCAGCAAAGTTACCCAAGTCATGAAAAACCCTTCAAAAACAATGAAAATTGACTATAGGTGGTGGTTTATACGGATAAACAAACGCTAAAATTAAGTAGCACAGGGATTATGTAATACCAATCCGCTGTTATTAATTGACTTATCCTTCTATTTAAACTTCTGACCCAAAATTGTCTATTCACCAGTTGACTCCGGCTTTTGGCTGAAATTGATTTTCGGATGTAACTTTTTTCAACTGTGAGAAACCAATCATAGTGGCTTTTTAACATTATATCCCTCTTTTGAACCATTCAGAGAAATATACCCTACCAAGATTTGTATTATTTACCCTCTTTTCTATTACTTTGCCAACAATTACAGAAGGGTTCTGTAGGATTAAATCAAACAAAAAACGTTAAACAGAAATGAAAAAGATTTTTTTACTTTTTGCCTTCGCAGCACTTTTTTCAATCAAGGCTCAGGCTCAAGCTCAGTTAGGTTTGCACGCGGGTATCGGCCTGCCAATGGGTACAATGGGCGATGGTTGGGGCCTAGGCGTTGGTGGCGGGGGTAATTTTAAGTATCTGCTGAGCGATAATTTTGCGTTAGGTGCAAACGTAAGCTATTATACTTTCGGAGGTAAAACTGTTAGTGGAATTGAATTTCCTTCTTTGAATCTTATTCCGATTCACGCAAATGCGGAATATTATTTTGGTGATGGTAGTACTAAACCATTCATTGGTGCTGATCTTGGTGTGACCATGTCAAGTCTTAGTGATGTAGATAATTCTGGCGAGACCAATTTTTCCTTTGCTCCTATCGTAGGGGTTAAGTTTGGCTTAGGTGATAGCGTTGATCTGTTTGGCAATGCCAAGTACAATGTTGTTACCGGTGAAGGTAATTCTCAAAGCTACATAGGCATCAACTTCGGTTTGCTCTTCAACCTGGGTAACTAATCATCTATTATATTGTATAAAAAGCCGCTTTCTGATTTATTCGGAAAGCGGCTTTTATATTTTCTAACCATTGTTTCTATGAAAAAAACAATACTTTCTTTATTCATTGTGCTTACAGTAGGCTTCGCGGCCCAGGCACAGGTATCCATTATTCCCAAGGCGGGTTTGACCATTTCTGACGTTGCGTATAAGGAAAAACAGGAAGGTCAGAAATCAGTGTCCGGCCTTTTATTTGGCGCAGGCTTTAACTTCCCAATCGTAGGAGAAGTTTTCTCTATTCAGCCCGAATTACTCTTTATACAAAAAGGAACAGCCTTGATCGGCTCTGATCAAGGAGTTTCCTTAGATATAAAAATCCACACGAACTATCTAGAAGTTCCACTTCTGGCTAAAGTCGCTTTTGGAAGCGAATCCGTAAAGGCTTATTTGAATGCCGGACCCTCTTTCGGATACGGTTTGGGAGGAAATGTCAACTATAAGGCTAATATTATGGGCTTCCCAATTGAAGGAACCGGAAAAGTGAAGTTTGGCGAAATGCCAGAGGATGCCAGTGAGGAAGATTGGTATATTGAGAATCGTATAGATCTGGGATTACAGTTCGGTGGTGGTTTGGCTTTTAAAGCCGGTCCGGGCTCAATTTTGCTGGATGCGCGTTACGGATACGGTATGAGTAATCTTTCCAAGGACTCTTCTGGCTCCGGCGACAATAAATCGCAGAACCGGACCATTGCCATTAGTCTGGGATATGCCATTCCACTGGGCGGCAGGTAGTTTTTAACTTTATCAGCACAAAAGCCGTCTTCTTCCCGAAGGCGGCTTTTGCGTTTTATTTCTATCCTCACCGGTTTCTGGTTTTGACCAGGAACCATTGCTTCCAAAATACAATCGGGGGTTTCCAACATCCGAAAACATTTGTCTATCTTTGGCCCCTACGTTTGGAAAACAGTAAACAGTAAACAGTCATCAGTAAGGTAATTCTTAAGCTGACCATTACGTAACCAAGCAAAATGCGCTTAGATGATGAATATACTTGACAATTTGACTATCATTAATTAATCAGCATATCAACCCATCAGCACCGCATCGGCGGACCGATCAGCACATTTACTTACTTATATTGACCTACTATTACTCATAAGAATATGGCCTGGTTTACCCGAAAAGAAAAAGGCATCATTACCCCTACCGAACTGAAGAAAGAGACGCCGGACGGCTTGTGGTACAAATGCCCTACCTGTAAAAAGGTAATGCACACGCGGGAGCACAAACAAAATGCGTACACCTGCATTCACTGCGGTTACCACGAACGAATCGGCTCGGAAGAGTACTTTGGTATCCTCTTCGACGACAACCAGTTTACCGAAATCAATACCGGGCTTACCTCTTCGGATCCGCTGAAGTTCGTCGACTCCAAGCCTTACCCCGAACGCATTGTGGCCACCCAGCGGAAAACCAACCTCACGGACGCGGTTCGTACGGCTTATGGCAAGATGAACGAACTGGACCTGATGGTGGCCTGTATGGACTTCAACTTCATTGGTGGTTCGATGGGCTCGGTTGTAGGCGAAAAAATAGCCCGGGCCATTGACTATAGCCTGGCCAACCGGATTCCTTTCCTGTGTATCTCCCGCTCCGGTGGTGCCCGGATGATGGAAGCCGGCTTTTCGCTGATGCAGATGGCCAAGACTTCCGCCCGGCTGGCGCTGCTGGCCGAAGCCAGAATCCCGTACATCTCCCTCCTGACCGATCCTACTACGGGTGGCGTCACCGCCTCCTATGCCATGCTGGGTGACTTCAACATTGCGGAACCTGGTGCCCTGATCGGTTTTGCCGGCCCCCGGGTCATTCGGGAAACGATCGGCAAGGACCTGCCCAAAGACTTCCAGAGCGCAGAATTTGTACTGGAACACGGTTTCCTGGATTTTATCGTGGATCGGAAAGAACTGAAAGCCAAATTGTCCAGCCTATTGGGCATGCTGGGGAATCAGTGAACAGTGAACAATTAAGTAGCAGTCGGCACTTAGTCTAAAACGTCACTGCAAAGGTTGAATAAGGATTGTGTGAAAGCAACCTGAAGCAATGGTAGCGGCTAACCGTCCCCGGAATGAAGGGAGCTGTTGACTTTCACCTGGGAGATTGCTTCACGCTTACCGCAGTGCCAAGGCTTCGTTCGCAATGACGAATGCTGCCCGACTGCGATCCGTGTATTGCAAACGATGTTGAAATGACTTCCTACCAGTAAACAGTACTTCCCGGGCACTTCGGCTTCGCTCAGTGACCGGTCTTTTTCTCCAATCTGTTTACTTTTTACTAATAACTGTTCACTGACATGCGTTTGATCCGCAAACCCGTACTGTGCAATTACTACGTGACGTATCGTTGTAATGCTACCTGCGGGTTTTGCGATATCTGGGAGCGCCCTTCGCCTTACGTAACGGTTTCTTCCGTCGAGCAAAACCTGCGGGATCTGCGCCGGCTGGGCGTGAAGGTGATTGACTTTACGGGTGGCGAACCCTTGTTGCACCGGCAAATCGATCAATTGCTGGCCTTGGCCAAGGGGATGGGCTTCATTACCACCCTGACCACCAACGCCCTGTTGTATCCCAAATACGCCGAACTGTTGGCCGGCAAAGTGGATATGCTGCACTTTTCGCTCGATTCGCCGGTAAAGGAAGAACACGACCGTTTGCGCGGAGTGCCCTGCTTCGATGCCGTGATGCAATCCATCCGGATCGCCGGATCAATGGGTGAACGGCCGGATATTCTTTTTACCGTTTTTGAACACAATATCCACCAGATCAGGCAGGTTTGGGAAGAGATATGCCTACCGAACAATCTGATTCTTATTCTGAACCCGGTATTCGACTACAAAGACGTCCAGACGGGTGGACAATTATCGGAAGCAACACTGAATGAATTGCTGGCCTGGGGCAAACGCAGAAATGTGTACCTGAACGCCGGTTTTGTGGCCCTGCGTCGCGATGGCGGCAACCACACGCAGCAGCCGGTTTGCAAAGCGGCCAGTTCTACGCTGGTGATTTCACCGGAGAACAAGCTGGTATTGCCCTGCTATCACCTGGGTCTGGAAGAGATTCCCATTGAAGGAAACCTTCATCCGCTTTACCTTTCCGACAAGGTGCAAAAGTTAGTGGCACTGGAAGGTCGGCTACCGGCTTGTGAAGGATGTGCCATCAACTGCTATATGCAGCCTTCCTTTGCCGTTGAAATGAACCGGTACTGGTGGAAAGCCTTGCCCAGTACCCTGAAATATAACCGGATGAAAGGAACCTGGAAACGCCTGGCCGGATTCCGCTAAACCGGATGAAAGGAGCAATTGAACCGCGCATTTTGGAACAAACGGGCGGTTACTTATGCGCTTACATAAGAATTTTCTACTATTGCAAAACAGGCATTGCATCTATTCATCTTTAACTTTAACCTTACACTTCCTTTGCGTAAAGTCTACCTGCTGGGCCTTCTGACAGGCCTGTTTTTTTGCTCTTTCCTACCCTTAGTGGCGCAAAACCCGGATCTGTACATCCCACTGGAAATACAAAACGCTTATCTGAAGGGAACCCGCAACAAGAATGGTCAACCAGGTCCCCGCTACTGGCAAAACCATTCTGACTACAAAATACAAGTAGAACTGGAGCCGGCTACCCGAACCATACGGGGACAGGAAACAGTGGTTTATTTTAATGATAGCCCGGATACCCTCCGTCAACTGGTGGTTCGCCTGTATCCGGACATTTTCAAGAAAGGCAATGCCCGTGATGACGCCGTTCTGTATTCGGATGACATCACCAATGGCGTACACATCAGCCAGCTGCAGGTCAACAGTGCCGCCATTGACCTGAATGCGCCACGATCCCTGGCCAAACGCATCGGCACGAATATGATCATCGGGTTGGGTGCTTCCCCCCTGCTGCCCAATAGTACTCTCCGACTGGAAATCAAATGGGACTACACGCTCCCCAAAGAGACGCACATCCGGGAAGGCACGTACGGAGAAAACACTTTTTTTGTCGCTTATTGGTATCCCCAGATTGCCGTTTACGACGACATCGACGGCTGGGATGTACTTGACTACAACGGCACCCAGGAGTTTTACAATGACTTTTCCAATTTCAACGTGGAAATAAAAGTGCCAGCCAACTTTCTGGTCTGGGCGACGGGTACCTGGCAAAATCCGCAGGAAGTGCTCAGCGATACTTACCTGAAACGCTACCAGACAGCCACCCAGACCGACCAGATCTTGCAGATCGTAACGGCGGATGATCTGAAAAAAGGCGGCATTACGGCTCAGCAGGCGCAGAATAGCTGGAAATACCGGGCAGAAAAAGTGCCCGACTTTGCTTTTGCCACCAGCAACCGGTACTTGTGGGATGCAACCAGCGTAACGGTAGACGCCGCCACCAGCCGCCGAACTACCGTAGGTGCCGCTTACGATCCCAATTCCAAAGACTTTTACGAAGTAGCCCGCTATGGCCGGCAATCCGTGGAATACTTTTCCCGGGTGCTTCCTGGCATTCCCTTCCCCTATCCCAACCTGACGGTATTTAATGGGTCCGGCGGCATGGAATTTCCCATGATGATCAACGACGGTTCTTCCAATACGCTGGAAGGAGCCGCGGAAGTTACGGCGCACGAAATTGCGCATACCTATTTCCCCTTTTACATGGGCATCAACGAAAGAAAATACGCCTGGATGGACGAAGGCTGGGCGCAATTTCTTCCCAATGAAATTCCGTTTAAAGCGACGGCCCAATCCAGTGAAGCTTTTAAAGTGCAGCAGGCCAATGCCCGCTACCTTTCCTATTTTGCCGGCCGGGAGATGGAAATGCCGATGATGATTCCTTCCTATTTGCTAAAGGGAAGCTCCTACGGCTTCGCCACGTATTTCCGGCCCGGCGTTGCCTATGCCATCTTGCAGGATATGATGGGTAAGGACAAATTCAAAGCAGTACTCAACGAATATATGCGCCGCTGGAACGGCAAGCACCCCCTGCCCTACGACTTTTTTTACAGCTTCAATGATGCAGCCAAAGAAGATCTCAACTGGTTCTGGAAGTCCTGGTTTTTCGAAGCCGGTTATCCGGACCTGGCCATTCTGCGCGTATCGGAGGGAAAACAGACCAAAATCACCATCGGGCGCAAAGGAAGGCTGCCCGTTCCCATCCGGCTAAAGGTGATTTTCGCCGATGGCAGCGAAGAAAGCCTTTCGGAAACGGCAAACGTCTGGAAAAATGGACAAAATGAGTTTACTTTAACCAGAAAATTCAATAAGCCCATCCGGCAGATTCAACTAGGTGACGCATTGGTACCTGACGTCAATCCGCTGGACAATCAATATCAGGGCAGGAAATAAACAGTTTAAGTTCATTATCAGGTTTTTTCGGATACCGAATCCGGTTCGTCCTGTATCGGTATCATTTCTCATCAATGCCAGTTTATGGAAAGAAAATGGGTTTGGATAGGACTGCTATTAGGAATCTGCTGGAGTTGCGGTGATTCGGGTGCAGAAAAGGAACGCCAGCAGCAAAGGGCTGACTCTATGGCAAGCGTTAATACTCCACTGGAACCGGAAGTTTCTCTCAGCAAAGCAGTGAATAATCTGGCTGTTTCGGAAGAAGCCCGATTTACGGCTAACAGTACGGAGCAAAAGCAACTGGTAGAACAATACCGGCAGTCGATGAATTCGATTGATGAAATCTACAAAACGAATGCGGGTCGAATTGAGCTGTACATCAAGCTAGCTGGCAAAAAGATGCCTTTGCGGGTGAAGAACTTTGACAAAGCCCCCGGTGACCTGGAGAGCTCTTATAATCTGTATCGTGACGAAAAGGGAGCGGTGCGCTTCGTCCTCAGTTCGCCTTTCAATGAGTCAGGTGATTGGCTCAATACTTTCACGCACTATTTCGATGAAAATGGCCGAACCTTTGCTTTCGTCCGCACCTCCAACTTCATGAACAGTGCTTGTACAAAAGGAGCCGCCAGTGAAATATCGGCTTACTTCTTTGATCAGAATCAGCAGTTGATTCAGAAAATGTATGAGTTGAAAGGTTCGGACGGCAAACCGCTGCAACCCGATAGTTGCGTTTTCAATTACCGATACCCGTACCACATTTTCCCTTCCAGAGATTCGTTGCTTCTGTCTTTGCATTTACAATAAAACCACTCAAGACGCTGACCTGTTTCCATTCCTATTTTCCCCTGGTTGGACTCCTGCGTACCATTCTTAATCGCTTTCCTTGGTTTGATTGCCCGTTTGAGCGCCTTCCCTACTGCGGAAGGCTTTTTTATTTAGATTCCAGGCAATAACTATTTTTCTGAGGTTGCGTATACATTCAATATTATAAATAAATTTTCGTGAAAAGGAACCCATCGTGCTTGTTGTTGGCCTGGCTGGTGCTGACACTGGTTTTAATGACCGTTGATCGGGCGGAGGCGCAGAAAAAACGACTTCGTAAGTTAAAAACCAGCATGGACGGCCGACCTTACATTTTCTTTCCACATCCGATGGAAGAGCGCAAGTGGAGAATGGCCGTAGGTCTGGTATTTACCACCAGTCCGCGGGAGATCACTGAGGAAATCCGACTCAGTGTGCCGGCGGCCGATTTTCAGGTATTGCGCAAATTGCCCAAGAACTTCTATCTGACAGGCCGGGTCAATTTCCAACTGGTGCAGAACCAGGTGCTGGTGGGAGCCCGCTGGGCGTACCCCCTCACCAAAAAATTATCGGTTGCGGTGGGTGACGATCTGGGTTTCTGGTTTGGGTTTCTCAGCCTGGAAGGGTTCAACAACAGCGGAAACGGATTGATCAATTATCCCAACGTGTCGGTCGGATACAAACTGGCCGATGACTTGCTTTTTACGTTCAAAACCGAAGCCATTCTGGACCTGCGCTATCGTTCTTCGGTAGGCACCAATGTCATTAGCAGCAATCCCAATACGGTAAGTGGCGCAGCGTTTTCCTTCATACTGGAGCAGCCCTTTTTTAAGCAGCAACATTTCAGCCTGGGTTTTCGCCTTCTGTACACTGACTTTAACTGGCAGTTCTGGTCCTTGTACCCCACTTTCGATCGCAAGATTGTTTACCCCCAACTCATTTTCTCTTTCATCATATGAAAGCTACCGGCTGGATATTGCTTCTCAACCTGATCTTCTGCCTTGAGGGCTGCAGAGAAGAAGATCCGGTAGCGGTACCCAATCTCTCCTGGGAAATACTCCGTTCTTCGGCAGCGGTACCCATTTCCCCTACCATCAGGCAGGCTACCGAAGGGGTCTACGCAGTAACGGATGGTGCTGACATCTTCGGCAATCAGATGGCGCTGAAGTGGAGTTTCCTGATCAAGGACCGTGACACCACTTTTTACTTGTCCGCTTTCTGTGAAAAAGATGTGGCTTATTTTATTCTGGAAGGAAAACGAATTGACAGTACGCTTTACTTCGAAGGTTACTGGCGGAAAGTGATCAATACGCAGACCGGCATCGCCCGTTTTACGATTGATGCCCGGCAGGGCATTCGGCTGCTATCGGGTCGGGGGCCACTGGCAGAAAACGATACACTTCAGATTCAGGGCGTATACGGTTACAATCAGCAATTGCCTGAAACACCCATTCTACTCCAATATCTACGTCCGGTCAACCAACGCCCATTCAACATCCTGGCTCACCGGGCCGGTGGCCGAACCGCCGATCTGCTGCCCGCTTCCGAAAATTCGGTTGAAATGATTCACCTGGCTTCCCGCCTGGGTGCCACCGGCATTGAGGTCGATATCCGCATTACCAAAGACGGCATTCCGATCATCTACCACGACAATACCCTTAATCTCCGGTTGATTCAGAAGAGCGGATTGGGAGGGCCTATTGAAGAATACACGTATCAGCAGTTATATACCTTGGTAAGGCTCATTCACGGCGAACGGATTCCTACGCTGGAGGAGGCATTGGATGCCGTTATTGAGAACACCTCCCTCAATTTTGTCTGGCTGGATACCAAATACGACGGCTCGCTCAGACAGGTAAGGGCAATTCAGAAAAAGTACACCCAAAAGGCCGCGCAGTTGGGTAAAAAAGTCAAAATCGTGATTGGATTGCCGGCTCAGGAACAGGTAGACAAATACCTGGCTCTGCCGGACTACCAGGAAGCCTTGTCACTCTGTGAACTGGACCTGAATACGGTGCGGCTTACGAATGCCAACATCTGGGCTCCGCGCTGGACAGCCGGTACTCAGAATGCACTAGTAGCGGAAATGAAGGCGGAAGGCCGGGAAGTGTTCGTCTGGACCCTGGATGTGCCGGAGTACGTCAGACAGTTTATGTACGAAGGCGACTTCGATGGTATTCTTTCCAATTATCCATCCATTGTTGCATATCATCACTACACCCGCGAATAAATGAAGGCCATACAGGAATTTTACTTGCTAGTGCTTTGAAAGCAATGATAATAACCTATTTACTACCCCGACCTATCTACGCCGGAGCGGCCGGCCCCCCTCAAACGGGAGGCGTGTTGAATCATCCGTTCCGATTCCCCCGCGCCGCGTCGGCTCCTTATTTCCAAGGAGGGGCGAGGGGTGGTTTTTGCCATCATTGCTTTGGGGGGCCTTCCTGGTATTTTAAGTCTTTTTCTTTATTCATATGCCTTTTGCTGGCAGGCAGGATGGCAATGGCCAGTTCTGAAATCAATACGCCTTTAGCATATCCCGGCGATTCCCTCTTACAGATCACCCGCGGTGAATATACCCTGGTAGCCTACGTTGGGGCCGGCCTTTCGTATTATTCCACGTCCATTGGTATTCCCCCGGGGCTGGACCAGGTCACTATCAACCGGACCGGCGTTCCAACCACATTACGGGTGATGTGGCACCCAGACCACCGGTTGCGGCTGGGGCTCGAAACTGGCTGGAGTACCATGTATTCGTACAATGCCCAGGCATCCGGAAAACCCGTAAAAGTATACGTTTCGACAGTACCCATCCTGATTGTCTGGTCCATGCCCATTGCCAAACGATTCAACGTTTTCGCCGGTACGGGTGCGTTCATTGTCAATTCGCACGTGGATTACGCGGGCAAGGTAAACGTAGATATGTTCAGCCTGGGCTGGATGGTGGCGGGTTCGTACGTGCAGCCCATCAGCAAACGCCTGGGCATCGCCGGGGAGATCAAATGGCTGGATGCCATTGAAACGGAAGACGCCAATCTGAGCTTCCAGATTCAGCTGGTCTGGAAATTTTTGAGATGGTAAGGCATGATTTCCATTTCCGGCAGCGTTATCCTTTCTAGCCATCGCGAATACCATGAAAGTTTGGTTGCATTGCCTTTTTTCAGCAGTACTATTCATTATTTCCCTCTCCGAAACCTGGTCCAGGGATCGGGACAGCACCGATATCGAAATCGCGTTTGCCAGTGACACCCAGGAACCGATGTGGGTGGAAAATGTGTACTTAAGAGCCAACCAGAATACCCGGGCTACGGCCCTCCTTTTTTCCGATCTTCTTAACAAAAAACCTGACGCGCTCTATCTGCTGGGCGATGTGGTATCATTGGGCTACCGCAACCGCAAGTGGAAAAAGATTGACAAAAACGTGGAGGATTTCCGGACCAGCAGCATCACCGTACACGCGCTGCTGGGCAACCACGACCTGATGGGTAACCGGCGGAAGGGAGAGCGCAACTTCCAGCAACGTTTTCCCGATCACGTGCGCACGGGCTTTGTGCATATGATTGATTCCATTGCCATTGTGCTGCTCAATTCTAATTTCAACAAACTGACGTTACTGGATCAGACCCGGCAGCGCAACTGGTACGACTCTACGCTGAAGGCTTTGGATGCCAATGAAGCTATCCGCTCCGTGATCGTTACCTGTCACCACCCGCCTTTCTCCAACAGCAAACTGGTGGGATCTTCCAAGCCGGTGCAACAGCAATTTGTCCCTGCCTTTATCGCCTCCAAAAAGTGCCGCCTTTTTATTACCGGCCACTCCCACGCTTTCGAGCACTTCAATATAAAGGGGAAAGACTTTTTGGTCATTGGGGGCGGAGGTGGCTTACACCATCCGCTGAGTCATTCGGGAAAAAGCATCAAAGACCTGTCGGGCGGGTATAAGCCGATGTTTCACTATCTGATCATCAAAAGGAATCTCACCCAGCTTTTGATCACCTCTCATTCCCTGAAACCTGATTTTTCTGGTTTTGAAAAAGGTTATGCGTTCTCCGTAACGATTTGATGAATAGGCCACCCCTGGCAGATTTTCATTGAATTGTTTTTCTCAAAGAATTTCTGCTTCATACTCAATACCTATTGACGACGGATTCCTTTCAAATGGTTTAGTAATTGATTCAAACTGACCGACTGGCCGGTAATTCATACCAGGCTAAGCACCATCACGCATCCATAATTCCGAAACTTTCCAGTATCTTTTGAGCAAATCTCATCTGGTTACTGAAAAGCAATTCGACAATATATGAGCGTATCCAACGTGAGCGGAGCCTTATCGGCCACTCCGCCCCTCACCGAGAAAAATCAGCCCAAAGTGATCAACGCCTGGTGCTCTTACGACTGGGCCAATTCGGTATACAACCTGACGGTCACCACCACCATCTTTCCCGTCTATTACAGTGCCGTCACCAAAGACGCCTTCGGCGGAGAGATGGTCAATTTCTGGGGTACGCGGGTGAGCAATTCCGTTCTGTATAGCTACGCCATTTCCTTTTCTTATTTGGTCATTGTCTTTCTGTCGCCGGTGCTTTCGGGAGTTGCCGACTACAGTGGCAAGAAGAAACGTTTCATGCAGTTTTTTACCTACCTGGGTTCGGCGGCATGTCTGGGCTTGTATTTTTTTACGGGTGAAAACATCGAATACGGCATTGCCTGCTCGGTAATGGCCAGCATTGGCTACGCCGGAGCGCTGGTTTTTTACAACGCCTTCCTGCCCGAAATTGCTACCCCCGACCAGATGGACCGCGTCAGCGCCCGGGGCTTTTCAATGGGCTACATTGGCAGTGTCATCCTGCTCCTGATCAACCTGGCGGTGATTACGCAGTACGAATGGTTTGGCTTTTCCAGCAAATTGACGGCAACGCGCTGTGCCTTTCTGCAGGTAGGCCTCTGGTGGATTGGATTTTCGCAAATCGCCTTCTTTCGACTGAAAGACAAGCCCACCAGCCACCGGATTACTTCAAATATTCTGGGCAAAGGTTTTCACGAACTGAAGGCCGTTCTGAAAACCATTCGAAGCCAGGAGGCCACACCCAGGTTTCTCTTGTCCTTTTTTCTGTACAGTATGGGCGTCCAGACCGTCATTTTGCTGGCACCGCTCTTTGGCGAATCGGTCATTGGCCTTTCGGGTGATACGCTCATTCTCACGGTTTTACTGCTACAGATTGTGGCCATTGTGGGTTCTCAACTCTTTGCCCGGGTGGCATCGCGGCGGGGCAATAAGCTGGCATTGGGCATTTGCCTGGCCATCTGGATGTCGGTTTGCATCGGAGGCTATTTTCTAACTACCATCACTCAGTTTTTCGTGCTGGCCGGTTTCCTGGGGCTGGTACTGGGCGGTACCCAGGCCATTTCCCGCTCTACCTACTCCAAACTCATTCCAGTTGAGACGACCGACACGGCCTCTTATTTTAGCCTGTATGACGTAAGCGAAAAGCTGGCCATTGTGATCGGTACTTTTTCCTTTGGCTTCATCAATCAGATTACCCACAATATGCGCTACAGCCTGCTGGCTATGATTGCTTTCTTTGCGGCAGGTCTGGTCATTCTGCTGCTGACACGGCTGGGGAGAAGCCAGCGGGCAGCCGCCGGTATTTCTGCTGCCTCCAAATAGAATTTAAAAGCTACGTCTATGCTGTACGCGCTCCTGAAAATCGTCGTCAAAATCGCCCTGAAGGTATTTTACAAGAAAGTACACATCCAGACCAAAGGACCACTTCCCCGTACGGGTCCGCTGATCGTCGTCGCCAACCACCCGAATACGTTCATGGACCCGCTGGTTATTGCCGCCATGCTAAAGCAACAGGTCTATTTTCTGACCAACGGATCAGTATTCAAATCGCCCTGGGCGGCCTGGTTGCTCAAACGGATGAATATGATTCCGGTGTACCGCAAGGAAGATGTGCCCGGCAAAACGCCCGACAACCGGCAGACCTTTGCCAAATGCTGGCAGTTTCTTTCGGGAAAAGGCACTTTGCTGATCTTTCCGGAAGGAAGTTCGGTCAATGAAAGGCGGCTACGCAAGTTAAAGACCGGCACCGCCCGCATTGCATTGGGTTATGAAGCGGAAAAGAATTTTCAGGGCGGTCTGCGTATTCTGACCGTAGGCCTGAACTACTCACAGGCCAATCATTTCCGAAGTGAACTTTTCGTTCACGTGGACGAAGCCATTGAAGTGGTGCATTTCGCATCTGCTTATCAAAGTGACCCGTATGAAGCCTCCAATGCCCTTACCGACCTGATTCGTGAGCGCCTGGAAGCACACCTCATCATTACCCGCAACGAAGAGGAAGACCGGCTGGCCAGACAAGTGGAAGCCTTGTACGGAAAACGGCTGGCCCGGCACCTGGAACTTTCCCTGAAAGATTCGGAGCAGGAATTTCTCCTCACCAAGGGCATTGTGGACGCTATCCATCATTTCGAAGAACACCAACCTCAGCGAATGGCGGCACTGCGTACGCAGGTGGAAGATTACTGGTCGAAACTGGAACGCCTGGGCCTCCGCGATGAAGTAGTGGGAAAGTCGGAAGGGCAAAAGCCGGGATCAACCTGGCTGTCCGTGTTCCTGACTGTACTGGGTTTCCCGGTATATCTGTACGGTCTGCTCAACAACTACATTCCTTATATACTTCCTTCGAAAGTAGCCCGGTTGATTACCCGGGAAGAAGTGTACGTAGCTCCGATTATGATGACGGTGGGCATTTTCAGCTTTTCCGCTTTCTATGCGCTCCAGGTTCTGCTTTTTCACCGTTGGGTGGAAACAAGCCCCTGGCTGACGCTACTGTACGCCCTGAGTTTGCCGGTCAGCGGCTTTTTTGTGATGTATTACTGGAATCACCTGGTCGCTTCTTTCCACAACTGGCGTTTCAAGGCCGTTTTCCAGCGGAAGCAGACACTCATTCTGGCATTGAAGGAGAAACGGGAGCTTATTCTTCGTCAGTTGGAAGCGGCCAAAACCGATTTTCTGGCCTGGCAGAATGCGCCAAACTCCAACCAGCCCACTGACAAAGTAGAAGGATAACAATAGGGAAATTGACAGCAATTATTCTGTGACTGAACGGTCTTTCGTTACAAGGTGAGACAACACCCGTTGATAGTCTTCCGGTGTATCGATGTCCAGTTCCCCTTCCGGAAAAGCCAGGCGATGCACTGTTGACTCATGCTGAGCAATGACTTTTTTAGCCCCGGCAGCACCCTTCAATTGACTCAGCTCATCAAAAAAGGAGCGATCAAAAAGTGCCGGAACGCCCAACTGATTACCGTATTCACAAGCAAAAACCTGATTGGCGTTTTTCTGAAAATGTGCTACCAGGCGGTTGATGAGATCGGAACTCACCATTGGTTGGTCACAAAGCATTAATACCACTGCCGACGTTGATGGTGCCCCACGCATCAATTGCTCAACGCCCAGCCGGATGGAAGAACTCATTCCTTCCTCCCACTCCGGGTTTTTTAGAATGAGAATGGGCAGATCGGCTATTTCCAGAGCAATGCGTTCGTTTTGGGCACCCAGCACCACGATAATGGGCCGACAAACCGTTGCCAGCGCCACTTTAGTCATGCGCCGGATCAGACTTTCGCCGTCGATCGTGACTAATTGCTTGGCTCTGCCCAGTCGGGAAGAAGAACCTGCTGCCAGCATGACCAAGCCCACAGCAGAAACGGAATCTATTTCAGATCTCTTATTCGGCATAAGCCCCCGTTTCGGCTTCCTGTCCCGCATCCCGTTGGTGAATGGGGCCATCGATCCACTTGAGGGAGCCGCCCGGCCGCCGGGTAAAATGAGCCTGCACTTCCGCTAGAATAGACAGCGCAATTTCTTCCGGCGTTTCGGCACCAATGTCCAGCCCCACCGGATTGTGCAGGCGGCTCATCTGTTCCGGGCTGAGCAGAAAACCAGACGCTTCCAGTTCCTGCATCAGCTTATCCCCGCGCTTTTTGGGTCCCAGAATGCCAATGTAGCGGATGTCCGTCGTCAGCAGGTGCTTCAACACCGCCAGATCGTACTTATAATTGTGCGACATCAGCACGGCCGCGCAGTACCGGTTGATTGGCAAGTGATCCAGCACTTGCTCCCGCGGTGCGTGCACGACGGCATCAGCGTCCGGGAAACGTTTGGGGGCCAGGTGCGCCACGCAGTCATCGGTGACCGTTACCCGCCAGTCTACATTTTTGGCCAGTCGGGCTACCGGAATCGCATCGTAGCCACCGCCAAAAATCAGCAGGTGAATGCTGGGCCGGATGACTTCGACAAAAACCTCTACCGTGGAAATCCCCAATGAATACATTTTAGTGGCTGACACTTCAGTAGCGGCCGCCTCCTTCGCGTCTTCCAGCACCCATTGAGCCAACTGGGAATCAGATATCCGGTTCAACACCTTTCCGTTGCCTTCCAGCACCAGGCGCTCTCCCACTTGCGCCGATAAGTCAGCATCCGTTTGATACACCGTGGCCAGCACCGCTACTTCCTGGTAGAGCAAAGCCGCCCGCAGCATCTCAATGGGGTTACCCACTGCCTGTGGATCAATGGGTTCGATCAGCACGTCGATCACTCCATTGCAGCCCAGGCCAATTCCCAGCGCGTTGGCATCTTCGTCTTTCAGGGTATTGTAAGTAACCACATTCGGCTGCCCTTTCAGGATGGCCTGCCGGGCTTTTCGGAGGGCATCTCCTTCCAGGCAACCACCACTGATGGCACCGGTCCAGCGGCCATCGTCGGTCATGAGCATGCGGGCACCGGGTCTTCGGTAAGAAGAGCCCGCTACTTTTACAACGGTTGCCAGGGCGGCTTTCTGTTGAGAAAAATCAACCCGTTCGTAGGCTTGTATAATTTTCTGAAATTCGTGCATAGTTCAAGCGCTCAGCTTTCAGCGGGCCTACCCAGGCCATCAGCTTACGGCTTTGATTGATGAATCGCTACCCAGTCACTGTGTAGTGATAGCCTGTTGATCAACTATTTCCGAAAGGAAACCGCTCTTCATTCCAGAGACATTTTCTTTCGGCCTTATTTTATTGGTGCATTCTACACTGACTTCAGCGAGGTCAGATCAAAAGGCAATTTACGAATGCGTTTGCCCGTCAGCGCAAAAATGGCGTTACACAAGGCGGGGGCTACGGGCGGCAACCCCGGTTCCCCTACCCCGCCCGGCGCTTCCTGGCTGGGCACGATGTGTACGTCAATTTTGGGCATTTCGTTGATACGGAGCACGCGATAGTTGTGAAAGTTCTGCTGTACTACCTTTCCCCCTTCAATGGTAATGGGATCTTTGATGGCGGCAGTGAGGCCCATGACAATATTGCCTTCCGTCTGTGCCCTTACGTTGTCGGGATTGACGTGCTGTCCACAGTCAATGACCGACACCACTTTTTCAATTTTAACGTTCCCGCTTCCATTTTTGCTCACCGTAATGACGTGCGCGCAAATGCTTTCGAAGGACCGGGCAATGGCCACGCCCCGGGCTTTTCCGGCCGGCAGCTTTTCAGACCAACGCGATTTCTCTGCTACCATTTCCAGTACTTTTTTGAATCGGGGCGCTTCGGCAAAAAGTTGAAGACGGAAAGCCATCGGGTCTTTTCCGGCCGCGTGGGCCAGTTCATCAATAAAGCTTTCGTGTCCGAAGTTATTGTTAGAAGCGTAGACCGAGCGCCACCACACAATCGGAATATCGGTTTTGGCCAGTACAAAACTGTGTTTGCGGTTGGGAATGGCGTAAGGACTGTCCTTTTCGTTGGTGCCTTCAATAGTCCATTCATCCGGTTTTCCTGCCTCCAGGCTACCAAACACCTGATCCTGAATGGACGCCGCGACGATTTTGTGCTGGAAAGCGACCAGGTTGCCCTCTTTGTCGAAGGCTCCTTTCATATCACTCAACACGCCCGGCCGGAAGGGCCCCTGGGTCATGTCATCTTCCCGGGTCCAGATCAGTTTTACGGGTGCTTTCACCTGCCTGGAAAGGTAAGCTGCCTCCAGCACGTAATCATAGTAGGCCTTCCGACCGAAAGCACCGCCCAGGAAAGTGACGTTGATTTTTATTTTTTCAGGCGGCAAACCCAGGTATTGAGCCAACTGTTGCACTGCCCAGTCGGGTGCCTGCACCGGGGCCCACACTTCGCACTCCCCTTCCCGCACGTGCACCAACGCATTTTCGGGTTCCAGCGGCGCATGCGCCAGGAAAGGCGTTTCATACTGCGCTTCCAGCTTTTTATCCGCCGCCCCAAAAGCTTGGGAAAAGTTTCCTTTTTCCTCCCCTACGGCTCCTTCTTCTTTGGACAAAGTACGCAGGTTTTGAAAATAACCCTCCGTACTGATTTGGTCAAAAGCCGCATGGTCCCAGGTGATATCCAGCGCCCGACGGCCCTGCAAGGCAGCAAAGTAGTTATCAGCAATGACGGCTACGCCTTGAGTAGCCTTGTGCGGCATTTTCCGCTCCGACTGAACGACGTACCGAACTACTTTGACCGCCTTGGCTTTGCTGTCATCAAATTTCACCACTTTCCCATGGATCATGGGCGATCGCTCAATGGAGGCGTACAACATGCCAGGCACTTCCACGTCGATGCCAAATATGGCTTTGCCGTTCACTTTCGTCGGCACATCCAGCCGGGGCAGGGATTTTCCCAACAGCTTGAAATCTTTCGGATCTTTCAGCTTGGGTTCCTGGGGCACTTCCAGCTTAGAGGCCTCCTCCACCAACTCTCCGTAAGTCAGGTTTTTGCCCAATGAGCGGGAATAAACCTTCCCTGCCTGGGCATAACAATCATTTTCCCCCACTTGCCAGCGTTGAGCAGCTGCCTTCACCAACATTTCCCGAACAGCAGCGCCCGCTTTCCGCAAAGGCAGCCAGGAAGTACGCACGCTGCTGCTCCCTCCGGCCAGTTGATTTCCGTACTTTTTACTGCCATCGGTTTGTTGAATCACGACCTGATCCAGCCTTACTTCCAACTCTTCAGCAATAAGGGTGGGCACCGCCTGGTAGGAGCCCTGGCCCATATCCGGACGGGAGTTAAATAGCGTAATCTTACCGGCCGTATCAATCATAATGAACGGGTCGAGTTCCAGATTGAGCACTTTGGCCGGATCAAGCGATTGCAGGGTCGCCGCTTTTCCGGATGTCGGAATGGAAAAGCCCAGGGCCAGCATCGCTCCCGAAACCCCCGTTATTTTGAGGAAATGCCGGCGATGGATGGTTTTTGCAGTGTTGTCGATCATCTCTTAAAAAATTGCAGAATGGAATGTGTTTGAAGCGGTTGCGATAAATGTAAACGCTTTATTCAGCTACTTTTTGGCTGTATTTTTAGCAGCCACGTGAATGGCTTTACGAATGCGATCATACGTACCACAGCGGCAAATATTGCCCTGCATGGCCGCGTCGATATCCGCGTCGGTGGGGTGAGGCTTCGTTTTCAGCAAGGCCACTGCCGACATGATCTGACCCGACTGGCAATATCCGCACTGCGGCACCTGTTCCTGGATCCATGCCTGCTGCACGACGTGGCTGGTATCAGGCGAAATGCCTTCGATCGTTGTCACCTTTTTGCCTCCTACTGCCGATACCGGAAGTACACAGGAGCGGGTAGCCTGTCCGTCCAGATGAATCGTACAGGCACCACACTGGGCCATTCCACACCCGAATTTGGTTCCTTTCAGACCTACGTAATCACGAATCACCCAAAGCAGAGGTGTCTGAGGATCGGCTTCCACGGTATGTTTTTTCCCGTTGATGAGTAATGAAAAATTGGCCATGTCCAAAATTGAATAAAGGATATATGATTAATAAATGGAATCAAGAACTCAGTAGTGCAAAGCGGATAGAGAGAATGCAATCAGTTATTTACACAATCTGAACTGTTTAGTCATTCTGCTTATTTTACTGGATGCGTATGGTAAATTTATTCAAAATATTTACATTAGGTGTCAGTTGCTGCGTTCAGACCCTGGCCATACGTCCAACACACAATTGAGTTAGACGAAAGCTGGTTTTTTTTCGATAAAAAGCGGTATAAGCTTCAAAACGAGCCGCTTTCAGGTTGGCTGACTTATAAAAATATACATTAATTCTCCACCTTATATTAAGGAAATAACTATGAGAATTGCTTTTCACTATTGAATAACAAAGCAAAATGTAACAAACATCCATCGCAAATCAACGAACTGATTGTTTTTAGCCACTTAGATAAAAAGAATGCGTCAGGTGGTTGAGTAGAATCCTGCGTAAGGATTTATGCGTATAGAGGAACAATAAAAAGTAATTGAAAAAGTGTGATCAGTGCCCAAGCTAGTATACGTTAGCGTACGTCTTTTTTGGGGTTATTTTGTTCTTATGCCGGAAAATTTTAGCTTGCCGTTCAATATATTTCTATTTTTCCTTTTAAAGTGCCACATCACTCATTTGCTATTTCGAAGTGCATATGAAAAAATACAGTCTATTGTTATTGGTCCTGGCTTTGATCACGGTAGTAGAACCTGCAGCCGCTCAAAGCAGATCCAGATATAAGCGCAACATTCCCATCTGGTACCGCAGCCGGTTTTATACCACAGTAGGCGGAGGCTTTGGATCAGCCAACTATTTCGGCGACATCACTCCTACTACCTCATTCATTAGTACCGAGTTAAAGTTTACCCGCACGAGCCTTTCCGGTTTTGTTACCCATAAATTTACGCCCCGGGTAACCGGCAAGGCTACCCTGGCCTGGCACCGCCTGAAAGGAGACGACAACGTGTCGGCCGACCCGAATAAATTCAGTGACTATGGCCGTTACCTGCGAAATCTCCACTTCCGGAACGACATCATCGAACTGACCGGCGTAGCGATGTTTGATTTATTTGAAAATAATAGTCCTTTCTTTAAAAGACCTTTATGGACGCCTTATGCGTTTATCGGTGTGGGCGTTATTTACTCCAATCCGAAAGCAAGAGAAGCATCATCTGAAGCAAATGGCCAATGGATCTCATTGCGGCCTTTGCAAACCGAAGGCAAGTCTTATTCACCGGTACACGTTGTCATTCCAGCCGGTCTAGGGGTAAGATACAAGGTAAGCCAACGGATTGATATTGGTTTTGAGTTAGGCTATCGTTATGCTTTTACTGATTATCTTGATGACGTAAGTGGAAGGTACATTGCGCCAAGTGAGTTAGGTTCTCCCGAAGCCCAGCGAATGGCCAATCGGGTACTGGAAAGATTTGGCGCCGATTCGGGCGAAAATCGGGAGCAGGCATTGCGCAACATTGCAAAGAATTTCGGTGGTCGCCCGGACGCCGATTCACCCAGTTACGATCCTTTTGGGCCTAACGGAGTCACAAGCCCAAAAGAGGGTTCAATCAGAGGGGCTGGAAAAGGCAATGACTGGTACTTCATTACGAACCTCCATGTGAGTTATATTCTGGTAAATGTGGTTCAGCGTCCCCGCTTCCGGTAGCATAAATGTTCATTCAGTCAACCCAATATTTACCCTGATTCGATTAGCGTTCCTACTGGTACGCTAATTTTGTTTTTAAACTTGATAATGGACTAATACAATTCGCTTTTTACTCTTCATCGTTACCCAATGCGTACTGCCATAGGTTCAAGCAATGAACATTTGATCCGTGACTTCAAATCAATTTTACGTAAATTGCTTATCCTTCGTTAGGAGGCGCTATTTCAGTAGGTATGCACCCAAAGATTTCTATTATAACGGCCGTTTATAACGGAGGCAAGACATTGCCTCAGGCTATAGAATCCGTACTTTCGCAAAGCTATCCCTTCATTGAATATATTCTGATCGACGGAAACTCCACTGACAATACGCGGGAAATTATTCAAAGCTATGAAGGTCGAATCAGCCAATGGATTTCCGAACCTGATCAGGGGATATACGATGCGATGAATAAAGGTCTGCAAATGGCGACCGGCGATATCATTGGCATTTTGAATGCGGACGATTTTTATAGAAGTTCCACGATCATCGAGAAAGTGGTAAATGTATTCGAACAGGAAAATCCGGATGCCTTGTACGGTGACCTTCTTTACGTTGATGCAGACAATACGCAAAAGGTAGTTCGCTATTGGAAAGCGAATCCTTATTTACCCAATATCTTTATGCGAGGCTGGATGCCTCCGCATCCGACTTTTTTTGTAAGAAAAGAATTGTATAACCAATATGGACTTTTTAATACCCAGTTCCGTTGCTCTGCAGATTACGAAATGATGCTTAGGCTGATTCATAAAAACCATATCCGGCTTGCTTACCTGCCGGAAATACTGGTTCATATGCGAACCGGAGGTATTAGTAATAAGTCACTGCAAAGCCGGATGCTGGCCAATCGGGAAGATTATCTAGCCTGGAAATTAAATGACCTCAAACCCGCTTTTTATACGATGTGGTTAAAGCCTTTCCGTAAACTTTTCCAATACTTTGCGAAACCGCCATACTCTTTAACTGAAATTAAAGGAAATCTTCCTGAAAAAGAATTGCTCTCAAAAGAAGGGTAATTATTCTATTTTTCCATCTTCCGTTCACGTACAGCCACGGCCGGATTGCCTTGATAGATCCAGTAAGCCTCCATTCCGCGGTTAGCTACTGAACCCACCGTCAGAATGGAATGCGAACGGGCAATCACTCCCGGCCCAACAATGGCTTTCGCACCAATCCAAACGCCCTCTTCCAGCACGATGGATTGAACAATCAGATCGAAGCGATGCGACTTATAATTATGATTGCCGGTCAGCAACATCGCTCCCTGCGACAGACAGACGTGCTTACCTAGTTTTACGGTAGTCAGACAGTCAATCCACACGTCTTCACCAATCCAGCAGTGATCTTCGATTTCCAGCCACCAGGGATACTTGATGTTTACACCCGGTTTGATCATCACTCCCACTCCCACCCGAGAACCAAAAAGCCGCAGCAAGCGCACTTTCAAACCACTCAGCGGATTCCATCCGTTTTTGAAAAAGATTACGTTGACAAAGTACCAGAGCAAGCGTTTCAAGGCGCTTCCACCAGGTTGGTACCAGGCGTTATTGTACTGGCTGAGGTCGGTTTGATTCATTTTTCAGGTTTCGTTGGGCTTCGTATATTTTGGCGTCGACGACAAAACGGTACCAGAACGCTTGCAGTAAGTGAAAAATCAACCCTGTTCGTCCATCCAGAAAGCCTAGTTGAAAAAAGTACCGGTAAAAAAAGTAAATGAACGGACGCAGAAACAAAGGCATTTTCTCCCAACCATTTTTCAAGAATTGCCGTCGTTCATCTTGGTTGCCAACTAAATTGGCATGCGCCGTACTTTTACGGGTTTGTTCCAACTGTTCCTGGGCTTGTAGTTTTGCGTACCGAATGTGCTTACTCAACCAGAATTCCAACGTTTCATTCTGATTGGCTTCGATGAGATCGTGGTTAAGCCGTGCTGTTTTGCCCCGCACGTAAAAATGATGATCCATCAACTCCCCCTCATCAATAAACACGGCGTCTTTCCGGAAGAGCTTGAGCAGATACAAGGGATAATAACCGCCGTGCCGAATCCATTTACCCAGAAAAAACATACGCCTTTTCACGTAGTAACCGGCAAAGGCAGGCTCCTGCTGATTGAACAACTCCTGGATTTCCATTGCCAATTCAGGCATAATCTGCTGATCGGCATCCAGACCCAGTATCCAGTGGTTCCGAATAGGTAGGTGATTCAACGCAAAACCCCACTGACGACTGTGGGTTTCAAAGGCGTGTTGTACGACCGTTGCTCCATAACATCCGGCAATTTCAATGGTGCGATCTTTGGAAAAGGAATCCACTATAAAGATCTCATCTACCCAGGAATGGACGGCTTCCAACGTAGAGGAAATGTTCTTTTCTTCGTTATAAGTAAGAATAATGACTGAAATAGGAACTTTCATTCAATTACGCATTGGGAAACTACACTTCGATATTTATAATGAAAGGTATGAGCTATTGATTGAATACTGTATTTTGACGCAACTAACTTCACCCCGTTATCAGCCATACTTTTGCATAATTCTATATTATCTAACAAGTGTCGGACGCCGGCAGCTATACTCTCTGGTTGGGTCGTCGTCACTACACCTGCCTGCTGTGTTTCAACATCCTGATGGATACCCACTTGATTTGAAATGACGACGGGAATGCCACACGCCATGGCTTCAGCCACACTCATACCAAAGTTTTCGGAATATGAAGGCAATATAAATAGCTTAGCTAATTGATAGGCTGCCACTTTTTCTTCTCCTTCCAGCAAACCCACAAAGGTTACCCGCTGTTGTAAACCTTCCTGCTCCACTAAGCGTTTTACTTCCGCCAGATAGCCTTCTTCATCGGGACCAGCAATCACCAAAGACAAGTCTGGGTAGAGATTGGCTAACAAACCAAAGGCAGGTATGAGCCTATCCAACCCTTTCTTACGGCTAATACGTCCCAGAAAAAGCAAATATGGCGTATCCAACGGAAAGCCGGCAGGCAATTGCTGAATCGTACGAATGGGTTCAAAAGCTGGCAAATTTACCCCGTTGGGAATCACCCAAGCTTCTGGTTTTAGTTTCAAATACCGACTCACCTTCAGGTGTTCATCAGCAGCGGTATAGTGAATGGCTTTCGCATGGTTGAGGCAGCTACGCGCAAACAGGCGATAGTAGACCTTTTTGAATAGGGTGGATTTCAGGGCAATGGTTTCCGGATAAATCGTACCTCTGGGGGAGATGACGTAAGGGACACCATGAAATCGACAGGCCAGAGAAGCGGCCAGCACCGGAAAGTTCCATACGGCCGTGATGTGTACCAAGTCATACGACTTAACCGATTGCCACAAGGCTTTCAGCAAAGAAAGGGAAAAGTTATAATGAACATAGCCCACGTAAGGAAAATACCTGACCCGAACACCTTCCACCTCCTGCCATTCGAAGGATTGGTACGTCGGTTGATCTTCCAGTCCGGCATTGGTGGTAAACACATCTACGTGTACGCCTTGCTCAATCAGGCTTTGATTCAACAGATGGACAGATTGAATAGGTCCTCCGAACTGAATAGCCGGGTAGTACGAAGGCGTGACGTGGAGGATTCTTAAGCCGGTACTCATGAGCGGGCAAAAGCAGGGGGCGCGTATACCCACTGCAGTCGGTTCGGGATAATCAGGCCGGTAGAACGACCCAGGCGAAATATCACGTACATAACAATGAAGCACCAAAACATATTGTTGAACAAAAACTCAAAACAGTTGGTCCGCCAGAGCGACTGAAAGAAGGAGTTGAACATCAGGGCCGTCCCAAATAAATACCCACCAAACCACTCCTCGGCTTTTACTGATGCAAATGAGGTAAACCACCCTAGTACCAGGCCTCCAATGATAACACCCCAAACACCACCTGATAAATAAGCATCTACCACGTAGGGCGGCTTGGCCGATACTTTGGCCAATTCGTGAATGACACCCAACTCAATCGGTCTTTTCATGACTAACCTTTCCGTAACGGGCTTAGTTGGCCAGAATACCCTGGGGATCAAAGATTCCAGCGACTGTTGAGCAATCTGCCATCCGTAATACTCCCCTCTCTTCTCCATTCCGGAAATATACTTAGAAAACATACCAATCTCCGAGATCCGGTTGTTCAGAAATGATTCATTGTTGGCTTCAATGTCTTCCTCATCCATTTCCTGCAGGGCTTCAAACGCATTAGCGGCTGCCGTCTGGCTATCAACTCCCTCCTTCCAACTCTGCTGTCGGAAAATAACATTAAACGTCGGGATAAAGGTAACCCAGACAAACGCGGCCAAAGGCAAGCCGATAATTACCGACTTTTTGTAATAAGGATACACCAGAAACGCTAGCAAAATCATCATCACGGCCACCTGTTCTTTCCAGCCACTGAGTAGTGCAGCCAGAAAGTTGAGACCAAACAGACCCAAAGAAATCAGCAAGGGACCTGTTTTGCGCTCCGGCAGGGCCATAGAGAGGGCCAATACGGATGCTACCAGCCCCATTCTACCCATCATGACCTGCACCTGCGCTAAGCCCGGCACTACCCGCAGCAATATACCCGCAATGGAGGCTCCGATGGTGATTTGCAGCATAAAACTCGAAAAGCTGCTTCCTTTGCGCAACGCTACCTTCCAGGGAGACCGCTGGGGGTAATTCATTCCCAGTAACAGCCCAGTCGCGTAGGCGGCGTGCATCAGCACGTAATACCGCTGGCATTGGGCGGCTAACTCAATGGCCTTTAGATTCAGGGGAGTAGGTAATTGCTCTAATAATGATTGAAAATAAAAGATGGAGGTAACTGCCATGTAACCAGCAAATATCAAGTGAGAGAGGATAAAAGGTCTCATTACCTGTTGCCCCAGACTCAAATCCTGTGGCAAGGCACGCACCTTCCCTCCGATGCTTAAATAAAAAATCAGAAATGAGCCTGCCCAGGCAATGTAATAAGACAGTTCGGGATCAGTAGAAAACAACTCAGCCGTGAGGTACGGCAGAAATAAAAAAACAAACGTTGGTTTAAGTCGGGAATTCATCTAATAAACGTTGGTAACCGGCAAGACTATCAAAACGAACGGTTGGGCTGCTTGGTACGCAAGTGCAAACACATTTATAAATAAGGTAATAACTGCCCAAGTACCCTTTCGCCATAGTAGTCAGGCACTAATTCTGTCAGCCCTTCTCGGCTAATGGCGCTCTTCCAATTCCATTCAGACAACCTTTCAAAATCTATGGGCTGCACTTGCGGATACGTACCGTGGGTAATTAGGTCCAGACTACTAGTAATCTGAATAGGAAACCAGACGTCTAAACCGCAGGCCAAGTATTCAAATATTTTGTTGGGCTCACTGTAAATATGATTATCACTTACCCCTTTGTACAGTACCACCCCCACGTGATAGTTACAAAGGATCGTTGACAAAATGTCATATTCCACCCCGCCCATCAACTGAATGCAAACAGCCGGTAGGGTGCGCAGATACTGCTTCGCTCCTTCCGTAAGATTGTACGCGTACAGGTCCAACTGTACACTGCCTGCCTGGGCCTGCACCCAATCACAAAACGCCCGGAGGTACATCGTTTCCAGACTCAGTGAACCCACGTACACAATTCGTAAGACAGACTGTGGTTTGGCTACCGGCTTTGAGCGCCACGATTCGGGCGGGTAATTGGGAAGCACCGCCAGTCTACCGAACGGTATCGATGCGTGATCTGCCTCAAATTTACGCAGCCGGATGGAATTTGTGTGGGAAATCCAGCGAAAGAGCGGATACATTTTTTTTTCAAACCTGTGAAAGAAACGCACCAGCCACATCCCCTGGCGGTATTCGGTTGGACTGGCGTATTCGTGGTAATGCACTAAAATGTGGGCTTGTCGGTGAATGATGGCTTTGTACACTAAAGCCGGAAAAGCCGATAACGATTCGTAATATAAAACGGAAGCCGGTCTTTTAAGCACCAGATATGCCAGGCAAACCCACTGGTATACCAGGTACTTTCCCAAACGGATAATTGCGGACTCACGGCGGTTCACTCCCGGACACCGGATTACTTTAATTTGAGACTCGGTAGCACGAAAGGGCATTAAATGGTACGCCTGAGCAGTTGTAAATACCCGAAGGTGATGTTCTGGACGCTGCTGCGTCAGGTACCGGATAGTATTGATCACCGGTGGATACACTTCAATCGGATTGAAATGGAGAATAAACAGCGTTTTCTTTTGCATTCTTTTAATCCGGTATCCTGGAGGAATTTAGAGACTCCGTAGTACGTTAAATACCGATTCAGCCCGTTTTTGGTAAGAATAGCCCGATTGCAGACAGCGGTTCCGGGCTGCCATCCGAATGCCATTGACCTCGTTGGCAGACAGTGCAAGCAAACCTAAACTCTTTTCCCGGCACTCTTCCAAGGAACGAAATAAAAAAATTTCGCGATCAACCTCAAAAAAATGTCGATGTTCCCACGAATCAGTAGCCAGTTGCACTCCACCGACAGCCGGAATTTCAAAACTGCGCATATTGTGCGATCCGACATTGTGATCGCGCAGCATATTCAGTTGCACGCGATATTTACGCACCGTATACCAGAAGTCTTCGTCGTATACGGCCGGAAAAGTACGGAACCCTTTACTTAAAAGTACCCTACTCCATCCATTACCAAATACATCTACCTCCAATCCATACTTACTCAGCTGCTTTAAAAAGGCCACTCTTTCCTTATTGGGATTGCCTACGAAGCAGACCTGTAGTTTTTCATCCAATTGAGTGGCCTGCTGGTAGATAATTGTGTCCAGTTCGTAAGCGAAGGGCAACAGGAAGGCAGGCAAAGAAAACTCCTGCCTGATTTTGTCCAAAATACGTTGGCTATAGGTAAAATGGATGTGAAACAACGGGAAGGAACGGGTAATGTTCTCATTGCCATTTCCCCGGCTATTGAAAACGAACGGGCTATCCGGATTGTAGTTGGCTAATTTGATTCCTTTGGATTTGGCCCAGTTCAGCGTTTCGGGAAATATTTCCATCCCTTTGAAAACCAATAGCACATCGGGATTGAACTCTTCAATGGCCGTGTGAAGTTGGGCATTGATTTGGGTAAAAATGGGAGAAAGGTGCAGACGGTGTAGAAGTTTACGCCAGTTGGAATGGTTCAGGTAGGTATACGCCATGCTGGGGGCCGGAAACAGCACCGTATCGGGATTGACGGCTTTCAGGTGTTTCAGATAATGCCGCTCCAAAGCCCAAACTTGATCTGAGCCCACTATCATCAACCTCATACCCTTTCCCGTTTGCGTGTGGCTAGTTCGATTCCCTGGCACAGCGCTTCTAAAGACCAACTTTGTATCTTCTGCCGGGAAGCGCTCCCCATTTGGGTCAGTTGAGAAGAATCTTTCTCCACGAATCGATTGAGATTCTGTGCTAAATCAAGTGAGTCGTCGGATCGGAAGATAAACCCATTGATATTCTCTTCCACCAGATCCACGGCACACCCTACTTTATCGCTGGTCAGAATGGGAATATTGCAAGCCATGGCTTCGTTGATGGCCAGTCCCCAGGTTTCGCCGGGTCCCCGTGAAGGCAAGACAAAAACATTCGCCAGTCGATATACCACTGGCATGCGCGACTGGTTCTGAAATTCCAGGAAATGAACGTTAGATCTTCCGTTGGCTTTGGTTTTGAGCTCCGCTTCCATTTCCCCATTGCCAACCATTACCAAATGGATGTTGGGAGCAGAGAGCGATAAAAAAGCTCCCAATAGTAAGTTCGGATTTTTCTTGGGTTCCAATTTGCCGGCAAACAGGAAAACCAGGTCCTGTTTCTTGATTCCCATACTCAGGCGCCAGTCCTGGGCTTCCTTTGATTGATTGTCCGCATTCCATTCAAAACGCTCATTCTCCACTGCGTGAGGAGCAAAAATCAGTTGCTCCGGTCTGAGTCCGTGGCGCAGGTAATAAGCCCGGTTATTGATGCCTACGTACAAAGCCTGGTCTACGTAGCGGTAAATTAAGCGCAGGGCCGTTCGCCGAAGCCACTGCCGGATTCCACCGGTTTCGTCTAACAGGTGAGAATCTCCCCTGAATAGTACGGGTATCTTCCCCTTGAAGTGCCGCATCGCCTGCAAGTGCCCATAGTAGCTCCAGCCAAAAAACAACACGGCATCGGCTTGCCAAGCGGAAATCTCCTGCGTGAGAGTGGGTGTGATAATACCCCGAAAGTGATGAGAGCCGGGTTGGGAAGCGATATTTTTTACGAAGGTGTAGTCGTAGCCCTCCAGCAGCGGAATGTCCCATTGGATGTGCCGACCAAACTTAGGGTCGTAAATACGTTGCTGCGCCTGCTCCCAGGTGTAGAATACCTTGGCATGCACTTCCCGTCGCTGATGGAGTAGGCGAAAGGCAGGGGCGTAGTACTGAATGGGATGGGTAGTGACAATAGCAAGGCGCGGTCTTTCTTTCAATCTGGAAACGTAAGGAGTTGAAGAAGTGGCATCGGGCTTCCCCGATTTCTAAATCAAATTCAATATACAATCTCTATTTCAAATCTTAAACTTTTGGTCAGGAATACCATGCACGTTGGAAGAATACGCATCCAGGAGACAAAGAAAGCGCAAACAATTGCTGGATTTCTTTGTCGAGCTCTCCGTGACTCAATACTCCCCATTCAATGTAAGTGTTGGAATTGACGTGAATACCGATATTCTCATTTTCCTTCCAGGGGATCCCATCAAAAAAAGAATTTTACGCGTAAGGGAATTAATTGGCGGGAAAGATGTCGTTTACCAGGTAAATACCAATTGCGGGAAGGCAGCGATTAAATTTTATCCTACCTATTCACCGTGTTTGATAATTGTATACTTCATAATGTAAGGAATTGTTGGGGACAGTACTGTACAACACTCACTCACACCCATTGATTGAATATCTTAAACTTTCTGGCAGTAGACACCCTCTCTATCGCCTTTTTTACATCGCGGACGTAAATCGTGTTTCCTCCGTTATTGTAAGTAGCACAAGCCTCCATCTTACGCGTAAACGGATTGTATTGATAAGGAGAAAACTGCTTTGATAACAACATTTCGTGAATCGCCTTTTCACTGAATCCATAGCGGGCACCACTTCCGTTTAGTTCAATAATGATTGCCTGAACCTGCTGATCGTCCAGTACCTGAACTGCTCCTTTCAGTACTTCCTGTTCAAACCCTTCTACGTCTATTTTGATTAAGATCGGCCTTCTTCCTTCTAATACATTGTCCAAGGTTTCTACGGGCACTTCCACATAATCAGAAGCGCCCGCCTCATCGGCAATTGCGTGATTGACTGTATCATAATGCCGGGTAAACTTCATTATGGTTTTTCGGGAGCCTACTCCCACGTTGTAAGCCTGTACTTTTTGTTCGAGCCGGTTGTGAAAGATGTTGCTTCGCAGTCTCTCAAAAGTAGTGGGAATGGGTTCAATGGCTATGCTCCGGGCTTTGACTACAGCCGAAGCAAGCACAGTGTAAGAACCCACATTCGCCCCGATGTCCACGAAAAGTTCATCCTCCCTTAAGTAATGGAGCAGAAAACCCATATCCTCAAATTCGTGCAAGCCCACGTATACGTTGCCGGTAGCCCCGGTCATCCCCTTTTCAATGACCAACACGCTCTCTTCAACATAGGGATACACAACCGGGTACGGATGCAGACGACTGTTGATCTGCCATTTAAACAGGCGACCAAAAGCTAGACCTTTCTGTCTTTGGGCCAGCGGATGCTGCCAGATAAACCGGATCACTCTCCATATATTTCTCATGAATGGGTTGTTTTCGCTACAATCTGGTTGAAAAACCGCACCTGTTTTCTGGTCATTTCCCGTGCCGTGTAAGGCTCAAATGCCTCCCAACGGGTTGATGGTGTGAAAGGAAGTCTTTGTAAAAGTTCTATCCATACCTGGTACAAATCTTCAGTCACATCCTGTCCATCGTCAAAAGCTACCGTTCTTCCGGCCTGGGTGTCATTGAGGACCTGTATCACACTACTGGTATGCCTAAATATGGCCAATAGCGGCTTTCGGGCCATAATATACGGATATAACTTAGAAGCTGTATATTTTGGGTCGTCCGATCCGGGCATCACGAGCATGTCGGCATCTGCAAGTATTTTCAGGCCCGTAAAATAGGGCACCCGGGGCGAATGTTCTACTACGTACTCCTGCACGCCTTCTTGTTGCGCTACCGGCAAGACGGTTTTCTTACTGAGGTGATCTGGTGCGTAATCCGTTCCTACAAAGTACATTCTCACCTTTGTAAACAGTTCGGGCTTTTGATGCAAGCCCAACCGAAAAGCGCGAAACAACTGGGTCAGTGATGCGCGCATATCGTGCCCGGCTCTTCCTACGTAAGCCACCCGAATGAAAGCGGAAGAACCAGATTCGAACAGCGGGTTGAGAATCAGTGCCCGCTCCAGCACTTCCCTATCTTTTTCAAATGCGCCAAAAGGAATGACGGTGCAATCTTCGGGACGGATATTCGGATAGCGCTCCTGCAGCATAGGATTGTATGCCGGAGAGACGGAAATAATACCATCGACACTGTGCATGGCAACCGGTTCCAGATACTTGTTGAGCCGGTAGGAGAACCAGTATTTAGGCGGTTGTTCGTGTTTGGGTTTATTCTGGTAGTACTCACTGTGCCAGGGATCCTGCATATCGATGACGTACGGAATCTGGAACTGCCTCTTCCAGTGGGCACCCAGTATGAGTACCGGAAACATGGTTGTGGAAAAGTAGATCAGATCGTACTTCTGTCGTCGAAGCAAGTGGTTTACTGTATGGTAATAAAACCATAAGGAGCGAAAACCCAAGCTTCCTAAGCCAAATTTCCGGGTCCATCGGGTAGAAAAAGCCTTTACCTGAATTATTTCCAGGTCCTCCGGAAGGGTATGCATCAGAAGAGGGTCCTGCTTGTATTCGGAAAAAGCCGGGTCTACCATCACAACCGTAGGTACCCAGCCCATTTCCTGGAAATACCCCACGCTTTGCCTCACGCGGTGCATATCGGCAGAATTGACCGGCGGGAAATTGGGTGAGATAATCAGTACCCGTTTCAATATCACGTAATCAAATTAAGTAGTTCAATTCATTATCGGACATATTGAGAAAACGACCGTAGAGATCCCATTCCTCAGAGACAGACCGGGCATTTGTGGAATAACTAAAATCCCGTCAAGTCCAAAACTGATTTTTGTATGTACTTCACGCTTCCTGGACTAATATTGGTTTGTGTGAATCATTGAGATCTCATGATGTATTGTTCCTAATGACTAAGATGCAGATCTTGATCTAAACTTCAGACAAAACGCCCTTTATCAAATGTAAAAATTTTTGCTGCTCCACATCCCAGTTCAATTCGTTTTTGGCAAGTTGCCAGGCTTCCGTCCGACACAGTTGAAGATAAGAGCGGTTTTCAGCAAAAAACCGAACTTGGGCTGCCAGCATCTCTACGTTTCCAATGGTATATGTTTTCCCCAAGGTTGGATAACGATTCATGAAAGCTACCTGTGCCTTTGTATCAGAAGCAATAATTGCATTACCCGCCAACAAATAAGTAAATATTTTATTGGTTAAGCATATCTCTCGGTTGAGCGATACCTTCTGCTCTAAAGCCAGGCCAATGTCACACTGAGCTGCCAGTTGAACGATCTGCCCGGGAACAACTGGCTCCAGAAACGAAATTTGCTCATGATGCACACTGCACTGGTCGGCAACATACTTAAAATGCGTTTTGGTAGAATCACTACAATACCCTAATAGCACCAATTGAAGGGGATATTGCTTTAGCATTCCCATTGCCTGAATGATCTCTTCAATACCTCTGTTTTTCCCTACAGTTTGTGAAAACCAAAATAGCTTCACGGTCTTGCGACTGGAAGAATCCGGGATGCGCTCAATCAGTTGATCCAGGGGAAACACGTTGTTGATAACAACAGGCCGGGTACGAGGGAACAAAGAAAGGTAGGCCTCGCCAATCAATGGGCTAGCAACCGAGAGGTAATCTACCTGGGGAATGTATTGATCTTCCAGATATTTAATTAAAAGGGAATCTAATGAATGCGCATTCGATAACTCCCCCCGGTGGAAGTCCTCAGCATCAAAACCTATTTTGGCCCCATGGTATTTCGCTGCGTTTACTGCAACCGGCAATGCTCCCAGGTTATGAGCAATGTATAAATCTGCTTGAAGTGATCTTGCCTTTCGAAGTAATTCTGGGTAACAACGACAAAGAATTCTCTCTGCCAGCATAGACCGGTTACCAATCAAGGCAGAGAGGCTTCGGAAAAGCTTGGTTCGTAAACGCGAAAAAAAATAGAGTATGGATTGATTTTCGGGCGTGCCACCTACCAGGATGGACGTCCATTTCTTGGCTGAGAGAACCTCTTTATCTGTTTTTAAAGCCCAATCACTCCAAAAGCAGTATAGTACTATCACCCGAAAACCTGCTTTTTGTAACAAATCTGCCTCTTTAACCAAGCGCGGATTGGTAGAAGGTTGACCGGTGGTTATTAAAACAATGCTTTTCAAACTAGTTACTTATATTTTTTATTCGAGAGCAGCTGAGAATCATTCTTCACAAAAATAATATCCGTTTGCCAGAGTGCCCGATCTAATGGGCGGCGAGTAAATGAACAAATATCATATGCTTGAAACGACCGTTCTCCCATAAAATTGAGTACTTCACGAATTAGCGGAACTCCTTGATGAATATCAAGCAATGATACTTCCATCAAAACTACTTCAGCCTGTTTGAGTGCATTTCCACCTCCCTTTAGTATTTCTAGTTCGTAACCTTGGGTGTCTAACTTAATGAAATCAACATTTCCAATTTGTTTTTCCTTTAACAAGGTGTCAAGCGCAACTGTTGTTTTTTTGATTACTCGTCCCTCTTGACTATAATGCTCTTTCAAAGCTGAACTAGCCGTTTCCATTTCATTAAATTCTACTTCCAAACCATCCTGCGCCCCTAATAATCCGATGTGATAGTCAACCTGCCGGGAAAAATCATTAGTTACCCTTGACATAAAAGCCCGCTTCTGATCCTGAGCTTCAATCATGAGGAAATTAGCAGCAGGAAAAATAGTAAGAACTTCCCTAGTCCATTCTCCCTGATAAGCACCGATGTCAATAATCGTTTTTGGTATAAAACCGTTTTTCCTCATATTTTGGAGACTCCAAAACATATCCGGAAAACCAAATTTCTTTTTTAATTTTTGTCTTATACTTAATGGAATTATCGATAGAATCCTCATAATTATATTAAAAGCGACTAGCGTTTTGATACTTTACCTAGCTTAATTTAATGCTAATTATTAATTAGTTATATTTTCCGACGTGCTTTTTTCTTTTGTTCACTAAGCCATTAAAAGATAGAGATTGCACTTCACCCAAAGAAATTCTGGCATTTATCTACAAATTAGAAGAAAAAAGATAAAATTGGGTCTGGGCTCCGACCCCATTACTGAAAATGACGTTTATTTATAACAATTTATCGATTACCCATCATTAAAGTAGTTAAATTGAGGATAGTGTTTTGATTACCATTTCTGCAACAAGCCGATTAAACTCTTTCACAAAAACATTTTAGTTAAAGAAGTTCAAAATAGGACCAGATTGACTCCTGTTGGATTTAAATAAAGTTATGTTAGCTAAGTCAACGTCTCAATTACTGATGGTACATTTCTTGAAAAGTACAATGGCACATTGGCCACTTTTAAGGGTTTGGGTCCATGTATTCAGTAATAAGCATTTGATTTTGCCCTAATTTGTTCGTAAAGCGTTTCATACTGACTTACGATGGCAACATCGCTAAAGCGTTCTTCAAAAACACACCGACAATCATTTCGTTTCAACTTTTTAATCTCCTTAACTGCATCTATCATTTCTTCTATTGTGTTACACAAATACCCATTTATACCGTTGTGAACAATTTCAGGCGTAGCCCCTCTTGCAAAGGCGATAACCGGCGTACCACAAGCCAGTGCTTCTGCCATTACAATGCCGAAAGGTTCATTCCACAAAATAGGCATCAGAAACGCCATTGCTTTCCCTAAGATTTCATTTTTCTGTACATCCGTAACCGGACCTACGTATCTAATTTGCTCACTATCGATATGTGGTTTGATATAACGCTGAAAATAAACTTCATTATCCGCAGGAATATTCCCCGCAATGATCAGGCGGTGCCCACTTTTCTTAGCCACTTCAATGGCTATATGCGTTCCTTTGATTTCTTCGATTCTGCCCAGAAAAACGAGGGGGGCGTTCGATTCAATTTCTGAAGTAAATTGGTAAGCAGCCATCGGCACTCCATTAGGAATAGCCCGGGAAGGAGCGTAGGGTCGAATTTTGGCAGCAATATATTCACTGCAGCCAGTAAAGGTAAGCGTACCTTTTTTGGCTATTTTCAAAGCCTTTTTGATCTGTTCGATGGACGGTTCCCGCTGATAGCTCATCAACTTAGGCAGGGCAGTGGGCAGCAAAGCAGTCAGGTACGCCAAGCGCCCAAAGCTATGGACAACATCGAATTGTCTGTTAAGTATCCTACTCACCGTCAGCGTATTCCGAAGAAAATCAATTGTGTGCTGGCTTTTCAAACCCGGATACGCAACCAATTCGCAAGGCACCATGGATTCCCGGTGCGCAAATAAGGTTAGATCGTGACCTCGTTCTACTAGACCTTTCACTAACATATCTACTATCCGCTCAATACCACCGTAATGAAGGGGCGGAACGGGAATTTCGGGATCAACCGTTATGGCTATTTTCACGATTTAGTGAGGAGTTGGCAACACGGGTTTATTAAATTCTTTCCTGGATTGACTGAGCAATATCCAGATATTGTCGGGCTGCTTTTTCTAATGTTAAATTTTCTAGAACATACTCGCGGGGTTTAAACTGATTGGTTCGAACGTACTCCCAAAATGGATCAAAGGAACGCACAAATCCAGTAGTGTCTTCAAACTTCATTCCACAACGCTCATCCCAATACGGAACGGATGAAACGGGCTGAAACTGCACCCGATGCGGAAAATGAGCAGGATCCTGCCAGTAACCACCCCGGTCCCAGGCCAGTATCGGCACCCCGGCAGCGAGAATCTGCTGGTAAGCCAAACCCTGGGTTTCGTGTTCACACAGAAAAATAACGGCCCGGCTCCTTTTTACTTTATTGAGTAAGTCCTTAGGTTGGTAATGTCCGTACCGTATGCTTTCTACACGCAGTTTCCTGGCGGCCAGATGCATCTGAATGGGCTCAATGAGTTCCTGGTTATATTGATCGTGTTTCCAGCGTACTTTGTCGTAAATCAGTACATCAATACTTTTCGGTTCCGAAGATGGCACCCAGGTGTCCGTGTCTATACCCACGGGCCAAGCCATTACTTTATTTCCATAGTGAGGCTCAAACATTTGGCGCATCCACTCACCTGGTACCAATATTTTTTTTACCGGATACTTTTCAAACAAATCCGGACACTCTATACTGTGGGAGAAAACAGACGCACCAAATAGGATCCGATTTTTCCAGGATCGGTCAAACAACACCTGGGGCTTCCCAATGATGCAAGCCAGTTCCTCCGGATGGCGCTTCGCGTAGGAAAAGTCGTTGAAACGGTAGGGGTATTTCAATTTTTCTAATCCAGCTATCAGATTCATGGCTACCATCGTCTGCCCACCCGGTCTCGGTTTGCCTCTGACAATTCGGCGAATTAGTTTTCTGGGATACCGGTCAAAAGGAAACCAGCGGTCCGGATCCGGTTCCTGGTAGAAAATATTTAGAGCCATTAATTAGGGCGTGTTGACAATTAAAGTAATAAAATCATAGCTGAGGCCAAGTACACGAACCCCGCAAAACTACTGGCTGTCTTTTCATAACGTGTGGCTACTCGTCGATACTGTTTAAGCTTGTTAAAATACCGCTCCACTTTGTTGCGGTCTTGATAGAGATTTTCATCAATCTCACGCTGGTCAAGGCGGTTTTTCTTGGGAGGTATTACCACTTCGATTTGCTTATTTTCGAGCAGTTGGATAAAACTATCGGCATCATATCCTCGATCAGCAAGCAATGCGTGAGTCTGATAGTCAGCTATTAACCCCGCCGCTTGTGGAATATCGGCGCGTTGTCCTTCCGTCAGAATAATGCGCAGAGGATTTCCTAAGGCATCCACACCCGCGTGAATCTTAGTGCTCCAACCGATTGTCCTAGACATTCACTGGCGGGATCATTTTTTTTGGCCCGCCGCGTGTTGATGAGCCCGAACAATAGTGGAGTCAATCATAATCCAATCTAAGCCGGGCTCTTGAAGCGTCTCAAACATCTTTTGCCAAATATCTTTTTGAGCCCATCTTCGAATACGTCGATAAACAGAATTCCAGCAACCAAAGCGTTCGGGTAAGTCTCGCCAAGGGGCTCCACTCCGAGCCACCCATAATACCGCATTGATAAACAATCGGTTATCAACGGATGGCCGGCCTACATTACCCACTTTCCCTGGCAACATTGCCTCTATTTTCTGCCATCGCTGATCGGTAATTTCATATCGTCTCATTTGTTAAAGTTGCTGACTTGATTCCTAATTTGCTAATTTGTCATCACGCCCTATAATTCTTCTTTGACTTTTTTTTCTATTTCATTCAAATACCCTGTGAAGAAATTGATTAACCTACGTCGCAACTGCAAAAACGCTTCATAGTTTGTCATTCCAATCAATGGCACCCATTGCTGATCTCGTTTAGGATAATTGATTGATGGTCTAAACGTAGGGTCGAGAGTAACTATTTTTTTCTTAATTATTCTGAATTTCTTGCGATCCCATTGGTATAGAACTCTGACAGAAGCATAATATCCCTGTGCCAATGCCTTTTTGACGTCCGTAGTGAAAAGCGAATCCCCAGCTTGCTGATACCGCATGCACGCATTATCTAACAAGCGAACTAAATGCAGGGCCCTTTTCAAAGGAGATTTTTGCATTACATTTCCCTTTTCGTGTACGCGGTAATGGCCAATGATTTCATTAAAAAAATAAAAAGCCTTTACGCTTTCCGCTACTTTCAAAAAAAAATCAAAATCCTGAAAGCCAGCCAATTTCTCATCCCAAACGATTTCCCGGACTTTCTCTGTTCTCAATAAATACGCAAACGGAGCACAAGACCACAGGCCCAGCAGGGAAATCACAGGATCATGAATGGGTCCCTTCTGCTCCAGCCGCGTTACTACTTCATTCCCTCTTTCAATTCGCACATACCAACTTCCAAAGCATACGTGATATTGCGTAGCATTCAGAAAATCAATTTGCTTTTCTACGGCTTCCGGATTGAGATAGTCATCGTCATCCAGAAACTTCAGGTACGTGCCAGTCGCCGCTTGCATCCCCCGGTTACGCGCTACATTCCCGCCTGCGTGCGATTGCAGCAGCATTTTTACCCGCCCATCTTCCCATTTCAATTCCCGCGTTCCATCCGTACTCCCATCATCTATCACAATAACTTCTGCCTGAAACCTACGAATGGCCAATGCCGAAGCTACTGCCATTTGCAGCATTTCTTTACGATTGTAAGTAGGTATGATTACACTGATGTCTGTCACGTTCAATGATTCGAATAAAGGGGCAAAAGGGGCGACCATTTAAACTTCTCTCCTCTTACCAATGCTTTCACCAGTCGCTTTGATAATACCAACAATGAATACTGGCTATTCTGTAAAAAAGCTAAACAGCGGATGAGCCAGATGGGGTACTTTGCGGCGCTCATAAGCACCTTTTTCTTTTCTCTTCGATAATGAAAGCCTTCTGCCAAACTGCCGCAAAAGTGCACAATGACAGGTTTCACCCAAGTCCCTTCCTTTTTAAACCGCACTACACCCGAAAGAAAGTCCAACTGAAAATCACTTTCAAGACCTAAAGGGGTCCGCATACCTAAGCCTTCATCTTCTATTGCTTTCACCTGATGAATTGCCATGGATACCGCTATTACCGGTTCTTCGTTGACACTGTTTCTGAAACGGGTGAAACCATTCTGATCGTATTCCCTGACCAGTGCCTGGGCGGTGTGGTAAATCTGGGCGGCTAAACTATCCTTTTTAAAATAATAGAAGCCACCGTTGAATTTGGGAATGGAGGGAAGCGCAAAGCGTTGCCTCATCTTTTCTACATCCATATACCACTCTCCGGAAGTGATTTCCTGTCCCAAAGCTACGAAGGAATACGGAAAGCAACGTTCAATCAAGTGATCTAATGAGCCCATTACCAGGCAATCTGAATCGATGAACAGCGTTTCTTCAAAAGGAGAATATTCGTACAGGTAAAATTTATGAATGAGCCCTTTGCCAAGACGGGTATCCAGGGGTATCACGTAATGAAACGTTCGGGTTAGTTGCGGATGCTCTACCTGATCGGTGACCACAGCCGTTTGAACACCTGGGTTGGTCAGATATAAGGACTGTACCATATGTATGGCCAAATCAATGTAGCGCTGGGGACCGTGGGCAATGGTAATGACACCTATCATTAATATAAAACCAGTAGTGCAGGCGACAACTGTAGCATTTGATATATAGATTCAATCTCCCGAAATAAAATGAAGATTTAAACTTCTAACGAGTATATGGAGTAGCATCAAAGTATTTACCAGCTCTACCAACACCAACCACTTCGTTGATCACTGAAAAATGAGCCCCCTTAGCTAAATGAGCCCATTTATTCAATATCTGCTTTTCTCCCCTTCTATTCGCATCATCCAGAAAAATGGTGTATGCTGGCTTTAAGTAAGGTAAAATGAATGGGTACGCCGGGTACCGATTCATTTCGATATTTCTCTCCATCGCCTTGGGACCGTCAACTAGTACTAAATCAAATTGTTGCTCTATTAATTTCCCGTTTAAAATATTTTCATCGTACCAGTCCAGGTTCTCTACCTGAAAGTAGCTTTTCCTGACTTTGGGGGCATGGATAAAGTCTACGTATCGACTCAGGTTTTCTTTCTGCAACAGGCCTTGCAGGTATTCAATCCAGTCCGGGTCGTCGTCAATGGATGTGATTCGAAGGGATAATTCATTGACTAACCCCAAACGGGCCAGCAACAGGGTAGAAATTCCCGAGCCAAATTCGACAACATCCGTGCGGCTATTGATGACTACTTCATTCAGCAGAAAAGCAAGTCCAAAAGGAGTCATTGCCATACCATTGAATGGCAGGTAAGGACGATCCTGCATTAAACGAAATAAATTTTGAAAGGAATATATATTTTGAATAGTATCTAGCTGTCGATCCGAATGATTAATTAATGAATTAATTTTATATATTTTATGTTTCAGGTTTTTCATAATGAATAAAAAAAAATCACAAAATCCTATTTCTTCGAAACAAACAAAATATCAACTACTTTTAAGTAAAACAATACCTAAATAAAAATATATAGAACTTATGAACGAAACTTCTTCAAAAACGACCTAAATTTAAATTTCAAAAAATTACCACAATTAAAACAAAAGCAATAAAGACGACTCCTTTTATTCCATTTAGAAGCACTGGGCAATATAATTTGTTCAATAATATACACCCATTGGTTCTTTAAGGCATCGATTGAATAGTTTTTTGATCGGCACCGGGCATTCGATATCATTTGATATCGGTAATCACAATTCTGCTTTAGATAAATTAAGGCATTAATTATATCGTCTTTAGTATTAGCTTCTAAATAGTCAAACTCACTTTTTCTTTCTGCTATGTAAGCGGATTCTCTGCCTAAAATAGCAGGCACATGACCGTGCCAGGAATTTATTAATTTAGAAGCTGGTTTATTCAAATATTTTTCTTTAGAATTAAAACTCCTTACAGCTACCACCGCATCTACATCCGAATAATCATTCCATTTATCCGCTGGCTTTATTATCCAACGAAAGCCTTTAGATTCAAGTAAATGGATCCATTCCGTATTTTGCAATTCTGCTGGCAGATTTTTCAAGTCACCCATGTAAGCAATATTTTTAAAGCAACGAGAATCATCGCAAACGCTTGCGACTATATTTCTTTGTGGCCAATGGTGCATAAACACATAACCTGCTTGTTGTGCGAAAATTCTATTTTGCACAACATTCATGTGCGCATATGGGTGAGGAGAACTATCAGCTACAAAACATACCCAAAACTGCTCACAAGATGGTTTTTTATTTAATCCAACCGATCCTCTAAAAAAAAAAACAATACCCTTTTGAGGCATTTCTCTAACTAACTCACAGTCATAGCTTTCTTTCAAATATAGGAATGTCTGAACCGTCCAATTTAACCAGGTATTTGTTCCAATAAGTTTTGCAAACTCAGAATTGTCAAATGATATTTCTCCACAATCTGGCCAGTGAAGTTCATCCAAATAGAAAAATAGTTTCATCTACCTTATTTGAAAGAAGTGTTTGCATACAATGCATCGGCCATAAAAGCTTTGCCCGCGATTACCATAGGTTGACTAAGGTTGCTCAATTCAAAACCATATTTTTGAGTTAATATTCTATGGATGTCAATAAAATCTACTCCACTGTCATAAAGCTTGATAAAATTTAATTCGATAATAATAAAGTTAGTCTTTTTAAGCGTTTCTTCTCCTCCTTCAAATACCAACTCTTCATAACCTTGAACATCAATTTTTAAAACGTCAATTTGAGATAATGTTTTGGTGTAAGAATCCAGCTTATCAACTATTACCTTCACTTTTTTTGTCGTCCATTTATTACCAAAGGCTTCTCTAGCTGTATCATTAGGCTCCAGAAGAGACGAACCAGTTGTATCTTTAGTTACAAAAAAATCAAGCATTCCTTTCTGGTTTCCCAATGCCACATTAATCAAAATAGGTTTCATTAACTTAAGTCTCTCTTTCAAAACTTCATAAGAAGCAGGTTCAGGTTCAAATGCCAGCAGATTAGCCTCTGGATATAAGGATTTAATATGGAAAGACCAATCTCCAACATTTGCTCCAATATCAATAAAAGTTGCTAAGTTTTTCAATCTTTTTTTAGGTAGTAGATATAGCTTCGCACATTTAATATGTACTAGCAGCTTACCATAATCCCAAAAATTCACTTTTGATAGGTTTATTTGATATTTCCTAAGCTCCCTATAACGGTCATAAAGAATTATTATACTATAGGGCAGTAGTTGCTTGATAATATTCACTTTATATATTTTTGACGTAAATATGTGCAATAACTTTTGAATATAAATAGTATATAATCTAAAGTTTACTTAGCAAATTCCGGTAATAAAACGAACATAAACTAGCCATCTTCCAGCCAAAAATGTGTTTAATTATTTCCAATATTGGCCCTCCCATTCGGGGTATCGGAGGCATCACACGCAGATCCTCCATGAAACGTAATGCCTGCTCAGACAGATCCCGGTAATAACAAAATGTTCTGATGGCAAAATGGAAGTAAGAAGCGGCAACCGCCATCCTGGCTCTTTCATCGTTCGTTCGGCTCAATAAATGACGCCCTTTCAATTCAAGGGAACGTAATGCTCCTTTCATTCCCCGATGGGAGCTTAAACCAGCCAGGCTCCCTCCTTTTCTTCGCTTCCGGTAATAATTGATTCCTTTTTGGGAATATACTACCCCCTGGCTGGCTAAAATTATTCGACAGAAATACTCTCCGTCTTCATCTGGCGACGGGGAAATAGAAATATCCCAGGGCCCTGCTTGGTCTGCTATCGTACGGGGGGTTAAAAACGCATTAGGTTGGATCATGCCTCCCTGACCATTTCCCCCGTACAACCGGATTAGGAACTCGATTGGGTCATCTAGTGAATCTAAGAAATACGTATTTGGGCTTGGGCTGCTAAGCCGATAATCTTCCTCATCGAAAAAATAGGCAGTGCGACAAACGGCTAATTTGTGAGGCTGCTGCAGGAGTAACTCCATCTGTGCAGCTATTTTATCCGGACTCAGGATGTCGTCGGCATCCAAATATTGGATAAAGTCGCCCTTGCTTCTTTCATAAGCCGCTTGCTTGGCAGCGCTACAGCCTGCATTAGGTTGATCAATCACGATTACCCCTCTGTTTTCAAAGCTACGAGCCACCTTCAGACTGTTGTCAGTGGAACCGTCATTGATTACAATGATTTCTTTGTTCGGCCAGGTCTGAGCCAGCCCCGACTCAATGGTCTGTGCAATGTATTTTTCAGCGTTGTAAAGCGGAATCAGAATGGATACTAATGGACTATGTTGCACAAGCTTCGAATTAATAAGACCCCAGTATCTATTTGAGCGCGGGTTTACCCACTATTCGCTTCGCAAAATTCCTCAATTTCAGTGCAATTTGCACTGGTTTCAAGTGAAGTCTATAGGTCAGATACTTAATTACATCCATTTGCCTATAAAATTCAGAAGCCACTGCAGATTCTGACTCCATCATTCGGGCAATTACTTCCTCCTCATTATAGGAAGTTCCGGGTTTCATCTGAACGTAGTCTAAGGTATTAAATGCGTACCAGGGTGCTACATCCGCATAGTTTCGAAGGTGACTCCGAACCTTATCCATTAATCTAAAACCTTGTTGCAGAAATAATGCATGCCAGAACTGCCGATTGCGGCAGTTAATGTGACCGGTACCTCCCTGTTCGGGCACGGCCGCCGAAAATATTACTACAGGGGCACTATGGGTGAGCCAGCGGATCAGATTCTCCGAAGTCTGAGGCAGTAAGTGCTCCGCTACTTCCAAACAAATCGCCAAGTCAAAAGCCTGCTTCTTTTCATTAACAAACTTAGCAATCAATTGGGTGTTGTTTAGATCCAACTTATAAAATTGGACATTATATCCACTAAAATTGGGATCCGAATACCCATCAAGCGCCGTGACCTCCACTCCTCTGGACGCAAGCGACCGGGATAAATGTCCTGCTCCGCAACCAAACTCAATTACCTTTCTAGGCTGATAAAGTTTGATCAACGTTTCGGCAATGTGATTAAAATCCGCGTTCAGTTCGACGGATTTGAAATACTGTTGATTATACATATTTTACCTTATTTCAGCCATTTCCAACAGCTCTCTCAATTCAACTAGATCTACCACGATATCATCTGACTGCCCGATTGGATCTACGTATTCCGGCGGCGGCTCCCCTGCACCCATTAAGTAGTAATAATTGAGCGCGAGTTCTGAGCTAATGATCCAATAGCAGGGATTTACCCAGTTAGGCGAAAACAAATCAATAATTACAGTACCCGGCTGGCAAAAAACAATGTTAGTCAGACCGGCTCCGTGGGGAGCGACTACCCAACGGGCATTGGCAAATAGCCTAGCTTGATCAAGTACGGACATTCCCTCCAAATACACCATTTCGAAGCCATAACCAGACAACAATTGAAAAACTTCCGCTTCGTTGGTCAGGGTTCGATTGCGTGCTTTAGCTCGGCTGACAAAAAGTTTGTTGGGTGTAAATGTACGCTTACTTTCAGCCAACAAAAAACTTTGTCTTAGGAAATCACAAGTCCAACGGGCTACTACATCCATTTTAGACGGAAGGGAAGGCACAATCAGAACGTCTGCTTTGATATGAAACTTCCAGTGGTTGGTGCTTAGAAGTATTTTTGTTGACGGGATGCCTAAAATGTGCAAGGTCTCTGTTTGGAAAGGTAACTGAAAGGAATTGATGACAAAGTAATCAATCGAATCGGTTAAGCCGGCCAGCCTCAATAAATGAAATCGGGGTAATATGTCACACATCCAATGGAAATACGTTCGACTACCGGCCGTTGCCAGCACTGCTACCCGTCCCTTTATTCGCTTTGGACGGGCCAATTTAAATTGAAAGAAAATGGAGTTTTCACGATGACTTTTCAAAAACTCCCTGGATACATCACCCAGCAGACAATCATCCGGCGTGATGACTGCACCTACATTCCCCCAAACCCTACCTTGGGGAATGGTAACCACAAACATAGCTGGGCGTGACTCCGCGTATTCTCTTCTGAACTTCCAATGAATAGGATTGCTTATACACTGAGGGGGCTTCCTTTTGATTTCTACCCCTGGTATTAACTCCAGATAACTGGCTCCTTTCGAACGGTTTGTTTCTATCCATTTCTCAGTACAAGTAACCAAGCCTCTTGGAGGACCTATGATTTCAGAACTGAAAGGCAGTCGTCGAAGCAACCAGCGAATGGCCGTTTTTACTGTTGAAAGGAGTTGTAAATAAGTCAATTGCTCGCGGATTTCTTTTTCCAAGGATATATCCTCACCAATAGAAGAATCAATTTAGGAATTATTAATCTATCTACGCAAATGGCCAGTTTCAATAGCGACCAGTGATTTGATAATGTATTGTCTGCCTGCGCAGAAAGTATCAAACGCGCCCACATACCTGCCAGATACTTTTTTTGGTGATCATATTTCTGAGTATTTAAGTGAGTCAAATGCGTCTTTACAAAAGCAAGCAGTTTGTATCGCTCTAGTATTCCGATCCATTTGGTATTGGAAGAGAAAGAAACACTGGTGTCCAATGCGCGAAAATAATTTAAATGTTCGGCACAGAAGGCAATATCACTTTTTAATAAGAGCTCAATCCATAACTGCCAATCGCCTACGCTTTTGTATTGTTTATACACTTGGTTGATTTGACCGTATACTGATTTTCTGAACAAAGCAGCACTAGCATTCGCGATGAGGCAAACCTGGACAAAATACTCCTTTACTTCTTCGGCTCCGTGATGAATATGATCATAATCCCACTGAGCATCATACCACTTTCTACCCGAAAATAATCGATTACCTTCCCGGTCTACCCGCCAGGATTGACAGTAAGCAATGCCCACCTGACCGTGGTGTTCCAGTATTGAAACCAGTTTTTCCAGTAACGCCTTGTCAGCATAGTCGTCACTTTCGGCAATCCAGAGGTATTCTCCCCGTGCCTCTGCCAGTCCTTTTGCCCATTGCCGAAACGGGCTTCCACTATTACCCTCATTAATTAGCAATTTGCTTACTTTGGGGTGATTCCGGTAACGCTCAAGAATACCCTGGCTCCCATCCGTAGAGCAATCGTCCATTAGAATGATCTCAAAATCCTGGAAAGTTTGACTGAGTACACTCTCAATTCGTTGCTCCAGATAAGGAGCGTGATTATAGTTAGGAATCACGACGGATACTTTCGCCATTTTATTTTTTTCTGAAGAGCCAGTTGCGCAGATATTTTACAAAGGAACGGAATGGACGCTGTTGATCATACTGGTAAATTGCGTACTGGGTGTACAATTGCTGGTAATTGAGTATCAACCGCACTTTATGTTTCTCAAATAGATATAGCTGCATAGCTTTGTATTTCTCCGTCTGAGTAGCCTGATTGATAAGAGAAGCTTTCGCAAACCGGTAATCAAAAAGTACCTGCTTTACAAAATAAAATTTCCATTGGCTACTTCCTACTCTCAACCAAAAATCCCAATCCTCGTGGCCAATCAATACCCGATTTTCGTCATAGCCTCCCAATTCCTCCCATACACTTTTGCGAATCATAGCGCAATTGTCAATATAGTTTCGGGCTAACATACGTTTTTCATCGTAGGGACCAGGTTTAAATTGTATTCCCTTTTCACCAAAAAAGTGCACATTACCGTGCACGACGCCCACTTCCGGGTGCGTATTTAGTATTTCGATTCCAATGTCCAGATATGCGGGTCTAATGCGGTTATCACTGTCCAGGGGAAGGATGTACTTTCCTTTGGCTATTCGGATACCGGCGTTCCGGGCCGCAGCAGGGCCTTGATTTCCCTGATTCACCACCGTGAACTTTTGACTCAACTCATCCAACACACGTAGCGTTTGGATATCGTCAGAGCCATCATTGATTACAATAATTTCGTACAATGACGCATCAGGGTGGGATTCCACGCTTTCAATGGCCTCTTTGATAAAGATGCCAGAGTTAAAACAGGGGATAATAACTGAAGTGACAGGCAGGTTTTTCGAGGAAGTCATATCATTTCACAGCTTGAGCCAGTCAGGGTGCTGCAAATGCACTCTTCGATTTACGTCAGCAGGCAGGCACCACTGCGTAGGACAAACTACTAGTTTATTAGGATTGCTATTTAAATATGCTCCCCACCAACTGAATGAGCTATTGGCAATAATGTTATGTTTGCAGCGGCTCATCAACTCCAATTCCAGAAAATCATACTTCCCTCCTGCCACATCTACCATTACCACTGGATATGGGATTCGTAAAGCTTCTGCTGCCCAATCTAAATCATCAGAGAATATGTAGAAGCACGGATCCGGCACTTTTTCAGTAATCGTAGCAATGGCCTGCTGATAATACGTCAAAGGAAGGACGCCCATTAACTGATTGGCCTGCTGATCGGTAATATAATCACCCCGCCGAATGTGAATGGATACGGATGAATTGTTTTCTAGAATCTGTTTTGAAATAGCGCCTATCAAATGCGAAAAATCGGTTTGTAAGGTCAGGTCTTGTCGCATCTGTTCCTGGAAGGCTTCAAAGTAGTTATAGTGCTGCCAGTAGCCATCTAAGTACACACGCGAAGATACTTTCCATACGTCAGGTTCATATACCCACCATTGGCGCTCCCGAAATACCGAACGCTTATGCTGTGGGAGCAGCCGTTGAATTTTCCAGTATATTTTCGAAGACAAATTGCCTTGGTTTCGGGTATAATGTTGAATTTCGGCAGGAGTAGCAACCGGGGCATCAATCCGGTAATGATGCAGTTTAAAACTCCGCAGATTTTGTTGCTCATAGAATGAAATGTCCAACTTTAGAGACGTTTTCTTCAGCAGTGATAAGCGTCTGCCGAGCGCATATTGGAAAAGCTGATTGCCTAAGCCACTAACAATTTTTGCAATAATCATTCTTCACAATTTGAAATTATTTTCCTGCTTAGCCTCATATCATCAACTGATTTGTAATGAATTATACTTTATATCCTTGGTCTAAAATGTATGGCTTCCATTCTTCATACGCATACAAGGCCCAAGCGTGTGTACCAAAAGGTAATTCGAAGTTGGCAGTCTTAAAAAACTGATCGGGAATCGTTTCGATTGAAAATTTACGGGCAATACTATGTTCTGGAATTTTAAAAAAAGGAAAAAAGGCAGAAACAAAAAAAGACCAGACTACGTCTTCGTTCAAATATACTTTAGTAAGTCTGGGAAAAAGATACGGCATCCATTTAGTTATAAAATAAAACTTATTCACTTTTCTAAGTGAAAGTCCACCGTTTCCAACAAATATTTTTTTCCCTTTGTTTCTATTAAATACAATTCTTATCCATTTGATTAGAGCCTGGTTAGAATCGACAACTTGCTTCTGGTGACTGTATACATCCGCATTTAGATTATACCAGGGTGCTCCGATGTAATCAAAATTTTGAGCACACCACTCTCTCAGATTGTCTTGAAAAACAAAAGCATCCAACTGATAAATTAGTATGTATTTATAAGAAATAAATCGTTTATAAAATTGGGAAGAAAGTAGTAACCGGTTATATCCAGCAATACCGGCAAAATAATCTGAATCAAAATCAAGGAATGTAACGGCCTTCCGGTTATTGCAAAACTGTTCGTACCAAGCAACATTTAAGTTAGAAGGTTTTACAAAAATGATGGGATAGCTGGATAATACACGCAGGCATTGCTCCAATGCAATCACCTCAGAATCGTCCGGAGTTGGTTTATAAATTGGAATAACAACTGAAATCAATGACTTACTCATAATACATTTTTGACCTGCCATATAGGCAACGACTCAGGCTATACCTGGCTTATCAGCATTATTAAAATAATTTTACAAAAAGTTGTAAAGTGAAATAAATGAACTACAATGGACTATACACTCACTTTTTATAAGGGTCGTTATTTTTCAAAATTCGTGTCTCATAATCGGGTACATCTATTTGTGCCGTTAAAACCCGAAGAGAATATCTTTGTCTGATTTTTTTGTCTGTTTTTTCTATAAATTTCCTCAACAATTTAATCGAATATAATCTTGGTAAGCTTAATTTTATGAGTAGCAGACAAAAGTCATATACTGTAAAGATACCGCTTAGCGTATATTTTATTAGTAATCTTAAATAAACTAAGTGACCTCCGGAGTATCGAAGTTCAAAAAATCCGGTAGTAATTAAAGTCTTTTTATAATTATTTAAATATATCTTCTCATACTTATTTTTCACCAAAATCTCTCCGGTCTTTTGCAATACCTTTAGCCGGCTTTGTATGATCATCGGGGAGGTTTTTCCGCTTTGACTAATTGTATTCTGGTGTCTCCTATGATAACAATCTGGCACGTGAGTAGACATGAACTTATAAGTCATCCCACTGAATAATATTCTCAGGTGCAAATCATAATCCTGCCAGTATGCCAGTTGTTCATCAAACAAGTAGGGCAGTTTAATTAGTGAACTTTTTCGATAAATCGGTCCCATCGTTTGCCATAAAGCGTCCGTTTTCAGGAAGCGGAGTAAGGTATTTTCCTGAGTTTCAATATTCCATAATTTTAAGAGATCATATCTTTCCTGTTGAAATAAGACAATTGGAAATACCAAAAAATCAATAGCAGGTTGACTATCTATCAATGGAATACGTTGCTCCAAACAAAAAGAAGCCAATAAATCATCTGAGTCCAAAAAAACCACGTATTGTCCTTTGGCTAATTTGAATCCAATATTCCGACACGTAGGTGCTCCTTTGGGTTCACGGTTTCTTTCTACTAATTGAATACGCGAATCACGTTTCGCCCATTTTTTTACTATTTCGCAAGAATGATCCGTTGATCCATCATCTACTACAATCGCTTCCCAATTCTGAAACGTTTGATCGACTACTGATTGCAATGTTTCTTCAATGAGGTCTTTACGGTTGAAAAGCGGAATTATAACTGAAACCACCGGCTGGAGCATAGACAATACATTTAGGGCTTCGTGCAAAAATACAGATCTTCGTTCTTCATAAATCCGTACCGAAAAATCTCATTTTCACTGAATCCTCTTACGTAATCGTCAACTTTCGCCCGAAAGCCAGCCTCTTCCAGACGATCCTTGTAGTCTTTGCCATATACACGTACGTGGTCAGATTGCCCGAAAGCTTTTTCTCTTTCTTTGGGATCAGTAATAGAAAAATCTTCGTAGGTAGTTTCCCGGTTGGTATCCAGTGGTACCTGCAACAGCGCCCAACCGCCAGGTTTTAGCACCCGGAACAATTCACGCATGGCCAGCCGGTCATCGGGTACGTGCTCCAGCACGTGCGAACAGTAGATAACATCGAAGGTATTGTCGGCAAACTGAATGTCCGTAATATCCAGGTTGACGGTCCCTTCGGGATACGCATCCTCGTAACCCTGACCAAACTTGGCTCCCGGTACGTAGTCCAGCTGAGGGTTGGCTTTAAACTTCTCAAAAAAGAGACGTTCAGGAGCTACGTGCAATAATTTCAACCGATGGGAGGCTTTGAACAGATTGGTTTTATTCTGAAAAAAATGCCAGTGCAGTCGATGCCGCTCGAGTGAAAAACAAGCAGGACACAAAGCATTGGCTCGTTTGATCAAACCAAAAGGAAGAAAGGTAATGAATGCATTCTCACAGCAGGGGCAATAGACTGTATCGCCTTTCAAACCTACCAACCTGCGCTCATGGCTCATTGTGGCCGAGTCTCTTCCCAAGAGTTTGCGTAGAAAGTTAATTCCGAAAATCTGACTCATAATTGCTCAATAAACGCCCGAATGTAGTGAAAATAAAGATTGGCTCTTGTAGTTGAACGCACATAAAAGGGGCTTTTACTTTTCTTTGATGGCGAGGGCTGTAGCATAGTGATTTTCTCCCAGATCAGAACACAAATCGTCGATAATCATAAGCAAATCAAGCAGATGCCGGTCGGTCCTTTCGTCTATATTGGCTAAAATGTCATTCAACACCAAATGGTAAATAACGCCCCCCGTCAGAGTGATTTGGGCATTGGGAAAAAAGCGCTTCACCTGGTGAAGAATATTGGCCGAATCGGCCGCTTCCGAGGGATCCATTTCAATCATACTTTCCACACTAGGCCGTTTTATTTCACGCCCAATAAGTGGATATTTCGCACTTAACTTTCTTTTGATACTACGCAACACACCCTTCATATATCCTTTCCAACCTTGTACCTCGTTTACCTGGGTGGCGTATGGGTTGATCAGGTATTTCACTGGCAATGCGCTCCTAACCCGATTGGCAACCATCAGCATTCGATCCGTCCATTGAAAACGAGAGGGCCCAATAAAGTCATCCATGTAAAACATTCCGCCCGCAATTAGTATACGGTGGCTCCAGGCTACGGCATCTTCTACGTTCATCATATGATGGAGGGAGTTGTTCCAATGCACGAAGTCATAACTACCCGGCTGGGTAACGGCTTCAAATGCATTTCCCTGGTTAAAAGTGACCTGGTCTTCCAGCCCGTATTTATGAGCCAGTTCTCTGCCCCGCTCAATCCTAGCTTCTGCCAACTCGTAAAGGTCGAAATGAGTTACCAGTCCTTTACGGATAAGATTCATTTCTTTGTGGCCTTCTCCACAACCTACTGATATACCCTTCGTAAACTTTTTTCCCCTGGCCAATTCTATGGCTAGCTGATTAATGCCGGAAGCAAAGCCATCCAAAGGCTGACCATATACTTTTTCATTGATGTGCCGAATGATGTGAGGGCTCTGCCACCAACGCAACCGGAAATGAGTTAGCTGCTTTTTTGACCAGAATGCGTTAATCTTCTTTTCGACTTGTTGATCCATCTCTGAAATTGATTAATGGCACAGATTAAAAGCGCTTCATGAAGCAACTATTCACGTTGAAGCATTTAGCTTCATCACTAATCGTAAGGTATCACGCTCTTTTTCCCAGGTGTACCTTTGCACTACCCGTTCCCGAGCAGCTTTTCCCAGCTTTTCTCTCAGTGCAGCATTAGTGGCCAGTTCAACAATCCGCTGCGCCATCGATTCCGTATCTCCTTCTTCTACTATGAAGCCCGTTATCCCATCCTGCACGGCTTCAGGGATACCGGTATGACGGGTAGACACGACCGGCAAGCCATCACTCATCGCTTCCAATATCGCTACGGGCAATCCCTCCTGATCACCAGTAAGCGGACAAGTTACCGAATGTTGAAGAAAAATATGACTTTCCCGTAGTAATTGTAGCACTTGTTCATTGGGCATTACCTGATGGAGCGTTACGTAAGACTCCAACCCAAAGGCTTGTACAAAGTGCAGGGCCGAAACGTAGAGTTCTCCCCCTCCCACGTAGTCCAGTCTTAGATTTGGATAGCGCTCCAGAGCCCTTCTGAATGCATCCAGCAGCAATATGGGCGCCTTTTTGGCCACCATTCTACCTACGGCAAAACAACGCACGATGTCCTCCTTTGAAGGGGCATGAGTGCCATTGTTCGCAGGTAAATCTATTCCGTAAGGAATGACCGTCACTTTTTCTTCCCGAATGCCCAGTTCAAGCAGTACCTGCTTCGAATATTCGCTCATGGTAATCACTCCGGCTGCTTCATTCAATTTCAGGTATTCCTCTCTCCAGTGCGCCTGCCGTAACGATTTGGATACGTCATAACCATGGGCGTGCGCAAAAAAAGGAATGTTTAATTCTTGCGCAACGGGTAGGTACGATAAAGCAAAATCCAGGTATTCTGCCAATATACAGGAGACCTGATGCTGAACAAAAAATTGTCTGACGGCTTGTAGAGAAGTAGGTGCCGGGTAGAGCGATTTAAGCCCCATACGGTGGACCACCGCATTGAGTATGGTCTTTTGGGACGACAACCGACCACTCATGATCAGTTTGGGGCATTGCACGTCCCAATGGCCACCTAGTGGCGCCCGGTCAGTCAAAGCAGCGACTACGGTATTTCTAGGCAGTAACCGATCCAGGTGCCGTCGGATAAAGGTTTCGGAAGGGGCACCGATAGTAGGCGTAATAATGGCAAGTTGGCTCATTTTACTGCGATTCCTGAGATACCCGTAATCATGGTGCTTTCGGTAAAAGAAGCAGGCTTAAAATCCTTTCTGATCAGTCTGGCAATAATGGGCTTTAATACACTAGATAAAAGTTTTCTTTTCCACGTCGACATTTTTCTCCTTCTCACCCACAAACCCAGCATCTGAGCCAGGCTGGCATCCCAACCACCCAAGGCCTGTAAATGAACTTGGCTGAAGCCTGCATTTTTCAAATGTCTTTCCAAGGAAAAAGGAGTATAACGATATTCGTCGTGGGGAACTTCGTGCAGAGGCCATAGAAACGGGACAGTGAAAAAAAAGTGACCACCCGGCTTTAGCACTCTATACACTTCCTGTAACACTATCTGAGGGTCCGGACAATGTTCAAGAACTTCCGTTCCGAAAGCCGTGTCAAAAGATGAGGTCTGAAAAGGCATCACTATGCCGTTCCAGGTAAAATCAGGCCTTACATTCTCATTGTAAGTTAATGCCCCTTCAATATCCAGACCTGTATAATTAGTGATAGCTGAATGGTTAAGAAGGTATTGCTTATAAGGCATCCCACCGCAGCCAATATCCAGCAGATGGCCACTGAAATGGCTTAAAGCTCCATTTAATTCTCTTAGAATAGAATGTCGGACGATAAATCGATCCAGTGTACCAGTATTTAACTGGATGTTGATAAACCCATCATTCATATAAAAGGCATTACCTTTCTAAGTCTGTATTTACTGACTATCCTGGATACTATACTTTTAATGCGTTCCCCCATACCAGGTAGACGAACATCTTCTCTTTTGAATCCTTGCTTCAAGAGAGGCAACTGCATATTTCTGGGTATGTTAATCTGATATCTCTTCGGTTTTTCAGCTGCCATATTTTTCAGAAAGGTTTCCCACTGGTCGGTACAAACTTCATGGGAAAACTCCCTTTCAACTGTCAGACGGGCCTTTGCCGAAAGCTTTTCCCATAAACCCGCTTCATTTTTTAATCGATTGATCGCATGGGTAAACGCCTCTTCTCTATCAGACACAATCAATCCATTTTCTTCGGCAGTAATCAGTTCGTGAATCCCACTTCGCATATCTGTACAAACAGGCACCAATCCGCAAGCCATTGCTTCCATTAGCGCAATGGGTAGCCCTTCGTAATCAGAAAGCAAAACAAAAACCTGGCTTTTAAGCATTTCCTGCTGCATATGGTCACTATTGACTGCGCCGACCAGTTGTACTGACGCTTCGGAACTTGCTTCAATAATGGTCTCTACACGCTTCCTGGCAGCGCCATCCCCATAGATGAATCCTTTCGTTCCTGATATCTGAGCCGTAGCCTTACATAAGGCTTGGGTTACCTCTGAGATCCTTTTTTGCTCCTCTACTAATCGGCCCACATAAATTAAGTTGAGCACTTCACTCCTGCTGGCCCTCCCATCCGGTATGGGAGTGCCATAGGGTAAGCGGGTAATGACCAATTGATGTGCATTTTTCTCTACCAGACTTTCCAGTAATTTGGACACACATACGATTGCACTGAACCGGTATGCTTCTGAACCATTTACAAACTCATCAATAACGGTATGATGAAAGAAATCATCAGAATGTAGCACTCCTATAGTAGGTATACCAGCCGCTTTTACCCAACGGGAAGCATAAAAACCACACACCGACAGATTAGGTACAAATACATCCGGTAAATCCTTATTCAACTCTTGCAGAATCCAGCGAATTCGATCCTCTGTATAGCGTACTTCCTCCCAGTGCATCACTACACACTCAATACCTGCCAGCTTCAGCCCTTGTAAGGTAGGACAATCATCCGGGTTTCCATGAGAAACAAATACGAATGCTTTTACTTTTATTCCTCTTTGCTGTAAACTTGGTAATAAACGCCTTACCCAGGAGTAAGGCCCCCCGGCGTGCTTATGAGGAGAATCGTGTACACAAAAAACTACTTTCATCAAATGAGTAATGGATGAAAATCAAAATACAGATAAAACTCTTCTACTACGTCCCATACTACAATAAGGACACACTGCATACATCAATCCCGGAAAGCGTATACATTGAGTTGCAGATCCATACCCATCAGAAGCCTTCGATCTACCAATGGCTGATGTGTGTATAAAGAATGATTTGGCGAACTGATGTAGTACCGCATGTTTGACTCTTCCAAAATTCTGATAAGATGACTAAAGTTCTGGGGGGCGTTAGCAAAAGAATGGTACTCTATAAACAAACGCTGAACCAGGTTTAACTGCTCTTTACAATCTTCTAGCACAGTAAGCTCGGCTCCTTCAATGTCTATTTTTAAAAAGTCAACCTTCTCCTTGATATAATCACGAAGTCGGACTGTTTCTATAACGGTAATATTATCCTGGTCCATTTCGGTAGCGACTCGTCCCGCATCCGCTCCTTCCGTAACAAACTTTAAGGTAGTACTTTCATTCCAAACTCCTTTCTTTACCAGTTGTACGTCCGTTAAATTAAATTGCCTGATATTATGCTCAAGTAACCTGAATATTTTATTATCGGGCTCGAAGGCTATAATTTTAGAATTCGGATAGAGCTTCTTGAAATAGAGTACACTCAAACCAATATTGGCTCCACAGTCAAGAATGAAGGGAGTATCGGTGTCGGCGTTGAATTTATAAACCTGCTTTTGAATAATTTCTTTATAAGTAAAAAAGAACGATGGGGCATCGGCGATTTTAAATGGCTTTCCCCATACCGGAGTGAAGGTTTCCGTATAGCGTGGCAGCCCCAGGAGTCTCTTCTCTTCCTGATCCAGCTTTCTTTTATTCATCAAATGTTGTCGATAAGATGTAGATACCACACTACGAAGCTTTTGTCTATAGGAAAGTGGCAGAAAGCGTTTTAGTACCGATTTCAAAGTAGAAGATGAAATTCTTTTGATATGCTTAGTCGTTTGCACCGATTGTTTAGGAAGAGGATACAATCCATTTTTATGCGGATTTCTTATCCCAATAAAATTATTTTCCCATAAGCCAGGTAGATAAAAAACCTTCAGTCTGGTCTTCCAGCGAACGTAATCAAACGAAAGTTGGTCCCTTCTGCTTCCTTTTGTGAGTTCAGCCCACCACATTTCGTCAAACTTCTGTACTTCAGGTATGTTGTGCTTTCTAAGCAAAAACGTACCAGCAATTAAGCCATACTGTTGCGGAAATCCCTCCTGCCGATAACGCTCCATTTGTGCTTTAACCACTTGCGGATCGTCGACTTTAGGATTGCGCATTACCCATCCGGCTTCATCATATAAACAATTTCTGGCAGAATGTCTGAATACGGCATACGAATAGTCAACAAGGAAATCACTAAAAATTCCTGCCAGATCGTTACAAATAAGCTGAACATTGCCGTCTACGTACAATACGTATTCGTATTCAGACAAAAACAGATGCGAAAGGATCTTATAATACCTATTGCTCCTGACCGGATCAGCAAAAGGTCTTTCTACTAATTTAACGTTATAATAATCTGACTGAATGGAGGAATTATCTGTAAAACAAAAAAAGTCAGCTTGTTCTGAAAGCTGGTTCGCGTGAAGCGGTTTTAGCAAATCATCGTAATTTCCGAATATGGCCGTATATACTGCTATTTTTTTCAACTCTAAACTATCATTATGTGGTAAACTTCTTTGCCCATATACCCACCTGTAGATCTTGCTCCATATTCACGTGATCGTACAATAACGGGCCTTTGTGCTTGTATTCTCCTTCTATATAATAACGGTATTGGTTATCTTCAAGCACTTTAAGGAATTCAGATAACGACTGGGAATGCTGAATAAAGGAGTGATATTCCAGAAATAGATTATGAATGTTATTGATGTTTTTGGCTACTTGTGGGAAAATATTTACTTCTTCGCCCTCAATATCTATTTTCAAAAAATCGATGGGCTCCTGCAAATATTTTTCCAGCAAAACCGTCTGTACTTGATAAGTTTGCCCCAGATTCTTTTCTAGCAATAATGATCCCGACAAACTCAAATCATCGTGGTAAGTAAACTCTTTATAGCCTTCACTGGTAGACAATGCGGCATTCATACATACAACATCATTGTAGCCAAATTCCTGCATATTTTTTTTAAGTGCTTCAAATACTTTTATGGAAGGTTCAAAGGCAATAATTTTAGCTTGCGGAAACAGCTCTTTCCAATAAATCACACCTAGCCCTATATTTGCGCCACAATCAATAATCACAGGTTTCTCCGATTCTGATTTAAAGCCATATGCCTGATTTTTGAAGATATTTAGGTATAATGAATTTAAGCCATTGATAGATGGAGAGAAGATTCTCCTGTCGTTATGGAGCTTATAATAATACCCATCAATAAACTGAATATCGACGTTGGGTGGAACGGAAACAGCCGTAGGCGCAAACCGCTGTTTAGCTTTTGCACTAATTGTGCTTAATTTTGAAAATCCTTTGTATAATATTTTTTTAATCATCAATTGTGCATTTTAAGTTGGCCAGAAACTATCTTATTGTTGCAAACCGATACCTCTTTTTCCGATTAGTTTAGCCGGTACGCCTCCATAAACCGAATAGGGCTGTAATTCGTTTCTGACTACTGCACCGGCAGCAATGACCGCCCCTACGCCTATCCTTGATCCGTCTAATACAGTGACATTGGCGCCAATCCACACATCTTCATTGATTAAAATTCCTTTTTTGGACAAGCCTTGTTTAGTAATAGGAACATCAATTAAATCGTACTTGTGATTTGCTGGAATAATGACTGAATGGGTAGCGATCCGCACAAAATCTTTAATAATTAGCCCACCGTGTCCATAAATAATAGTGTATGGATTAAAACTGCATTCATTTCCAATTTTTATATCCCCTCCATAAGTTGAAATAATTACTCCTTTTAAAATATAGCAATTATCACCAATTGTCAATTTACCGCCTCCCTTTACTGAAAGAGTAACATCAGTACCAAAATGGCATTTTTTACCAATTTTGATTTTTCGGGGGTCCCCTTCTACTTTTACGTTGAATGGAAAATGTATAAACTTGTATAATATAAAATATAGCTGCTTAAGTAGGTTACGAAGCATTTATTTCACTTTTTGAGTATATCACACTTAACTCCAATTTCCACGATATAATATTGGCGCTGCACCAGTGAATTTGTTATTTTTTACAGAAAACTTAATTGCACTTCTTATTCCAGTGATAATTTCACCCCGGTCTACTACTTCGCTGTTTCTGAATAAGTGAATACTTAATGTATACTTGCCTGTGTTGAGCATGAGCGTATCCAGTTCTACGCATACTTTTATTAATGAACCCGTATTGTCATACATATCTGCTTTCGGGGTAATCTGTGCAACCAATTTTTGGTCTACATCAATAACGGATATGATCACGGAAAACTGTCGGATACCTGGGTCCACTTCTACCAGTGCTTCAAACTTAACCTTTGCCTCATTACTGACTTCAATATTGGGTTGCTGAAATTTACCGTCGGCTACTTGTACTGTAGTCATAGCTGACAGATTGCCAAAGGAAAATTGTCTGATGGAAGCTTTGTTACTCCCTTCAACACTCACTTTTTCCCCGCCAAACTGACTATAATAAGCCAGAACAACCTGAGATACATCTTGGGAAAAAAGGTGGCTACTTCCATTTTTGAGCATCAAACCAGTATTGCAGATTCTACTTACCTCGGGCATAGAATGACTCACAAAAATGACAGCCGCCCTCTCAATAATTTTATAAATTTCATTGTAGCATTTGATTCTGAAGCCCAAATCACCTACTGCCAGTACTTCATCAACCAACAAAACATCAGGCTCCATTTGAGCAGCAACGGCAAATCCCAGTCTTACTTTCATTCCTGAACTATAGTTCACTACCGGTGTATCAATGAATGCTCCGATTTCCGCAAAGTCGACGATGGCATCAAATTTTTTATTGATTTCCCTCTTGCTGAAACCCAGCACTGCGCCGTTGTTATACACGTTTTCCCGACCTGTAAGAATTGGATTGAAACCAGCTCCCAATTCAATTAATGCGCCTATCCGCCCTCTCATGGTAATTTTACCTTTATCAGGTTTGATTAAACCATTCAGCATCTTGAGCAACGTACTCTTCCCGGCACCATTGTGTCCAATCAGCCCCAAACACTGCCCGCGCTTCAATTCAAAGCTCACATCGTTGACTGCCCAGAATTCCTTCTCCCGCAACTGGTCACTTTTACGGTTGCCAATCAATTCAGCCGCAATATCACTTACTCCGTATAACAAAGACCTTTTAAGATCACGACAAAACTTTTTTGAAACATGTTCGACTTTTACCAGTACTTCGTCATTCATTTCTAATGCTGAACAAATAATTTTTATATCATTAAGCCGCAACCAATTATGTAATAGATAAGGAAATCTGTCTCATTACTGGACAATTTGTGAAAAGGGAAGTAAAGATTCCATCTTTATTCAGCTCCAATGAGTGGAATTCAACCTGACCTAAAGAGGGGATCTTTCCGTTGGGGACGGATCGATGTCCAGAAATCAGGCAATCCGTTCTATTTCAGTGGATAACTTAACTTCCAATTCTTTCAATAATCATTGGCATGGCAATACGGTATATCACAATACCCAGCAGCAAGAGCAGGGTAAATCCAAGCAGATAAATCCAGAACAACATCAGATTTTCGTTAGGTTGACCGGTCATCCAGTTGCGGGTTTCTGGAAGAATGCAAGCCATTGGATTGATGTCCATAATCAGGTTTATAATTCCTTTTTTATCTGGCCTTGGATAAATCACCGGCGTGAGATACATGACAAACGGCAAAGCAACTCCTATTGCACGATTGATATCAGTGTATAATACTCCAATAGGGGTCAGGATTAGTCCTATCGAAAATCCAACGATTATAATAGCCAGTATTCCCACTGGAACCAAGGCCAGGCTAGTAGAAACCGGCTGCTGAAAGCCGATAAAAATCAGAGCCAAAAGCCCTATTTTAATCAGCACATTGAACGCAATCTCATAAATCCCACTCAATAACAGGGCTTCCCTGGGTATATTAATTTTAGTTAACAGAGCTGTATTGGATGTAACATTCTTGATGGGTGCCTGAATAGATTCAGTAAAAATCTGCCAAAGCATAGTTCCCACCACCACAAATACCGGATATGAGATGCCCGTTATATTTACACTCATTACGCCATTTCCACGCAGAAATACCCATAAGGATGCGGTTATCAAAGGCGGAAACAAAGCCCAGGCAAACCCTAAAAAAGATTGGCGATACTGCGCTTTCAAATTTCTTTTGAATAGTCGCATACCCAGTTCGTGAGCCTTGGGCAACTCTTCAATTACCAATCTGAATTGGGCAAAAAGCGAAATCCCCTGGCTTTGTGCAGAATAGACCGTTTCTTTTGTAAAGGGATTCATTTGATATATGATTAAATCCTGTGCCTTGAAATGCTCAGGAAATGATTATTGATTTTAATTGAATGCGTGCAGATTGGTACCATTCAATAAAGTTTGCTAACCCCTGTCTCAAGGGCGTATTCGGCTCGTATTGAAACAATCGTTGCGCCTTTGAAATGTCTGCATAGGTGATATTTACATCTCCTGGCTGCATAGGGAGATACTGCAGTTGGGGTATTTTACCCATCAACTCATAGATGGTAGTGATCAACTCTTTCAGACTAACAGGGTTATTGTTTCCCAAATTAGCAGTTTCGTATACACCTTCGTGACTCAACAGGTAATGGAGTGCTCTCATAATCCCTTGAACCGTATCGGTCACAAATGTATAGTCGCGGGCGGTACTGCCGTCACCATAAACAGGAATAGGTTGATCCTGGTCGATTAGTTGTATAAACTTATGAATAGCCAAGTCCGGACGTTGTCGGGGGCCGTACACCGTAAAAAAACGCAAGTTGATCGTATCTAATCCGTGCAAATGATGATACGTGTGAATCAACAGTTCACACGCTTTTTTGGAGGAAGCATACGGAGAAATAGGAAAATCTACATTATCCTCTTCGGAGAAAGGAATTTTGCGATTATTACCATATATGGATGATGAGGAAGCAAAAAGAAATTTCTTTCTCCCGTGAATTTTCATCCATTCAAGGATATTGTTGGTAGCTGTGATATTGGCATGGAGATAGTCAAGAGGTGCCTGGATGGATGGTCGCACCCCAGCTTTGCCTGCCAGATGGATAACTGCAGTAACCTCTCTTGGCCAATCATCATAAGCTGATACATCTCGCAAATCCATCTCCTTAAATCTAAAAAGGGGATGATACTGAAACATAGACAAGTTCAGTTCCTTATAACGGCGATCGTAAAAAGGATCAAAATTATCTATGCCATATACTTGGTGACCATCAGCAAGTAACCTCTCGCATAAATGAGAACCGATAAACCCCGCAGCGCCAGTAACCAGAAAAGTACAACCAGAAAAAGCGAATGCCATAATTAAACTATTTTAATATTCTGGCTATTTCGCTGTAAAAAGTAATAATGTAAGCAATTAGCCGTGAGTGTACAACCAGTTCTTTTCCTTCATTTACAATCAACTTCATTATTAAGTAATTCATCTGACTAATTTCTCAATTGATAGCTGGCAAAGCTATGTAAAACTACGGTAATTTGACTTGTCAACTTTGAATAAGCATCAATATTACAAAAGGTGATTGGCAGAAGCCGATACTATATATATTACCGTAGTAATTCGTCGGTTTGTTCTGCTTCCGACCCTATCAGCAGTTGATATTTCTGCAGTAATACATAGGTTTCCGGCAGACTCATCACAGAAGCTGAAGATATGTATTCACGATGCAAAGTAGCCATTGGCACCTGCCGGGTGTTCAATTCGGGCAGCATCGGTTGGATGGCATAGTATTCTCCTCGGTCCAGCGTACGGTTGGCCTCTTCCTCCGACACCATGGTTTCGTGAATTTTCTCACCCGGCCGAATACCCGTTACCTGAATGGGTATTCTTCGCTGCTCAATCATGGATTTGGCGATGTTGATCACGCTGGCGGCAGGTACTTTTGGCACAATGATTTCTCCCCGTTCTGCGTGGCTTACGGCCCATACAATGGTTTCTACGGCCCGCTCCAACGGGAGTAAAAAACGGGTCATAGCTTCACTGGTAATGGTCACCGGCCCTCCATTCCGTATTTGTTCTCGAAACAAAGGGATGACAGATCCTCTGGATGCCAATACATTGCCAAAACGAACGCAAACAAAACGGGTATGGGGGGAAGACAGATTGGCGGCAATGAAAATTCTTTCCTGCAGCGCTTTGGTCATGCCCATCACGTTCACTGGTTTAGCCGCTTTATCAGTAGAAACGCTCACTACGGTTTCAATCGGCAATTGCAGCTCAACAATGGCTCTTACGATGTTTTCAGCGCCTAATACATTGGTCTGTACCGCTTCGTACGGATGGTATTCACAAGAAGGTACCTGCTTCATAGCAGCGGCGTGAATGACCACGTCGGCCAGGCGAAGTACCGAGCAAATCGGATGGAAGTCTCTGACATCACCGATCCGGTATTCCAACAGATCCGCCATAGGATGAATCATGGCTCCATTTTGCGGATTGCCATGCTTACGCTGATATGCTACCCGCATAGCATACTGCTTGGATTCATCCCTTGAGAAAATAATGATCTTTTTCGGCCGACCGTATTTCCCGGAAAGCAGTTGCCCGATCAGCACCTGTCCTATTGAACCCGTTCCTCCCGTTACTACAATTGTCTTATTATCAAATTCGCTCATTGGTCGGCTCTATTAGTGCTTAGGCTCCTGCGAATATACCATTGTATGAGCCTGCAATTAGTAACTTTAACTCTTTAAGATTAACATAAAAGAATTCACAGGGGATGGGCGTATGATCTGACTTCTTCCAACACCTGCTGCCAATGGCTGCGATAGGCCAAAAAACCAAATTCCTTGAGCACATCCTCACTCCGTTGTCGCTTACTCTCTTCAGTTTGCTGTTGGGCCAGATATAAACCTTTTACAATAGCTGCCTGTATCTCATCCGTGTTGTCCGGATCTGTCAGCAGCCCCCATTCCCCGTGACGAACCGCATCCACGCTCCCGTCTTTATTACCCGCAATGACCGTCATTCCGCAAGCCAGGGCTTCAATAAATACGATGCCAAAACCCTCTTTTTTACTGGGCATCACAAATACATCACCCAGCAGAAAATGCGCAGTCAATTCTTCTTCCCGTACGAAACCAGTTAAAACCACCTGATTTTCCAAGTCCAGAAACCGTATTAATTCTTCCAGTCGTTTTCTTTCTGCTTCATCGCATTTACCAGCCAATACGTATCGGAGGTGCGGAAACTGTGATTTAAGTCGGGCTACGGCATGAATCACCCGGTCGTAATTCTTAAACTTCTCGAAAGCTGACATTCTGGTAAGCGTAAGAAGAACCGAGTCATGATTTTTTAGGCCGTATCGCTCCAGAAGGTTGGCAGGTTTACCAAAATTCGTCGGCACTTTCAGAAAGGGATCGATGCCATTATGTAATACGGAAATCTGCCGTGCCGGAATATCGTTTTTTTCTACTATTGCGTCTTTGGTAAACTGGCTGATGGCTAATATCCGATCACAGCGGAGCAGAAACTGCTTTTTGATAAAGCTTTGTTTGGGCCAGATCTCAATTCCGTGGGCGATCAATAATAGCCTTACCGTAGGGCACAGCATTTTAATGGCCAGCGCCACGGGAGCCAGGTTGATGTGACTCAAAATGATAACATCGGCACGTAGACCGGCTTTGATTGCCGAAATCGAAAAAGAAAACCGGTTCCCGCCGAATCCCTGGAAGTTGGTAGTTGGAATGTATCGAACGTCTGGAATTTCATCGTAAGCCGACAAGGAGTGAAGTGCAGTGAGTGTGTTGTTCTGCAACAGATCACTTAGCACCCGCATGACCAACCGGTTGACCTTCTCGATCCCTCCCATTCCGGAAAAGCCCTTTAGCGATAAAAATACAACTTTCATGGGCTGGATTATCCCGAATTTTTAGAAGAATTTGGCATTAAGCGTTTCCAGAGAGGCCGCTTCTGATTGTCTTCTTCGTAATAACCATAACCATAGCCGTAACCATAACCATAACCAGCCTGCTCTTTGTAATCATTCAAAACCAGGCTAGCATTCTTTACTACTCCTTTTCTATACAGGTCGGAAATGGTATTGATGGAATTGCGTTTGGTATAACCCTGTCTGACTACGTAAAGTATGATGTCTGAATAGCGAATCAGTTCAAATGAATCTGCCACCAACCCTAAAGGCGGTGAATCAAGGATAATGTATTCGTAACTTTTCTTCAATTCAGCCAGCAAGACTTCCAAACGTCCATTCATAAGCAACTCAGCCGGATTAGGAGCGGTAGGTCCAGCAGTAATAACATCCAAATAAGGAGAGTTGGTTTTTTGTATCACTTCGTCCATTCTGCTCCGACCAATCAAATAATTACTTAATCCTATTTCATTGGTCAGGCCGAAGTCGTTGAAGATACGGGGTTTCCGTAGGTCCACGCCAATCAGCACAGTTTTCTTATCACTCAGTGCTAATACCGAAGCCAGGTTAATTGAGCAGAAGGTCTTTCCTTCCCCGCTGATTCCAGAGGTGATCAGAATTGTCTTATGTTCCAGATCCATAGCCAGGTATTTCAGATTGCTGCGCAGAGAGCGGAAAGTTTCGGATACTGCCGATTTCGGATTGTTGGTAATAACCAGATTCGTAGGTTTATTACTGTGGGTTACCACTCCCAAAATGGGAATGCGCGTCAGCGATTCCAATTGCTCGCGATTCATCACGGTGTTGTTCAGATAACCAATTAAAAAAATGATGACGCCGGGAAGAATAAGCCCTATTAAGAAAGCATTTCGGTAATTCGCCGACTTATTAGGATAAATAGCTCCGGAAGTAGTAGCGTAGTCAATAATCTTGCTGTCAGGAATGTTAGAGGCTCTTGCAATTCCTGCCTCAGCCCGTTTCTGCAATAGATACACGTATAAATTTTCGTTGAGACTGAATTTACGTTTAATATTGACCAGGTCCCTTTCCGTTTTAGGTAGTTTATTAATCTCCGCTTCTGTCTCACGAATGCGCCGACGAATATCATTCATAGTAGTTTTATTTACCTGAATGACATTCCGCATATTTTCCTGTAACTGCCGGGTAAGTGCCCCGATCTGGCTATCGATTTCGGCAACATACAGGTTTTTATCCTTTGCACTGAACGTCAAAGAATTGCGTTTAGAGTACAATTCAACTAATTGATTGATTAAAGTGTTGGTCAGGTTATCTTCGATACCCAATACCGAGGGAGCAACTACGTCCTGAAAATCCTGGGTCTTATTGATATATTCAATCTGCTTTTCGTAATAAAGATTTTTTACCTGCTCTTGCACGAGTTCTTTCTTCAAATCATTCCATCTACTGAATACCACATTACCGGCCGCACTCAGGTCGATGGCCTGGTTGGCAGTCCGGAATTTTTCCAGTCGATCCTCCACTGTCACCAGCGAGTCGGAAACACCATCTAACTGATCATTGATAAATCGAATGGTATTTTGAGCAATCAGGTTCTTTTCATCCAGTCCCGCTTTAATATAAGTTTCCATAAACTTATTGATGTATACGGCATCCTTGGCAGGAACTGAGGTCTGCATACTCAACGATAAAATAGAAGCCCCTTTATTAATCGGACCGATATTGACGCGTCCGGCATAAGACCAGGCCAATCCCTGAAAGGAATTTATTTTGAATTGAAAAGCCGGTTCTTTTTCGTCAGGAACGTCTCCTACCAGATGCAATCGGAAGCGATATCTCTCACCTTCAATGTATTGTCCGAATTCATACGTCCCTTCTTTGAATGGATACGTTTTGGGAGCGTTTACTCCTATCTTGATAAGCAAATCATCTGTCCACGAGCTTTCCTGCGCAATGTGAATCTTATACAACTGTGTATTCAAAATCTCCACTTCAAACAATATACCTGTTAGTTGTGGATGTATGGAATCTACTTCCACTTTGAAAGGTGTATAACCATACACTTCAGAAGTTCGAACATTTCCATCTTTAAAGTAACTGACGCCAAAATCTAACTGTTTGATGGTGGAAGCTGCCATTGAATAGGAGCGCATGACGCCCATTTCATTTTCCATATTGCGGGAGGAACGTAGCAATTGGAAACCTTCCAAGAAATCATTGGCACCTGATGCCCCACTTCGGGTATCTTTTATCAGAAGTGTAGCCTGAATATTGTATCGTGGTACAGCGTATCGATTAAATAAGTAGGCAGCCAAAAGGGCCATCGTTATGCTGAGCAGAAAATACGGCCAGAATCTAATGTATCGAATCAGTATGGCTTTGATGTCAAACGTTTCTCTAGGAGTATCGTATGATGGGCCTACTGGCATTTCGTGATAATTATTCAACTGATTCATCTTATTCTGGTGATTGAAAATATCAGGAGTGCAGCGGACAACACAGAGACTACCGTTTGGAAAGTACTCACGCCTGTGGTACCAGTACCCAATGATTTTACCTTTAGGGGTTTCACATAAATGATGTCGTTGGGCTGAATAAAGTAGTTTGAAGAATACAGAATATTCCGATCGGTTAAATCCACACTGTATATCTGCGGTCCCTGTGCCGATTGCCGAATGATTTGTACGTCTTTCCGATTGGCCACCATGCTCAAATCTCCAGAATTGGCAATGGCTTCAAAGATGTTGAGCTGTTGCTGCAACATTACAAACTTGCCTGGCCTTCCTACTTCTCCCAGGATAGAGTAACGTATACCTCCGAACCTAACTATAACAAAAAAATTATTAAAGTATTGCTGCGCCTCTTTCTCAATTACTACTTTCGCTTCGTCTAAAGTCATACCTACCACCTGAATTTTACCAATCATCGGTAATTCTACCCTTCCTGAATCATCTACGGTATACCCAGTCATATAATAAATATCTCCTCCGCCCAATCCTGCTCCTTGCATCGATTGGCCACGTGTATTGCTGTTAAATAATTCCACTGCCTGCTGGTCGATAGTTCGCAGTTGAATACTCAATATATCATTGACCTGAATAGTATACTTAGTGCGGGCATAGTTCTGACTCTGATTCGTATCAGCCAACGCCTGAGATTTGTTTTGAAGGTAGACCAGCTTTTTATTAGATATACAAGAGGAGAAACTAAGAATGAGTAATAAATACAGAATCAGACTTTTTTTCATTGAATTGATATAGGTTTTAAATAGTAGCAGCGGGATGAGTTAACAGAAATGAAGATGCTTAACGCTTCATTCTTAACTCTCTTTCCACTACTTTAAGAAAATCGTTCTCCTTTACATACTTTATCCAGCGCTTCACTTAACAATCGGTCAAGGAGGCATCTTAAGAATCCTGCGAAATTACTGATTTTTAACCGTCTTTGCTACGCTGTATCTTTGTCTGGTATTTCACCCTCATTGTACTTAAACGCAGGAGCCTCACTGTACCATCTAATGGATCCTCAATTTATTCTGTCTTACTCGTTGGTCCGCCCTCTAAAAAATGAAATGCAACCAGCAATAACCCAATCAAAAAAGGCGATTGAGTGAGTTGTTTGAGGTGTTGGGCCAGTCCGTACCCCAACGTATAACTATGCAATACATTACCCAATAGGATCAACACAAAACACAAAAGAGCCAATACCAGATAAATTAGAAAAGTGTAGCCAACCAGCTTTTTACTTCGGTAAATGCACAAAACCAGCGCAGCAGCGTGCAGTGAGAAAAGGAAAGTATACATCAAGGAGGCGAGCCATTTGGACGATGCCTGCACCCCTTGTAAAATGCCATTGAATGAGGAGGGATACTTGGTTATTGGAAGATCAGTAGCCGGGGAGAATACCTGAAAAAAGAACTGATCGACTGTGTCAAAAAACCAATCCCTCTGGAATCCCAGCATGAACAGGGAAAACACCAGAGGGATTGTTAGCCAAAGCAACTTCCGTTTAAATCTTTTAATCATCATTAACTGGATAATGACAGCTTCCGACTGCGCGAAAAGCGATTTACCCAGAGCATCCACAAACCAAAAATAACCATATAAACCACGAAAGTAAACACGTATTTGTGGTTAAAGTTAAAAGTATGTTCACTATATATTAGGTTTAGAGCTAAGACGGCTAATCTAACCATATTTAACAGGTAAATAACTGCTAGTCCAACTGGTATAAATAAGAGCTTCTTTTTCCATGAACCTGGATAGATGAGAATAAAGCCAGCAAACAAGGCGTATAGTTCCAATCCATTACAGGGGTGATCAATCTTTACTACGCTTCTATTACCAATAAATATTTTGGATCTGTGTTCTACGTGCGCATCGAACCCCATCACCCGGAGCAGGCCTGCACCATTTTGGGCAGCATTTACCGTCAGCAGATGATCCAGCCTTCCGTCTTTTTTTAGCCAGCTATCATATACTACGTACCAGGTCAGATAAAGGCCGATGGCGGAAGCAATAAAAAATAAAACGTGCTTTTGATTCTTCACAACGCAAAACGAATTCGCTACTCCTGGTTCTCGTCTTCTTTTCGTGAGTTATATATCTTCTTCACCCCATAAGCAGCACCGGCAGCTAATAACAGACTGATTCCCCCATCAATGGGTACATCTTCTACATCCCCCGGAAAATCGTCCTGTGCACTTACTACCTGAGAAGAACAGAAAATGATTGTTAGTATGAGCAGGGCGCTCTTTAATCTTCTTTTTATTAAGGTCATTGCTATATCACTGAATGATTAGTTTCTTTACATATTTTCTGTCTGCCGTAGTGCAATTCAAAATGTAGACTCCTCTGCTCAAGGAAGAAAGATTTTTCACCTGAATGGTTGAATGATCCCCTAAAGATTGAGAAACCATTTGCTGAGCGAACACTGCCTTGCCCATGGAATTGTACAGTTCAACTTTTACTTCACCAGCTATAGACTCGGGAATCACGACATTAAACTGAGCATCCACTATTGGATTGGGATACACCTGGATGGTGTTTGATTGCTCCATTGATTTGCTCTCCGCAGAACAAATCAGTCGGAAGCGATTGACCGACAGTGTATCATTCCCGATGTTAAACGCATAAGTCGGGCTGTCTATGATATCTACCGTCTTATTTAATAATCGATCTTCCAGGTACAGGGACTTAATATTTTGCAGAGAAGCGATTTGTGAAAACTCCAGTTGGTAAGCGCCGGTTTCGGTGGTTGTCAGTCGCAGAGGAATGATCACACTCTTCCGGGGTGGCGGCAGACTGTTGATGGCAAACTCCATACCCGGAAGCAATTCCGTAGAAAGGTTGACATCTTCGTTGGGAAACTTATAGCTGTCGAACTGGTCATAGCCAGTAGCAGCTTCTTCCATAAATCGAATCACTGTTTGGTCTTCAAGTGCTCCCTTGCTCACTTTGATCCGAAGGATATTTTCCTCCTCCGCCAACCGGAAGCCAACTGCAGCCTGGCTCGCCACTTTCATTGTTTCTCGGAAAACGATCGAACCAGCTGAACTTGCCTTTACAAAAAAGGCCTGATTGGCAGCTATGATAGTAGGGAAGGACCGGTTTGCTGGTGTAGTTACCCCATTATTGTAGTAATAATACGCACCCTGAACACTCAAAGCCGGATCCCAGGTCTGAAAACTATTGCCTACCAACGTTTTTTCAGCGGCGGAGAACAAATTGAAATCAATGGGGGAAGCATAGGGGTTGCCAATCAAATTCCACCCTCTATTTGCCACTGGAAGAGCCGCTGTATAGCCTAGAGAAACTGATTGTGCATACTGGTAGGGTACGCCTACGAGCGACAACGTAGTCACGGTAGGTGTTGGAGCACTGGTGTTTATATTTACTGTACGGTCGCCCCTTATTAAAACTCTGTAACCGCGGTGTTTTTCGGGAAATGGAGAAAGCGCATTTCCAAGAGAAGTGTTTCCATTAGTAACCGCAGTCCAGGCACCAGTAGTAGTACCGGTCAATGACTCATTGTAAGTGAAAGCAGAAGGGTTATTCGTACGCGTGGGATCAAAATTATTGGTAGCTCCACCCGCTCCGGTAATGTGGATACCGATACCCGGGGTATTATTACCAAAGTTCCTCCACATACCCATGGTTGCATTCTGAACGGGAGAGGCAAGGAACCGGAACCCCCGCTTCGCTGGAATGTATTGTTGTACCGTTACGTTGCCTATAATGGAAGCATTGGTCATATCGCCAATCCGGGCCGTTCCGTTGATATCAGAAATCAGGGTTAGATTCCCACTGGAGTTTACATTTACATTTGGCACTACCGACAGTGTACCGTACAGATTTTGTGCGCTTGCCAGTATCAGCGTTCCAGTCCCCAGCTTGGTTAAGTTGTAGAAATTGGAGTTATTGCCCGAAACAGATTGTCCGCCTCCATTGAAAGTAACCGTGCCGTTTAAGGCGGTAAAAGTTCCGTTATTTACCCAATTACCACCTACGAAAATAGAGAAACCCTGAGAGTTCAACGTAGTCCCGGTACCAATGGTCAGTGCCCTCGTTACAATCAGATTATTATTGCCTACCCGTTTTTCTCCTGCATTGGAAGTGATTAAATCATGGTAATTTAAGGATGTACCCGTTGCAATGGTCTGGTTGGTCGCTCCATTGTAGGTAACGACGCTGGTATTAACCGGGAACACATTTGAATTTGGCGTAAAAGTCCCGGCAATACCAATGTTTCCGGAAAGGGTAATGGTTCTTCCGGATCCGGATACGATCAGATTGTGGTAGTTGAAAGCAGATACTGTCTGGGCACCAGTCCCATTGTACTCAATAGATGAGTTCAAGACCGTATGCCCGGTTGCCGTTCCCGGATCGAAAGTACCGGCAATTTTGAAGGTTTGACTGGCATTGAGTACTTTGTTGAAGTTGCTGAACTGTAAATTCCCGTAATTAGCCGCCAGGATCGTTTGACCCGCAGTTCCTTGATTATAATTTACGGTGCCGTCTGCATTACTTGTCAACGTACCAGAAACAGCCGTAACACTGTTATTTAAAGTAAGCGAATTGCTCAGCACCTGGAGAGGGCCGTTTTGTAATAAAAGGGCTCCGTTAACAGTAGTAGTACTTCTTTGCAAGGATACCCCATTGGTATTATTAATAGTTAAGTTATTGACATTGGCTACCGTGTTGGGTATAGTTACACTACCAGTATAAGGGCCGAAAATTAAATTTGATGAAGTAGAGGTTAAAAAAGTGGTATTGGTGCCAATTACACTTGAAGGTCCGTTCAAAGTGAGTGTATTGGCCCCTACATTAAATGAATAACTTCCAGATACTGGATTATTTAACGTAAGCGTTCCTACCAGAATCAAATTAGACCCAAGTGACAAGGAACGGTTGGTAGTTAAGTTATTTAGGGTACTATTTGCTTCGCTACTTGTATCCATTTTAAGCGCGCCAGCAGTTACTGTACTTGAACCCGTAAAAGAAATATTTGAAAGTGTTCCACCTCTAATACTTCCATTTGTAGCAGAAATGGAAGCATCCGATAAGGTTAAGGTAGATCCTCCAATAATAAAAATACCTTCATTAAGCACTAATTGACTATTAATTGTTAGGGTTTCCGCATCAAAATAGGAGATTTAGTAGTTTAGGGGATGAATATACCAAAGTATTTTGACCAGGTAGGCGATTATCGGGTGGAAGGACGTTGTTTACACAAATTAGGTGATATATTAGGAC